>Ga0210408_10000828_pt1 | contig 34990 bp, 38 predicted proteins | sample IncBWH4MmetaG_FD_155471 | JGI IMG/M metagenome (GOLD analysis project Ga0210408, IMG submission 155471) | Forest soil microbial communities from Barre Woods Harvard Forest LTER site, Petersham, Massachusetts, United States - Inc-BW-H-4-M | ecosystem: Environmental > Terrestrial > Soil >... | reverse complement strand
TCGTAGTCAATGAAGAGATCGAGGTCGCTGTCGGGTCGCGCCGTGCCAAGAGCGCGCGAGCCGAAGACGTAGAGTCCGGTTGCGCCGTTCTCACGCAGGGTGGCGTCGTACGTCCTCAGAATTTCGAACAGCGTGGCTTGGTTCATAGCGATCCATGGTGCCACAAATTTCGCTGGAAGACGAGCCGTCGGGCTTCCGATAACTACGCGGCGACCCTCATCTCGCCGGCGGCGTAAGCCGCAAGCCGGCAATATTCGTCGTAGGGCCGGCTCTCGATCTCGATCTGGAAATGGGCTTCGAGCTCGTTAACCGCGCGCTGTTCCCATTCCTCGGCCTGTGCCAGCAGGGAGCGGCGCAGCAGCGGACGGAATGCCGCGGTCTGGCGGTAAAGCGATGCAATCGTACGATAGCGGCGCACATTCTCGAAGACGGCGGCTCCATGCTTAATCATCGGTTTATTCTCCCCCTCAAGGTGTCCGGTGTTCGTTGGGGAATGTGGCCCGGGAGATTTTCGATTTCGTTAGCGGCCTGGACCGAGCGGGCGGATGGTTTCCGGATTCTTGCCGCCTCCTTGGTTCAAGCCAGCATGTCGCGCACCAGCGGAACCACCTTGGCGGCGTAGAGCTCGATGCACGTCATCAGCCTGGCATGGGGCAGGGGGCCTGCGGAATATTTCAGCTGGAAGCGCGAAAGCCCGAGTGTCTTCACCGTTGCCGCGATCTTGCGGGCCACCGTCTCCGGGGAGCCGATATAGAGCGAGCCGCGGTCGGCCTCGAAATCGAATTCGTGCCGCTCCATGGGCGGCCAGCCGCGCTCGCGGCCGATACGGTCGCGCATGGTCTTGTAGTCGGGCCAGAACTCTTCGCGCGCCGCTTGGTCGGTCGCGGCGACATAGCCCGGCGAGTGCACGCCGATCGCTTTCGCCTCGCGTCCGAACTCCCGGAAGGCACGATGATAGAGTTCGACATAGGGCGCAAATCGCGCCGGCTCGCCGCCGATGATCGCGAGCATCAGCGGCAGATCGTAATGCGCCGCGCGCACCACGGACTCCGGGCTGCCGCCCACACCGATCCAGGTCTTCAGCGGGCCATGCGCGAGCGGCGGAAACACGCGCTGGTTCTTCAGTGGGGGACGAAGCTGGCCCTGCCACGTCAGCGGCTGCTGTGGCAGCAGGCTCGCGAACAGGTCGAGCTTTTCCTCGAACAGCTGCTCATACTGGCGCAGGTCGAAGCCGAACAGTGGAAAGGACTCGGTGAACGAGCCGCGGCCGAGGATCACCTCGGCGCGTCCATTCGACGCCGCATCGACGGTGGAAAAGCGCTGGAATACGCGGATCGGATCGTCCGAGCTCAGCACCGTCACGGAGGAACCGAGCCGGATGTTTGTGGTGCGCGCGGCGATCGCGGCCAGCACCACCTCCGGCGCGGAAATCGCAAAGTCCTCGCGATGGTGCTCGCCGAGCCCGATGAAGTCGATGCCGAGCTGATCCGCCAGCACCGCCTCCTCGATGACGTTGCGGATCACCTGTGCATGCGGCAATAGGTTGCCGTCATCGCCACGGCTGACGTCGCCAAACGTGTCCAGTCCGAATTCGAGCGTGGTCATGTGGTCCTGTCGTGGTTGGTCGCGGAAGGCTTCTAGCGTTCCGGCGCGCTGATGGCCAGCGCGTGCCGGCCGACGGCGAGCGCGATCCGTTCCGACAGGGCGGGGTCAGCAACGGCGCGCGCCAGCGTGACGCCGCCCGCAAGCAGCGCGAGCAACCCGATCGCCGCGTCGTCCCGCTTCGCCGTCGCCCGATCGGACAGCCCGGTTGCGACCTCCTCGATCAGGCGCCGAAGTTCCGCCTCGTAGGCGCCGCGGGTTTCCCTGTCGGCCCGCATCACCTCGGTCGAGAGACTGGCGAGCGCGCAGGCCTCGCCGAGCTCGCAGGTCCGTTTCGGGCCGAGGTAGATGTCGACGAATGTCTTCAGCCAGCGCCTGCCGCGGCCGGCTTTCAGCTCCGCGATGCCGAGCCGCAATTGTTCGAGCCCATCCAGCATGGCGCACTGGAACGCTTCGCGCTTGGTCTTGAAATGCCCGTAGAATGCGCCGTTGGTGACACCGGCCGCCTTGGTCAGGCCGTCGATCCCGGAACCGCCAAAACCTTCCCTGCGGAAGAGCTGGCCGGCGGCTACGAGAATGCGCGCCCGGGTCTGCTGCTTGTGCTCGGCACTGTAACGCATCGGCCCTGTCCCATTGAGAGTGATCGCTCTTTTTGACTTGCAAAGAGAGCAATCAGCCTCTATCGATAGAGAGCAATCGGTATATAACACCGAGGCCGTCAAATCAAAGCCGGGGCGTAGCGGCCGGATCAGGTCTGCTCGCGCCGGTAGGATCAGGTCATGCAGCTCGCGAACTATCTGTTCTTCACGACCGGCTGCGAACAGGCGCTGGCCTTCTACGCCGCGTGCGGGCTCGGCGAAGTCACTGAGTTGAAGCGCTATGGTCGCGACGGCCAGCCGCCGACCGCGGCGATGGAAGGCAAGGTCATGCATGCCCGCTTCGAGGGACCGGGCGTGCTGTTCTATGCCTCCGACAACCACGATGCCGAGCCGATGCGCGGCTCGGCCCACATCCTGATGCTGGAGGACCGCGGTGAGACCGCGCGGCTATTCGGCCAACTCGCCGAAGGCGGAACGGTCACAACTCCGCTCGGGATCCAGCCTTGGGGCGACTACTACGGCAAGCTCACCGATCGCTTCGGGGTGCAATGGATGCTGAACTGTCGCCTCTGATCGCAACGCATCACCCTCGCCTCGCGGAGGGGTGGTACGCGCTCTCGCCGCGCCAGCCGAAAACGCACGCCGTGCAAGCCGACGGTCAGTGGAATGCCGCGAAAATCGTCGTGGAAGGCGAGGATCCGGCGGGAGAGTTCCGGTGCAGCGATGTCTGCCGGAATGTCGCACATGTCGGCATACATGCGCCGTGTGCGACGCCGCGACGGGCGCGACCTTCAGCTCCTCGATGGCGGTCTACGACTCGCTGGGCACCGCGAATACGGTTCAGGTCACCTGGACCAAGACCGGCTCCAACGCCTGGAGCGCGGCGTTTGCCAACCCAACCTCGTCGTCGGACACCTCGACGACGACCGGCACGGCCTCCGGCTCCGTCGCCATCACTTCCAACAGCGACGGCTCGCTCGCCTCGACGACGCCAAGCCCCGCGACCCTCTCAGTGACGGGCTGGACCGACGGCGCCCGCAGACTCGACCGTCAGCCTCAATCTCGGCACGGTCGGCAAGACTGACGGCCTTACGCAATTTGCCTCGGGCGAAACCACGCCGGCGGTCGACGTCACCAGCATTACGTCGGATGGTCTCGCCTTCGGCAAGCTCTCCAGTGTCGCCGTCGGCAAGGACGGCGTGGTCAATGCGACCTATTCGAACGGACAGACCATCCCGATCTACAAGATCGCGGTGGCGACCTTCGCCGATCCGAACGGACTCAATGCGCAGAGCGACGGCATTTATTCGGCGACCGCGACCTCCGGCGGCGCGACGCTGCAGACCTCCGGTACCAATGGCGCCGGCACGGTCTTCGGCAGCGAGCTGGAATCCAGCACGACCGATACCAGCGGCCAGTTCTCGAACATGATCTCGGCGCAGCAGGCCTACTCGGCCGCGTCGCAGGTGATCACGACGGTGAACAAGATGTTCGACACCCTGGTTTCGTCGATGAGGTAGCGGTGGCCGACCCAACGACTCATGCAAGGGCTGCCGACGCAGGCGAACTGCTGTTGCGCAGCTTGCGCCGGCTGACGGCGCGGGCCGGCGCGGTCAAAGCCGGCGACCGGGCGCGGCAGATCGCGCTGATCGACGATCTCGAAACCGTGCGCCTCGCCTTGCAGCGCGAATGTGCGCGGCTCGACGATGAGCTCGAGCTTGCCACACGCAGGGTGATGGCGATCGATGCCTACTCCCGCAATCGGCGATCGGCGCGCGTCCCGCATCGCGGCGGACACTGAGACCAATGGAGCGATACGTGGCAGGGCTAAGACACACCAGGAAGACCCCGGCGGCTGGCGATGAGCGGGTCAGGTCGCTGATCGCGTTGATCGACAATCTGATCTCGGTGGTGGCGGAAGAGAACGCCGAACTCGCCAAGGGGCTTCCGGCCTCGTGGTTGAAGCAGGTCGACGAGAAGGGCCGTCTGACCGAGATGCTCGGAGAGCGCGTTGCAGAGTGCACGGCCAAGACCTTGAACCTGAATGTGCAGGACCGCCGGCTTCGTGAGCAGCTCATGGAGCGGCTCGCGCGCCTGCGCGGCGCGATGGACGAGAACCTGGTGCGGCTGCGCGCCGCGATCGAAGCTTCCAACCGCAGGATCGAGGCCGTGATGCAGGCGATCCGCCAGCAGATCGCGAACGCCTCGCCCGATGGCGCCGGTGGCCGCCGCAACGCGTCGCGTGGCGTGTCCTGCAGCACCAATGTAAGGGCGTAAATCCCTCCCTCCTGCCACTCGCTCGCGGCGGGAGGGATGAGAGAGTGTGCGCAAGGAGGCGGTGATGTCGCTCGATATCGCACGATTGATCGCGTTCAGCGGGTTGGTCGGCCGCGCAGTTGCAGATAACCGTGGCGTCGTCGAACATCGCCAACGCCGATACCATGGGCTATACCGAGCTTTTCCTCCGGCCCCGCATCGACGACGACAGCCGACACCAGCTACGACAAGGGCGACGACGAGATCGCCTCGGTCAAGGTCGCAGACGACCAGACCGTGAGCTATGGCATCACGGCCGATAACCCTGCCTTCGAGCAGGGGATGCGGGTGCTGAAATTCGTCGCCAATGCGAGCACGCTGTCGTCGACCGATATCACCAACGCGCTCGATCTTGCCAGTCGCGCGCTGGATGCGACCGCGACCGTGCAGGCCAAGCTGTCGAGCGCGGCATCCCAGATCGAGCAGGCCCAGTCGCGCGAGAGCGATTATCAGAGCTACGCCCAGACGCTCGCCTCCGATCTGACCGGCGTCGATGTCGCCGCCGTCACCGCGCAGCTGTCGGCCTATCAGGCGCAGCTCACCGCGTCCTATTCCGCGATCGCCAAGATCCAGAGCCTCAATCTCGCGAGCTATCTAAAGTAGCCGGCTGCCGGCGCGGGCCTGATCTTAAGGAACGCACCACCAACCTCGCCCCAAATTTTCGGGTCAAGGCGTCTCGGTCAGCCCCGAAGAAAGTAATACAATATTACTAGCATACTTATTCGCGGTATGACATCGTCCCGTTCAGCCGGCCAAGACGGCCGGAAAACGGTGCCCGAACACCATAATTGGGCGCCATGTCCATCAAGAGGGGAAACGTTTCATGGCTCTGAAGAAAATCTTGCTCGGTCTCGCGGTCACGACGGCGCTGGTCGCGCCGCCCGCGATGGCGGCCCAGCTGACGGTCGGCTTTTCGCAGATCGGATCGGAATCGGGGTGGCGCGCGGCGGAAACCACCGTCTCCAAGTCCGAAGCGTCCAAGCGCACGGTCAATCTGAAGATCGCCGACGCCCAGCAGAAGCAGGAGAACCAGATCAAGGCGATCCGTTCCTTCGTCGCCCAGGGCGTCGATGCGATCTTCCTCGCGCCCGTGGTGTCCACCGGCTGGGAAAACGTGCTGAAGGAGGCCAAGGAGGCCAAGATCCCGGTGATCCTGCTCGATCGCGACATCGATCCCTCCGGCAAGGACCTCTATCTGACCGCGGTCACCTCGGACAGCGTGCATGAGGGCGAGGTCGCGGGCGACTGGCTCGCCACCACCGTCGGCGACAAGCAGTGCAATGTGGTCGAGCTGCAGGGCACGGTCGGCGCCAGTGTCGCGACCAACCGCAAGAAGGGGTTTGACGATGTCATCGCCAAGCACGCCAACATCAAGATCGTGCGCAGCCAGACCGGCGACTTCACCCGCGCCAAGGGCAAGGAAGTGATGGAGAGTTTCATCAAGGCCGAGGGTGGCGGCAAGGCGATCTGCGCGGTCTATGCGCATAACGACGACATGATGGTCGGCGCGATCCAGGCCATGAAGGAAGCCGGCCTGAAGCCGGGCAAGGACATTCTCACGGTGTCGATCGACGCGGTGCCGGACATTTTCAAGGCGATCATGGCAGGCGAGGCCAACGCCACCGTCGAGCTGACCCCGAACATGGCCGGGCCCGCGCTCGATGCACTGCAGGCCTACAAGGACAAGGGCACCGTGCCGCCAAAATGGATCCAGACCGAATCGAAGCTCTATACGGCAGCGGACAATCCGCAAGGAGCCTATGACAGCAAGAAGGGGCTCGGCTACTGAGCCTGCGCCGCGCAGGCTCAGGGCGACCGGCCGGTCTGGGGCATGAGTTCGACCCGCGTGCTCATGCTCCAACCTTAATCCAAGCGTGACTTTAGCCATCGCGCTTGGGCCGGCCGGTCGCCGGTAGCCGCGCGGACCGGTTTCTGATCCAATCCGAGACCCATCATCGGTGCGATCGCTCCATCCGTCAGCGAGCGATCGTTCAAGGTCATCATCCATGGATCAAGGCGAAGTTTTGAACCCGCCGCTTCTGCAAGTCCGCGGACTCCTCAAGAATTTCGCGGCGCTGCGGGCGCTGGATCACGTCGATTTCACGCTGCGAGCGGGAGAGATTCACGCGCTGCTTGGCGAGAACGGCGCCGGCAAGTCGACGCTGATCAAGGTGATCACCGGCGTGCTGTCGCGCGATGCCGGCACCGTCAGCCTGGATGGCACGGCGATCGCGCCGCGCTCGACGCGCGAGGCGCTCGATGCCGGGATCGCCACCGTCTACCAGGAGGTCAATCTGCTGCCGAACCTCTCGGTGGCGCAGAATCTCTATCTCGGCCGCGAGCCAACGGCATTCGGCATCGTGCGTGACCGCGAGATGAGGCGGCGCGCGAAAACCCTGCTCGGAGGTTTCGGCCTCCATGTCGATGTGGCGGCGCCGCTCGGCAGCTATTCGGTCGCGATCCAGCACATCGCGGCGATCGCGCGCGCCGTGGATCTCTCGGCACGCGTCCTGATCCTTGATGAGCCGACGGCCAGCCTCGACCAGCACGAGGTCGCGATGCTGTTCTCGACCATGCGCGCGCTTTCCGCGCGCGGCATCGGCATCATCTTCGTCACGCATTTTCTCGACCAGGTCTATGAGGTCACCGATCGCATCACCGTGCTGCGCAACGGCCGGCTGATCGGCGAGCGCATGACGGCCTCTCTGCCGCGCATGGAACTGATCCAGATGATGCTCGGCCGCGAGCTGAGCGAGGAGACGGAAGAACGCGCCGCGCGAGACAAGGCGCCGGGCGCAGCCTGCGCGACCTTTGCCGGTTTCGGCAAGACCGGCTATCTCGCGCCGTTCGATCTCGAGCTGCGCCATGGCGAGGTCACGGGCCTTGCCGGTTTGCTCGGGTCGGGCCGCACCGAGACCGCGCGGCTGGTGTTCGGCGCCGAGCGCGCCGACACCGGCACCGTCACATCGGAAGGCCAGCCGATCCGGCTGCATTCGCCGCGCGACGCGGTGCGCCAGGGTTTTGGCTATTGCCCCGAGGAGCGCAAGACCGACGGCATCGTCGCCGAACTCACCGTGCGCGAGAACATCGTGCTGGCGCTGCAGGCCAAGCTCGGCATCGCCAGGCCGCTGTCACGGCGCGAGCAGGACGAGATCGCCGCGCGCTTCATCAAGCTTCTGGACATCCGTCCGCCCGATCCAGAGCGACCGATCGGGCTGTTATCGGGCGGCAATCAGCAGAAGGCGCTGCTCGCGCGCTGGCTCGCGATCGATCCAAAACTGCTCGTGCTCGACGAGCCGACGCGCGGCATCGATGTCGGCGCGCATGCCGAAATCATCCGTCTGATCCGCGAGCTCTGCGACAAGGGGCTTGCGCTGCTCGTGATCTCCTCCGAGCTCGACGAGATCGTCGCCTATTCGGACCGCGTCGTGGTGCTGCGCGATCGCGCCCATGTCGGCACGCTCGGCTGTGATGCGATCAGCGTGCCGTCGATCCTGGCCGCGATCGCCGCCGACGCCGGCACCGAGGCGGCCGAACAAGGTGTGACATGATGCTGCGCCTGCCGCGCCGGGGGCTTGCGCAAATTCTCGCGCTGCTCGCCATCCTGCTGATCGACCGCCTGGTCTCGGCGCAGTTCTTCGATCTTCGCCTGCAGGACGGGCGGCTGTTCGGCAGCCTGATCGACGTGCTCAATCGCGGCGCGCCGGTCGCGCTGTTGTCGCTCGGCATGGTGCTGGTGATCGCAACGCGGGGCATCGACCTCTCGGTCGGCGCCGTCATGGCGATTTCAGGCGCGATCGCTGCGAGCCTCGCCGACAGCTATCCCTGGCCGGTCGCGGTTGCGGCCGCGCTCGGCGCCGGTCTTCTCTGCGGCCTGTGGAACGGCATTCTGGTCGCGGTCCTCGGCATTCAGCCGATCGTCGCGACCTTGATCCTGATGGTCGCCGGACGCGGCGTGGCGCAGCTCATCACCGCCGGGCGGATCGTGACCTTCACATCGCCCGACCTGGTCTGGTTTGGCACCGGCGCGGTGCTCGGCATTCCCGCGCCCGTCGTCATCGTCGCCGGCATGCTCCTGGTCACCGGCATCGTCGTGCGCGGCTCGGCGCTCGGGCTTTTGATCGAGGCGACCGGCGGCAATGCGCGGGCCAGCGAATTGTCCGGGGTCGGCACCCATCTGATGATCGTCGCGGTCTACATGTGGTGCAGCCTGTGCGCCGCGCTCGCCGGCATCATCGCAGCCGCCGACATCATGGGCGCCGACGCCAACAATGCCGGCCTGTGGCTCGAGCTCGATGCCATCCTGGCCGTCGTGATCGGCGGAACCTCGCTGTTCGGCGGACGCTTCAGCCTGGTGCTGGCGGTCTGCGGCGCCCTCATCATCCAGGCGATGAACACCGGCATTCTGCTCTCCGGCTATCCGCCGGAGTTCAACCTCGTGGTCAAGGCCGCCGTCGTGCTCATCGTATTATTGGTGCAGTCGCCGGCGCTTGCCAGCATCGGCACGGCGTTTCGGAAGGCGCGTGCATGAACCGGCTGTTGTCTCCCGTCATGATCACGGCGCTGGTGTTCGTTGCCGGCTTTGTGATCTGCGCCGCGCAATTTCCGAATTTCGCCTCGACCCGCGTCGTCGCCGATCTGCTCACCGACAATGCCTTCCTCGGCGTGGTCGCCACCGGCATGACCTTCGTCATCATCTCCGGCGGCATCGACCTCTCGGTCGGCTCGGTGATCGCCTTTGCCACCGTGTTCATCGCATTGACCACCGAGCGGCTCGGCCTGCCGCCGCTGGCGGCGTTCGCGATCCTGCTCCTGCTCTGCGCCGGCTTCGGTGCCGCAATGGGCGCGGTGATCCATTTTTTCGACATGCCGCCCTTCATCGTGACGCTGGCCGGCATGTTTCTGGTGCGCGGCACCAGCTTTTTGATGTCGACCGAGTCGACGCCGATCAACGCGCCGCTTTACGGCGCGGTGTCGGATTTCAGCCTGGCGCTGCCGGGGGGCGGGCGGCTCTCGGCGGTCGCGCTGATCATGCTTTGCGTGGTCGTGGCCGGCAGCATCCTGTTGCATGTCACGCGGTTCGGCACGAGCGTCTACGCGCTCGGGGGCAACCGCACCGCGTCGGCCCTGATGGGGGTTCCGATCGGCGCGATGACGGTGCGCATCTACATGCTCTCCAGCGTGCTTGCGGGGCTGGCGGGCATCGTGTTTTCCTTCTACACAGCCGCCGGCTATTCGCTCGCGGCGGTCGGCGTCGAGCTCGATACCATCGCCGCGGTGGTCATTGGCGGCACGCTGCTATCGGGAGGGCAGGGCTCGGTGATCGGCACCTTCATCGGCGTCTTGATTCAGGGGCTGATCCAGACCTACATCAACTTCGACGGGACGCTGTCGAGCTGGTGGACAAAGATCGCGACGGGCATCCTGCTCTTCGCCTTCATTGCGCTGCAGCAGGGCATGGTGAAGCTTGCCAACCGGTCCCGTCCGCGCAACGCTATCGCGGTCAGCCCAAGCGTGGTCAGTCAGGGAGCGATCAGCACATGACGACGTCACGGTTGGTGGTGATCCCGACGCGGCGCGCGCATTCCAACTACGAGCAGGTCGCCCGCGGAATCGGCATCGACATCATCGCCGGGCGTTACGCCGAGGCGGCAAGGCTGCCGGGCGACGCCGACCTCACCGCGACCTTCGGGGTGTCGCGCCCGGTGCTGCGGGAGGCCGTCAAGACGCTGGTGGCCAAGGGTCTCTTGACCACCAAGGCCGGGGTCGGCACCGTGGTACGCGGGCGCGGCGCCTGGAACATGTTCGACGCCGACGTGCTGGCCTGGCACCTCGATGTCGGGATCGACAAGCGCTTCCTCTCTGACCTGGCCGAAATCCGGCTCGCGGTCGAGCCGCGCGCCGCGGCGCTGGCGGCGGCGCGCCGCAACGACGCCGACGTCGCCGAACTGAAGCGCAGCATGGAGATCATGCGCCGCGAACCGCCGAATTCCAACGCCTTCGCCGATGGCGACCTCGCGCTCCATGTGGCGGTCGCCAATGCGTCGGGCAACCCGTTCATGCGCTCGGTCGACAGCGTGATCGAGGCCGCGCTGCGGGTCTCCTTCATGCTCAGCGCCCCGGTCGACCCGAGCGATCACGAAGCCGTCCTGACCTGGCATCAGCGGATCGTCGATGCGATCGCCGAAGGCGATTCGCAAGCCGCGGCCGCGGCCATGACCGCGGTGATTTTCAACGGTATCCGCCGGCACGGCACCAGTGTTATCGATGCGACTGGCCCGTCCGCCCCGGTTGATGTAACCGTGGGCGATGCCGCTCACGGGGACTAAAAAATGAAGGATATTCGCATCGCGATCGTCGGCTTCGGCAAGATCGCCAGGGATCAGCACGTGCCGGCGATCAAGGCCGTGCCCGGCATCCGGCTCGCGGCGATCGCAAGCCGCAACGCCTCGCTGCCCGGGGTGCCGCATTTCCCGACCATCGACGCGCTGCTCAATCACGGACCCGAGATCGACGCGGTCGCGCTGTGCACGCCGCCCCAGGTCCGGCACGCCCAGGCAGTGACCGCGCTGGCCGCGCGCAAGCACGTGATGCTGGAGAAGCCTCCGGGCGCGACGGTGGCCGAGATAGCCCCGCTGCTGGCCACCGCGCGCGAAAATGGCCGGACGCTGTTCGCGACCTGGCATTCGCGGTTTGCGCCGGCCGTCGAGCCGCTGCGCCGCCTGCTCGAGGGCCGCCAAGTCTCGGCGGTCACCATCACCTGGAAGGAAGACGTAAAAGTCTGGCATCCCGGCCAGGCCTGGATCTTCGAGGCCGGCGGGCTCGGGGTGTTCGATCCCGGCATCAACGCGCTGTCGATCATCACCCGCGTGATGCCCGAGCCGCTGTTCGTGACCAAGGCGGCGCTCGACTTTCCGGCGAACCGCGCCGCGCCCATCGCGGCCGAACTCGACATCACGGATGTCACCGGCCTGCCGATCCGCGCCAGCTTCGATTTCCGCCAGACCGGCCCGCAAAGCTGGGATATCCACTTCGAGACCGACAAGGGACCGGTGACGCTGTCGCTCGGCGGCGCGCGCCTCGCCGACGGCGGGAAGGTGCTGGTCGAGGAGAAGGAGGCGGAATATCCCGGCCTCTATCAACGCTTCGTCGAACTGGCGTCGGAAGGGATCTGCGAGGTCGACCTCGCGCCGCAGCAGCTCGTGGCCGACGCCTTCATGCTGGGCCAGCGCCGCGTCGTCGAGCCGTTCGAGGAATGAGCATGATGGATTTTGTCGAAACCGGTCCAGGCGCGCTGGATGTTCACCTCTCCCCGCTTGCGGGGAGAGGTCGAAATTCACGCGCAGCGCGAATTTCGGGTGAGGGGGACTCTCCACAAGCTCAGTTCCTCGAGACTCCCCCTCACCCCAACCCTCACAGCGCGAGCCCTCGCTCGCGCGGCCCCGCAAGCGGGGAGAGGGAGCGCAGCGTCGATGCTGTGACAGTTCAATCCAAACTTGATGTGCGCCGGCTATGACATCCGCGATGAAAGGCCGCGTCGAGCGCGCGCCGTTTGGCGCGATGCCTGACGGCACATCGGTCGAGCGCATCGTCTTGCGCGGCGATCAAGGTTTCGAAGCCGCCATCATTGCCTATGGCGCCTCGGTGCAGTCGCTGAAGGTCCCCGACCGCGCCGGCCACAGCGACGACATCGTGCTCGGCCATGACGGCTTCGACGGCTATCTGGCGCGGCGGCAATATTTTGGCGCGACCGTCGGGCGCTTTGCCAACCGCATCGCCGGCGCGCGTTTTGCGATCGATGGAACCCAGGTCACCCTCGATGCCAATAACGGGCCCAACGCACTGCATGGCGGGCTGGAGGGTTTCGATCGAAAGCTCTGGCGCATCGAGAGCGTCGTGGAGCAAGGCGAACCTGCTGTCGTTCTCACCCATGTCAGCGCCGATGGCGAGTGCGGCTATCCCGGACGGCTCGATGTCCGCGTCATCTATCGTCTCACGGGACCGATGGAACTGTCGATGACCTATGAGGCGACAACCGACCGGCCGACCGTGGTCAACATGACCAACCACACCTTCTTCAACCTCAGTGGCGCGACGTCGGGCCAGAGCATTCTCGATCATCGTTTGATGGTTCCGGCCGATCATTTCCTCGCCGTCGACGCCACGGCGATTCCTTTGCCTGGACCGCCGGCCAGCGTCGAGGGGACGCCGTTCGACTTCCGCCAGTCGACCGCCATCGGCGCGCGCATCCGCGACAATCACGAACAGGTTCGGCTCGGGCGCGGCTACGACCACAATTATTGCCTGCCCGCGGGCGACGGCGTTCGTCTCGCCGCGCGGCTCGAGGCGCCGCAGACCGGCCGCGTGCTCGAGCTCCTGACCGACCAGCCGGGACTGCAGTTCTATTCCGGCAACTTTCTCGACGGCTCGACCAGCGGCAGGGGGGGACGGCTCTATCGTCAGTCCGACGCGCTGTGCCTCGAACCGCACGCCTGGCCCGATGCGCCGAACCGGCCGGACTTTCCGTCCGCGCGGCTCGATCCGGGTCAGGTCTATCGGCGCACCATCGTCTACCGCTTCACGACCGCTGCAAGCTAGCTGGGATTGCGAGTTTGGATCGAGCTGTCGCCGCACTGAAGATGAGCCCCTCTCGCCGCAAGCGGGGAGAGGTGAACCGCATCCGCATGCTCGGGGAGGGCAGATGTCGACGACGGAACCACAAATCGAAGAGGTGCCGACAGCAATCCAGTGCACAGAACGCTGCCATCTCGGCGAGGGGCCGACCTACGATCCCACAACCGACACCGCCTGGTGGTTCGACATTCTGGAGCGGCGGCTGTTCGAGTGCCGCATTGAGACAGCCGAGATGCGCGTTCACGCGCTGCCGAAAATGGCGAGCGCACTGGCGCGGATCGACGGCGAGCGGCAGCTGATTCTGTGTGACGACGGACTCTATGTTCGCGAGGTCGCCAGTGGACGGATGGACCTGTTCTTATCCGTCGAAGCCGACAATTCTGCCACGCGTTGCAACGACGCGCGGGTCCATCCTTCGGGCACATTCTGGTTCGGCACCATGGGGCGCAAGGCGGAAGCGGGAGCCGGCGCCATCTATGCCCTGCATCACGGGCAGCTGATAAAGTTGTTTCCCGGTATCACCATCCCCAACGCGATCTGCTTCTCGCCCGGCGGCGACATCGGCTATTTCGCCGATACGAGGAAGCAGTTGCTCAACCGCGTGCCGCTTGATCCTGCGACAGGTTTGCCGGTCGGCGATCCCGCGCCGCTGATCCAGGGTGTCCACGGCATGGATGGCGCCGTGGTCGACGCGGACGGGCTGATCTGGAACGCGCATTGGGGCGCCGGCCGGATCGCCGTCTATGATCCGCACGGCCAGCATCTGCGTTCCCTGCGCGTGCCCGCAAAGCAATCAAGTTGCCCCGCCTTTGTCGGGCGCGATCTGTCGCGCCTCCTGGTCACCTCGGCCTGGGAACACATGGATGAGGCGGCGCGCGCCGCCGATCCCGAGCATGGACGCACGTTCTTGCTACATGCCAATGCGCGGGGCAGCGCCGAGCCGGACGTGAGGCTGAGTTAACGGAGCTGGTTCTGATTTTGCGAAGCAGCTTGACTTTTCCAGAAATCAGAAGCATGATACGCCCCGTCCCACGCTCGCCAAGAGGGGCGTTTCGGCTGATCGTCACGATACGTGGAGCGGGGATGCGGTGGACGCGATGGCGCGCGTACCTTGTGTGCGCGGACGAACGATGCCGACGCGGACGGCGAAATCGTGTGGTCCTGGTGCCCCGACGCTGGCACCAAGTTGTGCGGTGACGAACCGCGCAATGACGGAGGCAATAAAGCCCGGTCCCCGGGGAGAGCACGAAGGACACCGTTAAAACCATTGCGCAGGGAATGCCGGCTGATTTGGCTGAACCCGTGGTGACTGCCGCCAGCTTTTTTGTTTGCTGGCGGGCCATGGGTGCGGCCAGCACCCGGCATTCCGCCCTCTGTCGTTCCGGGGCGATATCAAGCAAAGCTCGGGCGCAATCTCGCGTCGCGGGGATGCGGCGCATGTTTCAACAACGTCCTTGCGACGCGCGATTTGTCCGCCGTAGCTCGAAGAGCGAAGGCGGGAAGCGACGAAGCAATCCAGAGTCCATGTGAGGCTCTGGATTGCATCGCTTCGCTCGCAATGACGGTCATAATGGCGCAGCGACCTTGTCGGTCGTTTCAGCTCGATCTCCTGCCCCAAGGACACCCCCATGCCCGCCTTCTCCTCGACCACTGTCCTCGATTCCCTCCTGTTCCGCGACGCGTTCGGCACGGAGGCGATGCGCCGGGTGTTTTCCGACAAAAGCCTGATCGCGCGCTATGCCGAGGTCGAGGTCGCGCTGGCGAAAGCGGAAGCGCGGTGCGGCGTCATCCCGATCGACGCAGCGCGCGCGATTGCCGCGCGCACCGACGTCGCCTCGTTCGATCTCGAAGCCTTGCGCCATGAGACCGACATCGTCGGCTATCCGATCCTGCCGCTGGTGCACCAGATGGCCCGGCAGTGCGGTGAGGCCGGCCGTTACGTGCATTGGGGCGCGACCACGCAGGACATCATGGATACGGCGGTCGTGCTGCAGATGCGGGCGGGGCTTGCGATCATCGAAGGCGATATCGCGGCGCTGCGCGACATCCTGGCCGATCTCGCGAAACGCCATCGCGACACGCCGATGGCGGGCCGTACCCATCTGCAGCAGGCGCTGCCGGTGACCTTCGGCTACAAGGCCGCGATCTGGCTGTCGATGTTCGACCGCCACGCCGAGCGTCTCGCGCAACTGAAGCCGCGCGTGCTGGTCGGCCAGTTCGCGGGCGCCGCCGGTACGCTGGCCTCGCTCGGGGACAAGGGTTTTGAGGTGCAGCAGGCATTTTTCGAGGAACTCGGCCTCGGTACGCCCGCAGCCACCTGGCATGTCGCGCGCGACGGCTTTGCGGAGGCCGTCAATTTCCTGGCCCTGGTTGCCGGCTCGCTTGGCAAGATCGCGTTGGACATCATGATCATGGCGTCCACTGAATTCGCCGAAGTCTACGAGCCCTTCGTCAAGGGCCGCGGCGCGTCCTCGACCATGCCGCAGAAGCGCAATCCGATCTCGTCCGAATTGATGCTCGCGGCCTCGAAGGCGGTGCGTCAGCATGCCGGGCTGATGCTGGATGCGATGGTGCAGGATTTCGAGCGCGCCACCGGGCCCTGGCATGCGGAATGGATGGCGATCCCGGAGAGCTTCGTGCTGACCGCGGGTGCGCTCAACCAGGCCAAATTCGCACTGTCCGGCCTGGTCGTCGATACGCAGCGGATGGCGGCCAATCTTGCGATCAGCCGTGGGCTGATCGTCGCCGAGGCGGTCATGATGGGGCTTGCGCCCGCGCTTGGCCGCCAGGATGCGCATGACGTGGTCTATGACGCCTGCCGGCTGGCCAACGAGAAGGGGCTTACGCTTGCTGACGCGCTGTCGGAGGATTCGCGCGTCATCACGCGCATCGATCGCGCCGAGATCGAGCGGCTGACTTCACCTGAAAACTATCTGGGCCTCGCACCTCAGATGGTCGATCGCGTGCTGGCGGGGCGGCGGTGATGCGGCGCGCTACGCCAGTCCGCCATTCTGCATGCGGTACCAGGCGACGATGGCGGCGAGGTAGGCGCGGTGCAGCACATGGAACGGCAGCGACCGCATTGGCACGATCGGCAGCGGCAATGCGTCCTCGCGTCCCGTCGCGACATACTCCGCGATCGCCACGCCCAGTGCCGATTGCAGCCCGATGCCGCGTCCCATGCAGCCGATGTCGACCAGAAGACCGGGCGCGGGCGCATGCAGATGCGGCAGGAAATCCCGCGTCAGGGTCACGCGGCCGCACCATCGGAATTCGATCGGGACATCCTTGAGCTGGGGAAACAGTTTTGTTGCGATGCGCTCCAGGTGAGCCCAGTCAGCGGGCCCCTTCGGCTCGCGAAACGGGCCGCGCCCGCCCATCAGGAAGCGGCCCGTATGGTCGCGGCGGAAATAGAACAGCAGCTGCCGCGTATCGGAGATCGCGTGGCCCTCGGGCAGGATCGAGCGCGCCATATTGTCCGACAAGGGCGCGGTCGCGATCTGGAACGAGTTGGGCGTGATCACCGTGGTGCGCAGTTTTGGCACGAGGTCGCCGGTGTAGCCGCCGGTCGCGACCACGGCGCGGTCGGCGGCGACGCGCGCGCCGGAGTGCGTCGTGGCGACCCATTTGCCACCATTGCGCGCGAGGTTCTTGACCGGGCTTTGTCCGTGGATTGCTGCGCCGGCGGCCAGCGCAGCGCGCGTCAGCCCACGCGCGTAGGACAGGGGCTGGATCGCGCCGCCGCGCGGGTCGACCCAGCCACCGAGATATTTGTCGGTGCCGACGAGCTGCCCGACATCATCGGCCGAAAGGTCGCGCGCGCCAACGACGCCGCGCCTCGTCCATTGCTCGGCGCGCTGCTTGACGAGGTCGAGACCCGCCGGCGTGTGCGCGCCCTGGATCCAGCCCTTGCGCTGGCGCGGCACGTCCATTTTGTGCTTTTCGATCAGATCGAACACGACATCGGCGGTGCGGCCGACGAAATCGACCAGGCGGCGGCCGCGATCAGCGCCGAACATCGCCTCCAGCTCGTCCGGATCGTATTTCAATCCGGGAATGACCTGGCCGCCATTGCGGCCCGAACCGCCAAAACCCGGCGCGTGCGCGTCGAGCACGATCGCCTTCACGCCGCGTTCGGCCAGGTGCAACGCCGTGGACAGACCGGCATAGCCGGCGCCGATGATGACGACATCGGCGCTCGCACTGTCTTCGAGCGCAGGCGTCGATGGCGCGGCGTTCGCCGTCGCGGCCCACAGCGATGGCTCGAGGGGAAATGGTTCGGCCATGGCTGTCTCCTAAATCGGGTGCAGGATCCGGCGCAAAAATTCCTGGGTGCGTGGCTGCTGCGGCTTGGACAGCAGTTCGCGCGCCGGGCCCTGTTCGATGATCGTGCCGTGATCGAGGAACAGCACGCGGTCGGCGACCTCGCGCGCGAAATGGATTTCATGGGTGACGACCAGCATGGTCATGCCTTCTTCCGCCAGCAGCCGCATGACCGCGAGCACCTCGCCGACCAGTTCCGGATCCAGCGACGATGTCGGCTCGTCGAACAGGATCGCCTTGGGCTGCATGGCGAGCGCGCGCGCGATCGCGACCCGCTGCATCTGCCCGCCAGAGAGCTCGGACGGATAGGCATCGGCCTTGCCGGCCAGGCCGACACGCGAAAGCAGCTCCCGGGCGCGCGGGATCACCTCGTCGCGCCTGGCGCCTTTGACATAGATCGGTCCCTCGATCACGTTTTCCAGCGCTGTGCGGTGGGGGAACAGGTTGAAGCGCTGGAACACCATCGCGAGCTGCGTGCGCACGTGTTTTATCGCCGGCGAATGGCGGTCGACATGGGTACCACCCACGCGGATGCTGCCGGCGTCATACCCTTCCAGGCCGTTGATGCAGCGGAGCACGGTGGATTTGCCGGAGCCGGAGGGACCGATGATGCAGACCACCTCGCCGCGGCCGATCTCCGCGGTGATGCCGCGCAGCACCTCGTTGGCGCCAAAGCTCTTGTGGACGTCGTTCAGCTCGATCATCGCCGGTCGCCTTGCATGCGCCGCTCGAGCCAGCCGACCAGCAGGATGAGGGGAATGCTCATGACGAGATAGAGCGCCGCGACCAGCGTGAACACGGTGGTGTATTTGAACGTCGAGGCCGCGACCAGCGATCCCTTCAATGCGAGCTCGGCGACCGTGATGGTGGAGGCCTGCGACGAATCCTTCAGCATCATGATCATGGTGTTGCCGTAGGGCGGCAAAATGATCTTCACCGCCTGCGGCAGCACCACGCGCCGCATCATCAGCGCCCACCCCATGCCCAGGGATTCCGAGGCCTCGATCTGGCCCTTGTCGATCGCCTCGATGCCGGCGCGGAAATTCTCGGCCTGGTAGGCGGAGTAGGCGATGCCGAGGCCAATGATCGCGGCCTGCAGCGCGGTGAGCGTGACGCCGAGCTCCGGCATCACGAAGTAGATGTAGAACAGCTGGACGATGATCGGAATGCCGCGGATGACATTGACGATGCTTTTGGCGAGCCACCGCAGCGCTCGCGCACCGGAGACCCGCATCAGGGCCCAGATGAGCCCGAGCAGCGTCGACAGCGCGAGCGATCCCGCCGTCACCAGGAGCGTGAGCCAAAGTCCCTGCAGCAGGATCGGCAGGAATTCGCGGGTGTCGGCGACGAACCTGGCCATCGCGGCTTACGGCCTCGTTCGCCGGCGCCGTGCCGCCCGCGTATCGCGTGGGTTCGCAGGCGGGACGAGCTCACTCATCGGTGCCGGCGCGCGGTCAGTCGAGGCCCCATTTCGCCAGGATCTTGGCGACGGTGCCGTCCTTCCTGAGCTTCTCGAGGGAGGCGTCGATCCTGGCCAAGAGCTCGCCGTCGCTCTTGCGGACGCCGATGCCGAGCGAGCCGGTGATGGTCGAAACGTAACTGTTCACCAGGCGCACGTCGGGAAAGGTGCCCTGCTTGATGTTGTAGGCCAGGATCGGCTTGTCGGCGAAACCGGCCTTGAGACGGCCGGTGTTGACGTCGGCGAGGATCGCCGGGATGTTGTCGTAGATCTTGACGTCGCCGAACAGGTCGGTCTTCTGCAGCGGTTCGACATAGGCCGTGCCTTTCTGGGCGCCGACGGCTTCACCCTTGAGATCGGCAAATTCCTTGTAGTCCTTGCTGTCGGACTTCGGCACGATCAGGCCTTCGCCATAAGTGTAGACCGGACCGGAGAAGTCGATCACCTCCTTGCGCGCGGGGGTGATGTACATCGCCGCCGAGATAATATCGATCTTGTTCGCGGTCAGCGACGGGATCAGCGTCGAGAACGTCATGCCCTCGATCTCGACCTTGAAGCCGGCGTCCTTGGCGATTTCCTGGATCAGGTCGACCATCACGCCCTGGATGGTGTTGGTCTTGGTGTCGAGGAAGGTGAAGGGAATGCCGGTCGGCGTCGCACCGACCTTGAAAACCTTGTCCTCGGCCCTGGCGCCCGAGCAGGTCAGGCAGATCAGAAGGGCAACGAGGGCGATTTTCCGAAACGGCATGCGATCTCCTTCCGGCTGCGCGCGCAATGGCCGGTTTCGGCGGAGGCTCGCCCGGCCGAGCGCGCCGCCACGTGCAAAATCTGGCACGGCGCACGCAGCGACGCAATAGATCATGAGATCATGGCGCTTCGTCAGCCGTTGGCCAGGCGTTGCTTCACGATCAGCGCCAGCGGCACGGTGTAGAAGAAATGCGACATGAAGCCGCCGATCACGACCATCGGATCGAAATAGTCGGGATGGCTTGTGGTGGCGACCATGATCGCGGCATGCATCACGATCCAGATCACGACCGCATAGAACAGCGCCACCAGTGTCGCCTCATAGCCGCGGCGGCGGAAGTGGGGCCACAGATACGCAAATCCGACACCCCACAGGAGCGCGAAGAAGAAGTGGATTCCCGTTCCGAGAAAATAGGCAGCGATCCCGAGGTCTTCCTGGACCTGCTTGCCGAACACCAGGCCCGTCGCATTGCGCGGAATGCCGGCAAGCGGCAAGAGGTGCTGGATGCCGACCCAGACGATGGCCTCGTAGATCCAGATGATGACGCCCCCCGCCAGTCCGCCGGTCAGGCCGGCGCGGATCATGGTTGCGTGGTCCGGCGCATTCGCGGCGGTATCCGTCGAACGGCCGAACCGGCCGGCCGCCTCATAGTTGCTGCTCATGATTGTCTTCGCTCCCCGTTTGATTTTGCTCGCTTGCGTTTTTTTCCGCCTGTTTGCTGCGGGCCGTCGAGATTTGCGCCGCGTCCCGGCAGGCGTTTCAGGCAGGTGCATTCTGGAGTGTTCGTCGATGCGCATCAAGCCAGGTCGCTTGCAGCGAGAGCGGAGAGCGGGGATCGCGTGCGAGATTTGTTTCGAAGCGTTGCTCCGAGAGCATGCTCCATTCGACATTGTGAGATGCGGCGGGCTTCATTCGACATGGTGAGATGATGAAGGTCATTACAATTTTCGGGGACTCCTTAAACCAGCGCCGCGCGGAGGCTTGGAGCAAGGTCAACACCTGCGGCGAACGGGCGCGTGCGTTCGCGGTCAAGGCCTGGTCGACGACCGACGGCAACCGCATCGAACGGCTGATCGATGAGAACCTCGTCGCCTGGCGAACAGCAACCCTGCGCGCGCAAGGCGGTAGATGCGCGGAGCTGTGGCGCGCGGGTCCGGGCGAAGCCGTGCGCGCGCTGATGCCCCGGGGAGGTCGGAACAATCGCTATTGCGCCGGGGATTGCTGGGCCTAAATAGAGGCTGTCTCACGCAAGGGCTTCGCCATGACTGCACATCAGCGCCATCTCTCCGCCCCGATTGATCCCGTCAAGCTCGACCGCCTCGCCGAGGTCGCCGTGAAAGTGGGTCTACAGTTGAAGGAGGGACAGGATCTGCTTTTGACCGCACCGGCCGTGGCGCTGCCCTTGGTGCGGAGAATTGCCGAACATGCCTACAAGGCCGGTGCCGGGATCGTGACCCCGATCCTGTCGGACGAGGAAGCCACGCTCACGCGCTACCGCTTCGGTCACGATGCGAGCTTCGATCGCGCCGCGGGCTGGCTCTATGAAGGCATGGCGAAGGCATTTTCGGACAACACCGCGCGGCTGGCGATCGTCGGCGACAATCCGATGCTGCTGTCGGGCGAGGATCCGCAGAAGGTCGCGCGCGCCAGCAAGGCCAATTCGAAGGCCTATCAACCGGCGCTGGAGAAGATCGTCAATTTCGACACCAATTGGAACATCATTGCCTATCCGAGCGCGTCATGGGCGAAGCTGGTTTTCCCCGACGACGCCGAGGACGTGGCGGTTGCCAAGCTGGCGGACGCGATCTTCTCGGCATCGCGCGTCGACAATGACGACGCCATCGGCGCCTGGAACAAGCACAACGCCGTGTTGCGGGAGCGGACCGAATGGCTCAATGGCCAGCGTTTCAGCGCGCTGCATTATACCGGCCCCAACATCGATCTCACGATCGGGCTGGCCGATGGTCATGAATGGGAAGGCGGCGCCTCGACCGCCAAGAACGGCATCACCTGCAACGCCAACATCCCGACCGAAGAGGTTTTCACCACGCCGCATTGCCGGCGCGTGTCCGGCCGTGTCGTGAGCTCAAAGCCCTTGTCCTATCAGGGCACGCTGATCGACAATATCGCGGTCAGGTTCGAGGAAGGCCGCATCGTCGAGGCGAAGGCGAGCCGCGGCGAGGAAGTGCTGAACAAGGTGCTCGACACCGATGAGGGCGCGCGCCGGCTCGGCGAGGTGGCGCTGGTGCCGCATTCCTCGCCGATCTCGAAGAGCGGGCTTTTGTTCTACAACACGTTGTTCGACGAGAACGCCGCCTGCCACATCGCGCTCGGCCAATGCTACTCGAAGTGCTTCATCGACGGCACCAAGCTGACGCCGCAGCAGATCGCCGCGCAAGGCGGCAACAAGAGCCTGATCCACATCGACTGGATGATCGGCTCGGACCAGACCGATATCGACGGCGTCCGCGCCGACGGCAGCCGCGTGCCGGTGTTCCGCAAGGGCGAGTGGGCGTGAGATCGGTTTCGTCCCGCGATCAGGCCGACTTCGCGAGCCACTCGCTTTGGCTTTCGCGAACGAAGCTTTCGAAGGTTTTGGGGGGAGCGCCGCCGATCTTCTTGATCGTGTCGCTCACCGCATATCTCGGGTCGTCGGGGTCGATCGCGGCGCCGCGGATCGCGCGCCAGAGCGAGGACAGGTGCTCGACCGCGTGCTGATTGAAACCGCGTGCCAGCGCCTGGCGCTTCCACTCCTCGTCCGAGATTTCCTCGTAAACGACGTTCTTGCCGAGCACGCGGGCGAAGGTCGCAATGATCTCCTTCAGCGAGATCGTCGTGCCGATCAGCCGGTAGGCCGTGCCCGCGACCAGCGACGGCGCGGTCAGGAGCCCCGCAGCGACGCGAGCGACGTCCTCGCCCGCGACCAGCGGCAGCACCGTGTTCTCGCCGCCCCAGGGCAGGCGCACCGCACCCTGCGCCGGCAGGCTCTGGCGCACCAGTGACGCCAGATTCTCGTAGAACACCGTGGCGCGGATGTGGACGGCGCCGACATCGGCCCACTCGAAGACCTGCTCGGAGAGATAATTCTGCCGCATCCGCGGGGTCGGCGCATCGGGCGAGGATTGCAGCATCACGAGGTTGACCAGCCGCGAAATGCCGGCCTCGCGCGCGGCGATCGCCATCGCCGCCGTTGCGTCGAGCAGGCCGTCCTGAACCGGATAGGCGAAGTAGATCGCCGACGTGCCTTGCATGGCGCGCTGCACCGAACGGAGGTCGAGGAAATCGCCCTCGACGATTTCGGCGCCGAGCGCACGCAGCCGCTCCGAACGGTCGTCGATGCGATGGACAAAGGCGCGCGCCGGGATTTTTTGCGCGAGCAGGAGTTCGCAGAGATGGCGGCCGGTCTTGCCCTGCCTGCCGCCCGCCGCCGACGTGACGAGAATGGGTTTTGCCATGCTTGCGTCTCCTTGGAAATTTCTGTGTATTGCCATTGGTACCGGGTAGTACCGATGAATTGGAATGTATGGTACCTTCCGGTACCAAGTCAAGAGGCAGAATGGCGAAGAAGCAGACGGCAGGGCATCGCACCGAGACGGCCATCGAAGACCCGGTCCGCCGCCGCGTTCTCGATGCGGCCTTCGCGGCCTTCATGGCCCAAGGCTTTGCCGCGACGTCGACGCTCGAGATTGCAACGCGCGCGCGAGCCTCGAAGCGCGAGCTCTACGCGCTGTTCGGCAGCAAGCAGGAGATGCTGGTCGCCTGCATCAGCGAACGCGCCAGGCGCCTGCAGATCCCGCTCGACTCGCCCACGCCCCGCGATGCAGAGGCGCTGGCGAGCACCCTGGTCGCCTTCGGAACCCGGCTCTTGCAGGAGACTAGCGAGCCCGCCGTCGTCGCGATGTTCCGGCTCGCGATCGCAGAAGCCGTCCGCGCACCCGAAGTCGCAAGCCTGCTCAATTCAATAGGCCTCGAAGCCGGTCGCGCGGCCCTGCGCGACATCATGAGCCGCGCCTGCTCCAGCGGTTTGCTCGCGGGGAACCCGGCGGAAATGGCGGCGCTGTTCGCCGGCCTCCTCTGGGGCAATCAAATGATCCGGTTGCTGCTCGGCGTCGCTGAGCCGCCAGGCCCGCGCGAGATCTCAGATCGCGCTGAAGCTGCCACGCGCGCCGTGCTGCAACTTCACGGCGCAAGCCGATAGGCCGCGGGCAGTGCTTTAGTACAGTAGTGCCGTGTTATCGCTGTCGCTTTGGCATTCGCCGTTCGATCGCAGCCGTATCTCGCGCGGATGGTACGGAGCTCTGATTGTCAGAGGTTACGAAGAAATAGCCAAATCCCAGGCCCCAAATGGGCGATTCGCGCGGTGGATTGCCGCCGTTTCGCTCGAATCGTAACGCACCTACCAAACTCCGCATGGAAATAACTCGGTCATGTCCTCGTCAAGCGATCCGCTTTTCAGGTACCCGGTGATTCGTACCTCCAGGGTGGAGGAGCTCGAGCACGAGATCGTCGACATTTACGGCGCCTCGAGTTTTGACGTGGAAGACCCGACCGGGCTCGACGTCCGCGGCAATTTTGTCCGTCTGCGCGATACGTGCCTCGGGTTTGGAGCCATCGGCGGGGTCGCAAAAATCCATTTCCCGGAAAGCGATTTCGCCCGGCTGCAGTTTCCGTTGCGCGGACAGGGCGCGACCCGGTGCGGCAACCGGACCGTGGAGGTCAACGCCAACAGGCCAAGCCTGACGTCGGCCGGCCGCCCGACCGTGCTGCACTATGGCGCTGACTTCGAGCACCTTTTTCTCCGGGTCAAGTCGGAATCGATGGAGCGCAAGCTTTCGGTCCTGCTGGGAATGCCACTTCGCAACAATATCGAGTTCGAGCTTTCCGATTTCAGCAACCAGGCGCGGCTGGCGGGCATGCGGCGGCTGATCGACCTGATCGTGGCGCAGCTCGGTGACGAGGAATCGGTCCTTGTCCCCGCCGCGGTCGCCGAGCTCGAGCAGGCCATGATCGTGCAATTGCTGTTTGCCGGTCGGCACAATTATGGCGACCTCCTCGAGCAGACGCCGCGCGAGGCAGCGCCTACCCATGTGCGGCGGGTCGAAGCCTATATCGAAGCAAACTGGAACGGCCCGATCATGATCGAGTCGCTCGCAGAAGTCTGCGGTGTCAGCGCCCGCACATTGTTCAGGACCTTCGAGAAGGCGCGCGGCTGTTCGCCGATGACCTTTGTCAAGAAGGTCCGGCTGGAGCACGCGCGCCGCATGTTGAGCACGCCCGACGACACCACGTCGGTATCCCAGATCGCCTTTGCGTGCGGCTTTTCCAATCTCGGTCACTTCGCAAGCGCCTACAGGACCACGTTCGGCGAACTCCCCTCACAGACGCTGAGCCGGTCGCGGGCCCTGGCTTGATTGCCGTCAGCTCAGCTCCAACCTGTAGACCCGCGCCGCCGTGCCGGCGAACAGCGCCGTCTTCTCGGCCTCGCTGTATTGCGCGGCGATGCGCTTGAAGGCGTTGAAGATGACCTGATAGCTGCATTGGCCCTTGTCGGGCGGAAAATTGCTTTCGAACATGCAGCGCTGCGGACCGAACGCATCGATGCAGGTCTCGATGTAGGGCCGCCAGGCTGACGTGGCGTCCTCCGACGACGGCGGCTTGGGCCTTGCATGAAAGTCGTAGCCCAGCAGCCGCATCGCGAGGCCGCCGAGCTTGACCTGGACATTTGGGCATTTCGCGACCTCATGGATCGCGGCTTTCCAGGCTGCAAAGATTTCCTCGCGCCGGCCCGCATAGCTGCCGATGCCGACCGGGCCGCCGCAATGGTCGAGGATGATTCTTGTGTCAGGAAAGGCGCGGGCGAGGTCGATGAATTCGCCGAGCTGCGGATGAAACAGCCAGGCATCAAAGCTGAGGTCGAGCGGGGCCAGGCACGCAAAGCCCTTGCGGAAGCCGGTATCGAGCAGGAGCCCCTTCGGCCGTGTCGCATACATCCCCGCGACGTCGGGATCGGCGTCCCAGGCCGAGGAATGGCGGATGCCGCGGAAACGGCCATTGCCGGCGGCGATCTCGGCCTCGAGCACCGCACGCGCGCCTTCGCCGAGCAGGAGATTGACGTGGCTGACGATGCCGGCGCAGATCCGCGCCTTGCCATATGCACCGCTCGCGCTCACCGCAGCGACGCCGTTGGCGAACTCGACCTCGCCGACGGGACGAAATGCTTCGGGGCCATCGGCGCGATACATCGAGCGGCAGTCGACATAAACCGTGGCCACGATGTTGTGCCCGCTCGCGATATCGGCGGCCATCTCTTCGATCAGATAGCGCTGGCCGCCCCGGTCCCAGAGATGATGATGCGGATCGACGATCGGACGCGCCGGATCGAGAATCTCCTCGCTGTGCAGGGCAAGCCAATCCTCGCGCGGATCGGCATAAAGCCCGCTCCTTGACGCGGGCGCGATACTGAGAGCCATGAACGGTCACTCCCCGAGATTGTTGGAGCAACTCTATCATACTCCGTCGAGAATGATCACGGTTGGTGTTGACGGCAGCGTCTCGCGGGAGATCGTCAGCGAGCGCTCGCCTCTGCGGTCGATCTCGAACTGGTTGCCGATCCGCTGCATGAACTCTTCCAGCGGCGTCATGAAACGGTGCATCGGCAGCACCACGGAGGCGCGCAGCCGGCGGGTGATCTCGGAAATGCCGTCGAGCGACATCGTGTAGGTGCCGTCGATCGGCACCATCACGATGTCGAGCCGGCCGATCGCCGCGAACTGGCTGTCGTCGAGCCGGACGTGCAGATGTCCGAGGTGGCCGATGCAGAGGCCTGCGACCTCGAAGATGAAGATCGAATTGCCATCCTTGATCATCTCGCCGCCGGGCTCCTCGCCAAAATAGCGGCGGATGTCGGTCGTCACGTTGCGGATGAAGACGTCGCCGATACGCTCGGAGATGCGCGCAGGCTGTCCGCCCTCGCCCCAGCCGTGAAGCACATGGGGAATCCGGGGATCTGGAAACAGCGTGTAATGCGTGGAATGGGCGCGATTCATCGTGACGACATCGGGGAGGCGCCCGGTCCGGTAGACGCCGCTGTAGTCGGTCGCAATGCGTGTTCCGCCGGGCGAGTCGATGTAGTAGGTGGAGTGGCCGGCATAGGTGATCGTGACGTCATCGTTGGCTGCAGCCGCCTGGCGGAAACTCACGGGCCTCACTCGTGGCGGCGCGTTCGCCATCGCCAGGCATTCGCTGCGCTGGACGTCCTGGGCAAGGGCCGGTCCGATCAGCGAACCCAGCAAGGCAAAAGCAGCGGAAAACAGCCGCAGCATCGAAATGCGCTCCGTCCTCGACGGTTTCAGGATATCCTGTTGCGATCCCGTCTCCCAACTACCATGTCAGAGCAGACCATGGAGTTCACATTGTCGAACACGACGGAACATTTCGCAGGCACGAGACGGGCTCTTTCGGCACAGCGGCTGGAGCCATTGCGGCATATCGATGCTGGCGTGCTCAACATCGCCTATTATGAGGCGGGCCCATCGGCTGGTTCTGCCGTCGTACTGCTGCACGGCTTTCCCTATGACATCCACTCCTATGTCGACGTCGCCCCGATGCTCGCGGGGACGGGGTGCCGTGTCATCGTTCCCTATTTGCGCGGTTACGGCCTGACGCGCTTTCGCGACCCCGCAACGCCGCGCTCCGGCGAGCAGGCCGCGATCGGTGCCGACCTCAAGGCGCTGATGGATGCGCTGGCAATCCCGCGCGCGGTGTTCGCGGGCTACGACTGGGGCGGTCGTGCGGCATGTATCGGCGCGGCGCTATGGCCGGAGCGTTGCACGGGGCTGGTGTCGGTGAACGGCTATCTGATCCAGGATATCGCGAATGCGATGCGACCGGCGTCGGTCGCGCACGAGGTCGCCTATTGGTACCAGTGGTATTTCCAGGTCGAACGCGGCCGCGCCGGGCTCGCCGCGAACCGGCGGGAGATCGCGCGAACACTCTGGAAGCTATGGTCACCGACCTGGGATTTCGACGAAACCTGCTTTGAGCGTACCGCGGTTGCGCATGACTGCCCCGACTATGTCGACGTTGCCATTCACAGCTATCGGCACCGCTACGGGCTTGCGGCGGGCGATCCGCGCTATGCCGATCTGCAGTCGCGCCTCGCCGCGCTGCCCCCGATCGCGGTTCCGACGGTCACGCTGGATGGCGAGGCGGACGGCGTCGTGCCGGCCACCGACGGGTCAGCGCAGGCAGCAAGATTCACGAGCCGCCGCGCTCACCGCATCGTCCCGCGCGCCGGCCACAATCTGCCGCAGGAGGCGCCGGAGGCGTTTGCGGCAGCGGTGATGGAGTTGGTGAACGGCTGACATTTCAGGTCATCCGCGCCGCGGGCTGAGCGCCCATGTCAAGGCGAGGATCCCCACGGTGATCAAGCCGCAAGGCAAAGCGGCCAGCGGCAGGATCAGGGTGATCACGGCGGTGGCGGCCCATCCGATCGAGCAGAATGCTTCCGCAAAGGTCGCGAGCCGCGACGAGGTCTGGCGGCGGCGAAACTGACTGCGCCTGGCCTGCACGCGAAACCAGAGCTGGATCGCGGTTGCCGATAGCGCCGCGACCGCGACGCCGGCCGTTGTGATCGTGCTCTGCCAGGGGGAGGCGAAGCCCAGCGCCGCCAGCAGCGGCGCAAAGACGATGCCGATCGCGATCAGCACCACCTCGACCTTGGCGCGGATGACTTGCGTTTGGCGGAGCGGTGCGGTGCCGACGAGGTCCGGGGCGTCCTCGCCCGAAATCGTCAGCCAGGCGAGCCCGCCCGCGAGCTGCCCCGCCGCCATGACGACGACTGGTGTGACCAGCGCGAGGCCCACGGACTTGTCGGCGAAGCTGCGCCACAAGAGGAGCGCGGGCGGCAAGAGATACAGCAGCTGCATCAAGGTTTGCGAGACCAGCCAGGGATCGCGCGCGAGCAGGAAAAACTCCTTCCGTCGCAGCGCCTGCTGGCGCGAGCGCACACGAAATCTCCTGATGCCCCAAGCCTTGCGGCCGGGCGCAGCGCGTGCCGATGCGCTGGCGACAGTCTCGGCAAAGCGCGGCGAAAAGATCGCCATCACGATCCCGAGCAGGATGAGGCTCACTGACAGCAGCGGCAGCAGGGCGGTCACGTCGCCCGTGACCGCGCGCGCTGGCCACCAGACGATGCTTTCGGCCGCGGGCGCCAGCGCGGCCACGGCGTCGGAGGTCAGGATGGCAAAGCGCGACAGCGTGCCGGTGGACAGGATCGCCGCGACTTGTAGCGCGATGACGAAGCCGGCGCCAATGATCGCGGCGACGATCTGCGCCACCAGCCGCGTCCGCGCCGGGCCGATCAGGCGGAACAGCATGATCGTGACCGCGATCGCCACCGCCGTCGCCGACAGGCCGCTGGCGATGACCACGCCGAGGGCTGCGAGCCACCGGGCTCCGCCGCCAAGCAGGAGCACGTCGACAAAGGGGGTCGCGAACAGCAGCGCCATGGCCGTGACTGAGAGTGCGATCGCCGAGATCCGCACCGCAAACAGTTCGGTGAGCGTTGTCGGCGATGACATGATGAGGTCGAGGTCGGCCCGCGCGTAAAACACCCGCGTCACGGACTCGATCGCCTGCGACAGGATCAGTGCCCAGCCGAGGCAGATCGTCGCCGAGATCACGATGCGCGGCGTCGCGTCCAGCGGCGTCGATAGCTCCGCGTAACGTCCGATCACGGCCCAGGCCGGCAGGTGCAGCAGTGCAGCAAGGATGACGAAGCCAATGATTGCAGCGCGCCGTCGTCCGCGCCGTCCCGCGATCATGGCAAGCCATTCGCGCCAGGCGAGCCGCAGCTCGTGTCGTGCGAACCACGAGAGCGTCGTGACGGAACTCATGCCGCGGCGGCCTCGTTGTCGACCAGCGCGATGAAGAGCTCTTCGAGGCTGTGATCGGTGCGCCCGCTCACCTGACGCAGTTCGGCGAGCGTCCCCTCGGCCACCAGCCGACCCGCTGCGATGACACCGATCCGGTCCGCCATGCGCTCGGCCACTTCGAGGATATGTGTCGTCATGATCACGGTGCAGCCGGCCCGCACCCGATCGCCGAGCAGGCTCTTCACATGGCGCGCAGAGACCGCATCCAGGCCGGTGAGCGGCTCGTCCAGGATGATCAGGCGCGGATCGTGCACCAGCGCGCCGGCCAGCGCGACCTTCTGGCGCATGCCCTTGGAGAAACCCTCGCAGCGCTCGCCGAGCTGCGCCTCGAGGCCGAGCGAAATCAAAAGCTGTCGCGCGGTCGCCTGCGCGCGCGCTGGCGCCATGCCCCAGAGGCCGGCAACGAATTCCAGATATTCCTCCGGCGTCAGCTTGTCATAGATCATCGGCTCGTCCGAGACCCAGGCCATCACCTGCTTGGCGCCGACCGGATCGCGCAGGGCGTCGATGCCGAAAATCGAAATCGAGCCGCCATCCGGCGGTAAAAGGCCTGCCACCATGCGCAGCGTCGTCGTCTTGCCGGCGCCGTTGGGGCCGACCAGCGCATAGAACTCGCCGGCGCGGACCTCGAGATCGAGCGCGTCGACCGCAGGACGGTCAAAACGCTTTGTTAACCCTCGCACCTGCAGCGCGGTCAGTTCTGAGGTCATGTCGGCGGATCATCCAAAAGTCGCAACCGATTGAGACCATGCCGGCAAGATGTTTCGGCACGGTGAATCGCAACGGCACAAAATTCCGCCGGGACGGGCGCGGACCGTCCGGCTGACGTGAGCGCTTTGTTGACAGGGATCGCCGCTTTGGGCTGGAATGGCCGACGGGACAAAGCAGTTCTTCCCGCGCCGAGACCGCGGCGCGCGAAGGGCAGGATGCAGCAGGCAACGGCCCAAGAATTGCCGCGCATCCCCCGGGAGGGAAATCGAATGCTGGACTTCGTTCAGCAGGTGGTCAGCGGCATTGCGCTCGGCTGCGTCTACGGCCTGATCGCGCTCGGCTTCGTCCTCGTCTACAAGGCCACCGAGGTCGTCAACTTCGCGCAGGGCGACCTGATGATGCTGGGCGGCTTCTTCGCCTTCACCTTCATCGGCATTTTGGGCTTAAACTATTGGATCGGATTTGCCTGCGCCGTCGCCGCGATGGCGGCCTTCGGCATGCTGGCCGAGCGGCTGGTGGTGCGGCCGATCCTCGGTTATCCGCAGTTCTCCATCATCATGGCCACCATTGGCCTCGGCTATTTCCTGCGCTCGGTGGCGGGCATGATCTGGGGCACAGACGATTTCAAGATCGAGACACCGTTCAGCCAGGGTGTGTTGCGCATCGGCGCGCTGGTCTTGGCCTACGACAAGCTGTCGGTGATCGCGGCGACGGTCATTCTGTGCGCGGTCCTCTACCTTTTCTTCAACAAGACCACGCTCGGCACAGCGATGCGCGCGAGCTCCGAGAACATGCTCGCCGCCTATTACATGGGCATTCCGGTCAAGCGCGTGGTCTCGATCGTCTGGGCGATCAGCGCGGCGGTGGCGACCTGCGCCGGTATCCTGCTCGCGCCGATCACCTTTATTCATTCCAACGTCGGTCTGGTGCTGGGCCTGAAGGCGTTTCCGGCGGCCGTGCTCGGCGGTTTCGGCTCGATTCCCGGCGCGGTCGTCGGCGGTGTTCTGATCGGCGTGATCGAGAGCATGGCCGGCTTCTATCTGCCAGAGGGTTGGAAGGACGTCGCGCCCTACATCGTTCTCCTGCTGGTCCTGCTGCTCAAGCCCGAAGGTCTGTTCGGACTTGCCGCGCGCAAGAAAGTCTGAGGGGCCCGGCGATGCGGTTCCTGTTCAAGACCGACTATGACGACGACATCAGGCTGCTTCCGCATTCGGGCTACGCTTTCTCCTACGGCACGCTGCTTGTGCTGCTCCTGATCGCGCCATACGTGCTGTCCTCCTATCTGATGAGCCAGCTCGTCTTCGTCTGCATCTATGCCACCGTCGGGGTCGCGCTGCTGATCCTGACCGGCTTCACCGGCCAGGCCTCGCTCGGACACGCCGCCTTTCTCGCGATCGGCGCCTATACCGCGACCTATTTGCAGCAGTTCGGTGTGCCGTTCGTGGTCTATTTCCTGGCTGCCGGCCTGTTCGCCGGCATCGTCGGTGCGATCGTCGGCTTCCCTGCGCTGCGCCTGCAGGGCATCTACCTCGTCATCGCGACGATTTCCTTTGCCTTCATCGTCGAGGAAATCCTGGCGCGCTGGGAGAGCGTCACCCACGGCAATGAAGGCATGCGGGTCAAGACCCTGCAATTGTTCGGCGCCGCGGTGCCGCGCGACAGCCCCGCCTTCTTTTTCCTGTGTCTTGCCGTGCTGATCCTGACCATCGTCGGCACGCTCAATCTGTTGCGCTCGCCGACGGGCCGCGCCTTCGTGGCGATCCGGGACAGCGAAACCGCGGCCCGCAGCATGGGGATCAACGTCTCGCTCTACAAGGTGAAGTCGTTTGCGATCAGCGCCGGGATCACCGGGCTCGCCGGCTGCCTGTTCGCCCACAAGCTGTCCTTCATCAGCCCGGAAATGTTCACGCTGCAGCTCTCGATCGAGTTCATCATCGTGATCCTGATCGGCGGCACCTTCAGCCTGCATGGCGCGGTGCTGGGCGCGATCTTCATCGTCATGATCGATCCGTTCCTCACTTATCTGAAGGACGATGTTCCCGGCATGATCGGCAGCCTTGCGACGGCCTTTAGTATGGGAAGCGAGCGCGCGGGCCACATCCAGGACAGCGTCGCGGCGTTCGCCTCCGCCAACGGGCTGAAGGGCGCGATCTACGGCGTCATCATCGTGCTGTTCGTGCTCTTTGAACCTCTCGGACTCTACGGGCGCTGGCTCAAGATCAAGCTGTTCTTCCAACTGTTCCCTCTCTACAAGCGCGCCACCTTCAAGCGGCAAAAACTCTACGTCAAATCGGAGCGGAACCGGTGAGCTACTTCCGCGCCGAAAATCTCTCGCTTCATTTCGGTGGCCTGAAGGCGGTCGACGCGGTGTCCTTCGCAGTCGAGAAGGGCGAGATCCTGTCGATCATCGGGCCGAACGGAGCCGGCAAGAGCTCGATCTTCAACCTGATTTCGCGGATCTATCGCCCGACCGCGGGACGGATCTTCTTCGAGGATCAGGACATCACCGAGGTGCCGGCCTACGGGATCGCGCGCCTCGGCATCGCCCGCACGTTCCAGAACATCGAGCTGTTCGAGAACGCCAGCGTAATCTCCAATCTCCTGGTCGGCCGGCATCGCCATTCGGCCACGCAGCTCTGGCAGGAGGTGCTGTTCCTTCCGAGCGTCCGCAGCGCCGAAAAGGACCACCGCCGCCGCGTCGAGCAGGTCATCGAGTTCCTCGATCTCGAACCCCATCGCGACAAGCTGATCTCGGGCCTTCCCTACGGTGTGCGCAAGGTGATCGAGCTCGCACGCGCGCTCTGCACCGAGCCAAGACTGATCCTGCTCGACGAGCCGTCCTCGGGCCTCAATGTCGAGGAGACCGACGACATGTCGTTCTGGATCCAAGACATGAAATCCGAGCTCGGCATCACCGTTGTGATGGTCGAGCACGACATGTCGCTGGTGAACCGCGTCTCCGACCGCGTGATCGCGCTGAACTACGGACGCGTGCTCGCGATGGGGACGCCAGCCGAGGTGCAACGTCATCCCGACGTCGTCGCCGCCTATCTCGGGACGTAACGCATGACCACGCCCGACATCATTCTCAAGCTCAGCAACATCGAAAGCTATTATGGGCCGATCATGGCGATCCGCGGCATCAGCCTGGAGGTGCGGCGCGGGCAGATCGTTACGCTCCTGGGCGCCAACGGTGCCGGCAAGACCACCGTGCTGAAAACCATCTCCGGCATCCTCGATCCGCAGAAGGGCACGATCGAGTTTCTGGGCAAGCCGATCCAGCGCATGGAGGCCGACCGGATCGTGCGGCTCGGCATCAGCCACGTGCCGGAGGGACGCGAGGTATTTCCCTTTCTCTCCGTCCGTGAGAACCTGATGATGGGCGCCTATGCGCGCACCGATCGCGCCGGTATTCCCGACGATCTGGAACGGGTCTATGGCTATTTTCCGCGGCTGAAGGAGCGGCTCGATCAGACGGCCGGCCAGCTCTCCGGCGGCGAACAGCAGATGCTTTCGATCGGCCGCGCTCTGCTGAACCGGCCGACATTGCTGCTGCTGGATGAGCCCTCGCTCGGGCTGTCGCCGATCCTGGTGAAGGAGATCTTTGCGATCATCCGGCGCATCAATCAGGAGCAGGGGACATCGATCCTGCTGGTGGAGCAGAACGCCAAAGTCGCGCTGGAGACGGCTGACTACGGCTACATCCTCGAGATCGGCCGCGTCGTCATGAACGACCCCTGCGAGCGGCTGATGCGTTCGGCGGACATCCAGGAATTTTACCTCGGGGCGAAAGAGGCCGGCGCGCGGGGCGAACGGCGCTGGAAAAAGAAGAAGACGTGGCGTTAAATAGGACGTCCGCGTCGCGGTCAAAGCCGGCGTCAAGACCGGCTCGCGAAGCGGATCAGGTGAGGAGGGAACGCGCATGCCGCAAAAGGCCGCGCTGACGGTCGCCGACACCATTGCGAAGAGCTTTGTGCTCGCCGTCGCGACGCGCGGCGAGCGTCCGGCGATTCGCGAGAAGAAATTCGGCATCTGGCAACCGACGAGCTGGCAGCAGTGGTGTGAGATTTCAAAGGACATCGCCTACGCGCTCCACGCGATCGGCTTTCGGAGAGGCGACGTCGCCTCCATCATCGCCAATGCCGTGCCGGAATGGGTCTTTGCCGACATCGGCATTCTCTGTGCCGGCGGCGTGTCGTCGGGAATATATCCGACCGATTCCAGCGCGCAGGTCGAATACCTCATCAACGATTCGCAAACCAGGGTGGTCTTTGCCGAGGACGAGGAGCAGCTCGACAAAGTCCTGGTCTGCCGCTCGCGCTGCCCGACCCTGCAGCGGATCATCGTGTTCGACATGGAGGGTCTCGCGAGGTTCTCCGATCCCATGGTGATGTCGCTGGCCGAATTTGCCGCGCTCGGCCGCAACCACCGGCACGGCCGTGAAGCCCTGTGGGAAGACATGATCGCGAGCCGCTCGTCCGACGATCTCGCGATCCTGGTCTACACCTCGGGCACGACCGGGCCGCCGAAGGGCGCGATGCACGCCAATCGCAGCGTCGTGCACCAGATGCGTCACGCCAACGACCTGTTTCCGTCCGATGACGTCGAGGAGAGGCTGGTGTTCCTGCCGCTCTGTCATGTCGCCGAGCGGGTCGGCGGCTAC
>Ga0210408_10000827_pt1 | contig 35039 bp, 24 predicted proteins | sample IncBWH4MmetaG_FD_155471 | JGI IMG/M metagenome (GOLD analysis project Ga0210408, IMG submission 155471) | Forest soil microbial communities from Barre Woods Harvard Forest LTER site, Petersham, Massachusetts, United States - Inc-BW-H-4-M | ecosystem: Environmental > Terrestrial > Soil >... | reverse complement strand
GCGGGAATGTCGGCGACCTTCAACACTCCGATTGCCGGGGTGATCCTGGCGATTGAGCTCCTGCTGTTTGAATTCAAATCGCGCTCCTTCATCCCCCTGGTGATTGCAAGCACACTGGCTACGGCCGTGCACATGCAATTGCTGGGTGCGGGGCCAATGTTCACGGTGGCAACAACGGACTTCGGAATTCCGAAAGCCTTGCCGTTTTATTTGGTGCTTGGGGTGATCTGCGGCCTGGCGGCGGTAGGTTTCAGCAAGCTGCTGTACTGGGTGGAAGATCAATTCGAGAAGCTGCCGGTAAATGAACTGTGGTGGCCGGCGATTGGTGCGCTCGGGCTGGGCATCATCGGCCACTTCGTGCCGCGGGTGTTCGGCGTGGGCTACGACACGATCAGCGACATTCTGAACGCGCAGCTGGCAGTGAGGCTGCTGTTGGTCGTTATGATTGCCAAGGCGGCGGCACTGGTGATTTCGCTGGGGTCAGGGACGTCGGGAGGATTGCTGGCGCCCATGTTCATGTCGAGCGCCGCGCTGGGCGGCGTGTTTGCGATGCTGGTCAACCGGCTGTTCCCGTCCGCGAATCTGGCGGCGGGCGCTTTCGCGCTGGTGGCGATGGGCGCGGTGTTCGGCGCGGCCTCGCGGGCGACGTTCACGTTCATCATCTTCGCGTTCGAAATTACGCGGGACTACAACTCGGTGCTGCCCCTGATGCTGGTGAGCGTGATTGCGGACGGCATTGCCATGCTGTTCATGCCGACTTCGTCGATCATGACGGAGAAACTGGCGCGCCGGGGGCTCCGGATTCACCAGGACTACGAAACCGATGTGCTGCAGCATGTGTCGGTGGCCGAAACCATGGACCGGGATGTGCCGACGATCGCCGCGACGATGCCGCTGGGCGAACTGGCTGACCGGATTGCGAAACACGATCCTGAGGTTAGCCATCACCAGGGATTGTTCCTGGTGGACGAGGAAGGCAAGCTTAGGGGGCTCATCACCCGCGGAGACATTCTGCGTGCGCTCGAGGAACACCCGAGCGGGGAGCTCAGCGTACTGGAGGCGGGCTCGCGCGACCTGATGGTTGCGTTTCCGGATGAGCTGATTTCGGAGGCATCGGAGAAGATGCTGCGCAGCGATATCGGACGTCTACCGGTCGTGGAGCGAGAGAATCCCAGGAAACTCGTAGGCTATCTGGGACGGCAAGGAGTCATGGCGGCGCGCCTGCGCCGTCTGCACGAGGAACACGTGCGCGAACCGGGGTGGATTGGCAGTCGTTAGTGGCTGGACGATTTCTGCGTTTGACTACTTCCGCGGCCGCGACTCGACAACGTGCATTTCGCTGGCGGGCACCTTCTTCTGGGCGGCGTCAATCAGGGGACGCAGGGCGTCGACTGAGATGCCGAGCGTGCCGCCGGAGAAGCCGTCGATGTAGGCGGAGTTGATGCCGATGACCTGTCCGCCGGAGTTGAAGACCGGTCCCCCGCTGCCGCCGTGCGCGGTGGGCGCGTCGTAGATCAGCTTATCGCCAACCACATCTCCCAGATGGCCAACCGTGGCCGACGGGCGGATGAGCGACAGGGCCGCCAGTTCGCTGGCGGCGTTGATGTCGTCATGACGGTAGGCGAGCCGTTCATAGACTTCGGTGGGCGACTTCGCGACCATGCCGGCAACGCCCATGGGATATCCAATAACCGTAACGAGTTCACCCGGAGGTGTCGAGAGCTTGGCCAGGGGAAGCGGCTCGAGACCACGGGTCAAAGGCGTGAATTCCAGGTGAAGCACGGCCAGATCGCTGTGGGCGGAGACGACCATCGGCGTGATTTCAAAAGGCGTCGGAGAGCCTGGGAAAAACGCAACCAGCTTTTCTAGCGCAGGAACCGCGCCGTGGCGGATAAGCGCGTCGGCTTCCGGATCGCCGTACCAAGGTTCGGCTACGTGGCGATTGGTGGCCAGAAGACCATGGGCGACGATAAACCCAGTCCCGGACACTCGGGCTCGCAGCCGCGGCGACTGATTCGGAAACCCGACGTGGTAGATCCCGAACACGTAGCAGATCGAATTGCGATAACGGTTCAGCACCATAACCGGCATGGCCTGTTCCTGCTTGAGCTTTTCGACCTGCTGGTTGAGTTGGTGGACCTGGTCCTGCAGCTCGTTGGTCGGGGCAGGCGCGTAGTACTGCACGGCTGCGCCGGTGCCAATCAGCAGGAGGACCCCTACGGCGGCTTCAATGAGCCAGGTCCAGCTTTCGGCCGCCTGGTCAACGACTTCGGGCTTCGGTTCTTGCTCGGACATAGTGGTTTGGTGTGCTCGCGCTAACAGGGGAGGGGTGGTGCCGGGGAGGTTCTTGCTACCCTCCCATCTTGCAGCCTGGAGGGTTTTTTCCCAAGGCACGGAAGGCGATGTACCCGGGAATTATCGCTATTTCAGTGACTTACGGGATTTGTACGAAAGTAGGGGGCAGGTTTTGGTTTACGGCTCCTTCACCCCCAGACGCTTGGCCATCTCGGAGTAGAGGAAGCCTTCTCCGGGGCGGTAGGGCTGGACCCATTCCCCGTCGATGACGAACTGCGGGATGGCGCGCTTGCCGGTCTGCTTGACGACCTCTTCTGCAGCCCCTGGGGTGGTTTCTATGTCGATTTCCTTGTAGGCGATGTTGTGCCGGGCCAGGAAGCGCTTGGCTTCGCGGCAGTCGGGGCACCAGAAAGCGGAGTAGACGGTTAGCTCCATGAGTTCGCCCCCGGCCTCGTCATCAGGATAATGGGAACCGGGCCGGGAAGCGAGAGGGGCGAATTGCCGAGGTCGCGCACCTCAGCCACCTCGAGACCACGACCCTGTTCGCGGCCCTATACCCGCTCCAGTTCCTGGTGAGTGCGCTCGTTTTGGATATTGCCCGTGTTGAGGGTGCCGGCGGGCTCGAACAGCGCAATCCAGGCTTCCTCGTCGGCGACTGGGCGGTGCTCAACGCCACGCGGGACGACCAGGAACTCGCCTTCCTCGAGCCAGATGTGGCGGTCGCGTAGCTCCATGCAGAAGCGGCCTTTGATCACCAGGAAGAGCTCGTCTTCATGGTCGTGATGATGCCAGATGAACTCGCCTTTGATCTTGTCAAGCTTGACGAGCTGGCCGTTGAGCTCGCCCACGATGTAGGGTTTCCAAAGCTCTGTGATCTTCGAGAACTTCTCCGCGAGGTTGATCTTTTCCATGCAGACTAGGATTCGCGGCCGACGGCTAAGGACGCAAAGAAGTTCGGAGTGGAATCAGGCTCACATTTTGTGCCAGGAGTGAGTTCGTGTTCGGAATGACTTGCCGGGGGCCCTACCAACGGAGCAGAATGGTTCGCCTCCGCGGTGCACCCTCGAAGGAGACTGCCCAGATGAAGAATGCTCTGCGTGTCGTAATTGCGTCGGTGGTATTGATTGCTGCTGCGTTTGCCCAGGACATGCCGACGGCGAAGCCGGAGACGGTGGGGCTCTCGGCGGAGCGACTGGAGCGGATTTCCGCGGCGGTCCAGCACAGCATCGAAGATAAGCGCATCGCGGGCGCGGTTACGCTGGTGGTCCGGCGGGGTCACGTGGCTTATTTCAAGGCGCAGGGTATGGCGGACCGCGAATCCGGGAAAGCCATGCGCACGGATTCGATGTTCCGGATCTGTTCCATGACCAAGCCGATCACGAGCCTGGCCGTGATGATGCTGTACGAGGAAGGGCGGTTCCTGCTGGGCGACCCAGTGTCGAAATACCTTCCCGAATTCAAGAATGCGAAGGTGTTTGTGAAGCCGGCATCGGGCGATCCGTACACCATTCCGGCGGCAAAGGAAATCACGATTCGCGATCTGCTGCGCCATACATCGGGGATCACTTATCAATGGAATCCTGATCTGGGGCCGCTGTATGCCAAGGCCAATGTACCCAGCGGTCTGCTCCAGTACAACGGAACCATTGGCGATGGTGTGAAGGCGTTGGCCGCGCAGCCGCTGCTGTTCAATCCAGGCGAGCGCTTCGAGTACAGCCTGGGAATCGACGTGATCGGGCGTCTCGTGGAAGTGCTCTCGGGCAAGCCGCTGGACGTTTTCTTCCGCGAGCGCATCTTCGATCCTCTCGGGATGAAAGACACATACTTCTTCGTGCCCGACAACAAGGTCGACCGCTTGGCGACCGCCTACACCTATTACGACGATAAGGGATTGAATCGTTTCCCCGACACTCCCCTCACCGAGGGAGCGTTCAGCTATTCCGCGGACTATCCGTACAAAGGGCCGAAGAAGCTGTTCTCGGGCGGCGGCGGGCTCGTCTCAACTGCACAGGATTACGCCCGTTTCTGCCAGCTGATGCTCGATGGCGGCAAAGCGGGAAACACCCGCTTGCTGAGCCGGAAGACGGTGGAACTCATGACGCATGATCAACTGGGCAGCGTGAGCAAGGATCAGTCATTTGGCATCGGCTTCGGTGTGGATGGGGAGAAATCGCCGTTGACCGAGCTAGGCTCGGAAGGAGCGTTTGGCTGGGGCGGGTTCTACTACACCGCGTTCAACATCGACCCGAAAGAGCAGATGATCGTGATCTTCATGGGGCAACTGCACCCAACGGGCGACCTGACGCTGGATCGCGAGGTGCACACCTTGGCGTACCAGGCGATCAGTGATTGATTCCCAGATTTTTAAGGGAAAATCTCGACGCCCACGAGTGGGTCATTCTTGCCGACATACACATGCAGCAACGTGTTGCCACCGGCCGTTCGATATTCGACAGTTCTAAAGCTGCGCTCTGGGACGAATTTGATCCATAGACCCTCCGACACTAGGGTGTCGTCAGGATTGGCGTTGCCCTGTGTAAATAGGCAGTCACCTCTTCGAGACTCACAATCATAACTGGAGTCTATTCGACTGGCGCCTCGCCAACCCAAAACAAAAGCCGCCAGCTCTTGGCCGACGGCTGAAAGGTGTTGAGCTACGCTCGACTGGGCCCCTCGACTTCGCCCAGCGCAGGCTCCCGAGCGCGTCCGCCCCTACGCGAGCCTAGCTGTTCTCGTACAGCAGCACGCCTTCCGTTTCCTTCGAATCGACCGGACGGTAGTAAAGCTTGTCGCCGTCGAGGAAGACTTCGATGAACGCGGGGCGCGTGGTGATCGTGCCCTGGATCAGCGCTTCCGACAGCGGATCTTCGATGTATTTCTGCAGGGCGCGGCGCAGCGGACGGGCTCCATAGCTGCGATCCGTCAAGGTCTGGTTGAGGATCCACCGCTTGGCCTCGTCGGTCACGGTCACCGTGATCGAGCGCTGGGCCAGGTTCTGGTTCAACTGGCTGACCATGAGTTCCAGGATCTGGATCAGGTCCTGCTCACTGAGCGCGCTGAACAGGATGATCTCGTCCAGACGGTTCAGGAACTCGGGGTTGAAGGTGCGCTTGACCTCGTTTTTGACCAGGTCTTCGACCTTCTCCGACACCATTTCTTCCTTGGACGACTGGAAGCCCAGGCCCTCGCGGCGCTGCAGGTGCCGGGCGCCGATGTTGGAAGTCATGATGATGATGGTGTTCTTGAAGTCGACGGTGTTGCCGAGGCCGTCGCTGAGCTGGCCGTCTTCAAAGACCTGCAACAGGATGTTGAACACATCCGGGTGCGCCTTCTCGATTTCGTCGAGCAGGACGACCGAGTAGGGAGCGCGCTTCACGCGCTCGGTGAGCTGTCCGCCTTCTTCGTAGCCCACGTATCCGGGAGGCGAGCCGATCAGCTTCGAGACCGAATGCTTTTCCATGAACTCCGACATATCGAAGCGAACCAGCGACTTCTCGCTGCCGAACATGAACTGGGCCAGGGTGCGGGCGACCTCGGTCTTGCCGACGCCCGTCGGGCCGAGGAAGAGGAACGAGCCGATCGGCCGGTTCGGGCTTTTCAGGCCAGCGCGGCTGCGGCGGATGGCGCGGGCCAAAGCCACGATCGACTTATCCTGCGAGATGATCCGCTTGTGCAGCTCTTCTTCGATGCGCAGCAGTTTGGCCGACTCCTCTTCCTTGATCGACATGACGGGTACGCCAGTCCAGCGGGAAACGACGTCCTCAATGTCCTCGCGACCCACAACGCCGGTGGAAGATTCGTCGAGATGATATTTTTCGCGAAGAGCGCGCAGGTTCTCGCGCTCTTTGCGTTCCTCGTCCGAGTAGAAGCGCGCCTTCTCGAACTCGTGGTTCGCGATGGCGTTCTCCATGCGGTGAACGATGAACTTGATGCGCTTCTGGACTTCGGTGATGTCCTCAGGCAGCGAGGTCTGGCGCAGCTTTACGCGCGCCCCGGCCTCGTCGATAAGGTCGATCGCCTTGTCGGGCAGGAAGCGGTCCGGGATGTAGCGGTTGGAATGCGAAACCGCGAAGTTGATGGCGTCGTCGGTATAGGTGACGGCGTGGAACTTCTCGTAGCGGTCTTTGATCCCGAACAGAATCTTGGTGGCATTCACTTCGTCCGGCGGCGGCACCTTCACGGCCTGGAATCGGCGCTCGAGCGAACGGTCCTTTTCGATGGACTTGCGATACTCGCCCGGCGTGGTCGCGCCGATGCACTGGATCTCGCCGCGGGACAGCGCAGGCTTCAGAATGTTGGCCGCGTCCAGCGAACCCTCCGCCGATCCGGCTCCGACCAGCGTGTGCAACTCATCGATGAAAATGATGGCGTTCTGCGACTCCATCAACTCTTTCATGATGGTCTTCAGCCGCTCTTCGAACTGGCCGCGGTACTTGGTGCCGGCAACGATTAAAGAAAGGTCGAGCGCCAGGATGCGTTTGTCAGCTAGGAACGACGGAACTTCGCCGTCGGCGATGCGCTGGGCCAGGCCCTCGACGATGGCTGTCTTGCCAACACCGGGCTCGCCAATGAGCACTGGGTTGTTCTTGGTGCGGCGGCAGAGAATCTGGATGACGCGATCAACTTCGCCTTCCCGGCCGACCAGCGGATCGAGCTGGCTGTCCATGGCAGCCTGGGTCAGGTCGCGAGAGAACTCGGCGAGCAGAGAAGATTCACGCTGGCGCTGCGGTTGGGCTTTCTCCTGGCTCGTGCGGGCTAATTCTTCTCGAATGGTCGGCAGGCGCAGCCCGCGCTCGTGCAGGATCTCTGCCGCAAAGCACTTCTCTTCGCGTAGCAGGCCCAACAGCAGATGTTCGGTTCCAATATGTTTGTGCGACAGGCGTTCGGCTTCCTCGGCGGCGTAGGCGAGCACGCGCTTGCATTCGTTGCTTAGGGGCAGGTCAACCGAAGTCGAAACCTTTTCCCGGATCGTGGTGTGTCCTTCAATTTGCTTGCGGATCGATTCAACCGAGGCATGAGAGCGCAGGAAACGATTGGTGAGGGCTTTGTCTTCGCGCAGCAGTCCCAGCAGCAGGTGCTCCGTTTCTATATAGGGAGACCCGAACTGGCTTGCTTCATAGCGCGCAAAAAAGATGACGCGCCTGGCTTTCTCCGTATAGCGTTCGAACATATAGCCCCTTCCCCCTGAGCTCGACCGGGAGTCAGAACCCTAACCCCGAGAACCCCTGGCCCTAAACACATTATGCAATCAACGGCCACGAAACCCAACCCCCCTGAAACGTTTTTCTAAGGGTGGAGTCCCGGATGGCACTGTGGTGCCATGGCAATCGCGGCCGATTTCGCCTTGCCCTTCTCATAGTGCGTCGAACTGGTAAGAATGTTTCTCGCCAGTCACAACCCTTCCAGCTGCCGCGCAAGAACGGGTCAGGCGCCCAGCGACTCCGGAACCACTTCTTCCACGTGTCCCTGATGCAACCGCAACACGCGCTGGCAGCGGCGTGCAAAAGCAATATTGTGAGTCGCGATGAGGGAAGTGAGTTGATAGTCGCGATGTAGCCTGGCAATCAAGGCAAAGACCGATTCGGCCGTGCGCCCGTCCAAGTCCCCGGTCGGCTCATCCGCCAGAAGGATCTTAGGAGCGGTGATGAGTGCCCGGGCCAACGCCACTCGCTGTTGCTCGCCGCCAGACAGTTCTCCCGAGCGGTGATGTCCGCGGGCTTCCAGTCCCACCTCGCGCAGCCAGCGGGTGGCCTCCCCCTGAACTGCTTGCAAAGGTTGCCCGCGCAACAGCAGCGGCATGGCTACGTTTTCCAGGGCCGTGAACTCGGGAAGCAGGTAATGAAACTGCCAGACAAACCCGATTTCACGGTTGCGAAAATCCGCGGCGGCATCGTCGGCCAGCGAGTTCAGCTGCAAGTCGGCGCAGTATACGTCACCGTAAGAAGCGCGTTCAAGGGCGGCCAGGATGTGCAGCAAGGTGCTCTTGCCCGCACCCGATTCGCCCACGATGGCCAGCATCTCTCCCTTCCGTACCGCAAAGGACAAGTTCTCAAAGAGCACCAGGTCTGACTCGCCTGAGCGAAAGACCTTCTTCAAATCCGTGACCCACAAAGCCAGGTCTTGTCCGGTTAGATGCAACCGCCGTCTCCTTCGATACACGGAAGCCAGTTGCAACCCACGAGCGACCGACGCCGAATCTTAGATGCGCCCAGGTTGCCTCACTCCATTAGATCATGAGGCACGCCGGAGTGCCCGGAATCCCAAATGCGGAAGCTCGTATGCTGAAGACTGTATACCCGTCATTTACCAATGCAATGTGACGTTGGTCACAGGCTGCAAGTGCGTGCAAGGCAAGTGTGGGAACCACAGGCCTGCAGACTTCTTGTATGGCCCGTTGGTACCGGTCCGGCCTTACTCGTAGCGCAACGCTTCGGCAGGCAGGATGCGCGCCGCCGACCATGAAGGGTACATTGTGGCCACGAACGAAACCCCGATCGCTACCAGCGCCACCAGCACGCCGTCGATGATGCGGGGCGCAAATGGGACGTAGTCGATGGAGTAGACCTCGGGCGCAAGTGAGATGAGATGGTAGTGCGCACCAGCCCACGAGATGGCATAACCCAGAGTCAGGCCGATGGCCGTGCCGATCAGGCCGATCAGAACGCCCTGCGCGACGAACAGGCGGTGGATTTGCGACTTACGGGTGCCCATGGACATGAGCACCGCGATGTCCTTGGTTTTCTCCATCACCATCATGATGAGCGAAATGAGGATGTTCAGCGCGGCGACCAACACGATGAGTCCAATCGTGATGAACGTGACCACACGCTCCAGACGAAGCGCCCGGAAGATCGCTTTGTTCTGCTCCATCCAACTGGTGGCCATGAAGCCTTTGCCGGCGGCCTGCTCAAGTTGCTTGGCGACGACGTCAGCTTGGTAGGCGTCGTCCACTTTGAACTGGAGCACCGAGATCAGGTCGCCCAGGCCGAAGAGCCGTTGGGCGTCGGACAAGCGCGTGAACGACCATGCGGTGTCGTAGTCGTAGAAGCCGGAGTTGAAGATCCCGACCACATGGAAACGTTTGTACTTGGGAACCATGCCGAGGGGGGTCAGTTCGCCCTGGGGACTAGTGACCATAACGATCGAGCCGACGGTGGCGCCGAGGTCGTCAGCCATATCTTTGCCCAGAATAATGGGAGGCATAGCTGCGACTCGCTGCTGGACCACGCTCAGGGAGTCCGAAGATTCGGCGGGGCTGTTGTCGGTTGGGTGGCGGTTGGGATTTTGGGTCAAGGCCGGCGCAGACCGATTGGCGAGGTCGGATTCGGCGGGAATTGGAGTTTCGTTCAGGGCATCGGCGGACCCGATCCTCACGGTGTTGAGCAGATCGCTCACCTGGCGCTCGTAGGCGGGAATCATGCCTTTGAGCACCGCGCCGCGTGCCCGTGGGCCGCGCGAGATTAGCACCTGCTCAAAAATCACGGGCGAAGCGGCCACGACGTGCGGTCTTTTGCTGAGGCGCTCCAGCAATGGTTGCCAGTCCTTGATGCCGTCACTTTGGACGCGCAGCAGGCTGATGTGCGAAGTCGAGCCGAGCAGGCGCTGCTGCAGGTCCTGACGGAATCCGTTGTTGATGGCGAGGGCGACGACGAGCGAGGCTACTCCCGCGGCGACGCCAAGGACGGAGACGCCAGTGATCACGCCGAGGAAGGCTTGACGGCGCTTGGCTCTCAGGTAGCGGGTCGCGATGAAGAGTTCGAATCTCACGAATAGCAGCTCTTGGCTTCTAGCCTTTTGCTCTTAGCCAAAAGCGGATTATAGACGGGAGGGGGGTTCTGCGAGCTTCGGAAGGACGGCCGGTACAGACCTCTTGTATGCCGCGAACGGCTCGCCAAAGCGCTGGGCGAGTTCTACGTCTTCCGCGCGGATCATGATAGCGCCGGTGATCATTCCGAACCCAGTCAGCGCGTAGCACGCCGCGAGACCGGTCCCGACGCTCCAGGCCAGCATTTCACAGAGATGGGCCAGGTACACGGGATGGCGGACGTGCGCGCGTACGCCGGAGGTCGCGAGGCGCTGTTCCGGATGGCCGGTCTGGACTTCCGGCACTCCGCCGAGTTGTTTTGGGCTGAACCCTGCCCCGGCGTTCGAATAAATCCAAATGCCGAGAGCGAAGAGGGCCGCAGCGGGGAGCCAGGTCCACGGAGTTTGATACAGAGGCGCGGTTCGCCAAGGCAAGGTCGCTAGCGCGACCAGGACCCACATGCCGACCCACGCCGGGATCAGAACGCGATAAGGTGAGCGTGGGCGCGAACGCCAATATTCAATCCGGGTGTGGATCAAGAGCCAAAACACAGGAATGGTCGAGTACACGACGCAGGCCAGCCATCCCAAGGTGTGGAGTGCGGATTGCAAGAGTTCATTTTAGCTCGGCGGAGGGTTCAAGCGGACTACGCCGCACGTCGCGTGGGCGCCGCAGCGAAAAGCGAGCCGAGCTTCGCTCCGCAGGACAGACGAGGGCGTCGGTCCCCAAGCGGGCAATGGCGTGCCAGCGCTAAAGCACGTTGCTCCACGACGAGGCGCTCGTCGCTGCTTAAGCGGTTTTTGTGGCACAGTAGAGAACAATGGGGGCATCGGAAGATTTACCTACCTCGGCGGCTGCCGCTACGCATCCGGATTTTGCGCTGTACGAGATTGCTCGATTTTTCATCGTGGCCGGGCTGGAAATGCAGTCGGTCGCGGTGGGATGGCAGGTGTACGAGATCACACACCGGGCGCTCGATCTCGGATTGGTTGGGTTGGCGCAGTTTCTACCGGGCGTGCTGTTGTTCCTGGTCGCCGGACACGCTGCCGACCGGCACGACCGTCGGCGGCTGCTCAACATCTGCTACTCCGGATTCATCGTTTGCTCTTTACTGCTGCTGGCGCTGACCGTGTGCGGGTGGCGGTCGGTTCACTTGATCTACGTGGTGCTGCTTGTGCTCGGGGTGGTGCGGTGCTTCAACTGGCCGGCAAGCCGGGCGCTGCTGCCGCAACTCGTCCCGATGGAATACTTCTCGAAAGCAGTGGCGTGGAACGCGAGCGTGTTTCAAGCGGCGACCATCCTCGGACCTGCGGTGGGAGGAATCTTGTATGCGCTGACGGGAGGCCCCGCGGCAGTGTATGCGTCTTCGGCGGTATTGAGCGCCATTGCGTTGCTGGCAACGCTGCGCATTCGCTCAAAGAGCCAGGCCAGGCCGGCGGAAGAAATGACCCTTTCCACCATGATGGCGGGCTTCCATTATGTGTGGCGCGAGAAGGTCGTGCTGGGATCGATTTCGCTGGATATGTTTGCTGTGCTGTTGGGCGGTGCGGTGGCGCTACTGCCCGTGTATGCGAGCGAAATCCTCAAGACGGGTCCGTGGGGGCTGGGACTCTTGCGGAGCGCTCCGGGGGTGGGAGCGGCTCTGATGGCGATATTTCTGGCGCGGCGGCCGATCCGGGGACGCGCCGGGATGATCATGCTGGGTTGCGTCGCGGGGTTCGGGGTGTTCACCATCTTGTTCGGGGTGTCGCGCAGTGTGATGCTCTCGCTGGTCGCATTGCTGCTGGTCGGTGCGACCGACATGGTCAGCGTGATTATTCGGGCGACACTGGTGCAGGTGGCGACGCCAGACGCCATGCGCGGACGCGTGAATGCCGTCGATATGCTGTTTATCGGGGCGTCGAATGAGTTGGGCGAGTTCGAGTCAGGGCTGACGGCACACTGGTTCGGGACCGTGCCGGCAGTGGTGCTGGGTGGCGTGGGAACGCTGTGCGTGATCGGGCTGTGGGCGTGGCTGTTTCCGGAGTTGCGCAACGCGGACCAGTTGCATCCAGCGAAAACGGAACCAGTGGCGTGAGGGGCTGTGAAAAAACTCCGGATGGAGTCGCGGCTTGCCGCGTCTGAGTCGGGGCAAGCCCCCGACTCGACCAGCGACGGTTGAGGCCGACACGCCTCCCGCTTTAATTCGCTACTTGCCCCGGATCACAGTTTTCGCCGAGCTCATGTTGTCGAAGCGGTCATACACGCGCACCACCACGACGTGCTCGACCTGACCGGAAGCCGATTCATGCTTCTTCGGTTTAGCCGGGGCGTCTTCGACGTCGCCGCTCGGGACCGCGGCTTTGAAGTCGTAGTTCTCGGTCTTCGCGTCGGCGATCTGGCCGACGGGTTCAACATACTGCCAGTCGTTGGCGTCGATCGAGTACTCTGCGCGTTTAATGGCGGAGAAGCCGTCCGCCGCGCGGAAAGTGACGTGAACCTTATCGCCTTCAGCGGCGGCTGCGAGATTCTCGATGTTCGGCGGAGTGGTATCAACCTCGACGCGGGGACTCTCTTTCTCGCAGGTAAGGGCGTCGCCGGGGGAATGCGACGGCGCATCGGAGGCGACGACTTTGAAGGTGTAACCGCCGTCGGGCAGCAGGCTCGCATCGAAAGAATAGAATTTGTCTGTGAGGCCGTCTTTCAGCAGCAGCCAGCGCGTCTCGCCGTCGCCGCGGTAGTAGAGGGAATATTCCAGTTGATCGTCGTTGTCGTCGTGCGCGACCCACTTCACGCCCATGGAGTCGCGATCGTGTGTGGTGGGAACGGGCGCCTCGAAATGCGGCTGGGACGGGTTGACTGCTCCGCCCCCGCTCAGGTCCACACCGATGGGCTTGGGCATTGCCTGATAGCGGACGGCGATCTGGACGGCCACGTCATCGATGTCGGGCGCGACGTTTTTCGATAAGTAGTTGAGCTTGACGCTCTCTACGCCGGGCGCCAGATTCCCGGCGTGAAGCACGGCTTTCCACTGCACGAAGCGGGCGGAAGGAATGCTGGTCTCGCCGCTGCGGTCGATTTTCTTCCATGGACTCCAGTTGCGGTCGGGGTTGTCAACGTTGCCGCTGCGGGCGAACAGTTCAACGTTGCCCGTGTCGCGCGTTTCTACCCGTCCCCAGCGCGAGAAAATCTTGGCGTCGAAGACGTCGCTCTCATAGCTGCCTTCGGTTTGCGGACCGGGGCCGAGCACGAAGATTTTGCCCAGATTGCTGCCCGCGGCGTAGAGGCCACCGCCAGGGGCTTTCGCGAAGGCCGTGACCTGAGAGGCCCCGGCTTTCAGGAGGTCGGTAAAGTCATCCTCGCTCTTCATGGCGAAGATGTGTCCGCGGTTCCCGCTGCCAGCAAGCAGACGGCCCTGCGGGTCGAACGCGAGGGCATAGACGATATCCTCCCGCGAAGTCCAGAGGCGGGTGGGCGATCCATCAGGCGCGATCCTGTAGATCTCGGAGCCGCCACTGGCGCCGGCGCCGGGCGCGGGAAAGTTCATCATGGCCGACATCATGGGCTGCGAGGGCGTAATCACGATGCCTGGCGGTCCGGTGGGTCCGGGCGACGTCGCCGGAGTGGGACCGGTGGGCTGCCCGAAACCGGGCATCAGGCCCGAGCCGGGATGTTTCTCACCGACGCCCGACGCGTAGATATTGCCCGCGTCATCGAGGGCCAGAGCGGTGATCTCTTTCTTGGGCGCGCTGTACAGAACGAAGGCCTCACCTGAAGGCGCAATACGATAAACCAACCCGCTGCCGTCGGAGCCGGCAATCAGGTTTCCTTTCGGGTCGAGTGCCAGCACGCGAATATGGGCTTCGTCACTCTTGAAGAAGACCGAATGCTCGCCCTTGGGTGTGACCCGGTAGATTTCGCCGCGGTCTCCGGTGGCGACGTAAAGATTTCCGGAACCGTCGAGGGCGAGGTCCCAGATGTACTTGGTGCCAGGATCGAAGTAGACCGAGGACGTCCAGTTAGGATCGAGCTGGCTCTTGGATTTGTCGGGAGAATTTGCCTTCGCGGAGTCGGCCTTGACCGAGTCGGCTTTGGTACCGCTCTTGTTCTCGATCTTGTAAACCTTGCCGTCGGGCGCCGTGCCCGCGTACACGACTCCGTTCTTTGCAACCACCAGCGCCTGCACCTGCAGCTCCGTGGGCTCGAAGATTATGATGGCCTGCCCGTCGGGAGTGATGTGGTAGACACGGGCCGGGGCACCGCTGGCGGCATACACGTTGCCGGCATCGTCGGAGGCGATCGACCATATGTAGGTCGAAGGTGCGGTGTAGAGCGCCTTGAAGGCCGGCGCGAGTCCGAGGCCACCCGTGCTGCGGATCGCGACTCCCGTGGCGGTGCCTTTGGTCAGTTCTTCGAACTTGGATTGTTCCCAGGTGCGGGTGCCTTCCGGAAAGGCGGGAGCGGAGAGGCAGAAGGCGAGCAGGACGACGGCAAACTTCCGCGGGTGAATGTGCAAGTCTGTACCTCGATATCCAATATGTGGTTCGGGAACGTTCAGGTTAACACGGCTCCAAGAGCAGCAAGGACGCGAAGGTTCACAGCTACTTGATCGTGATGGTAAGCACTTGCGCGCCGGCAACGGCAAAATCGAGTGGCGGGGTAGCCGCTTCGTTGACCTGCGATTCCCCGAGCACCACCATCTCCTGGGTGCCGCGCATGCCGTCCATGACGTTCATGACCGAGAACGGCAAGGTGGGCATGACTTTGTCGGCCACCATCGCCTCCGGGTCGGCCTCCAGCAACGAGACGTAAACGCGGTTGTTGGAGTGCTCCTTGTTCAGCAGCGCAATCGTAGATGCCAGGTCGAGCTTGCGGGCCATCATGGGCATGCCGCGCCGCATGCGGTCGAGAGTGTCTCCGTCGCTGACCAGGATGCGCAGCAGACCCTTCGAAGCCGAGGTCGGGATCCTGATGGGAATCTGGCGGACCAGTCGATCCCCGCGATACGGAGCGAGTACCGTTTCCACCGTAATTTCATCGCCCGGCCGGGCCTCGGTCACGTCCGTGCGCGCGCTTTCCAACCGCGCCCAGCGGCGCTCTTTGACCAGATCGAAGTCGAGTCGTACCGCCTTGACCGCGGGCGCGTCGAAGGGATTGTCATAGATGCGGCCGAAGCGCTCGCCCAATGCCAGTGCAGCCAGGAACGCGGCGGGTTGTCCGGCGTCGGTCGGCGCGAAGACGTTCTGCAGAGCCACGTCCGGAAAGCCTTTGACGCTGATCAGGCCCTTGAGCCGGTAAGTCGTTTCCTCGCCGTAGTCGTTAATGCCATGCAGAGCGTTGAAGACCGTCGCCATCATGGCTACCGGACTCAGACGCGCATTGTTGAGCACTTCGTAATGGATCTGTTTGGTCGCGGCACCGCTACGAATGGTGAGCGTGACTGGAATCATGTCGGGCTGCTTGTCGAGCAGGCCCATGATGCCCGTATGCCGGTCTTGCACAAAGGCACCGACCGGTTCGGTGGTGTTCACGATCTTGAACGCGTTCAGCGGCGACGGGAGCGTGGCCAGAACGTCGGCTTTGTTCATGGGCAAGTCGACGCTGCCGAACTGCAAGAGCGGATGGCCGCAGGCCAACAGACGCGTGGCATCCAGATAGGTGATAGTACAGGTGGCGGCGATGTCCATGTCGCCGCGCACCAGGATCGCGCTGATTGCCGATCCGGGCTCCAGGGGTTCAGGCTGCTTGGCGTCGCTGACGGAGCCGGCGCCCATCACCGGAACCACGCCGGCGGAAGCGAACTGCGGTGCAAACCGCTTGATCGTCTCTTCACTGAAACCGTTAAACACCAGCGGCGCTTCGATGGGTTTCAGGTAGTTCGCGTAATTCTGTACGGGAAGATTGACAGGTTCTCCCGGGCCGGCCGTTTTGGTGGCGGCATTGCCCGGGACCGCACTCACGGGCGAGCTGCCACCGGGACTCTTGTCGAACGCATTGATCTCGAGCATGTCGGCGATCGGGGTCACGCCAGCGATCGGTTCCTTCGAAAATTCGCCGATCCGGAACGCTAGAGCGCCCGCGAGCTTGCCCTCGAGGTAGACGGGGCTGCCGCTCATGCCGGCGACTACGCCGGTGTACTCCACCTTGGGCCCGTGCAGGCGCACCAGAATGATGTCCCCCTTGGGGCCGTTCATGTTCTTCAGGACGCCGAGTACTTCTACGTCCATGGCTTCCGGCTGAGTGCCTTCGAACACCGTGTACGCAACTCCGAGCATGCCGGTATGAATCTGGCTGACCGGGATGGTCTCGGTTGTCTTGGGAGCGTGCCCGCCTGGTTCGGCTGCGATCGCAATTGTGGTGAAGAGATAGAAGAATGCGGCGAGCGAGAGAACAGCTTTTCTCATGTATTTTAGCCCGAAGAGCCCTGCCAACGTGGCTCAAGCACCGACCACTGAACTTAGACTCCGAACGATGGCAAGTCGTTGCCGGGAGAGGAGAAACAGGACCAAGCAAAACATCCCAATCGCGAAGCTTTGCGTCTATACTACCATCAAGAATATTAGCCGGGAATGTTTACTTTCGTAATCGCGTCGGGGAGCGCGGTGGGGACCAAGCGTATGCCAACCGTCCGTAAGATGTTGTTAACTCTAGTCTTGTGTGCCGTCGGGCTCAGTGTGGGCAGCTTGTGGGGTCAGGATTCGTCGCCGCAACCGCCCGCTAACGCGCAACAGAATCCCAACAAGCAAGAAGCTCCGCCCGAGGCGGGCGGGCCCGGCAATGATGTCGGACCCTACGCCATCCCTAGTAAAAAGAAGGCGGACGAGCCTCCGCCACCCGCTCCGGAGAAGCCCAAGAAGATCGAAGGGATGCCGGATTACTCCATCAAAGTGGACGTCCCCCTGGTGACCCTGGACGTGCTGGTCACGACCAAGGACGGGCAATTTATACCCGGGCTGAAAAAAGAGAATTTCCGGATTTTCGAGGACGGGAACGCGCAGACGATTTCGAATTTCAACCAGTCAGCCGCACCGATCACCGCGGTGATGCTCATTGAGTACGCCAATACCAACATCCGCTACATGTACGATGCGCTGAATGCGTCGTACAACTTTGCGGCTACGCTGAAGCCGGACGACTGGATTGCGGTGGTGTCGTACGATATGAGGCCCCAGATCCTGACGGACTTCACGCAGGACAAGCGCGCCGTTATGGGAGCGCTGAACATGCTGCGGATTCCGGGATTCTCCGAGCGCAACCTGTTCGACGCGCTCTACGACACAATCGACCGGGTGGAGCAAATTGATGGACGCAAGTACATCATTCTGATCTCCACCGGACGCGACACATTCAGCAAGCTGAACCTGGACCAGATCCTCAAGAAACTCAAGAACACGCAGAACGTCACGATCTACGCAGTCAGTGTCGGGCGTGAGTATCGCGAACGCGCAGAGGCCATGGGCGTCGGCGGCCTGATCACCACCGACTGGCTACAGGCCGACAACCAGATGAACACGTTCGCGCACCTCACCGGTGGCCGTGCGTACTTCCCGCGGTTCGAAGGCGAGTTGCCAGAGATTTTCAAAGATGTGGGCAGCGACATCCGCAATCAGTACACGCTCGCATATCACCCCACCAATACAAAGTTGGATGGTTCGTACCGTAAGCTGAAGGTCGAACTGATCGCGCCCGACGGGGGCACGCTGAAAGTGAGAGACCAGAAGGGCAAGGATGTGAAAGTCCAGATCTACACCCGCGAAGGTTATACCGCGAAACACCAGGTGGAGTAAGCGCCCGTTCTCAGTTCTCGGCAAGCCCAGGACCTAATCTCGATCAAGGTGAGCCATTCTTCTTCCGTGCGGTTCACCTGATTTCCTAGGACCTGACACTTTCAGACCTGACACCTGATTTTCAGTGGAAGAAGTGATCCAGCAGGAACAGGCAGCCCACTCCCAGGAACACCACTAAAGCCATCCTGACACCAGGCTCCTTGTTCACTTCGGGAATCAGGTCGGAGGCCGCCACGTAGATGGTTACGCCAGCCGCGAGCGGCAGTCCCGCGTTCACCTGGTGGCGGAACAGCGCCATCGTCAGCACGCCCGCCAGCGTCGCCACTCCCAGAAGAACCGAAGCGCCCCAGGCAAAGCTGCGGCTGCGGCCGCTGGCCAGCATCACCGACGCCACGGTGAATCCCTCAGGGATCTTGTGCAGGAAAACAGCGAAGAAAACGATCCATCCCAGCCAGTTGGAGACAAGAAAGCCGGAGGCGATGGCAATGCCGTCGAAGAAGGTGTGGATGATTAGTCCAAAAAGCACTGAGTATCCCTTGTGGGAGTGCACGAACTCGTCCTCATGGGTTTCTTCGCCGAAGTGGAAATGGGGCGTTACCGTGTGCTCAAAGAAGTGCACGACCAGGTAGCCGACGAGGATCAGGAAAGCGGCCCGTTTACCGCCTAAATTGAGACTGGTGGGCACCACTTCCACCAGCGCGGTGGCGAGCATGAACCCGGCACCCAGCGCCACGAAATACTTGAGATAGGAGCGCTCCCAGTTCCTCTGCACGATGATGGCGCCGCCAAAAATGTTCGCGCCGGCTGCGGTCATGCCGAGGAGAATGCTGGTTACCAGGGGGCTCATGGGCAGCGCGATCATAGCAAAAGCCAGTTCTCAGAATGTTCAGGCGGCACAGCGACTCCCCAGGGCGACTGCCACAATTCGTTGAGAGGCAGCTCAGGGGACAGTCCTAGCGCAACTTGATCGCATGGCAGAAAGCGATGGCGCTCGTAACTGACGTTTAGCTGGCAACCCGAAGATTTCCCGGCGAGGAGAGGTATGGCCTCACCCAACCCAGCTTCGAAGATCTGCCGTCTTAGTCCCGAGTAAGATCGCGGCAGGTCAGGCACGTTTCTCTGCCGGCGAGTTTTATCATTTCCTCAGCATCGCGCGCGGCTCCCTGGTGGAAGTGGAAACGCACGTTCAGATTGCGCTGAACCTGGCTACGTGTCCGACACCGAGGGCTCCGGGCCCGTTCGAAGAGACGGCCCAACTCAGTCGTATCCTCAATGGCCTGCTCGGGTCGCCGAAGAAACCTGCCTGATGGAACAGACGGGCGAAGTCGCTGTTGCTTGGAACTGAGAACTGCGAAGCGAGAACTGGGTTGTTTCAGCCACTATGTCGGATGTGCAGCACGTCGCCGTCCTGCACGATGTAGTCCTTGCCCTCGAGGCGGAGCTGACCTTTGGCGCGGGCGTTGGCTTCGGAGCCGGCTTCGAGGAGTTGATCCCAGCGGATGGTTTCCGCGCGGATGAAGTGGTGCTCGAGGTCGGAGTGGATGGCGCCTGCGGCTTCGACGGCGCGGGTGTGGACCGGGATCGTCCAGGCGCGGCATTCATCCTCGCCGATGGTCAGAAATGAGATCAGGCCGAGCAAGTGATAGCTGCTGCGGATGAGTCGGACCAGCCCGCTCTCGGGGAGGCCGTAGCTAGACAGAAATTCGGTCGCGTCGGCGTCGCTCATTTCCGCGAGTTCGGCTTCCACTTTGCCGCAGACTGCCATTGCACCTGCATTCGGACGCGCAGCCACTTCGGTCAGATCGTACTTCCCGACGGCCGCTTCAAGAGCCTTGCCCAGTTCCTGGGTTTCGCCCACGTTGAGCACGTAGAGGATGGGCTTTTCGCTCAGGAACATGAAGCCGCGAATGCGCTTCTTGTCTTCCGGGGTCATCTCCATTTCGCGCAGAGGCTTCTCGGTTTCGAGATGGGCCTTGGCTTTCAAGAGCAACTCGTTTTCCTTTTCGAGTTCGGGCGAGCGCATCTTCTTCAGATCTTTGACCAGGCGCTCGAGGCGTTTTTCAACCTGGCCCAGGTCACTTACTATCAAATCGAATTCGACGTTCTTGATGTCCCGCAAGGGGTCGATCGGGCCCACGTGCGGGATGGAGTCGTCTTCGAAGGCGCGGACTACGTGGATGAGCGCGTCGACGTTGCGCAGATGGCCGATGTAGCCGCTCTCCTTGAGAGCCTCCTGGCCGATGGCGCCCACGTCAACGTACTCGATGGAGGCGTGCGTCAGCTTCTTTGGCTTGTAAAGCGCGGCCAGACGGTCGAGACGGTCGTCTGGCACCTTGGCCACGCCGAGGTGAGCTTCCCTCGGGTTGGCAAGGGCCTGGGCAGAGAGATTGGCCTTGGTGAGGATGCGAAATAGAGATGTTTTGCCCACCTGGGGCAGACCAATGATTCCGGATTTCATAGGATCAGCTGAGAATGATAACAGGGAGAGATCGCATTCCTCGGGGGGGAGCGTGCTATGCTTCGGGTCCTCGCCAGTGGATGCCGCAAGGCCAAGACGCGTTCGTCCCCTCCTCACGGTAATGGCGTGTCTATCGGGATTGCTGCCTTCGAATGCGACGGCCCAACTCCGTTTTCAGGTGTTGGGCAGGGACACGATCGAGACGAGAATCCGCGGCTTTACCGGTTCGGATGCGGAGCGGGAAGCACGGCTCAAGAAGTTCTTCACCGATGCGGGCTGCAAAGACATTTCCGAAGAAGTGGTCAAATCGAAAAACCCGCCGAACCTGATCTGTGTTCTGCCCGGCCAGACCGATCGGGTCATTCTAGTGGGCGCTCATTACGATCATGTGAATGCCGGAGATGGCGTGGTCGACAACTGGAGTGGAGCTTCGTTGCTTCCCAGCCTGCTGTGGAGCCTGCGGCAGGCGCCGCGGCAGCACACCTACGTCTTTGTCGGCTTTACCGAGGAAGAGAAAGGGCTGGTAGGCTCCACTTTCTACGCGCGGCATCTGACGCCGGAGCAGCGCTCGAAGATCGAGGCCATGGTCAACATGGACACGCTGGGACTGGGGCCGACCGAAATCTGGGTGAGCCATGCGGACAACAATTTGGTGCGAGATCTCGAAGCGGTGGCGCGAGCCTTGAATCTGCCCGTACGCCCAATGAACGTCGACCAGGTTGGCGAGAGCGATTCAGAATCTTTTGCGCGCTACAAGATCCCGCGCATCACTATCCATAGCGTGACCCAGGATACGTGGCCGATCCTGCATTCGAGCCGCGATCGCCTGGATGCGATCAAGGCGGATGAATACTACGACACCTACAAGCTGGTCGCTGGATATCTGACATTTCTCGACCAGTCGCTCGGGCGGGCTTCTCCAGCGTCGCCCTCTGCGCCTGTCACGAAGACAGAGCACTGAAAAGAATGCCAGAGCTTCACGGCAAAGGACGTGCGGTGAGATAGGCCGCTGCCAATCCGAGGATCAGAACTCCAACCTCCAGCCGCACCGACCACGCATGCAGGGCGTCAAATTGCATGCGACCAGAATCGTTCGCCGGCACGGTGTCAATGTCCCCGAACTGCGCGCGCAGCGTTGCCATTTTTGGGGAAATTCCAAACTGCGAGACGAGGGTCAGCAAGAGCATCGCTAGCACGAGAATGTGGCGCGCAGCCAGCGGTTGTGCGGATCCACTGCTCAGGCTGGAGAGCAGCATCGAGCAGCCGAGGAAAGCGACGCCCGAGAATAGTCCGATCCAGTGCAGGAGTGTGAGCGAGTGTCCGACGACGGTTCCCGCCATGTGCCGGGAAGGCAGCACGGAAAACGCAGTGGGTGCTTCCACGAACGACAGGAAAGTAATTCCGCCGACCCAGACGATTAACGAGAGAAACATCAGAAAGCGCAGGATGGACATAGGAAAGCAGTTCTCGGTTGTCGGTTCTCAGTTCTCAGCAAGATGCATCGACCGTGCGGACGAACTCCTGGCAAGGGTAGCGTTCTGAACGGCGCGATGCAAATGCTGATGTAGAGGCCACACGATAAGGTGTCCATTTGGAGCTGGAGGCTGAGAACCGAGAACTGAGAACCGAGAAGTGGGTTCTCACACCGGAACAGCGACAGTCTCGGCGATGTCTCGCATGACTTGTTCGGCCTGATCGGTTTTCTTCAGCGTAGACGAATACGAACCACTCACAACGACTCGGTGGGCGAACACCGGTACAACCAGGGGTTTGATGTCTTCCGGAGTGCAGTAGGTGCGGCCTTCGAGGAAAGCCATCGCTTGCGCGGCCCGGTAGAGCATTTGCGAGCCACGCGGGGAAACACCGAGCGACAGGAACTCCGATTCGCGAGTCTTGCGGACGATGGCAAGGGCGTAAGTGACCAGCGTGTCGTCGACCCGTACCTTGGTAACGGCCTGTTGCATTTCAAGCACGTCGGCGCCCGTCAACACGGGCCGCAAAGTGTCGAGCTGGGCCGCGCCCGCCGCGGAGCGCAGGATTTCGCGCTCGGCGTCGCCATCGGGATATCCCATGTGAACGCGCATCAGGAAGCGGTCGAGTTGCGACTCAGGCAACGGATACGTGCCGTGGTGTTCCACCGGGTTCTGGGTTGCGATCACCAGGAAAGGCTGCGGCAACGGGTAAGAGTTCACGTCCACAGTGACTTGGCCTTCGTTCATGGCTTCGAGCAGCGCCGATTGTGTTTTGGGCGTAGTGCGGTTGATCTCGTCTGCCAGCAGAATGTTGGTGAAAACGGGGCCACGCTTGAATTCGAATTGCTGCTCGATGGAGGAGTAGATCGAAATGCCCAGGACGTCGGAGGGCAGCATATCACTGGTGAATTGGACGCGCTGGAAGCTGCAGTCGAGCGCGCGCGCCAGCGCTTGTCCCAGGGTTGTCTTACCCACACCGGGGACACCTTCGATCAGCAGGTGCCCGCGGGCGAAAATGGAGACCAATGCCAGGCGGATGACGTCGTCCTTGCCACGGATGACTTTGCGGAGCGCGGTTTCCAATTGAACGGCACGGTGGGTAGCGGCGGTGGCGGTTTCCGGAGACATGGGAAAGGCGATTCTACTATGCAGCCCTTGGCGGAAGCTGTTACCAACGTCACAGAGAGGCAGCTGCTAGCTTTTGGCTCTTAGCAGTTAACGCTCAGCGTTTAGTTGTCAGCTCTCACTCCCTCGTTTCGAATGATCTGCACCGGGCCTTCTAAGAATGTCTTGAAGACTCGATCTTGCTTGCGAGTTAAAAAAGAGCTAGCCGTGGTGCTTGGCTTGGATACCTCGGCTCCGCTCGGTGCAAGCTGGCGGCGGCGCCCGTCCCGATGCGAGTTGACTGTCCCCACGCCAGTTGTGTTAGCCGGCCCTCTGGAACTCGGCGGGACGGCCGGTCAGGCGCTCGATTCGTTTGGCGATCGGTGGATGGGTCGAGAACAGATTGCCCACGTTCACTCCCAATAAGGGCTGAATGATGAACAGATGCGCCGTGGATGGGGTTGCGGCCATGGGAATGCGCTTCGAATACGCATCCAGCTTGGCCAGGGCGCTGGCGAGCGCGTAGGGGTTTCCGGTCAAGTCAGCTCCGGTTTGGTCCGCTTGATACTCGCGCGAACGCGAGACGGCGAGCTGGATCAACATGGCCGCGATAGGCGCGAGGATGATCATGACGAGCGCGCCCAGGCCGCTGCCACGCCGCTCGTCGCGGCTTCCGCCGCCAAAGAACATGGCGAAGCGCGCCAGGTAGGTGATGGCACCGGCGAGGGTAGCTGCAACCGAGCTGATGAGGATGTCGCGGTTATTGACGTGGCCGAGTTCGTGCGCCAGCACACCTTCGAGTTCCTCGTCGTTGAGCAGGTTGAGGATGCCCTCGGTCACGGCTACCGAAGAATGTTGAGGATTGCGTCCGGTCGCAAAAGCATTGGGCGAATCGGTGGGGATTACGTAGATCTTCGGCATGGGCAGGCCGGCTTTCTGCGTGAGCCGTTCTACCACCTGGTGGGCGCGCGGCAGTTGTTCCCGGGTGACCGGCTGAGCGCGATAGGTTGCCAGGGCAATCTTGTCGGAGAAGAAGTAGGAGCCCACGTTCATGACGCCGGCAAAGATCAGGCCGATCAGCAATCCGCGCTCTCCGCCGAAGTAGCCGCCGATGAACATCAGCAGCAGGGCTAAAGAAGTTAGCAGGAAAGCGGTTTTGAATGTGTTTCCCATTAGGTTAATCCCTTTAGTGGGTCACCTAGTTTGATGTTCCGGACTCGTGGGCGATGCTAGGCAGGGAATTCCCGGCCGGGCTAGAAATAAAGCAATTCCTATCAGAGAGATAGAGGCCTGGCTCGGTGCGATTGGACAAGAGCGCAAAACCTTTGAGCGCAAAGATCGCAAAGGGTTCGCGAAGGAGGCTAAGACAGGGACGCAGCCGAGTTGGCGCTCGACTGCGTGAGTCTTGAGATGCGCTCAAGCAGGCGTAACGGAGCGATCAGTTCTTCTGTGCGTCGCGTTTGAGGGCGTGGGCGAGCGTACCGTCAAGCGCGGCCTTGGCTTTCTCGTACTCCTGCTGAGCGATCTTGCCTTGTTTGTGTTCGACTTCCAACTGGAAGAGTTCTTCTTTTAACGCTTCGAGCAGCATGGAGGAACGAGGTGCCGCCACCGCGGGTGCCGTGACGGCAGCAGCAGGAGCAACTCTTGGGGCAGGCGCTGGCGACACTGGTCGCGACACGCGCGGGGTGATGGGCTGTTGCGGCAGCTCAGGAGCTTCGAAGTCGGTGCCCAGGCGGCTGCTGGCTGCTGCAGCGCGTTGCCGTTTGGTCATGTAGAACGCGCCTCCGGCCAAGGCCAGAACGAATCCGCCGATGATCGGCCAGCGCCATTGTTGCAGCGGATCGGGTGCGTCAATCGGTGGACCGAGGCCGCCACCGGGGCCGGAGCGCGCTTCGGGAGCCTGTCCCATCGAGGAGCTACCACCTCCGCCGCCACCACCTTGGGTGGGTCCGCCCCCTGCGGAGGCCGCCAACATGCCTTCTCCCGAAAGCTTGAAGCTCAGCGGCTGGCCGACCTGCGTCATGGTGGCCACCTGGACGGTCGCGTCCGGCTGCTGCGGATCGTTCATCGACTGGAACTGTGCGCCGCCCTCGGCTGAGAATTGCATCGACTTGGGCAGCATGATGACAAAGTGCTGCATCCCGTAGAGCGACTTGGGATCGATGGTCACCGAACCGGAATACGCCAACTGATACGCGATCTCAAAGCGAGTTTCGCCGGGGCGCAGAGGAAAAATAAAGGCATAGCGATTCTTCTCCGCTTGCGGTACCGGAGCCTGGTTGAGCGGGTTTCCCCCGGCGGTGGTTGCCGTCGACTGAACGATCTTGGCCCCGTCGGGCAGATAGAACTCGAAATTCTTATCGTTCATCTGAGTCTTGGGCGGCTTGGACGAATTGGTTACCGCAAAGAGCCGCATGACTTCGAGCTGCCCTTGCTCCACTTGGAAGCGCATGACGTCGGCGGTCAACGAGACACCATCCACTTTCTTGGCTACGTCGTTGACTTCAACCTCTACCGAAGTGGTTCCGGGAGGGGCCATGCGGTGGTAGGTTACACCTTGGTGAATCGCACGGATGAGGTGGGGGCCCTGATCGTCGTATTTGAAGCTAAAGTTGCCTTTCGAGTCGGCCTTGATGCGCCCGGCCTCCTCCATGCCATTGCCGAGCTTGATGAGAACGACATCATCGCCCGCGGCGGGCTTGCCGGTGGTCGCGTTCTTCACAGTGCCGGTCAGCGTCTCGCCGGCCGCATAAGTGCCCAAGGGGATGGTCAAAAGCAATGCTGCAAACTTGGGGGAGAATTTCAAACCCTCGCTCCTTTCCGGTCGCGGAGTGCGGTTGGGGCCGCGGCGGCAGCCTGTTCGAGGCGCGAGATTTCCGCGAGGATGGCAGCGGCTTCCTCTTCCAATGATGCCTTCATCTCCTGGTAGTCGGAGTCAGGAAACTTGCCGGCTTTGTATTCGAAATTGAGGTCGCGCAGGTTGTCGTAGACGGCTTCCTTGCGCTCGCGCAGGTAAATGAGGCGCGTTTTCACCGGGCCTGTGTAGATCTGGCCGGGGATATAGAAGATGTAGAAGAGCGCGCCCACGGTCAGCAGGCCGCAGATAAAGAAAACTTCAAGGCTCACAGGTCCGTCTCCTTGTCCGCCTGTTCGCGGAAGCGCTCGAGTTCCGGTCCTTTGACCGGACGGATGCCGTCGGCCAGGGCAGGGGCGGGGCGCATCCGCCAGCTGCGGACGATCCATACCAGCGTCCCCATCCCCGCCAGCAATACTGCGAAAGGCATGATCCAGGCGACGCGGCCGAAACCCTTGGTGCTCGGGGCGGCGACTACCGTCATTCCGTACTTCTGGATGAATGACTGGATGGTCAGATCATCGTTGTCGCCGCGGTCGAGGGCAGCGGCCAGTTCGTTGCGCATGCGGTCTGAATACTGGCAGCCAACGTGGTTGCACTCGAGCAGCACCTGTCCGCAACTGCAGACGCACATCAGGTGGTGGCCGATGTCTTTGAAGCGAGCGTCCTCATCTCCGACGCCGAGGAACGTGAACAGGGCTACGCCAATCAGAGCGAGCTGGGCCGCGGGTTTGAGTTTCGGTCTGCTGGAAAGCCGCATCAGTCACCTGCTCCTACCACCGGGGCAGTTTGTACCCGCGCCGGAACGGTGGCTCGCAGAGGAGCCGTGTTTGGGATCAGGCAGGTGATCGTGCCGAAAATCATGACGATCAAACCGGTCCAGATCCAGGGGACCAGAGGATTCAGGTGCGCCTTGATGATGGGCTGTCCCGTCGTGTCGTTACGGCCTTCGTAGACGATATAAAGATCGCTGACCAGGAAGAGGTCTTGCGCGTAGGTGGGGTAAATCCGCGGTATGGTTTGCGGCTGCGAACTGGCCTTATAAAGGCGGCGCTCGGGATACAGGGTCGTAATCTGCTGGTCCCCCTTAAAGACGTTGATGATCGCCCACTCATTGCTGTAGTTGGCGTTGTCGTCCTGGGTATAGGACTGGCAGACCAGCGTATAAGGACCGAGGTTCATCTTGTCGCCGAAGCCCATTTCCTTTTCGACGTCACGATTGAAGGGAGTGCCAAGGATCCCGATGATCACCACCGCGACGCCGAAATGGACAATGTAGCCGCCGTAGCGGCGCGTGTTGCGGTGCCACAGATGGAGCATGGATCCGGGTAAACTGAAACCGGTATGGCGAGAGATTACGCGGCCGCCCCGGATAAATTCCGAGATCACGGTGAGCATGACCAATGTTGCCAGCATCGCAGCCATCAGCGAGTAGAAATATGCGACGTCTTTCCAGGGGCGCACGCCCAGGATCATCATCAGGATACCGACGGCCAAGCCGCCCAGGGCGGGCCACATGAAATTACGCCTCAGGCTTTCGAGCGACGTCCGGCGCCACGCGAGCAGCGGGCCGACAGCGGTGAGCAGAAGCAGGAGCAGGGCTACGGGGACGGCGACATTGTTGTAGAAGGGGGCGCCCACCGTCACCTTGTTGCCTTGCACCAGTTCGGAGATCTTGGGAAACCACGTGCCCCAGAGCACGGTGAAGCAGGCGATGACGAACAGCAGGTTGTTGAACAGGAAGCTGGATTCGCGCGAAATCATCGACTCAAGCTTATGTTCGCTGCGCAGGTGCGACTTGTTCTGCACGTAGAAGAAGACAAACGTGGCGAGACTTACGATGAGAAACCAGAAGAACCATGCACCGATCGAGGATTGCGCGAAGGCATGCACCGAACTGATGATGCCGCTGCGGGTCAGGAATGTTCCGAGGATCGCCAGCCAAAACGTGGCGAAGATCAGCCACATGTTCCAGGTCTTCAGCATGCCACGCTTTTCCTGCATCATGACCGAATGCAGGAACGCCGTGCCCGTGAGCCAGGGCATGAGCGAGGCGTTCTCGACCGGATCCCAGCCCCAGTAACCGCCCCAGCCGAGAACTGCGTAGGCCCAGTGCGCGCCCAGAAAAATTCCGATCGTCAGGAAGCCCCAGGTGACCATCGTCCAGCGGCGCGTGATGTGAATCCACTTCTCGCCGGGGTAGCGCATGATCAGGGCGCCGAGAGCGAATGCAAAGGGCACGGTGAACCCAACGTAGCCGAGGTAGAGCATCGGCGGGTGGATGACCATCTCGGGATATTGGAGCAGCGGATTCAGGCCGCTGCCGTCCGGGGGGAGTTGCCCTTGAAGGATCGCGAACGGATGCGCCGCGAAATTCAGCAACATCAGGAAAAACACCTGCACGGCGGCGATCACGACCGAGGCGTAGGCGAACAGCCGCGGGTCCGTCTTGTAGCGGAGCCGGAGTACGAATCCGTAGGTGGCTAGCAGGAGAGACCAGAACAACAAGGAGCCTTCCTGGCCGGACCAAAGGACCGCGAATTTATAGGGTCCGGGCAAGTCCCGGTTGCTGTGGTGGAAGATGTAGGCGATGGAGAAATCGTCAGTGAATGCCGCGGTCACCAGGGCCACGGCCGCGAGAAACACAGCGGCAAAGGTGGCGATGCCCGCGCGGCGCGCGGTTTCTCCCAGATACTCCCCTTCCTTCCCGCCCAGGAACAGGGCGAAGGCGCCTGCCAGGAACGAATAAGCCCCGAGAGCGAGGGCGAGTAAGAGCACAAAACTACCGACTTGCGGGAGCGCGACGCTACTGAATTGGGACATGAGAAAACCCTTGCATATCTTTTCAGAAACGAGCGGCTAGAGCAACCACGGAAGCCCCTAAGACTTTCACTCTTGGAAGTTTATACGGAGACGTCAGATTGCCCTAGAGGACCCGAATCGACGATTGCCGCGTGACGCTTAGTGTCCGGCGTGGTTATTACCTTTTTCTCATGCCCAGCCCAGAAGGACAAGTACCAGAAGTACAGGTGGGCGAGTTTGCCTTGGGGGCAAGGGCGAGGTGAGGCCGGTGCGCACGGGTTGGAGGTCCGGACGTCGTTAAGCTGTTGGCTGCACTGGCGCGTACGAACTCGCCCTGCTGGCGGTTCCGGGGCGGCGGTAGTCCATCCGCTCCAGGTCGCGGGTTACGCCGTGTGCTGGGGCTCCTGGCTGTAGCGAGACAGGATTTCCTGCTCGGCGCTCAGCCAGTGTTCATGCTCGCGCCCGGGTTCATATCCGCGCTGCTCCCAGAGTTCGTAGGCGCGACGGCGGATTTCCTCGTCCAAATTAATGGGGACGACGTTCTTGCGAACTCCCGACACAGCTTTCCTAGTTTTTCTGGTTTTCGGTTTGGTTTCCAGCTGCGCGGCGGCAGCGATCGGGGTTTCGGGGCTTTCGCCGTTGGACTTCGTGGCGCCGTTCCGAGGGGTCTTTGCTTTTGCCATGATCGGGTACTCCTTACCAGCTCCTAAGTGAAGAAGTGAATCGAAGTGGATGCATGAGCCACTTCGATGCCGCCACAAATCCGGCGTGGAACCTTTAGTTTCGTGGCGAAGAATATCCGTACTATAACGCCCTGCGTGCACCGAACAGCGAGAAACAATAGGGGGAAACCTCGAAAGTAACCTGTCGTGACCCTTAGCTTGACGTTGGCGAAATAGATTCAGTGAAAATCGTGGGAACTGGTTTCTGCGCGGGTGACGAAGAGGGGAAGCACACGCTCGGCTCTTACGGAGATCACGTTGTCCTGGTTTTGCAGAATGCCTTCGACCATCAGAAATCGTTCCGAGATCAGCAGGATGCGGTTTTTCTGGAGGATGTCGGGAGTGACGATGGCGTTGGCTATTCCGGTTTCATCTTCCAAACTGAGAAACACGAATCCTTTGGCAGTACCGGGACGCTGGCGGGCAATGACGCATCCACCGATGCGGAGACGCTGGCCGCTGGGAATGGATTTGAGGGTGGAGGCTGGGTAAATGCCGAGAGCCTTCATTTCGGCGCGACAGTAGGCCATGGGATGAGGACCAACGGTCAGGCCGGTACCGTGGAAGTCGGCGACCAGGCGTTCTTCATGGGTCATGGGGGCAAGCGGGGACGGGGCGTCGGGCTCGGGGAATTCTTCCAGCAGCGGACCGGAGCGACGCACGGCCTTCTCGACTTGCCAGAGGGCGTCGCGACGGTGCAGTTTCGAGTTTCGAGTTTCAGGTTTCGAGTGGGCAAGGGCGAGCGAATTGGTGGGGCTGCCCGAAACTGGAAACTCGAAACTTGAAATTGAATTCAGCGCGCCGATCTCCGCGAGCGCCGTGAGTTCGTCCTTGCGAAGTTCGGGGACACGGCGGGTGAGGTCGTGGATGGATTGGAAGGGAGCGAGACTTCGTTCGCGGACCAGGGCGTGGGCTGCGGCTTCGCGCAGGCCGCGAACATATTTGAGGCCGAGGCGGAGGGCGAGTTCGGGGGAACTTCCCGCTGTTATTTTCTTTCGCCCCTCCGGGACTTCATCTTCTTCTGTTGGGCGATTCCCACGGTTTGCGTAGGCTTCATTCTTTCGCCGCGCCGCGGCTAGTTCCGGAATCGCTGGGCCGGAGCGTGGTCGAGTGTAAGAGCCAATTTCCTCCCAGGGAATAGTGATCGACGGTAATTCTTCCTCTGGTTTTTGGCTGATGGCTGATGGCTGATAGCTGATCGCTGGCTTTTCGCCAACGATCGTTCTTAGCTTGCCCTGAGCTGAGCGAAGGGAGCGACGACCAACGACTGTTTCCAGCGTGCACAGCCAATCCGACTTCGTCACATCGATCGGAAAAATTTTCAGGCCGTGTCGTTGAGCGTCTTTCACAATCGTCGCCGGGTGATAGAACCCCATGGGCTGGTTGTTCAGAAGCGCGGCAGTGAAAGCGCCGAGGTAGTGGCACTTCAGCCAGGCGCTGGCATAGGCGATCAGGGCGAAACTGGCGGCATGGGATTCGGGGAAGCCGTAGAGCGCGAACGACGAGATCGAGAGGATGATCTGTTCCTGGGCTTCCTGCGTGAGGCCATTTTGGGTCATGCCTGCGCGCAGCCGGGCTTCGATTTCTTTCATGCGCGCCTGGGAACGTTTGAATCCCATGGCGCGGCGTAGTTCTTCAGCTTCGCCTCCGGTGAAGTTGGCGCTGATCATGGCGATGCGCAACAGCTGTTCCTGAAAAAGCGGGACGCCCAGCGTGCGCTTCAACACGGGTTCAAGCGATGGGTGTGGGTAAGTGACAATTTCGCGACCCTGGCGCCGCTTTAGAAACGGATTCACCATCTGCCCGACGATCGGACCCGGACGAATGATGGCAACCTGCACCACGATGTCGTAGAAATGTTCCGGGCGCAGGCGAGGCAGGCACGACATCTGTGCGCGGCTTTCGATCTGGAACATGCCGACCGTGTCGGCCTTTTGCAGCGTGGAATAGACCGCGGAGTCGTCCGCGGGCAGGTGGGCGAGGTCGACTTCTTCGTGGTAGTCGTTGCGGATCAGCTGGATCGAATCTTCGAGCACGGCCATCATCCCCAGGCCGAGCAAGTCGACTTTGATGATGCCCATGTCGGCGCAATCTTCTTTGTCCCATTGCACGACCACGCGGCCGGGCATGGAGGCGGGCTCAAGGGGAACGACGGAGTCGAGTTGTCCCTGGCAGATGACCATGCCGCCGGAGTGCTGACCGAGATGGCGGGGGAGATCCTGTACGGCGGTGCAGAGCTCGAAATATTTGCGCAGGCGGGGATGGTTGAGGTCGAGGCCGGCATCGTGGAGGCGGCGATCAAGCGCGTCGTTGGCGTCCTTGTATTCCCAGGTAGCGACGGCGGCGGAGACTCGGTTGAGTGTCTCGGGATCGAAGCCCATGGCTTTGCCCATTTCACGCGCGGCCATGCGGTTGCGATAAGTGATCACGTTGGCGGTCATGGCGGCGCCGCGCTGGCCGTAACGCTGGTAGATGTGCTGAATGACGCGTTCGCGCTGGTCGCCGCTAGGCAGGTCGATATCGATATCGGGCCACTCGCCGCGTTCTTCAGAGAGAAAACGTTCGAAGAGCAGTTCCATGCCGACCGGGTCAACCGCAGTGATGCCGAGCGAGTAGCAGACGGCGCTGTTGGCGGCCGAACCGCGTCCCTGGGCAAGGATGTTCTGCTCGCGGCAGAAGCGGACGATGTCCCAGACGATGAGGAAGTAGCCGGCGAGATCGAGTTTCTCGATCAGTTTGAGTTCACGCTCGACTTGGCGGCGGGCACGCTGTTGCAGGTTTTTGTTGTGAAAACCGTTCTGGCGAACAGGTGCGCCGGAAAGGGAGATGCCATAACGCCAGCGGGCGCCTTCGTCGGTACGCTGGCGCAGGAACGAGTTCATGGTTTCGTCTGCGGGCACGGGATATCTCGGGAATTCGTAACCGAGGTCGCTGAGCTTGAACTGGAGCCGCGCAGAAAGTTCGACGGTGTTAGTGATGGCCTCGGGCAAATCGGCGAAAAGCTGCGACATTTCTTCAGAGGACTTCAGGTGACGTTCGGAGTTGCGCGCCAGCAGGCGGCCCGCGGTCATCAGAGTGTGGTGATGGCGGATGGCGGTGAGGACGTCGCAGAGTTCGCGTTCCCGCGGCGTGGCGTAGCAGACTCCGTTGGTCGCGAGCAGAGGAAGATGGAACGCCCGGGCGATGTCGATAGCGACGCGATTGCGAGCTTCTTCCTCTCGGTGCAGGTGGCGCTGTAGTTCGACGTAGACGTTATTGGGGCCGAAAATTCCGACGAGGCGGTCGACGCAACGGTGCGCTTCGGCGGGACCTTCTTTCCTTAGAGCGGCGGCCAGGGGGCCTTCGTCGCCGCCGGTCAGGCAAATCAGGCCAGCGGCATGCTGTTCCAGTTCGTGCTCTAGGACCGCGCCTTCTTCTTTTTTTGCACGCAGCTTCATGCGGGTGATGAGCTGGCAAAGGTTCTGGTAGCCGGTCTGTGACGCGACCAGCAGGGGAAGGCGGAATTCCCCACGGAGACACTGAGGCCCGGAGGGAGGCGAGAATTCCAGATTTTTGATTTCAGATTTTTGATTGCGATTGCCCTTTGAGCGCTGCGCGGGTTGCGGCCGCGAAGAAACAGGTTCTTCGCGGCGCCCAGAATGACAGGTTAAATGAAAGGATTCACAGCTTACTTCCGCGCCAATATGGGCTTTGAGTTTCGCTCGCTCGGCGGCCAGGTAGAAGCGTGGGGAGCCGTAGAGGCCGTCGCGATCGAGCAGGGCCATGGCGGGCATATGCTGCTGGGCGCAGGCGGAGATCAGGTCCTCGGGCAGGGAAGCGCCTTCGAGGAAGCTGAAGGCGGAACGGGAGTGGAATTCGACGAACACGGTTCTTCAGTTCTCGCTCTCAGTTCTTAGTTAGGGGACCAATTCTCCTTTTCCTCTGTGTCTCTGAAACGATCCTTGAACTGAGAACTGGGAACTGAGAACTGTTTTTCAGTCATACGTTCCCTCCACGAACCATCCGCCGCTGAGCAGATCGTGCACCAGGCGATAAAGAGACAATGCATTGCTGACGACCGACGACCGACGACTGACGACTGGTGTTTGTATTGCGATGTCCCATTCGTCGCGGGCCCAGCCATCCTGTTCCCACCAATCTCCGGAAGAGCGCCAGGGGCCGGCCATCCAGAGAATCTCTCCCTGAACCTCTTTTCGTTTGGAGCAGACAACGTGAGCGGGTTTGCCTTCGCGTAATGTCACCGTGGCGCGCAGTGGTGGACGGAACATGCGCAGTGCGGTGACGGGCGCGCTCGAAACGTCGTCGGGCTTTTCTTTTTGTCCTTCCGCTTCAGTGGGGACGAAACGCTGCATGCGGAAGGCTTCGGGGCGATGGGAGTCCAGCAAATGCAGCGAGCCGACTTTGTCTTCGCCTACCATGCCGGCGATACGGGCCAGAGTGAGTTCGAGTTTTTCAGGGTCGGGCGTGGGAGGCAGGAACAGGCCGCCTTGAATGGTGCGAGGTTGAGCTGGTATGGCGGAAAGGTGAACTTTCAGGATGGGTGCGTCCGGAGGATGCGCTTTGAGATCGAGTTGCAGGAGCTTGAGGAAGACTTTGGGGTCGAGCATGGGGACGGGGAGTTGGAGGGTACGGATGAATTTGGAGGAGTGCATGAGCGTGAGCTCTAGGGCGATATCGGCAGCATTTTGCTGCCGAACTGGTGCTCGGCCTGGCCCCCTCGATTCCGCTCGCTGCAGGCTTCCGAGGGCGCCCGTCCGCACGTGGGTTGTGGCGTTTGGCAGGTCTTCTACGAAGTGGAAGCCGGTGTCAAGTTCCAGCCGCAAACGCAGTTCCTGTGCAGCCAGGGCGCGTGCCGCCAGACGGGCGCACACCTGATCGAGCATGTGAGCGAGGAGAAAGGCCAGCGGTTCGAGCAATACCAGCGGATGATCCAGCTCCATGGCTTCTTCAAAAATCAGAGGAGGATCGACGGGAACCAGTGTCCGCGAGATCGCACCGCGCGCGAACTGCTGTAAACGGACTCCTGCCTGGCCCAGGCGCTCGCTGAGCGCAATCTCGGGAAGAGCGCACAGGGCGCGAAGATTGCGCACTCCCCACAAGTCGAATGTTTCTAAAAGGCGCACGGCCTCTTCGGTGGGGTTCGGAGAAATGAGCTCCGTGAACAAGACTTCCAGCGGCAAATTTCCCAGCCGCTCGGCTTCCTTGCCTTCGGGGACTACGGTGACGCCAGCGAAGCCGCGCGCAGCGAACCGGGCTGTGTCCGGATTGAACGCGGTGGCGACGTTGGCTTCCAGTCCCAGGTCGGAAGTACGGCGCGCAATGTCGCGTGCAATTTCAGGGAGTGAGCCGAAGAGCGATTCCAGGCCGGAGAGATCCAGAAGAACGGTGTCGGGCGCGGTGTCTTCAACTCGTGGAGAGAACGATTGCGCGCAGTCGAGCAGCGCGGCATGCGCTGCCGTTTCCTGAAGCGGTGACCGGGGACGCAGCACAAGTTCGGTGCAAGGCTCGACCTGAATTTTGGTCATGCCGGGATCGATGCCCAGCCGGCGCGCTTTTTCGTTGACCGCGAATACCTTTTGTAGAGGCGGTTTGCCTTCGAGAACCGCTACGGCCTGCGAGCGCAGTTCCGGTTCGGCGCGCAGCAACGCTTCCACGGGGAAGTCGGGGACGAAGATGCAGGCGTAAGGCATAAAACCAGCCGTCGGTCGTTGGTCATTAGTCGTTGGCGAACCAGTGTTCTTGGCTTGTGACGCTTCGCCACG
>Ga0210408_10000825_pt1 | contig 35069 bp, 37 predicted proteins | sample IncBWH4MmetaG_FD_155471 | JGI IMG/M metagenome (GOLD analysis project Ga0210408, IMG submission 155471) | Forest soil microbial communities from Barre Woods Harvard Forest LTER site, Petersham, Massachusetts, United States - Inc-BW-H-4-M | ecosystem: Environmental > Terrestrial > Soil >... | reverse complement strand
ATGGAAGTGCATAGGTGTTGCTGTGCCTGGCGCCGCGATGTTTTCCATAATTGCATAGCGGCCATTCACCTGTGTTCCGTGAACCCGAATACACAACTGTTCTCCGTGGATTGCCTCAAACCATTTGATGCTGTGATGGTGACTGACAATAGCTGCACTGTGTTCGGGTGCATTATCAGATCCAAACTCCGTACCGAACTTGTGGGGATCATTCATCGATTTTCTTTCCCTTGAGGAGTGAACTTTTAGTTTGCCCGCGCTTTTGCTCAGGGCAACCGGCCGTTCCTGCGGATCGGTCAGACGCCGGCTGCGACGATCAAGCCGTCACCGTTTCCCTGCGCTTTGCAATCTGACCTGCAAGCGGGCGATCGCGCGACGAAAGCTTCCGAGGTCTCCGACGCTCTCGCGAGCACCAGCGCTCCTTGAATTGACCCGACCACGTCATCGGCCATGTCCTTTGCGTCAGCGGGCGTTGTTTGTACCGAAAAGTACGATGTGTACCGACCGGTACACCAAGTATCGGATATTGTCAACTCGCGTCATGAGCGATAGCGACCAAATTCCGCAGCACAGCGAAATGACGCGATGGACCAATAGGAGACAATGCAGCGCAACAATCGAGATCTAATCGATCACCAGGAGGGCGGGCGAGTATCGAAGGGTGGCACATCGATGACGAGCGCGTGGACACGTAACATGTGCTCCCCGGTCTTAGAAACTAACAACCATCTTTGGGGTTCGAGCGAACGAAGGCGGGGACCACTCTCTACGTCCGTTGCTGCAGCAGGGCCGCGAGTTCATTGGGCATGTCGAGCATCACGTCATGCCCGCATGCAAGCTCCTCCCGCCACCAGCGGCGCTCTCCCGCCTTGGCGTAGAACTGGCCGAAAGGACTGTCGAAGCCACTCGCCCGAATGTATCCGATGTTTGCGATGTCGTCGCAGGCGCCGCTGATCTGCGCTGGCGCCTCAAAACTGGACAGCGGGTGCATCGTGCACTGACTGTCCACCCAGGAGGCGTCTGCCGCATTGACCGCGAAGAACGACGCCGGCCTCGGCGGAACTCTCCAGCCATCGCCATGGGCCACCGCCAGGTTCCGGTCGCCCTCGCCGTTATCGGGCAGGTAGTCGAAAAGGGTTTTGCCGTTCTCGGGAACGAAGGCGTCGAGATAGATGAGCGAGCGAATCCGGTCCGGCATCCGGTCGGCGACGTGGCGCGCGACGAAACCGCCGTAGGAATGTCCGACCAGGACGACGTCGCGTAGGTTCTCCCAAATCATGAGATTGGCCACATCGGCGATATGGGAGTCGAGGCCGACGTCGCGGCTCAAGAGATGGGAGCGTTCTCCGACACCCGTTAGCGTCGGCGTGAACACCCCGTGCGCTCCAGCTGCCAGCAGGCGACGCACGCGTGCCCAGCACCAGCTACCATGCCACGCGCCGTGGATTAGAACGTAATCGGTCATTGCGGAGTACTCCTTGCGATGTCGGCGCCGTGACACAAGGCGCCCGGATCATGAAAGAAAGATGCCGCAGATCGCGGCGTCGCGCTGATATGTGGATGGGGCGCCTCGCTCGGCCAAGTCTGTTTTTCGTACTGGCAGTTCCGGTTCCTGGTGGCTACATGGAGCACATGTCAGGAAACTATGGTCAGTTCTGCCCAGTCGCGAAGGCATCGGAGATTTTCGCCACCCGCTGGACTCCGCTCATCGTGCGCGAACTGATTGCGGGTGCACACTCCTTCAACGACATCCATCGCGGCGTGCCGCTCATCTCGCGAGCCGTCCTGGTCGCACGGCTGCGTGAGCTAGAGAACCACGGTGTGATCGAACATCGGCCGCGTGCCGACGGCAAGGGACACGAGTATTGCCTCACGCCTGCCGGCGAGGGCTTGCGCGCGGTGACGACCGCGCTCGGCCAGTGGGGAATGACCTACACCCACGATCGGATCAAACGCTCCGATCTCGATCCCGCCCTACTGGTCTGGGGATTGCGCCGGCGTGTCGATGTGAACGCGTTGCCGGACCGCCGCGTCGTCTTGCGCTTCGAATTTTCAGGCGTGCCGGCGAGCCGCACGAAATTCCGGATCATGTGGCTGATCCTCGGACGATCGTCTGTCGACGTGTGCATGAAGGACCCTGGATTTGCTGTCGATCTCACGCTTCGCGGCAATATCCGTGATTACGTCGAAGTCTATCTTGGCCAAACGAAATGGAGCGACGCGGCCAGAGCTGCGCTACAGCTCGATGGCGATCAGAAGATTGCAAGAGCGTTTCCTGTCTGGATGCAATTGAAACGGTAAGCGGCCGGGATGCTCTAGCCCAGCATTTGGCTGCCCGGCCTGTTCCCGTTTCGCGCGCGATCGCCCGTTTGCAGGTCAGATTGCAAAGCGCAGGAAAACGATGGTGGCTTGATCGTCGCAGTCGGCGTCTGACCGATCCGCAGGAACGGCCGGTTGCCCTGAGCAAAAGCGATGGCAAAACTAAAAGTTCACTCCTCAAGGGAAAGAAAATCGATGAATGATCCCCACAGGTTCGGTACGGAGTTTGGATCCGATAATGCACCCGCACACAGTGCAACTATTGTCAGTCACCATGACAGCATCAAATGGTTTGAGGCAATCCCCGGAGAACAATTGTGTATTCGGGTTCACGGAACACAGGTGAATGGCCGCTATGCAATTATGGAAAATATCGCGGCGCCGGGCACAGCAACACCTATGCACTTCCATGCGGAAGATGAAATTTTTCACATCCTTGAAGGAACGGTGACCTTCAGCATCCACGGCGACGTTTTCAATGCCTCCGTCGGCTCAATTGTGGTTATTCCAGCAGGCGCACATCACGCGTGGAGGAATCGTTCGAACTCTCCGATCCGCATGTCGACCTTCTTTTCACCAGGTGGAGTAGAAGAGCTTTACCCCAAGCTTGTCGGCTTGTCTCTGGAAGAGCTATCCATAGTCGAACCATTCGGATCAGGCACTGTTGGGCCGCCCATCGATGAGTAACGTCTCCGCAACGGACGTTTAAAGCACAAAAGCGACAGATATGATCGAAAGAACGCTCCGCCGACTTAGCGAATACTACTCCGCTGCCCGCCGTTCAGGGATCATGTCCGCTGTGTTGAACCACGAATCACGATGAGGAAGAACTATGGCTCGCATTGACACCGTTTCGCCTGCCTGATCATCGGCGTCTGTCTTGGCATTTACATGGGTGTAAACGAGGATTTCCAACTCGTCGCGGTTCATACGCACGTTAACCTCGTCGGCTCGGCATCGCTGGCGCATCACGAAAGTCCCGTTGGAGCGTCACATGGTCATAATATTGGTCCTGATTTTTCTCAAAGCAGTGCGGCGCCGGAGAAGGATGGCTGAGCGGCCCCCTGAGAACGGGGCGAGTCGCTTGTCGCATAACTCACTAACGGTTCCGCCGAAGAAGGAGGGGGAGCGCCACTCGACGCGCGAACGCGATCATACCTTGATGCCGGTCTTTGGCGGAGACGATCCATCCGCCAGTTAAAGGAAAATAGCGACGTCCGCGATGACACTCCACGGCCATCGGATATGGCCCGGCCACGTGAACCACTCGCGTTGAAGAGATCTGCGCCAAAGAAGCCGGCAACGAGCAGCCAGATTGAAAGAGCATGGACCATCTCAGGACGCACCAATCATCATGGGGATGGCTGCCAGGACCATAAGCACCGCCGTGAGGCCGTGCATGCCGAAGGCGCTTTTGGTGGAGCCTTTCGCTGCAAGAATGACCAGCATGTCGCCCACGGGGATGATGGCTTCAACAAGCAGGATGATGCCGACCCCGCGCGGGACACCCCACGCCATGAACGCCAGTACGGTCAATCCCGACGCGATGTCACGAACACCCTTGAGGCGAAGCCACCAGGCGATGTTGGCACCGTCTTCAGGAAGCGGCAGGCCGAAACTGCGTGTCGCGGTCCTCGGGCTCACGACATATTGGGTGCCGATCGCGATAATCGCGAGAGCCACGAGCAACGCCATTCCGACCGGAAGCCAATGCATCACCATCTCCTACTCTAGCCACGAAAGATAACCTAGCGTCGCTAGAAATATAAACTAGCATTGCTAGATTGTCAAGCATCAGTATGATCTTGAGATATTTAGGGCCTTCCGGGTCTGGGAGATCGAGGATTGGGTATCGCCGAGCGGAAAGGCAGGGAACGGGCTGAGCGCGAGTGCCGTATCATCGCGGCAGCGCGCGTGATCGCAGAGCGCGAAGGATGGGATGCCGTTACAATCCGCCGCCTGGCCGAAGAGATCGAATATAGTCAGCCAGTCCTCTATTCACATTTCGAGAACAAGGATGCGATTGTCGCAGCAGTCGCAGTCGAGGGTTTTCAGGAGATCACAGTAGCTCTTCGGGAAGCGGCAAGCGGATCGACCGGACGACGAAATGCCCTCAAGAATGTCGCGATCGCCTATCTCGCCTTTGCACTGCGTCATCCTGCACTCTACGAGGCCATGTTTATCCTCCCCACAGATCTGCGGTTCGCCGAAGCTGGGACCAGACCGGAACTACATGCCGCTTTCGAAGCCCTTGCGGCAGTCGTAACGCCGTTCTGCGTCGATGTAGCCGTCGCGACCGAGACTTTTTGGGCAGCCCTTCATGGGCTCGCTGAACTCGAACGTTCAGGCCGAATCAGGCCCAGCGCGCGCGGCGAACGCATCGCACTTGTTGTTCGCGCGATCGTAGTTTCCGGAAATAGCTCGATTGCGGCCTCTCCCCGCAAAGCGCGGAGCGAGTGAAGAAGATCACCCGATCAACCCCTGCATCGGCTTGACCTGCGCGCTGTCGGGAAACACCCGCTCGGCCAGCACGCGCTCGCTAACGCCGAGATGATCGCGCAGCACGCCCTTGAGCGCGGCGCGAAGATCGCAAGTCGGCGCGAGGTCGCGGCCCTCGTAGAGATTGGCCGCTTTCAACCCCGGCCAGTCGGCGATCACCCGTCCACCCTTCACCGCACCGCCCGCAAGCAGCGCGACGGTGCCGGTGCCGTGATCGGTGCCCTCGGTGCCGTTGATCCGCGCCGTGCGGCCGAACTCGGTCGCAACCACGACCACCGTGTCGCGCCACCTCTCGCCAAGCCCGCTTTCAAGTTCGCCCAGCGCGCCGTCGAGCCCTGAGAGCAATTGCGCGAGACGACCGACCGGGCCGCCTTCATTGGCGTGGGTATCCCAGCCGTCGAAGGCAAGCGCGGCGATGCGCGGGCCGTCGTCGGCCACCATCAGCTTGGCGGCACCGCGCGAAACCTGTCGCATCGCGCCCGCATTGTTGGTGCCCGGCTTCGGCTTCATGTCGTCGCCGAGCGCGATCTTTTCGAGCTTGAGGCCTTGCGACAGCGCGGTTGCCAGTGTCGGATCGCGATGCTGATAGAGATCGATCAGGCGCGCCGCGGTGTCGTCGTCGGCTTGCGGCAATGCGGCGGGCACCCAGCCGACCGTTGGGGCTGCGCCACGCAGCACCAGCGGCGTGGTCGCGCCGACCGCCAGTCCTCCGCTCACGCGTCCGCCCTTCGGCAAAACTTCGAGCGCGCGATTGAGCCAGCCCGACTGCACCCGGCCCGGGCCGGCAAAGCCGCTTTCGAGCACGTCCTGCCCGTCGAAATGCGAACGGTCGCGATAGGGCGTCGCCACCGCGTGAATCACTGCGGCATGTTTCTCGCGATACATCCGGGCGAATTCGCCCATCGAGGGATGCAGCGCGAAGAACGGGTCGAGCATGATGGCCGCATGCGGGCCATCGGACGCAAGCGCGATCGAACCATGCAGGGGCGCGTAGTCGGGATCGCCGATCGGCGCGACGGTGGCAAGACCATCGAGCGCGCCGCGCAGGATGAGGACGATCAGGCGCGGGTCGCGGCCATCGGCGGCGCGAGAAAATTTGGGCAAAAAGGCCCAGGCGGCGAACGATGCGCCGCCGACGAGCAGCGCGCGCCGCGACGATGCAGAAAGGGTGCGGTTTTCGCAGCAGTCCATCATCATCTCCTCTTGCGTCATCTCCTCTGGAATTCCGGCGACATCAACAGCAGCGCCAAAGCCTGCTGACGTGTCTCCGCGCGCTCGATGGTGCGCCGTGTCTCCACCGAGGCCGCGTCCGCCGCGACAAGCTCCAACAGCTCGCGCGGATCGACGTTGTCGCCGAGGCGCGAGGCGATTTGCGCGGCAATGTCGAGCCGCAGCTTCATGCCCTCCGGCGCGGCCCAGGCCGCGTTGGTGTCGGCAAATCCGTTCGGCCCCGCCGGCGTCCACAACGGCTGACCGAGCAGGTTGAGGCCGCCGAGATAGCGGCTCGGCTCATCCGGGATTTGCGCCAGCAGGCGGCCGGCGGCTACGAGATATTCGTAAGGGCTGCGAATCTTGGTGGGCGGCGCACGCCAGGCCTCGTCGGAATCCACAAGCGTCGCCGCGAGCAGCCTGAGGTCGCCGTCGGATTTGCGGAACGCTTCCTGCAGCCGTGCCACAAGCGCCTGCGGCGGGTCGTCGGCCACGAAGTGACGCGCGAATTTGGTAGCGATGAATTTCGCGGTCGAAGGATGGCGCGCGATGTCGGCAAGCGCCGCTTCGCCCTGCGCCAGTCCGCTGTCGGCGTAAGTCTTGCCGAGCAGGCGTTGCTCGCCCGGCTGATGCGCATTCTCGTTGAACACGAACGTGCCCGGCGATCCCAATTGGCCTTGCCGTCCGGCAAAGGTCCATCCCGTAATGATGCGCGCCAGCGACGTCACGTCGTCCTGGGTATAGCCGCCGCCGACACCCAGCGTGTGCAACTCCATGATCTCGCGCGCGAGATTCTCGTTCAGCCCCCGCTTGCGGTTTTGGCCGGCGCGCGAGTCCGGACCCAGCGATTGCTGGTTGTCGAGAAAGAACAGCATCGCCGGATGCTGCTCGACCGCCTTCAGCATGTCGGAAAAGCGTCCGAGCACATGCGGCCGGATTGCCTCGCGCTCGAACGATCCGGCCCAGATTCGCGCCAGTTCGCCCTTGTTGGCGGAGATGCAGAAATGATTGGACCAGAACGTCACCAGCCGTTCGGTAAATCCGCAATCGGACATCATCGCCCGCTGCAGCCGCGCCAGCGCCTCGGCGCGGTAGGTCTTCTGGATGACGTTGAGCGGCTGCGCCGGCGGCTTTGCCGCGTTGGGCTGCATCGGCTCCGACGATTTTTCGCCTGATTGCATCGAGGCGTTGGCGCCGCTTTTGTCCTGCGTCGCCATCGCGGACATTTTTTGCCGCTTCGCATCCGCCGCCTGCGGGGCGGTGTCGGGCGCGGCAGAAGCCGTCTTTGCGGCCGCCTCGCGCTTGGCCTTTTGCTCGTCCTGAAAGGCGAACACCGCTTGGGCCAGTGCCGGCGTCGTCTGCAATCCCGGCAGTTCGAGCCGAACGGCGTTGGGACGGTTGAGCTCGGCCTTGACGAAGCCGCGCGGGTCGGAGGCCGCATTGAAGAGATCACCCGAGGCGCCGCCGCGCGCGCCAAATCCGAAACGATTGAGCGCCATCAGCGCTGCTTGCGAATCGCGGGCCATCGAAATTTCCTTGATGATTTCTCCGAAACCGTGCAGCGCTGTGACGCTGGGACTATAATGCTGTAAACAATGAACCAGAGATGAAAAACGCGGGTGAAGTTGGGCGTCAATTCATGACAAATCGGTTAGAAATGCCGTCCGCTCGACGCCTCGCCTGTCCCATGTGCGGAACGGAATTCGCCTGCAGCCTTGACGGATCGTGCTGGTGCGCGGAGGAAAGCGCGCGGCTGCCGAAACCGGTTGACGGCCAAGATTGCCTGTGCCGGGATTGCCTGAGGAAGATGGCGGCGGCCGCAAGCCAGTAGCGCGGATCAGCCAACGGTTCGCGCGAACGCGCGCCCGATGATAAACTCTGCGTAATCCGCCGTCACCAATGCCGGGATGTCGGATCGTGTCGGCAAGATTTAGCCCGGCGCAACGCGGTTTGCTATTGCGCCCTACGAGCTGAGATTTCCGGTGCTATTTCACCACCGCCGCGGTCTGGCCGAACAGCACCTTGCGCTCTTCTTCGGTGCGGATCGCAGGCTGTCCGAAATTCGGATTGACCTCCTTGGCCTTCGCATAGGCTCGTTCAGTCGCCGGACGGACGCGGATGGTTTCCAGCCAGCGTTGCAGATGCGGAAACTGTTCGATGTCCTGGCCCTGGTTCTTGTACGGCACGACCCATGGGTAACAGGCCATGTCGGCGATCGAATAATCGCCGCCGATGAATTCACGGTCCTTCAGGCGCTTGTTGAGTACGCCATAGAGACGGTTGGTCTCGTTGACGTAACGGTCGATGGCGTAGGGAATCTTGTCCTGCGCATAGTTGCGGAAATGATGGTTCTGCCCCGCCATCGGCCCCAGTCCGCCCATCTGCCAGAACGTCCATTGGATGACGTCGTAGCGGCCGTAGATGTCGGTGGGGAGGAACTTGCCGGTCTTTTCGGCGAGATAAAGCAGCATCGCGCCGGATTCGAACACCGAGAGCGGCTTGCCGCCGCCCTTCGGTTCATGGTCGACCAGCGCCGGAATGCGGTTGTTCGGGGCTACGCTGAGGAACTCGGGCTTGAACTGATCTCCTTTGCCGATGTTGATCGGGAAAATTTTATACTTCAGACCGGCCTCTTCGAGAAACATCGTGATCTTGTGGCCGTTCGGCGTGGTCCAGTAGTAGAGATCGATCATGGCGAGTTCCGCGGAGTGACGGAAGTTCGGGGGCGATCGCGAAGTGGATGCGCTTGCATGAAGGTTGCCTCAACGCCGCGCGGAGTCAACGCCCGCAGGGGCGCAAACGGCATCAACAGTCGGTGTTGGTTCCGCAAGCCCAGATGGCACAAGCCGTCAGCCCGGGCGGCCGTGCGCGCGCAGCAATTTCCGCCCCTGCTCGGTGACCACGACCATGGCGTCATGGCCGCGCGTGACATAGCCCAAATCGACCGCATCCTCCCAGATCGTCAGGCGCGGGCATGATGTCCGCCACGTCGCGATCACTTGCGCGTAAGGCCGTGGCTCGCGTGCGATCCATTCGACGAGATCAAGCACCAGCGCGTCCGCCGCCTCGCTCAAGGTTCGCTCCTGTGGGTTCGGACGGCTCGCATCATACATGCCAAAAAGCGTGATCCGGAAAAAACGGGAGCCGATTTTTGCGAAAAGTCATGCCCAAAGAAGTACCTAAGGGGCGATCGGGATTCGGGCCGGGGATCGCGCCTCGGGTTCCGGCGTGAAAGTTCTGATGGCCGTGTGAAGCAGTTCACACGCGACCGGACCGATCCGTGGTCTGATCTCTCGGTATTCAAACCGGCAAGGACACCACATGAATTACGACGGCTTTCAGATCGAGACTTTCGAGGCCGGAAGAGGCCTTTGGCACGCCAGGATCAGGCGCTCGGATTTCGAGCCTGTCGTTATCGACGGCGTCTCATTTCCGGAGCTCGAAGTCGGCTTTGCCTGGGCCAACAAGGACGCCGCGATTGCCGACGCCAAGACCCGCATCGACTATCTCAACCAGCGCTCCGTGATCATTGAACAGAGGCGGCAGGCCAGTCATGCTTGACACCGAAGCGAACTCGTCCGACGCGGCGCGGTCCAATTGCCCGGATTGCGACGGCGAGCTTCGGGTGCTGCGCGTGATCGGCGGACGGGCGGGTAACGAATACTGGACCATGCGCTGCGTCCGCTGCGGCGGAATTCACCTCGATATCATCAGGGATCCGTCATATCCGTCTTCCCCCTCTTCAGCGGCATAGGTTGGTCATCCGGCATGCCGTCCGATGTCCCGAAAGAATTTCCCTTTGTCATGGCCGGCCGAAGCAGCCTGGCTTGCGTGGACCGCGCAAAGCTGTCCGCGGCGCTCGGCAGTCGCGTCTGAGCTCCCCCCAGGCAGGAGGACGCGCGCGAGCCCGGCCGGCCATGACTGGCTTTGTTCTTTCTTTTGGAAGAAAGTCGTCATGCCCGGCCTTGTGCCGGGCATCCACGTCCTTGATCGATGTTGCTGGAAGACGTGGATGGCCGGGACATAGGCGAGCGGAAGCGACGCCGTTCTTCGAACGGCTATAGGCGAGCGGAAGCGACGCCGTTCTTCGAACGGCTATAGGCAAGCGGAAGCGACGCCGTTCTTCGAACGGCTATGCCCGGCCATGACGGGGGACGCCATACATCCTTACACATTCGCCGAAACGTAGTCGTCGAGCTCACCCCCCGAACGCCCGCGCGATGGCAGATTGCGCTTCGCTCTGAATCTGTTTCAGGTGGTCCGCGCTGCGAAAACTTTCCGCATAGATCTTGTAGACGTCTTCGGTGCCCGAGGGCCGCGCCGCAAACCAGCCGTTGTCCGCGACCACCTTGATCCCGCCGAACGGCTGATTGTTGCCGGGTGCCGCCGACAGCGTTGCGCGCACGACCTCGCCGGCAAGTTCCTTCATGCCGAGCGTCTCGCCCGTCAGGCGTTTAAGCACATTCTTCTGCTCAGCGTTTGCCGGTGCGTCGATCCGCTCGTAGAAGGGCACGCCGAATTCGCGCGTCAACTCGCCGAACAACTGGCTTGGGTCGCGCCCGGTGCGCGCGGTCATCTCGGCGGCCAGTAACCCCAGGATCAGGCCGTCCTTGTCGGTGGTCCACACCGAGCCGTCGCGGCGCAGGAACGAGGCGCCGGCGCTTTCCTCGCCGGCAAAGCCGAACGATCCGCCGATCAGGCCATCGACGAACCATTTGAAGCCGACCGGCGTTTCGACCAGCCTGCGGCCGAGTTTTTGAACGACCCGGTCGATGATCGCGCTGGAGACGATGGTCTTGCCCACCGCGCTGTCCGCTTTCCATTGCGGACGGTGCTCGAACAGGTACCAAATCGCGGCCGCGAGATAGTGGTTCGGATTCATCAGGCCATTGGAGCGGGTCACGATGCCGTGCCGGTCGGCATCGGTGTCGTTGGCAAACGCCACGTCGAAACGCTCGCGCATGGCAATCAGACGCGCCATCGCATAGGGCGAGGAACAATCCATCCGGATCTTGCCGTCCCAATCGAGCGTCATGAAACGAAACGCCGGATCGATATCGTCGCTGACGATGGTGGCGGCAATCCCGTAATGCTCGATCACCGGCTGCCAGTAACCCACCGCGGCTCCTCCCAGGGGATCGATCCCTATTTTGACGCCGGCGGCGCGGATCGCTTCCATGTCCAGCACATTGGCGAGGTCTGCGACATAAGGCGTGACGTAATCGTGCCGATGCACGCAAGCAGACTTGCGCGCCCGCTGGTAGGGAATCCGCTTGATGCCCTTCAGACCATTCTCGAGATAGCGGTTCGCGGCGCGCTCGATCGCACCGGTGATATCGGTATCGGCAGGTCCCCCGTTCGGCGGATTGTATTTGAAGCCGCCATCCTCGGGCGGATTATGCGACGGCGTGATCACGACCCCGTCGGCAAGGCCGCCGCCGTGGGCCTTGTTGTAGGTGAGGATCGCGTGCGAGACCGCGGGCGTCGGTGTGTAACCATCCCTGTGATCGATCATCACATCGATGCCGTTTGCCGCAAACACCTCGAGCGCGCTCGCCAGCGCCGGCTCGGCCAGCGCATGGGTGTCGATGCCGACGAACAGCGGGCCGGAAAGGTCCTTCTCGCGGCGGTAATCGCAGAGCGCCTGGCTGATCGCAACAATATGCGCCTCGTTGAAGGCGTTGTTCAGCGCCGAGCCGCGATGCCCCGAGGTGCCGAACGCCACCCGTTGCGCCGCGATCTTCGGGTCCGGCTGCTGCGCGAAATAGGCCGTCACCAGGCGTGGAATATTGGCCAGCATCGAGGGCGGGACGAGCTTGCCTGCCAGCGGGTGGATTGTTGCGGACATCGGGATTCCGGGAATGGAATTCGTGGAGAAATGCGAGCCGGCCGAGTGTAGATGGATCATGCAAGTTCGAACAGGGCGACCCGTAGACGCCGTCATGCGCGGGCTTGACCCGCGCATCCACGTCTTACTTCCTGCCTGACGCAAAGACGTGGATGGCCGGGACAAGCCCGGCCATGACGGCATAAATCAACCCGCGTACTGACACCTGCTGACAACGAGAACCGCGAGCGGCAGCGCTGGTTCCGGAAGGAGTTTTGCCCTTTTCTCAGGTCCGGACTCATCCCATATTGGTTAGTGGAGTGGATTTGACATTCGCTACCCATCTCACCACGAGCCCGCAAAGCGAATGTCAAATCCTAAACTCCACTAGAAACATATGTTTGCTAGTGGTCCTTTGATTCTAACATTCGCAAAAGGGGTCGCTGCAACGGGATGCGAATGCTAGAATCGGACCACTAGGCGATGGCGAAGAAACCAGACACTCCCAAAAAGCCCGGCAGAACTCCGAAGTCAAAGGCACATCGCCCCGACGTGCAGCCGATCGGCCCTGCGCTTGCGGAACTGCTCAATCCCGCGATCAACCGGGGTGAGGCCGGAGTCGGATCGACCACAGGCGCACGCGCTGAAAAAGAAAGTACCCCCCTCCCCAACCCTCAAGGGGGGAGGGAGAAGAGTACCGGCCTGCAGCCGCCGCCGGACAATTCCTGGGACCGCCGCGCCGGCGGCGAGGCCGCCGCCCATCGCGCGCGCGCCTCGACGCGCGGAACGCGTGATGATGTGGCAAAGCGCGATGCGGCGACCTCTCCGCTTGCTTCGTCGCTCCCTCCCCCCTTGCGGGGGAGGGTTGGGGAGGGGGGTGCACCCGACACGATCGCGCAAGACGTCACCCCCACCCCTGACCTCGAGAGCGAGCTTCGCTCGCCTCGGACCCCACAAGGGGGAGGGGAAAAGATGGCCTTCTCCGAACCCCCGCAACGCGAATTCGCGCCCGCCAATTACGGCACCTCCGCGACGATTCCCGTGCTCGATCCGGAACTCGCCAAACAACTCGGTTTCACCACCGAGGAGGAAGATGCCGCGGCACTCGCCCGCCCGCCCCGCAACAAGATGGAAGCGCTCGGCGTCGCCGCGACCGCCGAGGCGCTGGAGACCTTGATCCGCGACGGCCGTCCCGAATTCCGCAAGGAGGACGGCTCCATCAAAGTGTGGACGCCGCACCGTCCGCCCCGCCCGGAAAAATCCGAAGGCGGCGTCCGCTTTGTCATCAAGTCCGACTACGAGCCGAAAGGCGACCAGCCGGGTGCGATCGCCGAACTCGTCGAAGGCATCCAGCGCAACGAGCGCAGCCAGGTTTTGCTCGGGGTCACCGGCTCCGGCAAGACCTACACCATGGCCAAGGTGATCGAGGCGACGCAGCGCCCTGCGATCATTCTGGCGCCGAACAAGACGCTGGCCGCGCAGCTCTATGGCGAGTTCAAGGGCTTTTTCCCCGACAACGCGGTGGAGTATTTCGTCTCCTATTACGACTATTACCAGCCCGAGGCCTATGTGCCGCGGACCGACACTTATATCGAGAAGGACTCCTCGATCAACGAGCAGATCGACCGCATGCGCCATTCGGCGACGCGCGCGCTGCTCGAACGCGACGACGTCATCATCGTCGCGTCGGTGTCGTGCATTTACGGTATCGGCTCGGTCGAGACCTATACCGCGATGACGTTTGCGCTGAAGAAGGGCGAGCGCATCGACCAGCGGCAATTGATCGCCGACCTCGTCGCGCTGCAGTACAAGCGCACCTCGGCCGATTTTTCCCGCGGCACGTTTCGCGTCCGCGGCGACGTCATCGACATCTTCCCGGCGCACTATGAAGACCGCGCCTGGCGCGTGAACCTGTTCGGCGACACCGTCGAGAATATCGAGGAGTTCGATCCCCTCACCGGCCACAAGCAGGACGAGCTCGAATTCATCAAGATCTACGCCAATTCGCACTATGTGACGCCGCGCCCGACGCTGGTGCAGGCGATCAAGTCGATCAAGGGCGAATTGAAGTTGAGACTCGATCAGCTCAACGCCCAGGGAAGGCTGCTGGAGGCGCAGCGGCTGGAGCAGCGCACCACCTTCGATCTGGAGATGATGGAAGCGACGGGAAGCTGCGCTGGCATCGAAAACTATTCGCGCTATCTCACCGGCCGCCGCCCCGGCGAGCCGCCGCCGACGCTGTTCGAATATGTGCCGGACAATGCGCTGGTGTTTGCCGACGAAAGCCACGTCACCATTCCGCAGATCGGCGGCATGTTCCGCGGTGACTTCCGCCGCAAGGCGACATTGGCCGAATACGGTTTCCGCCTGCCCTCCTGCATGGACAACCGGCCGCTGCGGTTCGAAGAATGGGACCTGATGCGCCCGCAGACGGTCGCGGTGTCGGCGACGCCCGCGGGCTGGGAATTGAACGAAAGCGGCGGCGTGTTCGTCGAGCAGGTGATCCGCCCCACCGGCCTGATCGACCCTCCGGTCGATATCCGCCCGGCGCGCACGCAAGTCGACGATCTCGTCGGCGAGGTTCGTCGCGTGGCGCAGCAGGGTTATCGCAGCCTTGTCACCGTGCTCACCAAGCGCATGGCGGAAGACCTCACCGAATATCTGCATGAGCAGGGAATCCGCGTGCGCTACATGCACTCGGACATCGACACCATCGAGCGCATCGAGATCATCCGGGATCTTCGCCTCGGCGCGTTCGACGCGCTGGTCGGCATCAATTTGTTGCGCGAGGGCCTCGACATTCCCGAATGCGCGCTGGTTGCGATCCTCGACGCCGACAAGGAAGGATTCTTGCGCAGCGAGACCTCGCTGATCCAGACCATCGGCCGCGCCGCGCGCAATGTCGACGGCAAGGTGATCCTTTACGCCGACCAGGTTACGGGCTCGATGGAGCGCGCGATTGCGGAAACCAACCGCCGCCGCGAGAAGCAGACGGAATATAACGAAGCCAACGGCATCACACCGGAGAGCGTGAAGAAATCGATCGGTGACATCCTCAACTCCGTCTACGAGCGCGACCATGTGCTGGTCGAGATCGGCGACGGCGGCATTGCCGACGACGTGATCTCGATCGGGCACAATTTCGAGGCGGTGCTCGCTGATCTGGAGACGCGGATGCGCGAGGCCGCGGCCGATCTGAATTTCGAGGAAGCCGCGCGTCTGCGCGACGAGGTCAAGCGGCTTCGCGCCACCGAGATGGCGGTGGTCGACGATCCCACCACGCGGCAGGTCAAGGTGACGGAAAACGCCGGCCCCTATACGGGCGCGAAGAAATACGGCGAGGCGACGAATCTGCCGGCGTCAGCGATGAAGAAGCGTCGCGGTTCACCCTTCCCTGGAGGGGGGCGAGACGAGCGAAGCTCGCTCTCGGGGTCGCGCGCTGCAAGCGCGCGGGGTGGGGTGAACCATAGCGACGATGCCTCTTCTCCCTCCCCCCGCGCCGGCGCTCCTTCTCCCTCCCCCCTTGCGGGGGAGAGTCAGGGTGGGGGGTCCACGAGTCCGTCTCCCTCCAAAGTCCACAAACCCCATCTCGACGAAATGCACGGACCGGAGTCCCTGCCCTATCGCCCGACCCGCGCGCTTCCGGAAAAACCTTTCGGCGGCACAAGCAAGATCATCCAGCCCGCCAACTCGCGCGACTCCGGTCCCGAGTTCGGCCCCGCCCCGCGCTCCACCGGCGGCGCACCCGGGAAACGTGGTGGGTGGAAGCGGCGGTAGCTGACCATTTCTCTGCAACAGAGGGCGGAGGTTTGGTCCGCTTTGCAATGTGAGACTAGCCTCTGGCTTTACACGGACGAGTGCCGAGAACTCTTGGAAGGAGTTTATTGAGTGGATTGGCTTCGCGACACTGCTGGAAGCACTTCAAAGAAAGCAAAGATCATTAGATGATTGGGCTGCTTTCAAGGAGATCGCACCGAGACTCTTTTCGATTGAGCATGGAATAGACTCAGCGCTACGGAAATGGAGAGCGACCCGCAAGCTATGGTATCCAAAGGATAAGACTATCTATGATGCCTACTCGTTCGTCACTGCTTGTGTTCAAATTAAGAGACAGCTTTCTGAGAACAAAGCCCGAGTGTTTCGACGCAGGGTAATCTCTGAAATCCTTCCAAACGGCCGTCTGTGTCACCTCGATCACGAATTCAGAACCGTCCAAAACTTGGTTGGATTTGGCTGGAACATTACCCATTTCGGCTTTTGCGGCGATCCCGGCTCCGACTTTATCGGAGAGCGTGCTGGCGTCGAAGTAGAAGTCGAGAGCAAATGCCTATCCCCCGAGATCGGACTCGGCGTCTCCTATGAATTAGCAGCCCGACTGATGTCTCGTTTGAGCCGCGAGCTACGGCAGCGTTATCCACTCTGTTTGACTACAATTCGAATAGAACTCCCCGGACAAAGCCAAGATGCGGGAGGTGTGGACGTTATTAAGCGTCACGTCCTTGAAAGTTATTTTCGAATGGAAGACTTCCGCTCAGAGTCATTGCGGATTGAAGTAAAAACGAGTTCTCTTGAACAATTCTTTGCACGTTTCCCGGAGACGCAAAGCGAAGAATGGCTACAAACAACCTTCAACGCAATTCGCACTCGTGAGGGCGATTATGGATATTTTATCCGGCGAAGCGAAGAATTGATTTTCTGCAATTTGATCCCCGTGAGACCAAATCAACAAGTAAAGAAAATTATGAAGCTTATTAGTACGACCTGCGAACGACAATTTAGCAAGCGGCGTCCCGCTCTACTTTGGCTCCATCTGCAAGGCCTCGAACCAGGGGAGATCGATAATACCCCGCATTGGGCCGATGATTTCTTTAGAACGCTAGCTCGACACGCGTTCACCAGTGAGCGTCGAAGCCATCTTTCGTCACTCGCATTTACGGGTGATTCGGACTTAGATCATCGGTCTGTGCATTATCTCGGCAAGGATAGGAGACAGGTAGACGCGACTGGTCGCGTAAGGGGATATGACAACCCAAGATGCCATTTCGGATCGGTCCCCATTTTGGCTCCACTCTTCTCTTCCGAAGGCAAATTTCGGTAGCTCATTGTTCGCCCCCCAAGCGAGGTATATATTTCCTCCGGTAGTTGTAGAGCGCAAATGCCCGCATAATGAAACTCGGCTTCGAAGAATCCCAATCGGCGTACACGAGCCGTTCGCAAAGCGCCCGCGCTTGGACCGAAGCCTGGGTGAGCACGCAGGCGTACTGCCCCCACTGCGGCAACGCGAAGATGTCGCAATTTCCCAACAACAGCCCTCTCGCCGATTTCCTCTGTACGTCGTGCGCCGAGGAGTTCGAGCTAAAGAGCCAGAAAGGAAGATTTGGCTCGAAGGTTCTGGATGGAGAATTTAAGACCAAATGCGAACGGCTGGCAGCAAGCAACAATCCCAACCTTCTGCTCATGAACTACGACCTCAAATCTCTTGCGGTCGTGAACCTGTTTATCGTGCCAAAGCACTTCTTCGTTCGCGAGATCATCGAGGAACGAAAGCCACTCTCCGCAACGGCGCGTCGGGCCGGATGGGTCGGTTCGAAAATCCTGCTCGAACGGGTCCCGAGTCCGGGAAGATTCATATCGTGCAGAGTGGGATAGTTCGGCCGAAAGAATTGGTCCTTGCCGAATGGCAGAAAACGCTGTTCCTCCGGAATGAATCTCCGGAAACGCGCGGATGGCTGCTCGACGTCATGAAATGTGTGGAATCGCTGGGGAAGCGCGACTTCACCCTTGACGAAGTCTATGCGTTCGAGCGCCATCTTGGCGACCTCTATCCCGGCAATCAGAACGTCAAACCAAAGATACGTCAGCAGCTTCAATATTTGCGCGATCGTGGATTTATTGATTTCGTCTCGCGTGGCAACTATCGCTTGCGATCTTAGGAGATCCCGCATGGCCTGGTTTCTCAACCTTTACAAATGCGACCGCTGTCGGCGTCGGTGGGCCGACGAGTGGTCCTGCATGTGCGACGACGAATGCCCGCATTGTGGGGCGCGCGATATGACGCCTTATAAGAGCGAGGAACTGACGACGATCATTGAAGAGGAAGGCAAGGAATTCGTCGTACTATGGTCGCCTGAGACGGCTGAACACGATCCTGACTACCGCGAGCTCGGACGCTTCCCCTCGCGCGAGAAGGCGCTGGAATTTCTAAGCTCGGACGGGTGAGTACGATCGGTCCTAGCGTACCAATGACTGGAGATTCCGGGTTCGCCGCCGTGATCGCGGCGCCCCGGAATGACGAGTAAAAGAAGCACGACCTCTCCACATCGTCATGCGCGGGCTTTAGCCGCGCATCCACGTCTTCCTTTGGTCGTTTCTATCGGGTCGACTTAATTTTTTTCGCCCGGTTGCGTCTCCTGGCTCGGGCGGGCATCGCCCTGCTCCCCACCAGCATCGTCAGGCGGAAAGATGCTGTCATAGATCGCGCGAGCTTCTCGAATCAGGCGAGCCCGCTCGAACTCGGATTTCGGGATCAATCTGATGATATCGGCCATGTCGTTCCTTAACCGCGGGTAAGCGTCCGCGCCTCGGGCGCGACGCGATTCAAAATCCAGCTTCAGCGGGTGCTCATGATCACATTGCGCGGCGAGCCCCCGCTTCAATATCGAACACATTCCATCCGCTTTCCGTGCAAGGACTGTGCCGCGCCTGGGTCGGCAACCGCCAATCTTCCAGGGGTTCCGGGTCCGCCAGGACAGATGCCGGGTTCGCCGCTGTCGCGGCGCCCAGGAATGACAGGAAAAAGAAAGCGCGATCTCCCCACATCGTCATGCGCGGGCTTGACCCGCGCATCCACGTCTTTCTTCGTCGAGATGCAAAGACGTGGATGGCCGGGACGAAGCCCGGCCATGACCCTGCCCCACTCGTCAGTTCGAGCCAACGCCCGTCATTGCGAGCCGACGGGTCGCGCGAACGCGCGCCCGATGACAGGCTCCGCGAAGCAATCCAGTCGGGCCGCGAAAAGATTCTGGATTGCTTCGTCGCTTTCGCTCCTCGCAATGACGGGCGGTCGTCATGCACGGGCTTTGGCCGAAACTACCCCCTCCCCAACCCTCCCCCACAAGGGGGGAGGGAGCGAAAGTCGTTGCCCGCTACCCTCACCGCGCCTTCACCGGTCGGTCGGCATGGCTCGCCTGCGGCACACCGCGATTGAGCGACATGTGGGAATGCGTGCAAAGCCAACCATCGCCATCGCCGTTCCTGGTAAAAACCATGGTGGCGCGGCCGGGGCGCGGGAACGGTTGGCCATCGGCATGATACCCGGTGCTCGTCCACGGCGAGATCACCACCGCCATCCGACCATCGAGGGACGCCAAGACCTGCGTCTGCTCAAGCACGAAACGGAAGTCGGTGGTCTTCGGCCAGACATTGTCCCATTGCGTCGCCACCCATTGGTCGAGCCCGGGGATGACGTCGTTGTGCGTGCCGAAGGCAAGTACGTCCGGATGGAACAGCGGCCGCGCCGAGGCGTAGTCGACCTCGCGGACGAAGCCAGCGAAGGTTTCAAGCCAGTCGCGGAAGAAGCGCGTGATTTCCGCGTTCGCGATCGGCAAGGCGTCCATGGCGTGCTCCGTGTTCGTGCCCCGGATGCTGCGCAACGCGAAGTGTTGCGCTGCTGATCCGGGGCCCACGTGTCTGATCATAACGCGTCTGATCATAGGTCCCGGCTTTGCGAAGCGGTACCATAGCGCGTCGAAGATGCGCGTAAACGCGCTGCACCGCGTCGCGTCCGGGACACGAGACAATCAGTGCTGCAGCATTTGCTTGGCATTTGCCGCCCCTCCGCGCAACACGAGAGCCGTCATTCCGGGCGCGCGTGAGCGCGAGCCCGGAATCCATCGCGCCGCAGATTGTGTGGGGGAATGGATTCCGGGTTCGATGCTATCGCATCGACCCGGAATGACGCAAAATCCGCGTGCACCAAAAATCCAATTTCCCAAACCCGATCAACGCTGAGTCTACTGTCCAGTCCTTGCTGCAAAAATAATTTGCTTCGCGTCTCACCCAAATCACCAGCATCCTCGGCCCATCCCGTCCCGCATGAGGGGCGTATCGCGATCGTCACGGACGTTGGGGCGGGATGCGGTGGACGCGACCGTGCGCGAGACGAAGCGCACCGACGCGGACGGCGAAGTCGTGTGGTTCTGACGTCTCGACGCTGGCGTCAAGTTGGCGACGATGCTTTCGCATCGCGCCGGCGACGGTGACAAAGCCCGATCACCGGGAAGAGCACGAAGTAAGCCGTTAAAACCATTCGCGCAGGGAATGCCGGCTCGTTTCGGCGGACCCGTGGTGACTATCTCGTGTGCTTTTTTGTTTCGCACGCGAGGCTGCGGGCGCTGTCCAAGCGCCCGGCATTCCCTGCGCCCTCTGTTTTTGAGGGACACGAACGATGCACAGCCCGGGTGGATTTCCGCCGCGGGAATGCGGAGGTTTGTCTGTTATTGGCCACGTCATTCCGGGATGGTCCGAAGGACTAGACCCGGAATCTCGAGATTCCGGGTTCACGCTTCGCGTGCCCCGGAATGACGAAGAAGGAAGTGTCTCCCCTTGTCATGCCCGGCCTTGTGCCGGGCATCCACGTCTTTCTTCTTCGTCGGGATGCAAAGACGTAGATGGCCGGGACATCTAGTGCGAAGACGCGCTTCGCGCTTTAGCCCGGCCATGACGATCGTTCGCAACTTATGAGCGCCTCAATTCACCTTCTTGCCGCCTTCCGTCACCGCATCGAGAAAGCCCGTGATCTCGCGGTTGAGAAACTCCACATCGGCCGGGTTGAAGCCGCCGGCCGAGGCGTGACCGGTGACCGTGCCCGGCGAGATCGTGACCATCCTGACGCCCTTGATATTCTTGCCGGCCTCGAGCGGCTCGAATTCCGGATTGAGCAGGTCCTTGGTGCCGGTGAGGATCAGGGTCTTGGCCTTGATCGAGGCCAACGCCCCGGCAGTGTCGCCGCCAAATCCGGGTGTGGTGCCGACGTCGTGCCGCTCATAGGCCCAGGTCTGGAAGATATAGTCGTTGGCGTCGAACGCTTTCAGCGCCGCGGTCTCCTGCGCTTCCATCCAGGACAGCGCGTCGATGCCGTTCTTGAACTGCGCCGAATACATGTCGGGTGTGCGCGCCGACAACAGATTGAGAATGTCGCGCCACAGCCGCACGCCTTTCTCCGGCGGGGAGTCGTAATTGCCGTCCTTCCTGGCCGGGTCGTTCATGATCGCCTTGCGCGAGGCTTCCACCACCGCGACGCTCCAGGCCGGCGTCTTCGCGAGCGGCACCATCGCCACCAGCGCGTCCATGAAGTCGGGATGGCTCACGCCCCATTGCAGCGCCTGCATGCCGCCCATCGACGGGCCGACCACGGCGAAGACGTGCTCGATGCCGAATTTTTCCTTCAAGAGGCGATACTGCGATTCCACCATGTCGCGGATGGCGTATTTGGGAAAGCTCATGCGCGGCTGCGCCTTCGAATTGCTCGGCGAGGTCGAGAACCCGTTGCCGATCGCATCGGCGCAGATGATGAAATATCTGTCGGTGTCGAGCGCCTTGCCCGGACCGATCAGGAAATCGATGCGGTGATGATTGCCGCCGAGTGCCGTCACCATCAGGATGGCATTGGATTTTTTGTCGTTGAGCTTGCCGTGGGTGACGTAGGAGATCGAGAAATCCCTGATCACTTCGCCGCTTTCAAGCTTGAGGTCGCCTTCGCCGAAAAGCTGGTGCGGCGGCTGTTGCTGCGTATGCGCTGCTATCGGCAACGACAGCGGCAGCGCCAGGGAAAGACTGAAGAAAAGAGCAAGCAGAAGAGTTGGAAGATTCAAGACAACGAGATGTGCAGGTCGTTTCACGCGCGTTTCTCCCCATATCGGAGCGGATGTCAAATCCACTCCACTAAATTGACGATAAGGCCATGACCGAGCGCTGTGAAGCGGCCAGAGATCCATCGGCGGGATCGAGCGCCCCTCTCAGGCGCCAAAGACGCATTTGGGAGAAAAAGCATTTGGAAATATGCGCCATTGCCGTGGCGAAGTTTCGCAAAGCCACCGAAGCAGGCTCAAGGAGACGACATTTCAACGCGGGAACCTTGAACCTTTTCGCCGGCAGCTGCGACCAAACACGGGGTTTCAGCTTCAAGGGCCGGACGTCGATCAGCAGACATGCAGTGCAAAATAGCGCTTGCGTTTTCGCAGAATCCGATTACTTGAAGCTTCAAATAACAAATACCAGATACCAGTGCAGCCTCGGTGGCCCAGTGCCTACTTTCCGAAGTTCGTGCTACGCCTCAGCACGCACCTCTCACGAACTTCGGAAAGTTATGGGCACTGGCAAATCAATGATTTCTAGTGCCGCTTTTCTATTTGAAGTTCCTGGATAGAACTCGCGGCTTGTGATGCAGGAACTTCAAATAGGCGGCACTAGGCGTCGATGATGACGTCCGTCAGGGCAGGCCGCTGATTTGAAAAAAATCCAGTTCAGAAAGTGATATCATGACGGAGCACAGCCTCTGGCGTTTCTCACGCGCGTTCCATCGCGCCATCAACGAACGCCAGCGCGAAGATCTCGAGGCGTTGATCGACGACGAAATCGATTGGGCGATCTACGGCCCGATCGACATGTTCCCGTTCTTCGGCGCCCGCCATGGCAAGGCTGCCGTGCTCGAGGTGATCAGGCAGATCGCCGACAACGTTAGAGTCCACCGCTTCGACCGCGAGTCGATCATGCTGGGCGCAGAGACGGCGGCCTCGATGTTGCGCTTTTCGCTGACCATGCTGGATGCGAACAAGCCGGTGAGCCTGCGGGTCGCGCATTTCGCGCAGTTCAGGGCCGGCCGGCTGGCAAGGCTCCGCGTCCTGGTCGATACCTTCGATCTCGTCGAACAGGCGCTCGGGCATCCCATCCATCTGCCGAGGATCGCATAGCGGCATTCGCCTCCGGTCAGTCAGGCGCGAAGGCCGTCGCTGCCCGCGGCAAAGATGCACGAGGCTTCACCAGAACTTGACCGGTGCCCGCGGTGGAATCGAGGTCATAATCCGGCGTTCAACGTCGGGGTATGGCGGGCGGGCAGGTTATGACTTTCAGGACAGGTTTCCGCTGGGCCGGTTTTTTGGCCTTGGCGGTTTTGATCGGCTCGGCGCCGGCGCGTGCCCAGGCCGTGCCGGCGACGGAGGAGGCAGACAATCCGGCTGTGGAAAAGGAGGCCGGCGCCCGGCCCGACGACGTCGACGCCAAGGCGGCCGACGCCAAGGAGATCGACATCAAGGAGGTCGAGATCAAGGAAGTTGACATCAAGGATCTGGAGCTCGACTGGAGCCAGCTCAACGTCGATGCCTCTACCCTGGTGACCACGCCAGCGGAGTTGAAACCCCGGCTGGGCCCGCGCGCAGGCGCGAATGATGGGCTGATCTGGTCATCGCGGGATCGGCCGAATGGATCGGCGGTTTCGGTGAAGCAATCGGTGTCGGCGTACGGAGATGCCAAGGTCGGCGCGGACATGACCCTGGTCCGTCAACCGACGACTCTGTCGGAGTTGCTTTCGGAGAAAGCGCTCAACGGCGGAAACGAGCCGCAATCGGGCGGGACGGCATGGGCGACGATCACGGCTCCCGGTGCCGGTTCGCTTTGGGACAAGACGGCAGTAGAAGCCCGCCTCGATCCCTCCCAGGACCAGACCAGGCTTGGCACTTCCTTGAGCAAATCGCTCGAACTCGGCGAGCAATATTCGCTTACCCTGCAGAACGGCTACAATCTGATCCAGCAGGGGGTCGTTCCGGTACCCGGTGGCGCCGGTCAGCGAGCGCGAAACTTCGAGACCGGGCAATCGGCGACGCTGAACATGAGCGACAGCGGTACGAGCGTCAGCGCCGGCCAGAGTCTCTCCTCCACCGACGACAAATGGCTGCGCAAGATTGGCGCCGAACAGAAGCTGTTCGGCGGCGTCAGCGTCTCCGGCTCGATCAGCGAGACGCCCCTAGGGGCTTCCAACAAGAGCATCAGCGGCACCTTCAAGCAGAGCTGGTAAACCCCGACAGGACCATCGATATTCCCGCGAAATGATCAGGTCATTGCCCCATAATGGCCGCGATCCGGTCAAAATCGGAACGTCCAGATGCCGCCGGTAGTTGCGGTGCGGAAAGATAACCGCGCTCGCTAGAAAATGCGTAACAGGGGAAATATACGATGAGTATCCTTCGTTCCGAGAAGATTGACGAGACCGACGAGGGCAATGATCTTGTTGCAGCCTCGGAGGTCGAAGCCGGCATCCGCGATTTCGTTCGCAACGACGTTGCCTATTTGCGCCGTTCCGGCCCGGGCATCGATGGCGCAGCCGAGCATGGCGCGGAAGCCGCCGTCAACAACGTCAATTCGCTGATCCAGCGCGTGGCAGGAACGTCGCTTGCGGAGATCGACAACCTGATTTCCGAACTCGAAGGCCTGCGAGACCTTCTGCATGCCGAGGGCCAGCGCGTACAGCGCGAAATCTCGGGCTATGCCCAGCTCAGCCAGACCGCGATGAAATCCACCCGCATGATCGCCGACAACGTCGCGCAATGGAAGCATGCCGCGGACGGACTTCGCAACGCCTGATCTGATTTTGCTGCTTGGCCTTGTCATTCCGGGATGGTCCGACGACCGCCCGGAATGACTTTATTAATATGATCATGAACCTCCCGGCGCCAGGCCACGACCAATTGCAGGTGCCGCCACACGGCGGCCGATCGGGGAACCACCTGCATGAAGAGCGTTCGGCCCGACATCAAGAGCGTTCGGCCCGACAAGAGCGATCCGATTTCCATGCGAAGACCGCCCCAGAACATGGGCAGTATCATCGTCCGCTTTGTCGGATTGTTGCTGGCGGCGATATTGGCGCTGGCGCTGATCTGGAGCCGCTGATTTCTTGCGAAGATTTCCGCGTGTTTTACGCGGACAATGCCCGGTATCCGCAATCTTGGTTAGCGAATGCTGACCGTCTGCACCGCCGCCGGCTCGCTCTCCAGCGAATAATCGCCATCCGCGTAGCCCTTCACGACCACCCCGGTCACGAGCGTGACCGTCAGCGTGATGCTGGCGAAGATAAAGCCCACGAATTTCAATCCGCGGCGGTCGGCCATGGTCTCGTCCCCTCAAATCGTCCCGATGTCCTCCTGTTTGACAGGCACAGGTTCAAAATGAGTTAGCGAGCAGCCGGTCTCGTCCCCGTTCGGCTGTGCCGCCGCGGCACAAAGGCTGTCGCCAATACCGAAAATACCAACTCGCCGCGCTGGTTGGTGCCGGTATGGCGCGCTTCCACGACGGCCCATTCGGGTTTTCTCGAGGACGGGCGCAGCGACCTGACCTCGGTCGCGAAGCTGATCGTGTCGCCCGCCAGCACCGGCCTGATCCAGCGCAGTTCGCGAAATCCCGGAGAAGGCCCCCAGGTCGCGACTTCTTCGCCGCGCGCAGCCGCCTCCCTCGCCAGGCGCTGACCCTCAACCACCAGAAGTTTCATGCAGGCCGATCCGACATGCCAGCCTGACGCGGCGAGTCCGCCGAACAGCGAGCGGCGGCCTTCCTCCTCATCGAGATGAAAGCGCTGTGGATCGAACTCGGCCGCGAACTTCTTGATGGCCTCGGCGGTAAAGCTGAAGGAGCCCAGTTCACGTCGTTGCCCGATCTTGATGTCTTCGAAGAAGTTCATCGTGCCGCATGCCCCGGGGCGATGTCACCGCGCCTCTTCACAATGATGGGCGAGACCATTTCGCACAACGCCTGACCGGAGGCATTGCTCGCCACCGCCTTGAACATGATGATGCCGGTGGCCGGACGGCTGCCGGAGACCCGCGCTTCCGTCACTTCGACGTCGAGCGTGATTTCGTCACCCGGCCGAAGCGGCGCCAGCCAGCGCAGCTCGTTAACCCCGGGCGAGCCCAGCGACGCGGTACGGCCGATAAAGCCGTCGAACATCATCCGCATGATAATCGAGCAGAGATGCCAGCCCGAACCGGACAGCCCTTTCAACATCGAACGCGAGGCAGCCTCTTCGTCGAGATGCATGGGCTGGGGATCGAAGTCGGCGGCAAAGGCGAGGATTTCCTCGCGCGTGACGCGGCGCGGTCCGAACCTGCCGAGATGGCCGAGCTTGAAATCTTCAAATGAAAGCATCGTCATAACGCGAATAATTGGAGGGGTCCCGATTGTGGCCGCAGTTTGCCGCGATCTCAACCATCCCGCCCGCATGGCTCGTCCCCGACTTGCCCGAACCGACGATCGGAGCTAGCCCTTTGTCGAAGGGATGGTCGCGCGCGAATCATTCGACTTGCCGGGAGAACCACGGATGTTCGACTTTCAGGATCTTTTTCAGTGGGACCGTTTCATCACGCCCACCATCATCAAGACGTTTTACTGGCTGGTCATCGCGTTAATCGGGCTTTTCGGCATCGGCGGCATCTTTTCGGGGCTCGCCTCGATGGCGATCAGCCCGTTCGGCGGATTCATCCAGATATTGTCCTCGATCGCCGGCGTCATTGTCGGCATCATCTTCTCGCGCATCTCGGCCGAATTGATCCTGATCATATTTCGCATCAACGAGCATCTTGGCGCGATCCGCGACCAGGGCGCCGGACATTAGTACCAGGCCGGCCTCGGCATTATGGCGACACGCCGACGGCCGGCCTACCGCTTCGTCTACGTGTTGAACCTGAAATGCAATACGTCGCCGTCGGCGACGATATACTCTTTGCCTTCCAGCCGTAACTTGCCGGCATCGCGGGCGCCAGCTTCGCCGCCGAGCGCGACGTAATCGGCGTAGGCGATGGTTTCGGCGCGGATAAAGCCCTTCTCGAAATCGGTATGGATGACGCCGGCAGCCGCGGGCGCCTTGGTGCCGCGATGGATGGTCCAGGCACGGGCTTCCTTCGGGCCGGCGGTGAAATAGGTGATGAGGTCCAACAGCTGATAGCCGGCGCGGATCAAGCGGTCGAGGCCGGCTTCTTCCAGACCCAGCGTCTCGAGAAATTCGACCCGCTCATCGCGCGACAGCGTTGCGATCTCCGACTCGATCTTGGCCGAGATAGTGACCGCAACGGCACCTTCCGTTTTCGCGCGCTCGGCGACCATTTCTGAAAACCTGTTGCCTTTGGCAGCGGAAGCTTCCTCGACATTGCAGACATACAGCACGGGTTTCGACGTCAAAAGGCCAAGCATGGCGAAGGCGCGCTCCTCTTCCGCCTTGCGTTCGAGCAAACGCGCCGGCTTTCCTTCGCGCAGAAGAACCAGCGCGCGGTTGACGAGATCGATCTGCTCTTTGGCTTCCTTGTCGTTGCCTTTGGCCTTTTTGGTCAGGTTGTCGACGCGCTTCTCGAGGCTTTCGAGATCGGCGAGCATCAGCTCGGTCTCGATGGTGTCGATGTCGGCCAGAGGGGCGATCTTGCCTTCGACATGGGTGATATCGGAATCCTCGAAGCAGCGGACGACATGGGCGATCGCATCGACCTCGCGAATCGTGGCGAGAAACTGGTTGCCGAGACCCTCCCCTTTCGAGGCGCCGCGCACCAGGCCGGCAATATCGACAAAGGTCAGCCTGGTCGGGATGATCTGCGCCGATTTGGCGATGTCAGCCAGCTTCTCGAGTCTGGGATCGGGTACGGCGACCTCCCCGACATTCGGCTCAATGGTACAGAAGGGATAATTCGCCGCCTGCGCTGCCGCCGTCTCGGTCAACGCATTGAACAGCGTCGACTTGCCGACATTGGGCAATCCGACGATACCGCATTTGAAACCCATGATATGTCCTGAAAAGTCCGAATCCTGAAGGCGCCGCGCTTATACGGTTTCGCCGTTATCGCGCTCGAAAAATCCGCGTGTCTGCATCGCCAGATGCACCCGGTTCTGGAACGTTGAATCCCTGCCGCTCGCCAGCAGGCCGGCATTGTCGGCAATCGCCTCACACAGCGCCTCGACCCACGGCCTGTCGCTTTTGGCAAAATCCGACAGCACGTGCCCGTGCACCAGTTCCTTGACGCCCGGATGACCGATTCCCAGCCGCACCCGGCGATAGTCGTTGCCGATATGCGCCGAGATCGAACGCAGCCCATTATGACCGGCGATTCCGCCGCCGACCTTGACGCGCACTTTGGCGGGAGGAAGTTCGATTTCGTCCTGAAACACGATGATTTCGCCCGCGCCCAGCTTGAAGAAATTCGCAGCCTCCTGAACCGCGCGCCCGGACTCGTTCATGAAGGTCGCTGGCCGGAGCAGCACGACCTTCTCGTGCTCAAGGGTGCCTTCTGAAGTTGCGCCCTGAAAGCGACGGCGCCAGGGTGCGAAACCTTGACGGCGTGCGATTTCGTCCACGGCCATGAAGCCGATATTATGCCGGTTATTGGCGTATTTCGCGCCGGGATTGCCGAGGCCAACAAAGAGTCGCATGACGCGGTATTCCCGGCTCGTGCGGCAAACCAGAAGTTCTCTTCACTTTCTCCGCGAGTCCGTCAAGAGAACTTCTGAGCCGATACCGCGCTGAAAACCGACATTCGCGAGTCCGCCGCAGGGCGGCGAACTTGCGAAATGCAATGCCGGACTATTTCTTCTTGTCGCCGCCAGCGGCCGGAGCCTTGGCGGCAGCGGCCGCAGGTGCGGCGGCGCCGGCGGCAGGCGCAGCCGGGGCTGCGGAAGGTGCCGTGCCCGGGGCCGGAGCTGCGGCACCCGCGGCTGGCGCAGCAGCGCCCGGAGCGGCGACTGCACCGGCCAAAGCCGCTGCTGCGGCGGCAGCAGCCGCTGCTTTCTGCTCTTCGGCGTAGCCCGACGGCGGCACGATGGTGACCAGCGTCGCGTCCTCGCGCATCAGCGACTTCACGCCCGCCGGCAGCTTGATGTCGGACAGATGCAGCGAATAGCCGATCTCTAACCCGCTGACGTCGGCATCGACGAATTGCGGGATGTTATCGACCGAGCATTCCAGTTCGATGGCGTGGGTGACGATGTTGACGGTGCCGCCGCGCTTCACCCCTGGCGACGCATCAGCCCGCTCCACGTGAAGCGGCACGCTGATGCGGATGGTGGCGCCTTCGCCGAGCCGCATGAAATCGACGTGAATCGGGAAATCCTTCACCGGGTCAAGATGGAAGTCACGCGGAATGACGCGATGCTTCCTGCCCTCGAGGTCGATGTCGTAAATCGTGGTGAGAAAGCGGCCGGCCAGAATTCGCTGGCGCAGGTCGGCGTCGTCGACCGAAATGGTTACGGGGGGTTGGTTATTGCCGTAGATCACTCCGGGCACTCTCCCGGCGCGACGCTCTGCCCGGGCGGCCCCCTTGCCGCTCTTCGGACGCGCGGTCGCCTTCAATTCCTTGACGGTCGCCATGGTCTTAAGTCCTTGTTTTTTAAAAAGTTAAAGGCCGCACTGCGGCCCCTTTGGCGTACGCAGCAAGCCTCCAGGGGTGCGGGGGCTGCGAACGTGGCGGGGTTCTAGCCCTAAAGGGGCGAAATGACAAGTCTGGCCAGGTTTTCCGCAGTTTCTGGCCTCGATGGGCAAGGCTGAAAAAATCGCTGCTCATGAGGATACAGCCTCACGTTCTCGCGACGAACTTCGCCCGAGTTTTGCCAGTCGTTGTCCCTCGTTAGAGGGAGCAGGGAATGCCGGGTGGATCAGCCGCACCCACGGCCCCATGTGCAGATGAAGAAGGCACATGAGCCTAAGTCACCACAGGTACGCCGAAACGATCCGGCATTCCCTGCGCGATGGTTTTACGGTTTCTTTCGTGCTCTTCCCGGCGATCGGGCTTTCTTGTCACCGTCGTCCCTGAGAAGCGTTAGCTTCTTAAGAACCTTGATGCCAGCGTCGAGACATCAGAACCACACGACTTCGCCGTCCGCATAGCGTCATCGCTCGTCAGTCGATGCGCCAGAGTCCATCGCATCCCGCGCCCAACGTCCGTGACGATCGCGATACGCCCCTCATGGTGGGCACGGGATGCACGGAAAAGTGCTTCTGATTTGCCCGACGTCACAAGCGAAATGGCCTGCGACACAATGGCACGACGGGCAAATCAGTCGCCACGCGCAAAATCGTGTCAAGGGCCGTTATGACCGTTTGCGCTTTCGCGGATGGATGGTTTCGCCGGCCGCCAGCATCGCGACAAATTTCGCGATTCGAGCCGCCCGGGTCTCGGGCTTCTTTGCATCGTGGATACGATAAAGGATCGCGAAGCGATTGACCCGATCCAGGCTTTCAAAAAAACGCCCGGCCTTGGCGTTTGGCTTCAACGCAATACGAAGATCATCGGGAACCTGCGCCGTACTCTGCGGCGCATAGGCAGCCCCCCAACGTCCATCCTTCTGCGCCCGTTCGACCTCCTTCACGCCGGCGGGCAGCATCCGTCCCAGCTTGATCAGTTCAAGCGCGCGGCTGCAATTTCTTTCAGACCACTTGCTGGCCTGACGGCGCGGCGTGAAGCGGACGAGCGTATACTTGTCGTCAAAGCTATCGAGCTGGCCGTCGATCCAGCCGTGACAAAGCGCGGTATCGACGGCTTCCGATTTTGAAACACTGGCAATGCCGGAGGACTTCTTCGCCAACTTGAGCCAAAGACCCTCCGAATCCGCAGCCTGGGCTGCAAGCCAGTCACTCCAGGCCTGCTGCGATTCAAACGCAATAATGGGCCGATCGCGCTTGGTCTTCGCCATTCGACGAGAAGGACGGGTTGATCGTTTCAATCGGTCAGTGTCATGAGGCGCTGCCGAGCTTCGTCTCCAGCGCGGCGATGCGGGCTTTGAGCGCCTCATTTTCCTCGCGCGCCAGCCGCGCCATGTCCTTGACCGCCTCGAACTCCTCGCGCTTGACGACATCGAGGTCCCGCAGGATTTTTTCGGCCTGATTTCGCATCAAGGTGTCGACCTCACGCTTGACGCCCTGGGCGGCTCCGGCCGCATCGTTCATCAGACGCCCGATCTCGTCGAAAAACCGATTGCTGGTCTGGGTCATCCCTCAAGTCTCCGGTCGGTTTGAACAGTATACAGAGAATGGCGATCTGGGTTGCGCGGTTCAAGACCACCTTACATTCAAATCCACTTGCCTTGTCACAGGCCGGTTTCCCTGCAATCGTAGGGTAGCGTTCGCGAAAGCGCCATCAATCAAGGAAAACCAATCAAGGAAAACGAAAACGTCCGATGATCGACCAGCAGATCGAAATCCCGACCAAGGATGGTCACTCCACCACGTTCATCACCCATCCCGAGCGCGGCGGCCCCTTTCCGGTCATCCTGTTTTACATGGACGCACCCGCGATCCGCGAGGAGTTGCGCGATATGGCGCGCCGGCTCGGCACCTCGGGTTATTACGTGATGCTTCCGAACCTTTACTATCGTTCGGGGGTCATGGAGCTTGGTCCGTTGCCGGCGGACCCCGAAGCACCGGAACGCAAGCGCATGTTCCAGTTGATGGCCTCGATCAACATTCCCTTGATCATGGAAGATACGCGCGCGATTCTTGCCTTCGCCGAAAGCCAGCCTGCCGCGCGCACCGATCGGGTGGGCACGGTCGGCTATTGCATGAGCGGGCGCTATGCGATCAACGCGGCAACGCTATTTGCTGATCGCGTCAAGGCGGCCGCGTCGATCTATGGAACGCAACTGGTGACCGACCAACCCGACAGTCCGCATCTTGCCACCGGCAAAACGAAGGCCGAACTCTATTTTGCCTGCGCGGAAACCGATATCTACGCGCCACTTGAGGTCATCACACAAGTGAAGGCATCGATGCAAGGCGCCAACGCAGAGGTCGAAATCTATCCCGGCACCCATCACGGCTTCGCGTTTCCCAAACGACCGGTTTATGATCGCGACGCGGCTGAGCGGCATTGGGAGCGGCTGCTTTCATTATATCGACGTACCCTTTGTTCGTAAGACGCAATGCCCCTCCTCACCATCGCCTTTCCGGTTTTCGATCCCGTGGCCATCACGATCGGCCCGTTCGCGATCCGCTGGTATGCGCTCGCCTATATCGGCGGCATCGTGCTGGGCTGGATCTATGCGCGTTCCCTGCTCAAGAACGAAAAACTCTGGGGCGGACCGGCGCCGATTTCACTGCCGCAGCTGGACGATTTCATCCTCTGGGTCACGATCGGAATTATCGTCGGCGGCCGCACCGGCTACGTGCTGTTCTACAATCCTGCATTCTTCGTCCATCATCCGGCGGAAATTTTCGAACTGTGGAAGGGCGGCATGTCGTTTCACGGCGGCTTTCTCGGCTGCGTCGCCGCCGTGATCCTGTTCTGTCTGAGAAACAATTTGCCCATCCTGTCGCTCGGCGACATCACAACCGCCGTGGGGCCGATCGGATTGTTTCTCGGACGGCTCGCCAACTTCATCAACAGCGAATTGTGGGGCCGCGCGGCCGACCCAAGCCTGCCCTGGGCCATGGTGTTTCCCAATGGCGGGCCGCTGCCGCGTCACCCCAGCCAGCTTTACGAGGCGGCGCTTGAGGGTGTCCTCTTGTTTACCATCCTGGCAGTGATGATCCGGATGGGTGCGTTGAAGCGGCCCGGCCTGATCCTCGGCAGCTTCATCGCGATCTACGGTATCGCGCGCATCATCGGCGAGTTTTTCAGGGAGCCCGATCCTCAGCTCGGCTTTTTATGGGGCGGGCTGACCATGGGCATGTTGCTATCGCTACCGATGATTATTGCAGGAGCAATCATTGTTGTGGTGGCATGGCGCCGCAAGACCGAAAGGCAGACGACGCCTCCCGTTCAAGGAACGCCGTGACCGAAGATTCGCCGCTCCAGTCCGAGATCAAGAAGCTGATCAAATCATCCGGCCCGATGCCGGTGTGGCGTTACATGGAGCTGTGCCTGATGCATCCCCAGCACGGCTACTATCTTTCCCGCGATCCGCTGGGGCGCGAAGGCGACTTCACCACCGCACCCCAGGTGAGCCAGATGTTCGGCGAGTTGCTCGGGCTTTGGGCCGCGTCAGTGTGGAAGGCGATCGGCTCGCCGCCGGTACTGAGATTGACCGAACTCGGCCCCGGCCGCGGCACCATGATGGCGGATGCGATGCGAGCGATGCGCGTGCTGCCCCCGCTTTACCAGGCGCTCAGCATTCACCTCGTCGAGGTCAATCCCGTGCTGCGCAAGAAGCAGCAAGCGACGCTTTCGGGCTCGCGCGACGTTTCCTGGCACGACACGATCGATGATGTGCCGGATGGTCCGGCCATCATCTTCGCCAACGAGTATTTCGACGTGCTGCCGATTCACCAGGCGGTGAAGCGCGAGACCGGCTGGCACGAGCGCATCGTCGAAGTCGACGACAGCGGAAAACTCGCGTTCGGCGTCGCTGCCGAGCCGATTCCACGCTTTGAAGTGCTGCTGTCGCCTCTGGTGCGCGCCGCGCCGCTCGGCGCGGTGTTCGAATGGCGACCGGATACCGAGATCATGAGGATCACGAGCCGGGTGCGGGATCAGGACGGCGCTGCCCTGCTTGTCGATTACGGCCACGTGCGCAGCGACGTGGGCGATACGTTCCAGGCCATCGCCCGTCATACCTTCGCCGATCCATTGAAAAATCCGGGACAGGCCGACATCACCGCGCATGTCGATTTCCAGGCGCTGGCGCGCGCCGCCGATGATCTTGGTGCACGCGTCCACGGCCCGGTGACGCAAGGCGAATTCCTCACGCGCCTCGGCATCGAGACGCGCGCGATGACACTGATGGCCAAGGCTACCGCTGAGATCGCCGAGGACATTGCCGGCGCGATGCAGCGGCTGGTCGGCGGCGGCCGCGGCGGAATGGGGCAGATGTTCAAGGTGCTGGCGGTCTCGGAACCGAACCTCACGTCGCTGGCGGGATTTGCCGACGAAGCACCAAAGGCCGAGGCCTAGTGCGGCGAATTTGAAGTTCCTGCAGTATCGCGGCAAGTTCGCGATAGGAACTTCAAATTCAAAGCCGCACTAGAATTAAAGCGTTGCTAGAGCTCCTTTGATTCCGAAGTTCGCATCAGAGGTCACCGCAATAGCTTGCGAACTTCGGAAATCGGAGCTCTAGTGCGGCGAATGTTTCGGTTCAGAAGTCCGCGTCATTATTGCCGCGAATTCGTCATGCGTACTTCTGAACCAAAAGCCACACTAGAATCATAGATTTGCCAGTGTCCTTTGATTCCGGACTTCGTAAACGAGTATGCCGTGCAATGATACGAACTTCGGAATCAGGACACTTGACGCCATGAAGCTGGAATCGCCCTTGTTGTCGGCCGTCCCCGGCCTGCGTCACGCCTTCTTCAACCGCGAGGGCGGCGTCTCCGGCGGCGTTTACGCAGGCCTCAACGGTGGCATCGGCTCGAACGACGATCCGGTCAATGTCGCGGAGAATCGCCGGCGAATGGCGCACCAGCTTGGCGTGAGGCCGCAACATCTGCTCACGGCATACCAGGTCCACTCGCCTGACGCGGTGGTGGCATCGGCGCCGTGGGACACCGCATCGCGCCCGCGTGCCGACGCGATCGTCACCCGCACCGAGGGGCTCGCCGTCGGCGTCACCGCGGCCGATTGCGGGCCGATCCTGCTGGTCGATCCGAACGCGCGGGTGATCGGCGCGGCCCATGCGGGGTGGAAAGGCGCACTGACCGGCATCGTGGAATCCACCGTCGATGCGATGGAAAAACTCGGGGCCGAGCGCTCGAGCATCGTCGCCGCGATCGGACCCTTGATCCGCCAGCGTTCCTACGAAGTCGGCAACGAATTCGTCGAACGGTTCATCGAGACCGACCCGGAGAACGCCCTACTCTTTCTTCCCGCCGCGCGCGAGGGCCATGCCATGTTCGATCTCGCCGGCTTCATCCGCAAGCGGCTGCAAAGCGCCGGAGTGCTCATGGTCGACGATGTCGGCGTCGACACCTATTCCGACGAGCGGTACTTCAGCTACCGCCGCTCGGTGCATCGCAAGCAGCCGGATTACGGCCGCCACGTTCACGCCGTTGTTCTTGAAAGCTGACGGCGCGAAGGGCATTTCCGCAAGAAAACAGTTTCGGGCGCTAGTGTCCTAATTCCGAAGTTCGCATCATTTTGCGGACACCTCGTTTGCGGACTTCTGAACCGCCACACTAGAACCTATCTCAAAATTGCGGTGCCGAGTCGATCGGCTATAAAGGGCAGATGATTCGGCTGACGGACGAGCAGTGGGAGCGCATCCGGAA
>Ga0210408_10000823_pt1 | contig 35167 bp, 27 predicted proteins | sample IncBWH4MmetaG_FD_155471 | JGI IMG/M metagenome (GOLD analysis project Ga0210408, IMG submission 155471) | Forest soil microbial communities from Barre Woods Harvard Forest LTER site, Petersham, Massachusetts, United States - Inc-BW-H-4-M | ecosystem: Environmental > Terrestrial > Soil >... | reverse complement strand
CGATTTCACCAACGCTCCGGACGTCCGCACTTTCCGTGAAGACAACAACTTCATCGTCGATGTGCTCACGACAGAGCCCAAGGATGTTCCGGCCGAAATCGCGACGCTGGCCACCCAGAGTCCCCCAAGCACCCCACCGCCCCGGACCCCAGCGACCGCGCCGCCCCAGGTCACTGCGCAGGGGGCGCCGGTGCTGAACACGGCGCCCGCGCCCAAATCCGCCGAACGACCCGCCCAGCCCGCCGCACCCCCGGCGGGCGCCGTTGCTTCCAAAGGCACGGATAAGCCGGTTCTCGTGGACGCGACTCCGACCACGCCCGCCGCACCGCCTGCCGGCTCCGCGGCGCGCGATCCGGACGCGCCTGTCCTCGTCGAGGTGGTGCGGGTAGGCGAAGGGCTGCGTCTGACGTTCCCATTTGCAAAGGTGACGCCGGCAGCCGTGTTTCGCCGCGCCGACGCGGTGTGGCTTGTGTTTGACGCGGCCGCGCCGATCGATGTCTCGAAGCTCGTTACGCAACCGATCGGCGCCGTGCGCAGCGCCGTTGTCACGCGCACGCCAGGCGGGCAAGTGGTGCGCATCAAGGTCGACCGTCCCAGGCTCACCAGCCTGGAGGCCGACGGCCCCACGTGGGTCGTTTCGATCGGCGATCTCGTGCTCGAGCCGACGCAGCCGCTTGCCATCGCCCGCACGGCCCCGGCGCCGCAACGCACCAGTGCGGTGATCCCGTTTGACACCCCGCAGCAGTTGCATCGACTGGCGGATCCGGAAGTGGGAGACACCCTGCTGGTCGTGACGGCGCTCGGGCCGCCGCGTGGCTTCCTGCGCCCGCAGAACTTCGTCGAGTTTCACGCCTTGGCGTCGACGCACGGCGTCGCCATCCAGCCGGTCGCCGACGACCTCGCGCTCGAGCTGGCCGAGGACAAAATCGTGATCGCGCGGCCCGGAGGGCTCAGCCTCTCCGGCTTAGGCGCAGGCGTTCCGAGCGAGGCTGGCGACGACGGCGGGAGCCGTACCGCCGCCGCATCCTTCACGCTCGACGCACAGCTGTGGGGCTTCGATCGCGAGGCGGATTTTCAGCGGCGGCGAATGGAGTTGGTGCGCGCCGCCGCCGAAGCGCCTGAGGCCGAGCGGAGCGCGCGGCGGCTCGAACTCGCGCGATTTTATCTCGCGCGCGAACTTTACCCCGAAGCGAAAGGCGTGCTCGACGTCGTACTCGCCAAGGATATTCCCAAGGGGGAGGCGGCGCCCGCGCTCGTGCTGCACGCTATCGCCGCCACGCTGATGGGGCGCGCCGCCGATGCGCTCAAGGACTTGGCCAATCCCGCCGTCGGGGATTATTTCGACGCGCCGCTGTGGCGCTCGCTCGCCTATGCCGACCTCGGCAAGTGGGCGCAAGCGCGCCAGGGTTTCAACAACGTCGCGGCGGCCATCGCCACGGTGCCGATCGAGTTGCAGCGCGTGGTCACGCGCGCGGCGTTGCATGCCGCGATCGAAATGCGCGATTTCGCCGAAGCGGGAAATTTGCTCGAAGCGCTGGAGACGGGCGGAACGCCGGCCGATGCATCCGTGCTCGTGCTCAAGGGCCGCTTGGCCGAAGGGCTCGGACGTATTGCCGACGCGCTCGCGAGTTACGAAGCGGCCGCGGCGAGCGCGGACCGTCCTGCGGCAGCGCAGGGACGCCTGCGCGCGGTCGTGCTCAAGAGCGCGCTCGGCCGGATCAAGCGCGGCGATGGCATCAACGAGCTGGAAGGGCTCACGACGGCGTGGCGCGGCGACGCCACCGAGTTCGAGGCGCAACAGCTGCTCGGGCGGCTCTACGCCGAGGAGGGCCGTTATCGCGACGCGCTTACGGCCATGCGTACCGCCCTGACCGGGCGCGCCGACCCCGAGATTGTGAGACGCGCGCAGGACGAAGCGGCGGCGCTGTTCGACGCGTTGTTTCTCGGCGGCAAGGCCGACGCGCTGCCGCCGGTCGAAGCACTCAGCCTGTTTTATGATTTCCGCGACCTGACGCCGGTCGGCCGGCGCGGCGATGAAATGATCCGCCGGCTCGCCGATCGATTGGTCTCGGTCGATCTGCTCGACCAAGCCGCCGCCCTGTTGCAGCATCAGGTCGATAACCGCCTGCAAGGCGCCGCGCGCGCGCAGATCGCGACCCGGCTCGCGGTGATTTATCTGCTCGGCCGCAAGCCCGACCGCGCGCTCCAGACACTGCAGGCGAGCCGCACCGCCGACCTCCCCAACGAATTGCGCAATCAGCGCCTGTTGCTCGAGGCGCGTGCCCTGTCCGATACCGGACGGCACGATCTCGCCCTCGAAGTGGTCGCCAACCTCCAGGGCCGCGACGTCGATCGCCTGCGCGCGGACGTTCTATGGGCGGCGCGGCGCTGGCGCGAAGCAGGCGAGCAGATCGAGAAGCTTTACGGCGAGCGCTGGCGCGAGTTCGCTCCGCTGAGCGACTCGGAACGCGCCGATATTTTACGCGCGGCGCTCGGCTATTCGCTCGCCGACGACACCATCGGGATCGAGCGGTTCCGCGAGAAATATGCCGCCAAGATGGGGGAGGGCCCGGATAAGACCGCCTTCGCGGTGGCGGTCGACCGCAAGGCCGTCGACAGCGCTGAATTTGCCGAGATCGCGAGAAAAATCTCCGCCGCCGATACCCTCGACAGCTTCCTGCGCGATTTGCGCGTCCCTTATCCGCCGGCGGGCCCCGCCTCGGCGGCCCCACCGGCCGGGGCCGAGCGGCCGTCCTAATCGCGCGGCAGAATTACCGAACAAGCGACGTCACCTCAATGAATTACCCCGTGCCGTACAAACTCTTCATCTATATCTGACTTGATTGCCTTTGCTTTCGCAATATCACGGCGTCCTGCTGCCGCATTGCCCTTTTTTAATTTAGCTATACCGCGACCGTAGAGAGCGCTTGCATTTGCCGGGTCCAGGCTCAGTGCCGCGTCATAATCAGTAATCGATTCTCTAAATCGTCCTAACTTCAAGTACACGAATCCGCGGCTGTCGAGAGTTCCGGCCTCTTGCGGTCGTAGTAACAGCGATCGCTCGCAATCAGCAAGTGCCTCCTCAAGTTTACCCGTTATAGCGCGTTTCCAACACCGCTGGTTAAGTCCGAGGGCGAGCACGAGTTCTGCATTTGAGATTGAATCTTCGCTCTCAGCTGGAATCTTTCCGTCCTTTTGTGCCTTTGCCAGGGACTCCAAAAGGAGCGATAGTTGCTCGATCTGAATATCGCCAAGCATGGCCACTCCGAGCTGAGGCTTTAATTCCTCGATTTGCCACTCGATGTTTGCGGGATCTGATCGCACCAGTGCCTGCCTGATGGCTAAACTTTCGTGAAAAGATTGAAGTGCCTCGGCATTGTCGCCGTGCTCGTAAAGTGCTTCGCCGAGCGATTCATGGGAGATGGCCAAGTCTCGTTGCCATCCTAGATTATTGGGATCAGAGGCAACTAGAGATTGATCGATAACCAATCCGTCATGAAAGGCTCTGACAGCCGCGGTGAAATCTCGTTGTTCAAGAAGAATCTTTCCAATCATCCAGCTGCTTACAGACAGGTCGTGTTGAAATTGTCGATTGCTGGTATAGGTCTTTGTCAATTGCTCATCTATGAGAGCGCTACGACGAAAGAACAATAGCGATTCGGAGGAGTTGCCCTGCTGCATGAGCGCCTTTGCAACGCGACTATAAGCAAGCGAGAGATCGTGCTGCCAAGTCGCGTTGCTCGGGTCAACTTTCAATACAGGTTCGGCTGCTGCGATGCCTTCACGAAAATATTTTAGAGCCTCAGGCAGGTTGTTTTGTGCCGCGAAGACGTCACCAAGCTTGATGTAGGACCAAGCAAGCGCCGGCTGCAATCCGGCATTCGTCGGGTCTGCCGCCGCAAGGCTTTGCCGGATCGTCAAGCTATCCTGATGTGATTGACGGGCCTCGATAAAATTGTGCTGCTCCAACAAAACGTCGCCTATCCGCTCATAATAGATAGCAAGACTGCGCTGGCTTTCCGCGTTGTCGGGGTCGCCCTTCGAAAGCCGCTTGCCCATCGCCGCGCCTCTACGGTAGGTCGTCAGAGCTTCGGATAAATTGCCCTGAGCGACCAATATGCCGCCGATCCCGTCCAAGTCGGTCGAAAGATCGTGTTGCCAAATCCTGTTATCGGGCTCCGCGTCTAGGAGGTTCTCGGAAATGGCGAGGCTCTCGCGATAATATCTCAGCGCCTCAGGTAATTTGCCCTTTAGCTTGAAAACCGTTCCGATTCGATTGGCCGAGGATGCGAGATCGCGCTGGCGCCACCGGTCGTTTGGGAACGCGCGGGCTTGGACTTGCATGACAGCAAGACCATTGAAATACGACTTCAAAGCGTCATCTAGATTGCCCTGCTTCACAAGGGTGTCGCCAATCTGATTGTGACAAACGTATAGATCGTATTGCCATCTTGGATTGTCGGGCTCGCCTCTCGCCAGACGCTCCATGATGATTAAGGCGTCGTGATAAGTAGCATGAGCTTGTGCAAGATTGCCCTGAGCCACCATCGCTGTGGCAAGCTTCGAATGCGCTATTGAAAGGTCGTGCTGCCAAATGCTATTAGTAGGATCAATCCGGACTAGGCGCTCTGAAATATCCAAAGCGGCTTTGGCTGAGCCGAACTGTTTTTCGGTATCGCCTCGTGTTGCATATGTATCTGCGAACGCCCCAAACATTCCCGCTTGGCTTTGCAACAGGTCGGTGCGATCTTGCGTCCGCCTGGCTAGATCGTTAATGACGTATTCGGCACTGCCAAGTATTTTTCGTACTGTTTCAATTCTGATTCCCTCAACACCGTTCAATCCCATCGCAATATTGTGCACCAGAGAATCGGCAGCTTCCTTAGCAAGCGTGAAATTTCTTTCTGCTTGTATCCGCTGCTCTACCGCTTCTCTTCGATTGACCTCAGCCCAACCAGCTAGGCCCGCGAAGATGAGCGCGACGCCAGCCAGGGTGCCTATCCCATAGCGTAGGCGGGAACGACGGGCACGGTCGGCTCGGCGGACGATTTCATCTAGCTCCACGCCGAGTAGTGCCGCAACGACCTTTTGTTTGGCGCGCTCCTTGCCATCTCGGTGGCGTCGCGCGTCAGCTGCGATAGGATCTTCGGCCTCTTTGCCGATGAGCTCGCCGACTGTATCAATTTTGCTGCGGAGAAAGGGCGGGAAACATTCGTGGGAAGGATCACCAGGCTCACCCGCGACGATCACGGGAATTACTCGGTCCGTGCGGCCCATTCTCTTGAAGTGTCGTATCTCTTCATTCACGTATTTACTTTGAGCGGCATTCGGCGAGCACAGGACGATCAAAAACTGGGACGCAGTGAGGGCGGCGGTTGTCTGGTTGGTGAGCGAGGGCCCGGCTGAGAAGTCTTCCCGATCACGGAAAATCGGCCGGAGCGTTTTTGGCACGGGGCCGACGGCAGTTTGTCGGCCGACTAGTCCTTTATCAATCCGGTAGCTCTCGAGTGCCCGGTGGAACCACCTGCCCCATGCCGCGTCACGGTGGCTGTAGCTTAGAAATGCACGGTAGCGGGTCGTATCTATGGCCGTCACAACTATTCCCCCCAAAAAGCCGCGCGCCCTCAAATCGGTTGAGCGGCACTCAGTCTAGGGGATTTGCAGGTTTTGATTAAGAACTGCGGGAGCCGAGTAGCCGCCGCCCAGGTCACGGTTTCGGGAGGAATAGGGCAAAGCGGGACTCCGCTTTCGTACTCAATCGGGTTGCCGCTACCCGCCGCCGTAGCTCTGCACCAGGCTGCCCGCCACGAGATGCCAGCCGTCCACCAGCACGAAGAAGATCAATTTGAACGGCAGCGAAACGACGACCGGCGGCAGCATCATCATGCCCATCGACATGAGCACCGAGGCGACCACGAGGTCGATGATCAGGAACGGCAGGAACAACAGGAACCCGATTTCGAAGGCGCGCTTGAGTTCGGAGATCATGAAGGCGGGAACCAGGATGCGCAGCGACATATCGTCGGCGCGTTCCGGCGGCTTCTGATGCGACAGGTCGAGAAACAGCTTGAGGTCCTGCTCGCGCACGTTCTTGTTCATGAACTCGCGGAACGGTTCGGAAGAGCGGTCGAACGCCTGCTGGGTCTCGATTTCGCCCGCCATCAGCGGACGGATGCCCTGGTCGTAGGCGCCCTGAAATACCGGCCCCATCACGAAGGCGGTGAGGAACAGCGCGAGCGAGATGATCACCGAGTTGGGCGGCGCGGTGGCGGTGCCGAGCGCGGTGCGCAGCAGCGAGAGCACGACCACGATCCGCGTGAACGCGGTGACCATCACCAGGATCGACGGCGCCAGCGAGAGGACAGTGACCAGCGCGACCAGCTGAAGCACGCGCTCGGTCAACCCCGTGCCTTGGCCGAAACTGACGCTGATGTCCTGCGCGGCAGCCGGAATCGTTGCGGCGGCGAGCAAGAACGCCGCCGCCGCAAAACGCAACCCAAAAATGCCCGGCTTGGCCATCACTCCTTGCCGGCCGGTCGGCCCAACAGGCTTGCCATCTCTTCCTCCAGGCTATCGAGCACCGACTTGGGCGAAGCCGGTTTGCTCTCGGCCGCGCCCGTGCGCGGCGGGGTCGGTGTGTTGGCGCCGTCTTTGCCGGCCTGCGAGTCATTCTTCCCGGCTGACGACTCATTGCCGGAAGCGGCCGGGGTCGCGGGAGCTGTCGGGGCCGGGCGAGGCGAGGGTTCAACGCCAGGCGCGGGTTTGGCCCCGGCCTCCGCAGCACGTTCGCCGCTCGGGCGGATCGGCCGGCGCAGCGCGGCTTCGAGCCGCTGGGCCATGTCGGCCAAGTTGGCGTCGGGCGCGAGCGGTGGGGTGCGTGCCACGGTCGTCGGCTCGCCGCTCGGCTTGTCGCCGGCCGTGGCCGGCGGCAGGGCGGCGGGTGGCACTTCGGGCGTGGGCGGCCGCAAGCTCGGCTCGCGGCGCTCGCCCCGCGCCGGAGGTTCCGGGCGCGGACCGGCGTCAAGCCGCGGTGTCGGAGCCCCGCGCAGGCTCGGTTCGACGCGTGGCGGCCGCGGTTCGGCCGTCGGCGCTCGCGCGTCTTCGGGCGGCGGTGCCGGCCGGTAGGGTCGCAGCGACGGCTCGGCCGGACCGGCCCAGGTCGCCTCGGGGCGTTGCGGCCGCAGCGGCGGCTCGCCGGGCCAGCCGTCGTCGGCCGCAGGTCGCGGCGGGCGCGGTGCAGCCGGCTCAGCGGCCGGCGTTTCCACCCGTGGTTCCGGCGCTCCCGGCGGGCGGCCGGGGGCGTCGCGCGCCGGCGCCACCGGCACCGCGCGCACGATATTCTGCTCGATGACTACGTCGGTGGGGCCGCCGATCATCACCAGATGCTCGACGTTGTCGCGGCGGATGAGCACCAGGCGGCGCCGCCCGTCGACGGCCGCGGCGTCGATGACGGCAAGCCGCGGCTGGCGGCCGCGCGAAGCGCCGCCGATGCGTGTGCCGCCGAAGCGGCGCAACAGCCAGAAGGTCGCGACGATCAGGATGAAGACGATCGCGAACGCGAGAAGTAATTTGACGAGTGGAATCTCGCCGAACAGGTTTTCCATGTGTGCCTCTTGGCCCCGCCTCCCGATGGCCAGCCGGCGCCCGGAACACGCCCGGTAAACGCCGGCGGCAAATTGTGCCGGCCGTAACTATAACAAATCGTTAACGCAAAAGGTGGATTTCGGCCGAAATTGCCGTGCTGCCGCCATTTGTATGGTTAACCGCCCCTTGCCGGCACGGAGCCGGCCGGCCGCCCCTTTAACGCCGCATTAACCATACCCCCGGCAAAGTCTGCCTAGCGGCAGCCTAGTGCCGCTGGGCGAGGGGCCTCATGCCGGTTTCCGACATTCCGATCCTGGCGATGCTGCGCACCCGGATGGCGTGGCATCAGGAGCGCCAGCGCGTCCTCGCCAACAATGTCGCCAATGCGGACACGCCGCAGTTCAAGCCGCGCGACCTCGTTCCCCCCGATTTCGGTCGCCCGGCCTCGCCTGCCGGCCCGGTGGCGCTGGTGCGCACGGATCCGATGCACCTGAGCGTCTCCGGTGCCGGCGGCGGGCCGCAGTTCGCCGCCGACACCCGCGGCCGCTACGAGGTCCACCCCACCGGCAACGCGGTGAACCTCGAAGACGAGATGATGAAGGTCGCGGCCAACCAGATGGACTACCAGATGGTCACGACGCTCTACAGCCGCGGCCTTGGCCTCATAAAGACCGCGCTGGGCAAAGGCTGACGGAAAAAAGGAGGGCAGGGGTGGATTTCCTCAAATCGATCGCGATCGCTGCGTCGGGGCTGCGCGCGCAAGCGGGGCGCATGCGCGTCATTTCGGAAAATATCGCCAATGCGGATGACACCGCGCAGCGGCCGGGCGGCGATCCCTATCGCCGCAAGATTCCGACCTTTCACTCGGAAATGGATCGCGCGCTCGATGCCAACGTGGTCTCGCTCGGCCGCGTGCGCACCGACCCGTCGAGCTTCCGCATGAAGCTGGAGCCGGGGAACCCGGCCGCCGACGCGAACGGCTACGTGCGCTATCCCAACGTGAACCCGCTCATCGAGATGACCGACATGCGCGACGCCCAGCGCTCATACGAGGCGAACCTCAACGTCATCACCGCCACGCGCCGCATGATCCAGCGCACCCTCTCGATCCTCACCGCATAAACTCCGAAAGGCCTGATCCATGCCCACGCCCGTTGCCGCAGCCAACGCCTACGCCCAACTCGCCCGCCTCACCGATCCGGGCGCCGGATTATCGAAGGCGCTGGGCAACGCGCCGGCGGGTCCGAGCTTCGACGCGCTGGTCAAGGAGGCGCTCACGAGCGTGGTCGACGCCGGCCGCAAATCGGACGCGCAGGCGCAGTCGGCGGCCTCGGGCAAAGCCAACATGGTCGACCTCGTCACCGCGGTTGCCGAGAGCGAGACCGCGATCACGACGCTCGTGACCGTGCGCGACCGCATGATCCAGGCCTATCAGACGATTCTGCAGATGCCGATCTAACAGGAGTCAGTAATCAGTAGTCAGTAATCAACAAAGCCATTCGGATCTGATTACTGATTACTGACCACTGAATACTGATCATGACCGGTCCTGAAGTCCTCGATGTTTCCCGCGATGCGATCGTGACGCTGGTGTTCGTCGCGGCGCCGCTGATGCTTGTCGCCCTCGCGGTCGGCGTCGTCATTTCGCTGTTCCAGGCGCTCACCCAGATCCAGGAAATGACTCTGGTGTTCGTGCCCAAGATCCTCGCGATCTTCATTACCCTGCTGCTCGTGCTGCCGTTCATGAGCGACGTGCTGGCCGGCCATATGGCACGCATCGCCGCGCGCATCATCGGCGGTTAAGCCGGATGCGCATCGACGTCACGTTCCTTCCCGCGCTGGCCGCCGCCTTCATGCTGATGTTCGCCCGCATCGGCACAATGATGATGCTGTTGCCCGGACTGGGGGAGACCGGGGTGCCGAGTCGCGTGCGCCTGGTCGTCGCGCTGGTGCTGACCGCCGTGCTGTTGCCGCTGCATAGCGCGGCCTATCACGTCGACCTGCGTGCGCTCGGCCCGGTGCTGCTTGCCTTCGCTCAGGAACTGCTCATCGGTGCCGTGCTCGGGCTCACCGCGCGCCTCACGCTATCCGCGCTGGAGGTCGCCGGCAGTATCGTCGCCCAGCAGCTCGGCCTCGGCTTCGTCACCGCGGTCGACCCCACCCAAGGGCAGCAGGGCATGATCGTCGGCAACTTCCTCACCATGGCCGGCATCACGGTGCTGTTTGCGACCAACCTGCACTATCTCGTCATCGCCGCGCTCAACGACAGCTACGCGCTGTTCCGGCCGGGCGAGGTTCCGTTCGCCGGCGACGTTGCCGCCCTCGTCACCGGCACCGCCGCCGGCGCGTTCCGCATCGGCGTGCAGCTCTCCGCGCCGTTCCTGGTGTTCGGCCTGTTGTTCAACCTCGGTCTCGGCGTGCTGTCGCGCTTGATGCCGCAGATGCAGGTGTTCTTCGTCGGCGTGCCGGCCTCGATCCTCATCGGCTTCCTCATCCTGCTGCTCGTGATCGGCGCCATGCTCTCGGTGTTCCACGATTATCTCGAAGGCGTGCTGCGCCAGCTCGCGCCCTATTCCTGAGCGCGCGGCGGCATCCGCATGGCCGAAGAACGCGAGCAAACGGAACGCTCGGAAGAGCCGACCCAGAAACGCCTCGACGAGGCGATCCGGCGCGGCGACGTCGTCAAGAGCCAGGAGGTCAACACCTGGTTCATCATCGGCGCCGCGGCGCTCAACCTGATGATCTTCTCCGGCTCGATGGGTGCCGGGCTCGAGACCGCGTTGCGCGGCCTCATCGCCAACGCGCACGCGGTGGCGTTCGACGGCGGCGCGCTCACGCAGCTCGTCGCACGGCTCGGCAGCGAGATCATCGCGGCCGCGGCGATCCCGTTCCTGGTGCTGATGGCGGCGGCGGTCGCCGGCAACATGATCCAGCATCGCTTGCTGTGGTCGACCGAGCCGCTGCGTCCGGCGTTGTCGAAGATTTCGCCCGCCGCCGGCCTCAAGCGCCTGTTCTCGCGGCAAGCGCTGGTCAATTTCGCCAAGGGACTCGCCAAGCTCGCCTTGGTCGGCGGCATCATGGCGGCGCTGCTGTGGCCCGAGCGCGGCCGGCTCGACGCCCTCGTCGACACCGACCCGGGCGGCACGCTCGGCATCACGCGCGCGCTCGCGCTGAGCACCCTCGGCGTCGTCGTCGCGGTGCTCACCGTGATCGCCGCGCTCGATTACCTGTGGCAATACCGGCAATGGTACGAGCGGCAGAAAATGTCGCTGCGCGAACTCAAGGAGGAGTTCAAACAAACCGAGGGCGATCCGGCCATCAAGGCGAAGATCCGCCAGCTGCGCCAGACCCGTGCGCGCAAACGGATGATGGCGCAGGTGCCGAAAGCCTCGGTGGTGATCACCAACCCGACCCACTTCGCCGTCGCCCTGCAATACGAGCGCGGCATGAACGCGCCGGTCTGCCTCGCCAAGGGTGCCGATGCCATCGCGCTGCGCATCCGCGCAGTGGCGGAGGAAGCGCGCATCCCGATCGTGGAAAACCCGCCGCTAGCGCGTGCGCTCCACGCGACCGTTGAACTCGACCAGGAAATCCCGCCCGAGCATTACAAGGCGGTCGCCGAGGTGATCAGCTTCGTCATGCGCCTGAGCGGCGCGACGCGGTGGTGAGCGAAGGGATTGCTCGTCTCACAACCGGGCGCTTGCTATAGCTCGCGTCAACTCGAGGCGAGGCGTGCGTGTACGACGTTGCAATCATCGGCGGCGGCCATAACGGCCTCGTCTGCGCCGCCTATCTGGCGGCGGCCGGGCGCAAGGTCGTCGTGCTGGAGCGCCGGTCGATCGTCGGCGGCACCGCCGTCACCGAAGAGTTCTTCCCCGGCTTTCGCAATTCGGTCGCGGCCTACACGGTCTCGCTGCTCAATCCGAAAATCATTCGCGAGCTCGACCTCGCGGCGCACGGCTTGCGCCTGGTCGAGCGCCCGCTCGCCAACTTCCTGCCGCTCGACGATGGCCGTTATCTCAAAGTCGGCGGCGGCCGCACCAAAGAAGAGGTGGCGAAATTCTCTCGGCGCGATGCCGATCGTCTCGACGAATATCACGCGCGTCTCGACGCGGTCGCCGACGTGCTGCGCGCGCTGGTGCTCGAGACGCCTCCGAACGTGGTCGAGGGCCATCCGCTCGCGGCGCTTTCGCAACTGATTTCGACCGGCCGGCTGGGGCGGCGGCTGCGCCGGCTCGGGCTCGCCGGCCAGCGCGACCTCCTCGATCTCTTCACCAATTCAGCCGGCGGCTATCTCGACGGTTGGTTCGAGAGCGCGCCGATCAAGGCGGCGTATGGTTTCGACGGCATCGTGGGCAATTACGCGAGCCCTTACACGCCCGGCTCGGCCTATGTGCTGCTGCACCATTGCTTCGGCGAGGTGAACGGCCGCCGCGGCATATGGGGCCACGCCATCGGCGGCATGGGAGCGATCACCCAGGCGATGGCGAAAGCGGCGGCGGCGCGCGGCGTCGACATCCGTCTCTCGGCGCCGGTGCGCGAAGTCGTCATCGAGAAGGGCCGCGCGATCGGCGCGCGGCTCGACAACGGCGAGGTGGTACGCGCGTCCGCGGTGGTCGCGAACGTCAATCCGAAGCTGCTCTACCTCGATCTCATCGACGCCACGGCGCTGCCGTCAGGGTTTCGCGCCCGCATGGAGAGATACCGCTGCGGCTCGGGCACCTTCCGCATGAACGTGGCGCTCGCCGAGCTGCCGGATTTTTCCGCGCTGCCCGGCCGCGACTGCGCCGAACATCACGCGGCGGGCATCGTCCTGGCGCCAAGTCTTGCGTATATGGAACAGGCCCATGCGGACGCGCGCGTCTTCGGCTGGTCGCGCCGCCCGATCGTGGAAATCGTGATTGGCTCAACCCTCGACGGCACGCTGGCGCCGCCCGGCCGGCATGTCGCGAGCCTGTTCTGTCAGCACGTGGCGCCGCAACTGCCTGACGGCTCCTCGTGGGACGAGCATCGCGAGGAGGTCGCCGACCTGATGATCGCCACGGTCGATCGCTACGCGCCCAATTTCTCGCGCGCCGTGATCGGCCGGCAGATTTTCACGCCGCTCGACCTCGAGCGCACCTTCGGGCTCGTGGGCGGTGATATTTTCCACGGCGCACTCGACCTCGGGCAGCTGTTCTCGGCGCGCCCGCTGCTCGGCCACGCCGATTACCGCGGCCCGATCCCCGGACTTTATATGTGCGGCGCCGGCACGCATCCGGGCGGCGGCGTCACCGGCGCCCCCGGCCACAACGCGGCGCGCGAGGTGCTGCGGGATTTTCGCCGCGGGCGGCTGCAGCGGGCGAGGTGAACCTCGCCGACCGTCGGCGAAATCCCGAAGTAATCTCGGTGTTACTCAATAGCCGATGAGGATTTCGGCAATCGTCGGCTTGACCGCGCGCACCGCCGCGTCGCTCGACATGAGCGTGGCGCCGCCTGCCTCCTTGCGCGCGTCTTCGCTCGCCTTGGGATCCGGCACTAGGCGCACGCTCATTTTGCAGCCGCCCGGGATCTTCTCGAGCGCGCCGCCCTGCCAGTCGAGCGCGGTGCCGGAATTGTCCTGATCGAAGCCGGCGAGTTGGAATGGCTTGCCGTTGAGTTTCTCGACCGCGGCGATCGGCATGCCGAGATGCAGGCCCTTCGGTCCGGTCCAGGTGGATTGCCCGTTGATCGCGATGACCGACGTGTTGGCGCGCGACGACTCGTTTTTCCACATCACCTCGAGGTGCCGCTTGGGATCCTTGGGATAGAGCACCGACGCCTGCACCTTCGTGTTCTGTGCGCCATCCACTTCGGTGAAGGTGAGGTTCTGCGGACCAAAGAATTGCGCGAGCCGGATATGGCTCGAATTTTTCGCGAATGCCCCGCTGCAGGCAACGGTATTCGGCCCACCCGCGGTACTCGCACGGCCGGTCGCTCGCGGCGCAGCGCCGGGCGGCGCTGCCTCCGCGGGCGGCGGCTGCCCGTCCGGGTCGACCGGAAGGTTGACGATGGGCGGTTGCTCGGGCTGGACGGGCTTCGCCGCCCTCTTCTCCGCTTTCTTCTTTTTGGGCGCTGGGGCCGGCGTCTCGGGGGCGGCTTGCACGGCCGGCGCGGATTCCTCGACCGGCATCGGGAAATTCTGCGCGCGCACCACGAGCGGCACGACCGTCGCTAAGCCGGCGACGAACGCCAAGCCGATCGAAACACGTGTCATTCTGCTGTTCCTCCCCGGCGGACCGTAGCAGAAGTCACCCGGCGGAGTAGAGCGGCTCGCGTCAAAGAGTCACCGGCTCCGCCCGCGCCAAGCGCGCGTGCCACCCTTGCCGGCGATGGAGCGGCCGCGCGGACCGGGTCGGTAGGGCCGGGATTCCTTCTGCACCCCCGGGCCCATTTCGTCCAAGGTCGGTTTGCGCGGCGCGGGCCGGTCGCCGCGGCCGCGCAGCGTGCGGGCGGCGAAGTTGGCAGGCGAGGGGGCGCGGCCGGTCGGGTCCTCCCACACGGCGAGTTCGCTCGCGCGCAGGCGCTTGATCTCGTCGCGCAGGCGCGCGGCCTCTTCGAAATCGAGGTCGGCGGCGGCCTCGCGCATCTGCTTTTCCAGCCCCTGGATCACGGCTTCGAGGTTGTGGCCGATGGCGATCGCCTCGCCGCCCACGAGGCCCGCGTCGCCCACATCGACCAGCACGTGGTCGCGCTCGTAAACTGACTGGAGAATATCGGCGATCGACTTCTTCACGCTTTCCGGCGTGATGCCGTTCTCGACGTTATAGGCGACCTGCTTCTCGCGTCGGCGGTCGGTTTCTTCGATCGCGCGCTCCATCGAGCCGGTGACCTTGTCGGCATAAAGGATGACGCGGCCCTCGACGTTGCGGGCGGCGCGGCCGATGGTCTGGATCAGGGACGTTTCCGAACGCAGAAAGCCTTCTTTGTCGGCGTCGAGGATCGCGACCAGCGCGCATTCGGGAATATCGAGTCCCTCGCGCAACAAATTGATCCCGACCAGCACGTCGAACGCGCCGAGCCGCAGGTCGCGGATGATTTCGATACGCTCCAGCGTGTCGATGTCCGAGTGCATGTAGCGCACGCGGATGCCCTGCTCGTGCAGATATTCGGTGAGGTCCTCGGCCATGCGCTTGGTGAGCACGGTCACGAGCGTGCGGAAGCCTGCCGCCGCGACCTGGCGCACTTCGCCGACGAGATCGTCGACCTGCGTGCGCGCGGGGCGCACCAGCACCGGCGGATCGGTCAGACCCGTGGGACGGATCACCTGCTCGACGAACACGCCGCCCGACTGCTCCAGCTCCCAGGGTCCCGGCGTCGCCGACACCGCGCACGTTTGCGGCCGCATGGCATCCCATTCCTCGAAGCGCAGCGGCCGATTGTCCATGCATGATGGCAGGCGGAAGCCGTATTCGGCCAAGGTCGCCTTGCGGCGGAAGTCGCCGCGGTACATGCCGCCAAGCTGCGGGATGGTGACGTGGCTCTCGTCGACGAACACCAGCGCGTTGTCGGGGACGTATTCGAATAATGTCGGCGGCGGCTCGCCCTGACGGCGGCCGGTGAGATAGCGCGAGTAATTCTCGATGCCGGCGCAGCTGCCGGTCGCCTCCATCATCTCCAGATCGAACAACGTGCGCTGCTCGAGCCGCTGCGCCTCGAGATAGCGGCCCATGCGATTGAGCTCTTCCAGGCGCTGGCGCAGCTCCAGCTTGATGCCGGCGATCGCCTGCAACAGCGTCGGGCGCGGCGTCACGTAATGCGAGTTGGCGTAGACCTTCACGAAGCTCAGCTCGTCGGTCTTCCTGCCCGTCAGCGGATCGAACTCCTCGATCGATTCCACTTCGTCGCCGAACAGGTTGACGCGCCAGGCACGGTCCTCGTAGTGGGCGGGGAAAATGTCGATGGTGTCCCCGCGCACGCGAAAGGTGCCGCGGGAAAAATCGCCGGCGGTTCGCTTGTATTGCAGCGCCACCAGGTCGGCGATCAAACGGCGCTGGTCGATGCGCTCGCCGCGCTTGAGCGTGAACGTCATCGCCGAGTAGGTCTCGACCGAGCCGATACCGTAGATGCACGACACCGAGGCGACGATTACCACGTCGTCGCGTTCGAGCAGCGCGCGCGTCGCCGAGTGACGCATGCGGTCGATCTGCTCGTTGATCGAGCTTTCCTTCTCGATGTAGGTGTCGGTGCGCGGGACGTAGGCCTCGGGCTGGTAGTAGTCGTAATAGGAAACAAAATATTCCACTGCGTTGTCGGGCAGGAAGCTCCTGAACTCGCCGTAGAGCTGCGCCGCGAGTGTCTTGTTGGGCGCGAGGATCAGCGCCGGCCGCTGCGTCGCCTCGATCACCTTCGCCATCGTGAAGGTCTTGCCCGAGCCGGTGACGCCGAGCAGCACCTGGGTGCGCTCGTTGCGTTTGATGGTCGCGACCAGCTCCTGGATCGCTTGCGGCTGGTCGCCCTTGGGGTCGAACTCGGACTTGATGACGAGGCGGTAGCCGCCCTCGCTCTTCTCCGGCCGCGGCGGACGATGCGGCGTCCACGGGCGATCGGTGAACTCGGGCCGGCCTTCGCGCAGCAGCCGGTCGAGCGCGCGCGCGGTCTCCGACGCGCCGGTCATGCCGCCGCGGATGGAGACATCTTCCTCCTCGGCGGACTCGTCGACCCCGCTGATGATCCCGCCGCCTGCGTTGGAGGGTAAGGCCGGAGGCAGATGCGGCGCCTTCGCCACGTAGCCGGACTGCGGCGTCTCGTTGAACCCGGGCGTGGTCGACTTCCGCGCCGTATGGGCGGCGGCGAAATCGGCGCGGCGGTCGCGCGAGTTGTCGGGCGGCGGCTTGAGCCCGGTGCCCGAGCCGAGGCCGGCCGTGCCCTTCCCAATTCCCGGATTGAGCAGCGCCTCAAGCTCCGGCGCGGTCGGCGTGAAGTCCGGCCGGTTGGCCTTGGCGCGCGTCGGCCGCGCCGGGTCCTTCTTCGAATGTTTCGCCGGATCGCGCTTGGGCTTCTGCGGCGCGTCGTCCGGCGGGTCGGGGGTTTTGGCCATGGGCCGGAATATGGTTGGAGATCGCCGGCAAGGGAAGGACAATGCGCCCACAGGGGAAAACGTCATGTCGGAAGAGATCGTTACCGCACGCGTCTCGGCGAAGGAGGTGCGCGCCCACGTCGAGCACATCACCACCGCGATTCCGTCGCGGCTGGCGGGCTCGGAGAACGCACGGCGCATGGCCGAGTACAGCGCGGCGGCGCTTGGCAAGGTCGGGGTCGAGGCAAAAATCTTCGAGATGCCGGGACTGGTGAGCTTTCCCGGCAAGGCGGAGATGCGGGTGCTGGCGCCGGCCGAGTTCACGATCGAAGCGAACACCCTGGGCCATAGCGTCCCGACGCTCGCTGACGGCATCGCGGGCGAACTGATCGACGTCGCCTCGGGTGCGTTCGGCGAATACGAAGGCCGCGACGCGACCGGAAAGATTACCCTCTCAGAGCTGTCCTACCATCCGGCGCGTCACGAGAAGCAGCGCATCTCGGCGCTGATGGGCGCGACCGGCTGCGTGATGATGAACTGGGGCCACGCGGAAAACACCGCGGTGCCGTTCGGCTCGGTCAAGCCGGTATGGGGCAACCCGACGCCGGAGACGTTCAAGTCCGAGATGGCGACATTGCCGTGCATCGGCATCGCGCGCACCGCCGGACTCAAGCTGCGCGAGATGCTCAAGGCCGGGCCGGTGCGCGTCTGGTTCCGCGCCAATGTGGAGAACGGCTGGCGGCCGCTGCAGATCACGATCGGTGAGATCAAAGGCGCGAGCGACGACTTCGTCGTGGTCGGCGGCCACCAGGATTCCTGGTTCGGCCCGCAGGCGACCGACAATGCCGCCGGCAACGCCTGCATCATCGAGCTTGCCCGCGCGTTCAACCAACACCGCGATAAGCTCCGGCGCGGGCTTCTCTGCGGTTTTTGGACCGGCCACGAGACCGGCACCATGGTGGGCTCGTCGTGGTACGTCGATCGCAATTGGGATCGGCTGCGCCGGCACGCGGTTGCGTATCTACAAATCGATCAGCCGGCCTGCGCCGGCACCTCGCGCTGGGCCGCGTCGGCGAACATCGAGCTACGGCGCTTCCATCAGGAAACCGAACGGCGGCTCCTTGGCAACCGGCCGGTCACCTGGCGACGCGCGGTGAAGAACGGCGACGCCTCGTTCTTTGGCCTCGGCGTGCCCATGCTCGGTGCCCAGGGCACCTTCACGGAGGAGGAGCTGAAGCTGTCGGCGCTCGCCAATCTCGGCTGGTGGCACCACTCGATCGACAACACCATCGACAAGCTCGACTTCGATTTCATGCAAACCCACCTCGAAGTCTATGCCGCCTATCTTTGGGAGCTGTGCACCGCGCCCGTGCTGCCGTTCGAGTTCGTCGGCGTTGCCGACGAGTTCATCAAACGTCTCGATCAGCTCGGGTCCGGCTCGGTAGGCCTCGATGGCGCATTGGAGCAGGCGCGGGCGTTCCGCGCTGCCGCGGGGCGGCTGGACGCTGCCGCCCAGACGTGGCGCGGCCGTTATGCCGCCGGCGACACGATCGACGATGCGGCGGCCGATATCCTCAATGACTGCATGAAGCGGCTCTCGCGCAGTCTGGTGCCGTTGGCGAGCACCACCAAGGGAACCTACGGCCACGACCCGTACGGCTTCACCCCGCAGGGCACCATGATCCCGTCGCTGTTTGACGTGCCGCGCTACGCGAACTTGCCGGACGGCGAGGAGCGCTGGATGCTGGAAACGGCGCTGGTACGGGCCCGCAACCGGGTCTGCGATGCCCTCGGCGACTGCCGCAGTCTTATTAACGACACCCTCGCCAAGCTGCGGTAGCGCCAGCGGAAATCGGCCCCAGCATGGCTCGGCCGAGAGCATTCAATCCCGGCCGGCGGTCAGCCCCCGTAAACCATCTGCTTTAACGGGAAATTCCAGGTTCCTCGGTATTTTTAGGGAAATTGTGCCGCAAAGAACGGCCGGGGCGAGGGCGTCCAGGTATGCCGAGGAGCAGCGACAGGCCGGCCGAAAATCGGCCGCCGGACGGGGCAGACGCGCTGTTGGCGCTGCACCGGGCCGCGCTCGACGCCATGGCGCACGGTCTGTGCGTTTTCGACGCCGACTGGCGCATCGCACTGTTCAACCGCCGCTACCTTGAGATTTTCAACCTGTCGCCGGAGGTGATCCGTCCCGGCCTGCCCTATCGCGAGATGCTCGCGCACAGCTGCGCGCGCGGCAACTTTACGCCCGATACAGCCGAGGCGTTCTGGCGCGAGCGGCGGGAGCTACTGCAAAAAGGAAAGCCCTTCACCTTCTGCCGCGAGCTGCCGCGCGGCCTCTTCGTATCGATGCGTTACGAGCCGCTGCCCGACGGCGGCTGGGTCTCGGTCTATGAGGACGTGACCGCGCAGCATCGGCTGGAATCGGAACTGCGCGTTCAGGTGGAGCGGCTGGACCGCGCGGTCAGCAACATGTCGCACGGGCTCTCTCTGTTCGGTCCGGACGAGCGGCTGGTCATCTGTAACGAGCAATACGTCCGCACCTACGACCTCGATCCCGCCGTGGTGAAACCCGGCATCTCCTACCGCGATCTCCTCGCGCACGCGATCGCGCTCGGCCGTCACGGCGACATGAGCGTCGACGAGTTATACGCCGAGCGCATGGTCCGCATCCGGCAGCGCGCGGCGCTCAAGCAGCGGGTCGTGCTGACCGACGGGCGCGTGATCGAGACGGCGCTGCGGCCGGTCGGCGACGGCGGCTGGGTGTCCGCTCATGAGGACATCACCGCGCGTCTGCGCAGCGAGGATGCGCTGCGCCAGCAGAATCTCTTGTTCGACGCCGCGCTCAACAACATGTCGCAGGGTCTGTGTATGTTCGACGCGGATCAGCGCCTGATCGTTTGCAACGAGCAGTACGTCGAGATTTTCGATACCGACCGCAAACTGATCCGGCCGGGCGTGACCCTGCGCGAGATTTTCGCCGACGGCGTGCGGCGCGGCATCAACCGCGAGACGGTGGACGAGCTGATGGCGCGCCGGCTCGCGTTGATCGCAAAGGGGCGGCCGGTCGTCTACGAGCAACCGCTGGCCGACGGGCGCACGATCGAAATGTCGATCTGCCCGATGGCGAACGGCGGCTGGGTCGGCACCTACGAGGACGTTACCGAGCGGCGCCAGGTCGAGGCGGAGCGCGCCGCCGCCGTGATCCAGGTTCGCGAGCAGCATCGGCGATTCAACGCGGCCCTCAACAACATGTCGCAGGGCCTGTGCATGATCGACGCCGAGTTCAACGTGATCGTGTGCAACCGCCGCTATCTGGAAATATTCGGATTTTCCGTCGACGTGGTGAAACCCGGCACGCCGATGCGCGAGGTGATGCGGCAGAGCGTGGCGCGCGGTAACCAGACGGCGATGAGCGCCGACGAGTTGTATGAAAATTACGTCACGCGGCTCAACGCCGGCCCCGCCAGCATTCACCGCCATCTGGCGGACGGCCGCGTGGTCGAGGTGGTCAACGAACCGATGCCGGAGGGCGGCTGGGTCGTCACTTACGAGGACATCACCGAACGCTACCAAGTCGAGCAGAACATCGCCCGCATGGCGCGGCACGATTCGCTCACCGATCTGCCCAACCGCCTGCTGTTCCGCGAAAAAATGGCCGAGGGGCTCGCGCGCGTCGACGCGGGAGGCGAGGCGATCGCGCTGTTCTGTCTCGACCTCGACAACTTCAAGAACATCAACGACACGCTCGGCCACCCGATCGGCGACGCGCTGTTGCGCGCGGTGGCGCAACGGCTGCGCTCGGTCGTCGGCGAGGACGACACCATCGCGCGGCTCGGCGGCGACGAGTTCGCCATCCTGCAGCCGGCATCGAGCCCCTATGCGGCGGAAGTGCTGGCCGGGCGCGTGGTCGACGTGCTAGCGAGCCCGATCGTGATCGAGGGCCACGAGATCAACACCGGCCTGAGCGTCGGCATCGCGCTCGCGCCCTCCGACGGCACCGCCGCCGATCATCTGATGAAATGCGCCGATCTCGCGCTCTACCGCGCCAAGGCCGAGGGCCGCGGGCTGTTCCGTTTCTTCGAACCGGAGATGGACGCGCGCATCCAGCGCCGCCGCGCGCTCGAGATCGACTTGCGCCGCGGGCTCGCCGCGGGCGAGTTCCACCTGGTTTATCAGCCGCTGCTCAACCTCGCCACCAACGCGCTCACCGGGATGGAGGCGCTGCTGCGCTGGAACCATCCCGAGCGCCACCACGTATTGCCGAGCGAGTTCATCCCGGTGGCTGAAGAAACCGGGCTGATCGTGCCGCTCGGCGAGTGGGTGCTGCGCCGCGCCTGCGCCGAGGCGGCGCATTGGCCCGACCCGATCCGCGTCGCCGTCAACCTCTCGCCGGTGCAGTTCCGCAACCGCGGCCTCGTCACCATGGTGACGCAGGCGCTCGCCGCCGCCGGGCTTCCGGCGACGCGGCTGGAAATCGAGATCACCGAGGCGGCGCTGCTGCAAAAGGACGAGATGACCGTGGCCATGCTGCATCAGCTGCGCGCGCTCGGCGTGCGCATCTCGATGGACGATTTCGGCACCGGCTATTCGTCGCTGAGCTATTTGCGCAGCTTCCCGTTCGACAAGATCAAGATCGACCGCTCGTTCATCGCCGACATCGAACGCAATGGCGACAGCGAGGCGATCATCCGCGCCATCGCCGAACTGGGCGCGAGCCTCGGCATCGCCACCACGGCGGAAGGCATCGAGACGCCGGAGCAGCTCGAGCTGGTGCGGCGCGCCGGCTGCACCGAGGTGCAGGGCTATCTGCTGAGCAAGCCGCGCCCGGCGGCCGAGGTGCTCGAGCTGATCGCGGGATTCGGCCGCAAGGCGGCCTAAGCAGACGACGGAGAACAGACGACGGAGGACGGACAAGAAATAATCGACGCGGGTGTTAGACCTCTGTCCTCTGTCCTCTGTCCTCCGTCGTCCGTCCTCCGCTTACTCCGCCGCCTGCATCCCGCTCCCGCCGGCGTCGCCCGCGTCGATGAAGCCGCCGGACTGGCGCCGCCACAGCGCGGCGTAATGGCCGCCGCGCCGGAGCAGTTCGTCGTGGCTGCCCTGTTCGACGATGCGGCCGCGGTCGAGCACGACCAGACGGTCCATCTGCGCGATGGTCGAAAGGCGATGGGCGATGGCGATCACGGTGCGGCCGGCCATCAGCGTGCCGAGGCTTGTCTGAATCGCGGCTTCCACTTCGCTGTCGAGCGCGGAGGTCGCCTCGTCAAGCATCAGGATCGGGGCGTTCTTGAGGATCACGCGCGCGATGGCGACGCGCTGGCGCTGGCCGCCGGAAAGTTTGACGCCGCGTTCGCCCACCTGGGCGTCGTAGCCGCGCCGGCCCCTCCAGTCCTCGAGTTCGGCGATGAACTCCTCCGCATGCGCGAGCTTCGCCGCCGCGATGATCTCCGCCTCGCTCGCGTCGATCTTGCCGTAGCGGATGTTGTCGAGGATCGAGCGGTGCAGCAGCGAGGTGTCCTGGGTGACAACGGATATCTGCGTGCGCAGGCTCTCCTGCGTCACCGCGGTGATGTCCTGGCCGTCGATCAAAATGCGGCCGTCCTCGAGGTCGAAGAAGCGCAGCAGCAGGTTCACCAGCGTCGACTTACCGGCGCCGGAACGGCCGACAAGGCCGATCTTCTCGCCCGCGCGCACGGTGAGGCTGAGCCCGTCGATGAGCCCACTCTCGCGGCCGTAGCCGAAGCGCACGTTCTCAAATTTGACTTCGCCGCGCGTGACCGCGAGCGCCTTGGCGTCCGGCCGGTCGCTTAGCGCGATCGGCTTTGCGATGGTACTCATGCCTTCCTGCACCACGCCGACGTTCTCGAAGATCGTCGTCACCTGCCAGGCGACCCAGCCGGCGGCGTTGACGATCTGCCAGGCGAGCGGCAGCGCCATGGCGACGGTGCCGACCCCGACCGCGCCGCGCGTCCACAGCAGAATGGCGAGGCCGCCGGTCGAGATCACGAGCAGCGCGTTGAGGCTCGACAGGCTGCCCGAACAAAGTGTTGAGCCGCAGCGAGGCGTGAAACAGGCTGGTGTGCTCGTCGACTGCGTGACGCACGTAGGCGTCCTCGTCGCGGGCGCGCGCGAACAGCTTCACGGTCAGAATGTTGGTGTAGGCGTCGACGATGCGCCCGGTGAGCACCGAGCGCGCCTCCGACATGTCGTGCGAGCGGTCGCGCATGCGCGGGATGAACGCGCGCAGAATCAGCACGTAGCCGACGAACCACAGCAGCACCGGCAGCGCGAGCCACCTGTCGGCGGCGCCGAGCAGCAGCGCGGCGCTGGTGCCGTACACCATGATGTACCAGACCGCCGTGAGCAGCGAGACCAGGCTCTCGCGCACCGCTGGGCCGGTCTGCATGATCTTGTTGGCGATGCGACCGGCGAAGTCGTTCTGAAAGAACGCCCACGACTGGCGCACCACGTGCCAGTGGCTCTGCCAGCGGATCAGATTGCCGACGTTCGCGGCGATCGCCTGGTTGGCGATCAGATTCTGCGCGGTGATCGCCGCCGGCCGCACCACCAGCAGAATGAGCGCCATGCCGGCGAGCAGGTGCCAATAGTCGGTGAACAGGCGCTCGGGCGCGCCCGCGGTGAGCAGCGAAACGATGCGCCCGACGAACACCGGAATAGTCGAGTCGAGGAGCGCGACCGCAAAGCCGGCGACGAACAGCGCCGCGAACAGCCCCTTCGCCTGACGCGCGAAATGCCAATAAAACGCCGTCAGCCCGGCCGGCGGCTCGGGCCGGTCGGGCGGCGCGGTTGGCTCCAATACGCGTTCCAGCACGCCGAACATGGCGCTTCTCGCAGAAAAAGAGGACGCGACCGCCCGCGGCGCCTGCGCGGCACCGTGTGCGGCCGTCCGATGTACCCCTAACGGATGTTACCGCGTGTAGCGGCCGTTTGCGGCGAGAAAGTGGCGATTATTGATCCGCCGGTGCGGTGCGGAATTTCTGCACGAAATCCTCGAGGTCGCCGGCGCCGATGTCGGACACCGCCCAATAGGTCACGCCGCCCTCGGTCCAGTGCATGATGTTGTAGCCGTCGCTCACGTGGCGCGCCGGGCCTGAGTCCGCCTGCCCGTGCGCCGGCACTTCGACGAGGCTGATCAGGTGCTTGCGGTGACGGTAGACGAGGGTCGCGGCGGGCGCCCGGTCGACCACGTCGACGCGCCCGCCTGCGAGGGGAAAATCGTCCTTGGCAAGATCGATCACCCGCGGCGCTTCCGCCAGGCGGCCGTTGAACCAGGGCTTGACCGTGTGCCGGTCGGAGGAGACCACGTCAAAAGCCTGCGGCGCCAGCATCGCGCGAATGTGCGCATCGAGCACCGCCACCTGGGTAGACGCGGCCTTGGGTTGGGTCGTGGCGACCTCCTGCGGCCCGAGCGCCACATAGGTCGCGCTGCTGCCGACGAGCGCGGCGAGCGCGACCGAAGCCGCGAGCGCGCGCCACGACGGTCGCTCGACCGCGCGCGGGCGGGCGATGGCTTCGACGCGCGCGCGCAAGCCGACGGGCGCGCTCTCGCGCGGAAAATGCCGGCTGAGCGCCGCGCGCAGGGCGGTGACGCGGTCGCGCTCGGCCGCGAGCGCCGGGTCGACGGCGATCCGCCGCTCCACCTCAAGCGCGTTGGCGGGATCGAGTTCGCCGTCCACATAGGCATGGACCAGCAAGGTCGGATCCTCCGGGGTCGTAGACGTCGTCATCTCTCAGTCCTTCTTAAGCCGCGTCACCAGACGGCGGCGGGCGCGCGCGAGCCGCGACATCACCGTGCCGATCGGCACCTCGGTAATTTGCGCGATCTCGCGATAATCGAGTCCCTGCACGTCGCGCAGGATCAGCGTCTCCTTGAACGGCGCCGGCAGGTCGGCGATCGCAGTTTCGAGGCGGGCGGCGTCCGCCTTGGCGATCAGCTCGGTCTCCGGCGTCAATTTCTCCTGGTCGCCCGGGTCGGCATGGGTGCGCTCCACCGCTTCGAGATCGTCCACCATCACCAGCGAGGCGGAGCGGTTGCGCCGCAGCCACGTATAGGCGGTGTGGCGCACGATGGTGAGCACCCAGGCGCGCGCGTTGCCGCCGGCGAAAGTGCCGATCGCCCGATAGGCGCGCAGGCAGGCTTCCTGCACCACGTCTTCGGCGTCGGCGCGGTTGCCGGTGAGCCAGCGCGCCAGCGCGAACGCATCATCGAGGTTCGGCTGCACCACCGCGGCAAAGCGCGCCCGGTCGTCACCGCCCGGGTGGCTGGTCACGGGGCCTCCATTCGCTCGCGGTCGCTCCGGTGCCGGCATGGGGGGAGGGGCGGGGCCCCCGCCTTGATGCCAGACCTCGGGGCGCAATACGGCTGCCGTCGACATGGCGGGTAGACTCGGCCCCGGCCGGATTTATTCCCCGGGCTGGTCACGGATATCCTCCGGGCAACGCCCTCACTCGGGCGCGCGCAAGCGATAGCCGATGCCGGTTTCGGTGAGAATATATTGGGGGCGCTGCGGGTCTGCCTCGATCTTCTGGCGCAGCTGGCGCACGTAGACGCGCAGGTACTGCGCGTCGGTGAGGTCGCTCCACAGCTCCTTGAGCAGAAAGCGATGGGTGAGCACCTTGCCGGCGTGCTGCACCAGCAGGCGCAGCAGCTCGTATTCCTTGGGCGAGAGCTTGACCTCCTTGTCGCCGGTTTTGACGATCCGGCGCACCAGATCGACGGATAAATCGCCGACCCGGAAGATCGGGCGCTCGCCCTGCACCTGCAGCTGATGGCGCAGCGCGGCGCGGATGCGCGCGAGCAATTCGTCCATGCCGAACGGTTTGGTGATGTAATCGTCGGCCCCGAGGTCGAGCGCCTGCACCTTGGCGACCTCGTCGGCGCGGCTCGAGAGCACCACGATGGGAACGCGCTCGTCGCGCGTGCGCATGGTGCGCAGCAATTCGAGGCCCTGCATGTCGGGCAGGCCGAGATCGAGGATGACGAGATCCGGCTTTTCGCGCATGTGATCGAGGGCGCTCTGCCCGTCCGGCGCTTCGATGACGCGATAGCCCTGGGTGCTCAGCCCGAGGCGCAGCAGCTTGCGGATGGGCGGCTCGTCATCGATGACGAGCACGCGGAGCGCAGGAGCGTTCATGCCGCGGTCTCCAGCCGTTCCGCGCCGACCGGGACCGGCAGGCGAACGGTGAACACCGCGCCCGAGCGATCGGTGCGGTTGGCGGCGGTGATCGTGCCGTGCATCGCCTCGACGAAGCCGCGCGAGATCGCAAGCCCGAGGCCGGTGCCGGCCCGCACCTGATCGCCTTTCTGCACACGATAGAACTTGTCGAAAATCTGCTCGAGGTCGCCGGACGGAATGCCTTCGCCCTCGTCGATCACTTGCAGATACACGGCCTCGCTCTCGCGCCACGCCGCAATACGGATGGTGGTGCGGGCGGGCGCATATTTTGCCGCGTTGTCGAGCAGATTGAACAACACCTGTTCGAACAGCACCGGATCGAGACGCAGCATGGGCAGCTCGGCGGCGATATCGACGTCGACCCGATGCTGCGCCAGGATTTTGCCGGCGCGGCGCAGCGCGCTGCCGAGGATTTCGCCGACGTCGTGGAGCGCGGCGTTGGGTACGACCGCGCCGGCCTCGAGCCGCGTCATATCGAGCAGGTTGGCGATGAAGCGGTTGAGCCGCTCGGATTCATCGACGATGGTCACGAGCAGGTCGGCCTTCTGTGAATCGTCGAGCGCCTTGCCCAGGTCGCGCAAGGTGCCGGCGGCGGCCAGCACCGCGGCGAGCGGCGTCTTGAGATCGTGCGAGATCGAGGTGAGCAGCGCCGAGCGCAACCGGTCTGTTTCAAGCGTGCGCTTGACGCGGTCCATGTCGGTGACGAGCCCGACGCGCTCGATCGCCAGCGCCGCCTGATCCATCAACGCGTCGAGCAGACGCCGCTGGTCCGGGGTGAGCAGCGGGCCGGGCTTGTCGCTGTCGATGCCCGTGATGCCGATCGGCCCGCGGCCGGTACGCATGGGCAGGAACAGGCGCTTGGCGCCGGGCAGCGTGTCGGAGCCGCGGCCGGCCGAGCGGTTGTTCTCCCACGCCCAGTTGGCGGCGGCGAGATCGGCCTCGTCGAGCCTGTCCTCGGGAGGGTAGCCGGCCTTCACCGAGATCTTGCCGTTGTCGGGTAACAGCAGCACCACGCGCACGCTGAGCATCAGCGCGGTCTGATAGGCGGTCGCCCACAGCACATCGTCGAGAGTGCCGACGCCGGCGAGCTTGCGGCTGAAGGCGTAGAGCGACTCGGTGGTGCGCGCGCGCTGCATCGCGCCGAGCGCCTGAGTGCGCACCCGCGCCGCCACGTTCGACACCACCACCGCCATGATGATGAAGAAGATGAAGGCCGCGATGTTGACCGGGTCGGTGATGGTGAAGGTGTAGATCGGCGGCAGGAAAAAGAAATTGTAGCAGAGTGAGGCGATGACGCTCGCGAACAGCGACGGCCAGAGGCCGTAGCGCGCAGCAATGCCGACGATCGCGGTGAGGAACACGAGGTTGACGTTCTCGACACCCAGCCGCCAGTTGATCAAAAAGCTGACGCCGAGGGCGAGCACCAGCGCGCCGAGCGCGACGAGATAAGGGGTGACGTCGAACGGCTGCGCTCCCTGTGCCGCGCGCACCGTCTTGCGCGGAATCGGCTGGCCGGGAACGGCGTCGCCGGCAATCACGTGAACGCTGATGTTGCCGCTGCGCCGCACCAGTTCATGCACCACCGAGCCGTGCAGGATTTCGAACCAGCGGGTGCGGGTCGATTTGCCGATGACGATCTGGGTGACGTTGTTGGCTTGCGAAAAGGCGATGACATTATCGGCGATGCTGCGATCGCCGCCGGGTATCGTGACCGGCTCGCCGCCGAGCGCCTGGGCCAGCCGCAGTGTGTCGGCGACGCGATCGCGCTCTTCTTCGCTCAGCTGCAAGGTGCGCCGGCTCTCGACGCTCAAGGCCGTCCACGGTGCATGCAGCCGGTCGGCGAGCCGCTTGGCGTAGCGCACGAGGCCTGCCGCGCGCGGGTCTTCGCTGACGCATACGAGAATGCGCTCGCCGGCGGCCCAAGGTCCCGGGATCGCATGTGCCTGCATATGCGTGAGCAGCTGCTCATCGACGCGCTCGGCGGTGCAGCGCAAGGCAAGTTCGCGCAGCGCGGTGAGATTGCCGGGTGAGAAATAATGCGCGAGCGCTCGCTCCGCCTGTTTCGGGACGTAAACCTTACCTTCCTTGAGGCGCTGAATGAGATCGTCGGGAGTAAGGTCGACCAGCTCGATCGCGTCGGCGCGGTCGAAGATCGTGTCGGGGACGGTTTCGCGGATGCGCACGCGGGTGATCTGTGCCACCACGTCGTTGAGACTCTCGATGTGCTGGACGTTGACGGTGGTGTAGACGTCGATGCGGTTGGCGAGCAGCTCTTCCACGTCGAGGTAGCGCTTGGGATGGCGGCTGCCCGGCGCGTTGGTATGTGCGAGTTCGTCGACCAGCACGAGCTGCGGCCGCCGCGCGACGATGGCGTCGATATCCATTTCCTCGAGCGTGCGGCTGCGGTACTCGACGCGCCGGCGCGGGATCACTTCGAGGCCGGCGAGCAACGCTTCGGTCTCGGCACGGCCGTGCGTCTCGGCGACGCCGACAACGACGTCGACGCCGTCTCTGCGCTTGGCGCGCGCCTCTTCCAGCATTTTGTAGGTCTTGCCGACGCCCGGCGCCGCGCCGATGAAAATCTTGAGCTTGCCGCTCGCGCCTTCTTCGCGCTGCGCCTGCGCGAGCAGGGCCTCGGGCGAGGGTCGCTGGTCCAATTCGCGCCGCTGGTCCGTCATTCGTGGTGCGCAGCGGCGAAGTCGCTATTTCCCCGCCGCATCGAGCGCCATGTTGAGCGCCAGAACGTTGACCCGTGGTTCTCCCAACAGGCCGAGAAAGCGGGCTTCGGTGTGCTCGCTCACGAGCTGGCGCAGGCGATCTTCCGGCATGTTGCGCGCCTTGGCAACACGCGGCACCTGGAACAACGCGGCCGCGGGCGAGATGTCGGGATCGAGGCCGCTGGCCGACGTCGTCACCAGGTCGGGCGGAATCGGATCGCTCGCATTCTCTTTCCTGAGCGCGTCGATGTCGCCCTGCACCCGCTCGACCAGCGCTTTGTTCGAGGGGCCGAGGTTCGAGCCGCCGGAATTCCCGGCATTATAGGGCGCGGGTACGGTTTTGGTCGGGTCCTTCGGATCCGGCGCAGTGGTCGCCGACGGCCGGCCGTGAAAATAGCGCTCGCTCGTGAACACTTGGCCGATCAGCGCTGAGCCGACGACGTGGCCGTCACGCTCAATCATGCTGCCTTGCGCCTGATAGGGAAAAATAACGCCGGCGATGCCCGTCATTGCGAGGGGATAGGCCAACCCGGTGATCAGCGTCAGGGCGACGAGGACGACGATCGCCGGACGGATTTCGCGCAACATGACTTGTCTCCTCAGGCGAGATGCAAGGCGGTGACGACGAGGTCGATCGCCTTGATGCCGATGAACGGAATGATCACGCCGCCCACGCCGTAGACCAAAAGATTGCGCCGCAGCAACGGACCCGCCCCGATCGGCCGGTAGCGGACGCCTTTGAGCGAGAGCGGGATGAGCGCGATGATGATCAGTGCGTTGAAAATGATGGCAGACAGAATCGCGCTCTGCGGGGTCGCCAGCTGCATGATGTTGAGCGCCTGAAGCTGCGGATAGAAGGCGACGAACATCGCCGGGATGATGGCGAAATACTTCGCCACGTCGTTGGCGATCGAGAAGGTAGTGAGCGCGCCGCGCGTCATCAGCAGCTGTTTGCCGATCTCCACGATCTCAATCAGCTTGGTCGGGTTGGAATCGAGATCGACCATGTTGCCGGCCTCGCGCGCCGCCTGGGTGCCGGTGTTCATGGCGACGCCCACGTCGGCCTGCGCCAGCGCCGGTGCGTCGTTGGTGCCGTCGCCGCACATGGCGACGAGCTTGCCCTTGCCCTGCTCGTCGCGGATGAGGCGCAGTTTCTCCTCCGGCGTCGCCTGGGCGAGGAAGTCGTCGACCCCTGCTTCCGCCGCGATTGCCGCCGCGGTCGTCGGGTTATCACCGGTGATCATGACGGTGCGGATGCCCATGCGGCGCAGCTCGGCAAAGCGCTCGCGGATGCCGCCCTTGACGACGTCTTTGAGGTGGATGACGCCGAGCAGCTTTCCGTCCTTCGAAACCGCCAGTGGCGTGCCTCCGGACTTGGCGATGGCGTCGGCGAGGGCGTTCACTTCCCGGACCGTTTCGACAGAGACGCTCGGGCGCAGGGCCTGCACCGCTCCGCCCGCGGTGACAACGGTCGGCCCGCCGTTGAGATAGTTCAGGATCGCGTCAACCGCGCCCTTGCGTACCGAGGAAGTGCCGACTTCGACGCCGCTCATGCGGGTTTGCGCGCTGAACGGGATGAAGTTGGCGCGCAGCTCGGCGAGCTCCCGGCCGCGGATGCCGTATTTCTCCTTGGCCAGCACGACGATCGAGCGGCCCTCGGGCGTCTCGTCGGCGAGCGAGGCGAGTTGCGCTGCGTCGGCGAGTTCCTGCTCGGTGACGCCGCGCAGCGGCTTGAACTCGGTGGCCTGGCGGTTGCCCAGCGTAATGGTGCCGGTCTTGTCGAGCAGCAGCGTATCGACGTCGCCCGCGGCTTCGACCGCGCGGCCGGACATGGCGAGCACGTTGAAGCGCACCAGGCGGTCCATGCCGGCGATGCCGATGGCCGAGAGCAGGGCGCCGATGGTGGTGGGGATCAAGGTGACGAACAGCGCCACCAGGATGATGACCGAGATCGTGCTGCCCGCGTACGCGACGTAGCTCGGGATGGTCGCGGTTGCGAACACGAAGATGATGGTCAGGCCGACCAGCAGGATGTTGAGCGCGATCTCGTTCGGCGTCTTCTGCCGTTCGGCGCCTTCGACCAGCCGGATCATGCGGTCGAGGAAGGTCGAGCCGGGAGCGGCGGTGATGCGCACGCGGATCCAGTCGGACAGCACGTGGGTCCCGCCGGTGACTGCGGACCGGTCCCCGCCCGACTCGCGGATGACCGGAGCGGACTCGCCGGTGATCGCGGCTTCGTTGACCGAGGCCATGCCCTCGATCACTTCGCCGTCGGAGGGAATAAGGTCGCCGGCCTCGACCAGCACCACGTTGCCGACCTTCAGATCGGTGCTGGGCACCAGGCGATAGCTCTGGGAATCGCCCGCGCCGGTGATCAGCTTGGCTTGGGTCTCCGTGCGCTGGCGCCGCAACGTGTCGGCTTGCGCCTTGCCGCGGCCTTCGGCCACCGCTTCGGCGAAATTTGCGAACAGCACCGTGAACCACAGCCACAGGACAATCTGGAACTCGAATCCGATCTGTCCGCCGCCGGTGGAAAGGTCGCGCACCAGCACCACGGTCGTCACCATGGTGACGACTTCGAGCACGAACATGACTGGATTGCTCATGAGCGCGCGCGGATTGAGCTTGACGAAGGCGGAGCCGATCGCCGGCACGACGATTTTCGCGTCGAACAGCGCCGAGGAAGGCGTGCGCTTGCGCAGCTGCGAGGTGTCCATGGAAGTCACTCCGAGCCTAATTTGCGGCAAACAGGGTGCCGGCGTTGATTGCGAGCTGCTCGACGATCGGGCCGAGCGCGAGCGCCGGGAAGAAGGTGAGCCCGCCGATGATGGCGATCACGCCGACGAGCAGGCCAACAAACAATCCGCCCGTGGTCGGAAACGTGCCGGCCGACGGCGGGATCGACTTCTTGGCCGCGAGCGAGCCGGCGATGATCATCGTCGGGATGATCATCCAGAAGCGGCCGACCAGCATCGCGACGGCGCCGGTGAGGTTGTAGAACAGCGTGTTGGCGGAGAGCCCGGCGAAGGCCGAGCCGTTGTTGCCGGTCTGCGACGTGTAGGCGTAGAGGATTTCGGTGAACCCGTGCGGTCCGGGATTGTTTGTCGCGGCGGCCGCCGACGGCACCACCACGGCGACGGCGGTCCAGCCGAGATACATCAGCGGCAGGATGAGGATGGCGAGCATGGCCATCTTCACCTCTTTGGCTTCGATCTTCTTGCCGACGTACTCGGGCGTGCGGCCGACCATCAAGCCCGCAACGAAGATCGAGATGATCACGAACAGCAGCATGCCGTACATGCCGGCGCCGACGCCGCCGACGATGATCTCGCCGAGCTGAATGTTGATGAGCGGGATCATGCCGCCGATGGCCGTGAAGGAATCGTGCATGGCGTTGACCGCGCCGCACGAGGCCGCGGTGGTGATGACGGCGAACAGCGCGGAGGCGGCGATGCCGAAGCGGACTTCCTTGCCTTCCATGTTGCCGCCGGTGAGCCCCAACGCGTTGAGCGCGTCGTTGCCGTGTCCCTCGGCCGCGTAGCAGACGATCACGCCGGTGATGAACAGGACGCCCATGGCGGCGAGGATCGCCCAGCCCTGTCGCTGGTTGCCGACCATGCGGCCGAACACGTTGGTGAGCGCGGCGCCGATCGCGAAGATCGAGATGATCTGCAGATAGTTGGACAAGGCGGTCGGGTTCTCGAACGGATGCGCGGCATTGGCGTTGAAGAAGCCGCCGCCGTTGGTGCCCAGCATCTTGATCGCCACCTGCGAGGCGACCGGTCCCACGGCAATCGTCTGCTTGGCGCCCTCGAGCGTCGTGGCGTCGACGTAGGGGCCGAGCGTCTGCGGCATGCCCTGCCACACCAGGAACAGCGCATAGGGGACACAAATCGGCAGCAGGACATAGAGCGTGCAGCGGGTGATATCGACCCAGAAATTGCCGACCGTGCGCACCGAATGCCGGGCGAACCCGCGAATGAGCGCGAGCGCGAGCACGATGCCGGTCGCCGCCGACAGGAAGTTCTGATGGGTGAGGCCGAGCATCTGCACGAGATAGGACAGCGTGCTTTCGCCGCCGTAGTTCTGCCAGTTGGTATTGGTGATGAAGCTCATCGCCGTGTTGAACGACAAATCCGCGGGGACGGCGGGCTGGTCCGCGGGATTGAACGGCAACGCCGCTTGCAGGCGCATCAGCGCGTAGAGGATGAGAAAGCCGCCGACGTGGAACAGCAGCATTGCGATCGTATAGGTCAACGCGTGCTGCTCGCGCTGCTCGTGGACGCCGGCGATTTTGTAGAGCGCGACCTCGACCGGACGCAACACCGGCGACAGGAACGTGCGCTCGCCGTTGAACACGCGCGTCATGTAGGCGCCGAGCACCGGCGTGATCGCGACGATGATCGCGCAATAGAGCAGGATTTGAATCCAGCCGATGACGGTCATGGTCGTTTGTCCCTTCAGAACCGCTCGGGTTTGAGCAGCGCGTAGGTGAGATAGAAGAGGAGCCCCGCGGTCACGAGGCCGGCGAGGGTGTAATCGAAAATCATGACAAGCCTCCTTGGCGCGTCCGCTGGTACCCGTAACGCCGGCTATGCGGGGCTAGAGCCGGTCGCAGGCGATCGCATAGCCGACCGACAGCGCGAAAAAGCCGAACCCGATCGCCAACATGACGATATCCAACATGGGGGTACTCCCTGTAGGCGCGGAATCCTCCCCACCGCACGATTAAGTGCTTGAACGAAGAGGCTTTGATCTGGATCATCCGCGGCACGACATTTTTGGCCACGCATAGATGCCGACTGCCGCGTATGGATTCGAGATGGAACTCGCGTAGGCGCTTATAGGAATCTTATATAGATCCGGCGTGGGTAATCCCGCGGCCGCATTTTTATTTCCTGCTTATGAAACTTTCTCCGCATCACTCTCGAAATCATACGGGTGGGAGGCGCACATTGGGCTGGTGGAACTCGCCGCCTCCTTCGGCGCAGCCAGAAGGCGCGCTCGCAGGTCCAAAAGCAGGGGGAGATTCCGATGAGCGTTACTGCGCACGAGGACGAAACCGGCACGGCGACGCTCGCCCGGATGCTACGCGTCTGGTTGCAGGGGGTGTGGACGGCCGCCGAGTTTCATGCCGAGCAACGGGTCAAAAATACCCTGGCGCCGGCGAAGTTGCGGCAGGCGGACCGGGAAATCCGCCGTTATCGCCGCCTGATGCGGGCCGGCAAATAGGTTGCGGTCGACATGCCGCGGCCGCACGGACTTTTATGCCGTTGCTATATGGCAAGCTTTCCGTCCATCTCGTTTCTTAATGCGGATTGACCCATCTTCCGCCCGCGGATGCGGCGACGCTGCCGCTTGCCCCGCGATGGCGCCATGCTGTTCGTTGCAAACCAGAATGAGCAAATTCGTGCGCTTCAAGCGCAGCTTCGCCGCGCGCAGGCCGTCACGCCCGCGCTGATGTCAGACGTGCTCTCGCTCCTGGGCGAACGCTATTCGACGCCATCTTACCTGACGTGGACAAAGCGAATTGATGCTCTGCTCCAGGCCGAGGCTTGGACCGATGCAGCACTGACGCTGCTCGATCTCGCTCTGCCGCAATGGAAGCTCCGGCGTATCGTTTACGATGACGGCGAATGGTATTGCTGCCTCGGCAAACAATGGCCGCTGCCCGAGTGGCTCGATGACACGGTCGAAGTTGGGCACGCGGTTCTTCCGCTCGCGATCCTCGATGCTTTGATTGAAGCGCGGATCCTCGCGTTGAGGTGCGCCGCTGCTACCACTCCATCGGTCCCGCCGGTCCCGTTGCCGCGCGATACGGAATATATGTGCTGCGATAATTTCGCGTAGTGATAATACGCATGCCTTCCCTGAACGAATTTGACGGGCGTCAAGCGATCTACCTTTGAGCAATATCCGCAGCAGCGCGATGGGGCTATCGCTGGCCGGAAACCGCGGCGTGCTTGGCACGCCATGCCGGGCCGGGCCCGCGCATGTAATGCGCTTCGCGCCGGTAGCGCGGCGGGTGCTTCGGCCGCAGCGTGCGCCAGGCGCTGATTGCCGCCGCCCAGATTTTGGATAGCCGCTCGCTCATGACCCTTCTCCCATCGCGTCCTATCGCGGCGAAGCTATCACTCGGCGGATAGGAATGCGAGGCGAGATGGGGCGAGTCGGCATAAAAAAAATATAGCCCGCACCGATAGCATTACCTGCGAAATCAATATTTTTCATTTATTTTGCCAGCCTTTGTTTTCTCTCGAAAACATACGCGCCCATTTGCAGATTCTGTCCGGCCGAAACAGTCGGGTGGCAGAATGTCGCTCCCATTTCAAATGTCGGCGCAGCAAGCACCTTCAACCGAATCGCCCCGGCCGGGCCGCGCGGCGGCCGCCGTCCGGCAGACGGCGCGCGCCGTCTTGGCCGGGGCGAAACGAGTCGGTCAAGCAGTGCTCGTGCTCGGAATCTTCGCGGTGATGCTCGCCGCAGCCATGGCATTGGGCCTGCTGACCTGGGTGCCGCACTTCCATGTCAACTCGTGAACGGCGCGGTATCGCCGTCCATTGAAAGGAAATCACATGCGCCACACGGAGCCTCCTTCGCCAAGTTTCTGTTCGAAGACCCCGTTATTT
>Ga0210408_10000822_pt1 | contig 35231 bp, 30 predicted proteins | sample IncBWH4MmetaG_FD_155471 | JGI IMG/M metagenome (GOLD analysis project Ga0210408, IMG submission 155471) | Forest soil microbial communities from Barre Woods Harvard Forest LTER site, Petersham, Massachusetts, United States - Inc-BW-H-4-M | ecosystem: Environmental > Terrestrial > Soil >... | reverse complement strand
TTTTGTGCATCCGAGTCCTTTTTTGCCCTGCCCGTCTTGTAGTCGACGATCTCCACGTCCCTCCGTCCCAGTGAATTCACCTGGTCCATGCGGCCCTTCAGAATCACGTTGTTCTCGACCGGCAGCTGGAAGCTCTTTTCCAGTTCCAACACAATCAAGGGCTGCTCCACTATCGTCTGATGAAAATGGCGCAGTTGCTCCAGCCCGTCCTTCCGGTACTCCCCCTCCTGATATTCGTCTTCATAGCCCACACGGGACCATTCGGTTTCATAAATCTGTTGAACTTCGTCGAACGGCAAGCGGTTGCCTTTTTTGAACTCCGCCATCATCCGCCGGATGGTGCCGTGCATAACGCGGCCAAATGTCAGTGTGGCCTTGGGACCTTCCTGCAAAGACCACAAGGACGAGAATAGGTACTTTTGCGGGCAAGACCTGTAGCTTTGCACAGCGGAAGGATGCAGCTCGAGAGGTTCGGGCGACGGCGGATGAAACGCCTTCGCCCATTGCGCGATGCGCGAGAAAACCTTGGCTCGGCCCAATGGAGCAAAGAGCGAATCCTGCTCCCCTTCGCTCTGTGCTTCGCTGGAAACTTCTGCCTGTACTGGTGCAACTTTTGGCGCAAGCTGCAGCACATCGCGCCGCTTCACCCGGGGTTCCATCAATATGTCCTCGATGAACGGTGGTACTTTTCCTCTCCTCTCCACGAGCGAAGTGATGGTCAGCCGGTCCTGGGCCCGCGTCAGCGCCACGTAGAACAGGCGGCGCTCTTCTTGATGGTGAAAATGAACCTCGGGAGCGCCTTCCTTCATTAGCCTGGCCGGGAACTCGAACACGTGGGAGCGTTCCGGCTGCGGGAACTTGTTCCTGTTCACGCGCAGCACAAATACATGGGAAAACTCCAGGCCCTTGGCGCCATGAACGGTCATCAATTGGACCGCGTCGCCCGGCGCGTCCTCTTCCAGGCAGATCGTTCCGCCCGCTTGGTCGAAGTATTCGAGATACTCAACGAACTCCGCCAGGCCGCGCGTCTCGCTCTTCGCTTCCCACTCCTTCACGAACTCCGGAAGCCTTCTTACATAGGCACGGTCTTGCTCCGAAGCCCGCCCGTAGATTTCGAGCCATTCCACGAGGTCGGCCAGTACTTCCCCCGCCGTGCGGCGCTGCATTGTCTTGCGCTGCGCGGAGAGGAAGTCCAGCAGTTCGCTCAATTCGTTCGCGGCGGGTTCAAAAGGCAGGCTCGCCTGCTTGGTCTGCAGCTCGTCATAAATCTTCTTGCGATTCTTGCGTCCGCGTTCCGCCAAACGTACCAGGTCGGACGGCGACTGCCGCCACGCCGGAGCCGCCAGCACACGAGCCGCCGCAATGTCGTCGTAGGGCTTGGCGATCAAGCGGAGATACGCGATGAGATCCTTCACCAGCGGATGTTCCAGGATGGAGAGCCTGGAGATGACAAACGGAATTTTGCGCTTCGAGAGTTCCCGCACCAGCTCATTGCGATGGCCGTGCGCGCGGTACAGCACCGCGAAATCGCGCCACCGCCGGCCTGCCCTGTGAATGCGCTGGATTTCCCCAGCCACCCATCGCGCTTCGTCCTCGATTTCAGCGAGTTCCACCACGCGAATCTTTTCGCCATCCGGCCGGTTCGTGGTGAGCACTTTCTTTGGAAAATCCGCGCTCGCTGTGTTCATTCCGATGACTTGGCTCGCGACCCGCAGGATGTTCGGCGTTGAGCGGTAATTTTCCGTGAGGCTCACGCGAAAGGGCCTGGAATCTTCGCCTTCGCGCCATCCGGCGAAACGCTCCAGAAAAAGTTTGAAGCTGCCGAAAGACGCTCCTCGGAAGCGGTAAATGGCCTGGTCATTGTCGCCCACCGCGAAGATATTCCTGTTCTCATTGGCCAGAAGCTCCAGCAGGCGCAGTTGCGCGATGTTCGTGTCCTGGAATTCGTCGACCAGAATGTAGCGATACCGTTTTTGCAGCGCCACGCGCAGGGCCGCATCGCGCTCCAGAAGCTCGACGGCTCCGGTGATCAGCGAACCGAAGGACGAGCGTTTCTTTTCCCGCAGCAACTCTTCGCTCGCTTGGTAAGCGCGGGCGATTTCCCGCTCTCGCGCTACTGCTTCTTCGCGTTCACCGAGCGTGTCCGGGTCGAGCTGGCCGCGCTCGGCTTCCAGTTCGGCGGCAAGCTGCTCGGCATAACGGAGATAGTCGCCGTTGGAGACCAGTTCATCCTGGCACCGCGAGAAAAACTCGATGAAGTCGCTCAAGAACTGCCCCGGCTCGGCGAGCCGCCGGTACCGGTCAAGCTGCAGCCGGTGCAAATTCCGCCGCAGCAGGATCCAGTGGTCGACTTTGTCGAGCATCACGTGGTCGGCGTCGACGTCCTTTAGCAGCGACTCGCAGAAGGCATGAAAAGTCTTGAGCGTTACTTCCTTGGCCCGCTCCCCCGCGGCCTTCACGACGCGAGCCTTCATTTCCCCTGCGGCTTTGTCCGTAAACGTCAACCCCAGGATGTTTTCGCCGGACAGCGAAGCGTCCGTCTCCAGCAAGTGCCGGATGCGTTCCGTGATGACGCGCGTTTTTCCCGTGCCCGCGCCCGCAATCACCAGCAGCGGCCCCTCGCCGTGCGTGATCGCGCGCCTCTGCGCGTCATTCAGCTTCAGCCCGCCCTCTTCCAGCGGCGCCATCTCAAATAAGGTCGCCATGACTCCAGCAGCGTATCGGATTTTTGATAGAAGAGGAAACCGCGCGCGAATCGTACGTTTGTTAGACGGCGTCCTGAAGGAGCCGTGAATCGAGAAACACACTGAACACGCCGTGAGGAGTAAGATCCTTTGGGACCCCAAGAACGGCATGAATAAGGTGTGAGGATCCTTGCCATTCCTCTTCGGACGTGGGGCCACCCATGTCATCGTCGTTTAGGAAATACAGAAATACCAGAGTGCTGTTTATGCCATTCATTTCTCTCAGGAAGTACTGATAAGCGAGGCGATTTGCATACTGATAGAAGTGGATGCTCCAATCAGCGACGGCCTTTGGCGCATAGAATTTCCTCGCCTTGGTTAGGCTCTGCTCAATCAATCGCAGAGACCCAGGCGAAGCCTTGGTTGCCGGTGACGCAGCTTCAGGAATGTGAGCCTTGCCCTCCATGAATAGGGGGTGGCCCTCTGAGGTGCTTCCAATGGCGTCCCACACTGGCCCGCGTGCCGGCCAAAACGAGTGGAGTGGCTCTCTCAATTCAGAAAGGCCGCTTCCCTCAACGCGGCATTGTCCCGATACTCCCGAAAGGAGTCTTTCTCAAGCGGCGAGCGCCAGGTCAGTGACTTCCCTTGCGCTATCGCGCCACCGCGCCGAAGAGCATCCAGAAGTAGTTCCGGTTTCCGATTGACCGCGACCTGCAGCCACTTCTGACTTCCTCTTCTAGCGAACTCCGCCAATACGCCCTCCTCGCCCAGGTTCCGGGGATTTTTCAATTCATTGCAAGCACTTCATTGTGGACAAGGTGCAGTCGAATCCACCGTGCTTTCGGTCCGTCAAAAAAGTAAGCGCTCACAGCATCCTTAACCATTGCTCGTAGCTCCTCCCAAGTGTCGCCCTGCGTGAAAATGTTCTCCGTCAAACACTCCGCCGTGTATCCGCCGTCAGCTTCCTCGGTAACTTCGAAGACCAGTTCGCTATCGTGAAGGTTTTCCATTTGCTCTCCGACCCGTACAGGGTAACAGACAACATTGGCAACAAATGTATTAATCGGAGCGCGAGACTTTCTCCTCATCTTTGCGACTTTTCGCCCGCGGCAACCTGCCGGTTGAACTCGGCCGATTTCTTTTTCGGGATCGTAAGTGATTGCCATTTGTCACCCGCGAAGTGCCGCGCCAGGTAAACAATTTGTCCTACATGATAGGAGTAGTGCGCCACCTGCCGGTTGATGGCCTGCATCACCGAATGCGGCTCCGTGCGAATGGTTATCGTCCGCGTCAGATCCGCATCGCTGAGTGGTTCCAAAGCTCCGAAAAGAAGTTTCCACCCGCGTTCCCACATCTCCAGCAATTCCGTGCGCGTCGCTGGCGGCGCTTCAAATTCCGTGTCGCGGTTGCGGTCCGGCTTTTCTCCATCGCTGGTTAGAAAATCCGTCCAGCGCGAGCGCATGTTCCCGGACATATGTTTCACGATGATGGCGATGGAATTGGACTCGCCATCGAGAGTCGCGAAAAGCCCAGCGTCCGGACACTGCGCCATCGCCCGCTCTGCCAGTTTTTTGTAATATTGAAAAACACCGATGGAATCTTTCACATACGACGTGGAGAATTGGTGTGCCATAACGCCATTTTCCACCGTCGTCCGGACCTGTCAACCCCGGTTTTGCACATTGGCCGCGCACCTCAATTCTCGTTCATCGCAGGCAACCAGCCGTCTCGCTCGCGCAACGAAGCACAACACGAGTTGAGCGGCCCGAAGAAGAGCTCCTGGCCGGCCGAAAATAGTGCTTGACAATTCGCTTTTTATTCGCCTATGATTCCGGCGCCTCAAAGCGGAATTCTATAGAAGGAGAAAGCCATGACTGTTGGACAAATGATGTTGGGAGAGTTTGATCAGGAGATGCAGAACACCCGCAAAGTCCTGGAACGCTGTCCGGATGAAAAGTGGAACTGGAAGCCGCACGAAAAATCAGGCACGCTCGGCTGGCTCGCTTGTCACGTTGGCACCGTCCCCGAATGGATCACCATGACCATCAATACGGCGGAGCTCGACTACGCCCCAGTCGACGGCCCTTCCTACCAGCCGCCAAAGATCGAGAATCGCGCGCAGCTTCTCGCCGCCTTCGACAAAGGCAGCGCCGAAGCACGCGCCGCGCTCGCCAAAGTCAGCGACGCTGACATCGCGAAAGGTTGGAAGCTGCTGGCCGGCGGCCAGGAGATTTTCACCATGCCGCGCGTCGCGTGCATTCGCGGAATGTGCCTCAACCACCTCATCCATCACCGCGCGCAACTCACGGTCTACTTCCGCTTAGTAGGCGTTCCGGTACCGGGCCTTTACGGTCCCAGCGCCGATGAGGCCCAGCCGGACGCAGCCGGAGCTGCCGCAAACTAGTCCTTTGACATCCTGTAGGGGCGCAGCATGCTGCGCCCCTACTCGGCACGACCGTGGGAATTGCCCCGGTCTTGTCCAGCTTTTGGTTAGTACGCAAAATATTCGTAAGAATTGTAAGCCAGACCGCCGCCTTGAATGTGCCTTGATTCCCCTGCCGCGAAATTCCCGCCGTTCGAGCCTCCTTTCTTCCTTCGCGCTATAATGATGTGCATTGCTCTGCTGGAGGCCTGCCATGACCACGGAAACTCCCGTCATCCTCTCCGCCGTTCGAACACCAATCGGAAAATTCCAAGGCGGCTTGGCCGGATTCCCCGCCACCGAACTTGGCGCGAAAGCCGTCGCCGAAGCCATCCGCCGCGCCGGCCTTGCTTCGAATCAAATTGACGAAGCCATTCTAGGAAACGTTGTGCAAGCAGGCCTTGGGCAAAATCCCGCGCGCCAGGCGGCGCTAAAGGGCGGCTGCGCCCCGCGCGTCGCAGCCATGACCATCAACAAAGTTTGCGGCTCCGGGCTGAAAGCGGTCGCGCTCGCCGCCCAGGCGGTGCAACTTGGCGAATCGGAAATTGTCGTAGCTGGCGGCATGGAGTCCATGTCCAACTGCCCGTATCTGCTGCCGCAAGCGCGCACCGGCTATCGCATCGGCGATGGCAAGCTAGTCGACTCGATGATCAACGATGGCCTCTGGGACGCCTACGAAGATTTTCACATGGGCATGACCGGAGAACTGGTCGCCGAAAAATACGGCATCACGCGCGAGGAGCAGGACCGCTTCGCGTTCGAAAGCCACCAGAAAGCGGTGCGCGCGCGGAAATCGTGTTTCTTCGAAGCGCAGATTCTGCCGCTCGAGGTGCCGCAGAAAAAGGGCGATCCGATCGTCATCAAATACGACGAATCGCCTCGCGAAGACACCACCTTGGAAGCGCTCGCGAAATTGAAACCCGCCTTCAAGAAAGACGGCACCGTCACTGCGGGCAACGCGCCCGGCACCAACGACGGCGCCGCCGCTTTGATTGTCACCAGCGAACGCAATGCGTCGCGTCTCGGCAAGCAGCCCATCGCGCGGATTGTCGCGCAAGCTGTCAGCGGCGTCGAGCCCAAGTGGGTGATGATGGCACCTGTGGACGCCGTGGAAAAATTGCTGAAGAAAACCGGCTGGGACCGCGACAAAGATGTCGATCTGGTCGAGCTTAATGAAGCCTTTGCTGTTGCGGCGATCGCCGTGACGCGCCAGCTCAAGCTCAATCCCGAAAAAGTAAACGTCAACGGCGGCGCCGTCGCCCTCGGCCATCCCATCGGTGCCAGCGGCGCGCGCATCCTCGTCACTCTTCTCTACGAATTGCAGCGCCGCAATCTCAAGCGCGGCATCGCCGCACTCTGCCTCGGCGGCGGCAACGCCGTCGCCGTCGCCGTCGAACGCTACTAGATTTTCGAGGAGATCTGACCTACTGAATGAGCGTGCTCTGGCTGGCGACGCATTTCCACTGCCCGCTCTGTTTGATCCAGGTATCCGTGAAACGCGCGCGCCGGGTGTACGGTTTTCCCTTGGTAGTGCCGGTTTCCCGGTACACGCCCGTGACGATTCCAGCGCTGCCGTAGACATGCACCTTCATTCCCTCGTCGTACATATGGTCGGGCCGGGACGTGGCCTCGGCCACGGAGCGCAGGTACTGCGCTTTGGTCATCAGTGAGCCGTCGTAATCGACGTACACCAGCGAGTCTTCGAACAATGAGGTGATGGCACCCGCATCGCCTCCCATTTCCGCCTGGTTCCAGGAGCGTTCGAGTTGGATGAGCTGAGTCTCGTCGTCGGTTCCCGCGGGGCGTCCTTGCATTTGCGCGGCGAACACCAGTGCGGTGATCGCCAGGACCACGGCCAAGGTTTTTCGCATGAGGGGATCTCTCCGCTAATAAACGTGTAGCAACAATGCTATGGGAGAAGCCGGTGGTCAAGAAAAAAGGAGGATGAAGATGCGGTGAAGCGCAAGCCGAATTTTGCAAGAAGTTCTCGAACCCGGGCCGGCGCCATGAGGCATTTGAGCAACAGCCCGTCGATGGATGAGTCAACTGACGTTACATTGAATTTTACGCTGAAACTTCGGCTCCTTCTGCTACCGCTTTCAGGTCATTTCCACAATACGGGCAGAACTTGTCGGTTTCCACGACTTCGCGCTTGCACTGGGGGCAGGAAGGATAAAGGTTGCATTTGCAGCTGGGGCAGAAATTGAACCGCGCGCCCACCGTGTTTCCGCATTGCGGACAAGGATACGGCAGCGGCTCGCGCATTAGAAAATAGATGATGAAGCCAAGGGCGAAATAGGCCGGAAAAAGGAGTATCACCAGAAGAGTCCAAAGAGTGGAATTCATGCCGCGACGCTTGGCGTCACGATTGACGTAGCCGAAAAGGAGCAAAAACGGAGCGATTACCAGCGCGCAGGCGGTGATGATACCCGCCAACGCCAGGGAGGCTAGGGCCGGATCGTTTTTCAATTCCGGTGGAAAGATCTCGCCGTTGTTGGCGAGCCCATGGGTGTTCACCACGTAGCCGATCACCTGCGCGAGGATGAAAAGGAAGACTACGACGGCCACCAGCCAGCGCGGGACGAGCTTGAATTCGTCCCAAAAGCGAAGTTTTTCTCTTTTGCGACGAAAGCGGATGAGCCGCATCCTTTCGTTGAAGGAACTGCTGGCGCGTTGTGCGTAGTCGGTCATGATCTGTGTTCTCTATCCTTCTTCGAACTCCATTTATTTCTCTGCTTATCTATCTTGCTCTTGCCATTCGGTTGCGCTCGCCTGGCGGGCGTTTTCAATCAGCATGACCGCGCCGGCGATGAGCGCGGGAATGGCCCACCAAAGTCCAAAACTCAATTGCAAAAGAATTTTGGGCGCGCCGGTATGCTGGCCGACCCATTCGAAGATGCGCCAAACGTAAGGCGCAGTGGCGACGCCGAGAGCCCACGATACGCCGCACGTGATCCACATGAGCCGGTGGCGCGGTTCGCGCTCGCGCAATTCCTGGGCGCGCAGCCGCACGCGGAATTGCGTGCGGCCGACGAGCCCTTCTGGCAACGAGATCGCCGCGGTGCGCAGCAGCCGCAACGCGCGATCCGTCTGACGCGCATGCTCTGCGCAGGAATCACAACTCTCCATGTGCTCCCGGAGCCAGGCCACATCGGTCTCCGGCAAACCTTCAACGCGTGCTCGAGCAATGAGTTGCAGCGCGCGTTCGTGAACGTTTTCGCTCATGATGCAGCGCCTCCCAGTAGGACTCCGCGAAGCGCTTCGAGGCCGCGGTAGAGGCGCGACTTCACCGTGGAAAGCGGAATGCTGAGCACGCCGGCCATCTCGTCAATCTGCAACTCTTCCTGGAAGCGCAGCACCAGCACTTCCCGATATATCGCGGGGATTTTCCGCAGCGAAACTTGAACGTTTTCTTCGCTTTCCTGGCTAAGGACCTGTTGCAGAGGCGAAACCTCGTTCTCGTCCCTTAGTTGCAGCGGATGCTCTAGGCTAGGGTCGGTCAGCGTATCCAGGCTGTGCGGTCTCTTGGAGCGTTGCCAGTCGATGACCAGATGCCGCGCGATGGCGAAGAGCCACGCTTCAAACTTCGACTTGCCGTCGTACTGCTGGCCGCGCTCAAGGACGCGGATCCAGGTTTCCTGAAAAAAATCTTCGGCACGTTCCCTGCTTCCGGTGATGTAGACGAGATAGCGGAACAGGCGGTATTGATATTGCTCGATCAGGCGGTCGAGCAGGTCCGGGTCGCGCCGCTGCAAGCCGCGCGCGATGGTTTTTGCTTCATCGCCCATCAGCGTGGAGAAGAACAGCGTCGGCCCCGGCGTGGCCGGCGCCCCGAAGAAGCTGGGTCGATGTTGAGTCAAACATGAGATCGTGGCGCTCATTCTAACGGGTATACGAGGGAGAGAGTCGAAAAGACGCAGGTGGGCGGGGTAGGGTTGAAGCCCTTGACGGGGGTCGTCGATACCCCCACCCCCGGTGTTTTTGCCAAAGAGTGCGGAATCGTATGAAAACAAAGGAGTTGAGTTTTGCAGGAATGCAAAAAAGCGCAAAAGAGTGCGCAAGGGCTTGAAAAAAAAGGGGATAGTTCATCAAAGGGTGCAAACCTGAAAGCCGGGGAAGGACAGCGCGGCAGGTAGGTGCACCCCGGCATTTTTTGGAAAGAGTGCGCAATTGCTTGTGGGCAAAGGAGTTGTGAAACACTCTTTGAGCAAAGAGGGGAAAGAGAGCGGACAGAACACGTTGGCACGTTGGAAGGTTTGAAGGTTGGAATGTTCAAGAGAGAAGACGGAAGAGGCAAGACAGAGATGGAGCCGTTTGCACGTAGTGCTCTGGGTAAACCCTTCGCAGATAACGCTCGGGGCAGGCGGGACAGGTCGATGGGGGCAAGCGCCGTCCATGTAGGGGGGAGTATCGGGACGAATCGGCGGGTTTGGGGTCGAATCATAACGACCCATGATAACATGAATTAAATGACTTGTCAAGTACATTTATAGTACTAGTATTCAGAAAATAGCGCATTGGTTCGAATGATTTCGCAAAGATAAGAAAACAAAGGGGTAGAGCGCACTGTGCAGCAGCGCAAATTTTTAGCGGTGCGTAGCTAGTTCGCGTAGTAGACTCCCGTTTTGCCATGTTCTGCCCGCAATGCAAAGCTGAGTACCGGCCAGGATTCACGCACTGCACGGACTGTGACGTGGACTTAGTCGAAGCGCTTCCGATCACAAGTGAAACCGATGCAGAGACGAAGGGCTTACGGATAGGTTGGTCCGGGACGCCGCCCGAAAAGGTCTGGAGCGGCAATGATGAAGAGTCCTGCGTGGCAGTGTGCGAGAGCTTGATGGAAGCCGATATACCCTACAGGGTTTTGGAACAAAATCGACAGGATCTTAGGAGCCGGGAGCGGCATTTTGAGATTTGGGTCTCCACATCCGACATGCAAATAGCCAAGGAAATCGCCAACGAGGGCGCAGTCGACTTTGATGACTCGGAAGAGGATCAAGCCATCATGGAATTGCCGGCGCGGGATGACTTGCCGGCAGAAGAAGTTCATGGGGATTGGAATCCAAGAGATTGGTATCCGGAGGACGCAACGTCGGAAGTGTGGAGCGGGAATCCCAAAAAGTGGGGTTCCCAAGTCGAAATGTCGCTAAGAGAAAACCGGATCAACTATCGTGTGACGATGGAAAACGACGCGCTCAAGCGAGTATTTGTGATGCCGGAGGATGAGGCACGGGCGCGGGAAATTGTGCGGGAGATTGTGGAAGGCGCGCCGCCGGAGTGAGACCGTGTTTTGCCCTTTGTGCCTCTCCGAGTTTCGAGATGGATTCACAGTCTGCAGCGACTGTCATGTGCCTCTTGTTGCTATTGGTGACGAAGCACGTTCCGGGAGAGTCAGACTTTGGAAGGGGACTCGACAGAGTAAATTGGATCGGATTTTGGGAGAACTCGACGGAGCAAATATTCCTTGCCATTTCAAAGAAATCGTCAACTACGCTCCTTCCATCATGATCTTGGGGATTCCAATTGGGCCGCGGCGATCAACATTTGAATATGAGGTGTGGATTTTTCGCAAAGACCTTGATCGTGCGCGGTTGTCGTCACGCGCCACATAATTCTGTGACTCGATCCGTGAGGGTACGGCCGGACTGAGATTGTTATGAAACAAGCGGCGATTGGGTTTCGCGTGCATTCTGGGTGGGCCGCGGCGGTCGCGGTGTCGCTTGAAAAAGGCGCGCCTGTTGTGCTCCTGCGGCAGCGAGTTCACCTGGTCGACACTTTCACTTATGAGTTCCGGCAGCCCTATCATACGGCGGAAAAAATGCTGGGTGGACAAGCCCGCGAATTCATTGCGCGAGTGCAGACGGAGGCGCGGCGGCTGGCTTACCGGGCGATCCGGGAGCTTGCATCGAGAACGCAAGAACAGGGAGTGAAACTCACGCGATGCGGACTGTTGCTTGCTTCCGGCAGGCCGCTTCCCACGCTGGAGAAGATTCTTGTTTCCCACGCGCTGATTCACACTGCTGACGGTGAACTTTTTCGCGAGGCGATTCTTCATGCGAGCGCTCGATGCGGTCTCCGCGATTTCAAAATCAAAGATAAAGAACTCCTGGCCCGCACTGGAGAAGTGTTCCGCGCCAAGCCCAATGAGCTGATGCGCCGCGTCACCGAGCTCGGGCGTTCCTTTGGCACGCCCTGGTCGCAGGACGAAAAGTTCGCCACGCTGGCCGCGTGGCTTGCGTTGGTTCCGAAGTCCGCCGGAATTCGAACCCGATTACTGGCCGCCGCACTTCGTTCCAGTAAAGGCTAAGAAAATGACCTGCTTCATCCCCGCTTCGGCTACATTGCTTCTTTCACTTTGCTCAAACACTTGTGAGAGCGCGAATGCGAAGGCTTCGTCGCCACTCACTTGTTTCGTTCGGTCGTGAGTCACTGCAAGTTGAATGGCGAATTTTTCCGGCTCCACGCGCCAGAGCTTTACTGGCAAAGCGGCATTGCCGCCCTGGGCCCATTTGCCATAACGCTGATCCAACGCCGCGTTTATTTCGTCCGTAGATACAGATTTTTCGTAGAGCGCCATTATTCCCCGGGGGCAACTGTCATTGCCGAAGATGTCGATCATGACTTGCCTCGGATATATAGCGTTTGGCCGGGCAGGGTTGTCTTGCCATAACTGAGAGCAACCGGATGACCTGCAACCTAATAACCTGGGGTTTGGCAGCACAATGCGACTGCTATTCTCGCGTTCGACTCGTGGGGAAGATGTCAGAAGAGTCGCAAAGACAATAGCTGCAATAGATATTTTCATTTTGCCTCTGGCAAGGAGATTCGCACACCTACCCGTGGTTTGTTATCTTGGCTATTGTAATGGTCTTAATGCGGCCGGAACCATCCGCTTGTCCGTGTAAGGAGACAATTGGACACTGCTCCGCCGCAGACGGTTGGCGACACTTGACTTGTTTTCCTGCCGTGTGTTTCCGTAGGTCCGCGTGAATTCGGAGAACGCATGAATATAGAACAGATAAAAACGGTGGCGGTGCTGGGTGCGGGGACGATGGGGAATGGGATCGCGCATGTGTTTGCGCGGTCAGGGTACAAGGTGATTTTGCGGGATGTGGAGCAGCGGTTTCTGGATCGCGGGATGGAGACGATTGGGAAGAATCTCGATCGGGAAATCAAGAAGGGGAAGATTGCGGAGGCGGAGAAGGGAAGTGTTCTGGGGCGGCTGCAGCCAGTGACCGATATGGGCGCGATTGCTACAGCGGATTTCGTGATCGAGGCGGTGCCGGAAAAAATCGAGATCAAGCGCGCGGTGCTTGGGGAAGCGGATGGGATTCTGCGGCCCGAAGTCATTATTGCGAGCAACACATCGTCGATTTCGATGACCACGCTGGCGGCGCTGACGAAGCGGCCGGACCGGTTTGTGGGGATGCACTTCATGAATCCGGTGCCGGTGATGACGCTGGTGGAAGTGATTCGGGCGCTGCAGACGAGCGATGCGACGTTTGACACTACGATGAAACTGGCGGAGAAGCTGGAGAAAAAGCCGGTGGCTGTGAATGATGCGCCGGGATTTGTTTCAAATCGCGTGCTGATGCCGCTCATCAATGAGGCGGCTTATTGCGTCATGGAAGGCGTGGCTACGGCGGAAGCGGTCGACACGGTGATGAAGCTAGGGATGAATCATCCGATGGGGCCGCTGGAGCTGGCGGATTTTATTGGGCTGGATGTTTGCGTAGACATCATGCATGTTTTGCAGGAAGGGCTCGGCGATCCGAAGTATCGCGCGTGTCCTTTGCTTAAGAAATATGTGGCTGCTGGCTGGCTTGGGCGCAAATCCGGGCGCGGCTTCTACAGCTATGACCGTTAAAGGTTGTTGCCAAGTATGATAATAAGCAGAAATCTGAAAATCGCGATGATGCTTGTGGGGCTTACTCTGGGCGTCGTGTATGCGCTGTGGTATCCCTACGAGTCGGGCACTGTGCCCGAATGGAAACTCCAGGTCGTCGATCCAAACGGGAAGCCCGTTGTGGGGGCGCAAGTCAATCAGGAATGGATCAATCCGATCGAAGACGGAATGGTTAGTGCTGATTCCCGAACAACCGATGCAAGCGGTGTGGTTTTGTTTCCGAAGCGGTTTTGCACAATCGACTTGCGCTCGGAACCGGCCATTCCGCTCCAAGTAGCAGACTGTTTGTCTGCTGGCAGGATGACTTCGGGGACGTTGATTGGGACGGAGACCCGTTGCATTTATACGCCAAGCTTGTGCTGAAGAAGGGTGCCTGCCCTTACGCGTGAATACTGCAAGGCGAACATAAGGCGAAAAAATAGTGTTTGCTTTTTGTTCGCCATGGTGGTAGTTTGGGGCTCGTCGTTTTCAACAGGTGCACCATGAGCGGTTTTTCGAGCAGTGTTTTAAGCTGTCTGGAACGTGAGAGACTCGAAGAGGAGCTCTCCGAGGCGCGCATCCGGGGGCGGAACCTATCCCGGCTGCGGCAACTGACCCACCGGGAACGGATGGTGTTGGATGAACGCGAGCAGACGGCTCAGATGCGGCTCAGGGACCATGACACGGAGCACGGTTGTCAGCGGTGAAACGGTTTTAGGCGGCTGGCAAAAAAAAAGGGATGGCGCGAGGATGAATCGAGTGGTAAACTCCACACTTCGTTACGTCCCTGGACAAGGGCGAAGCGCTTTCCCGGCGCAGAACCCGGCCGCCGGCCCCGCAGGCCCAAGTTTCTAATTTCCTCCACCGAGGTGAGAAATGACAGACGAAAAAGAAAAATTGCTGGCAGCGGCGATATCGCAGATTGAAAAGGACCACGGCAAGGGCGCGATCATGCGCCTGGGCAGCCGGGATATTTTGGTGCCCGTCAGTGTAATTCCCAGCGGATGCCTTTCGATCGACGCGGCGCTGGGCGTCGGCGGATTTCCGCGGGGGCGGGTGATCGAGATTTACGGCCCGGAATCGGGCGGCAAGACGACCATGACGCTGCACGTGATCGCCGAAGCGCAGAAGCTGGGCGGGCAGGCCGCGTTTATCGATGCGGAGCATGCGCTCGATCCGGTCTATGCGCGGAAACTGGGCGTGGACGTGGACAACCTGCTGGTTTCGCAGCCCGATAACGGCGAGCAGGCGCTGGAAATTGCCGAAACGCTGATCCGTTCCGGCGGAGTGGACATCGTGGTGGTAGACTCCGTCGCGGCGCTGGTGCCCAAGGCGGAACTCGAAGGCGACATGGGCGATCCGCAAATGGGTTTGCAAGCGCGGCTGATGTCGCAGGCGCTGCGCAAGCTGACGGGCATCGTTTCGAAGTCGCGCACCTGCCTGATTTTCATCAACCAGATCCGCGAGAAAATCGGCGTGATGTTCGGCAATCCAGAGACGACCACGGGCGGGCGCGCGCTGAAGTTTTACGCGTCGATGCGCGTGGATATCCGACGGATTCAGGCGATCAAGGAAGGCGATAAAGTGGTTGGGTCGAGGACGCGTGCGAAAGTGGTCAAGAACAAGGTGGCCGCGCCGTTCCGCGAAGCGGAATTCGACATCGTGTACGGCGAAGGCATCTCGCGCGAAGGCGACTTGATCGATCTGGGCGTGGATAAAGGCTTGGTCGAGAAGAGCGGCACGTGGCTGAGCTTTGGAGGCGAACGCATGGGCCAGGGCCGCGAAAACGCGCGCGTCTTCCTGAAGGAAAACAAGGACATCCGCGACAAGCTGGAAAACGCCCTGCGGAAGAAGCTGGAAATCCCGGCGCCGGGCCATTCGAACGCGGCTGCGGCTGGGACGAACGGCCACGCCGCGTCGGCGCAAGGGGAGAAGGCGCCCCTGAAAGCGGCGACAGCGGTTGCGGGCGCGGACGCATCAAAAGCCCGTCCCACGCGCTAAACGCCGCAGTACGGTTATAGTTATAGAGACGGCCCTTCTGCCATCAGGCGGAAGGGCCAGTTTTTTTGAGGCTATAATGGTCGCGCCTGGCTTCGTGCGGGCACCAAGGGTCATTACGCACTGAGGCCCGCTGGTGAAGTGCGGCGCCTCCTAGAGAATGACCATATTCGGGACTTAAGTCGTACCCGACCGAATCGGGATGCAGCGGGACACCTGCACTTTCGGGGGCTGAGACGCGACCTGACTGGACGAAGGTTCAGGTGCCTGACCTGCCGGTCAGCTATTGATAACAAAGCACATAGCCTCGTACTGGGGCTTGAGGGCTATTGCGTTTGGAGGGTGCAAATCCTAAGATGTGACACTGGGGAAGGAAAACTGTTTCCTTTTGAGACAGAGACTTTCTAGCCCATCGCCACTAAGTCGCATCAAATCAAGGGCGACGTAGATTGGCCGATGGGGTGCAATAAATCTCCGCAGCTCGTCCACGGACAGCAAGCGGCCGATACGACAAGGAACAGTGTTCGTGAATGTTTGTTGACCGCAGGAACAACGTAAGGTAAAACACTGACCCCAGTAGATTTTTTTGGATGGGCAGGCCAGGGAAGAGGGCCGGTTGGCGGTCACCCTGAAAAGGTGGAAATAGTGAAGCAGTTCGGAAAATCCGTTCTCGCGATTTTGATGGCAGCAGTGTTCGCGCTGCCGCTGCCTGCGGCACCGGCTGCCGGCACGCCGGTGAGGCGCGCTCATAGATATGCCACGCGTTATCGCGGGGTGCCAACATTTGCGGATTCTTCCAGCGCCGATGATGGCGCTTACGATGATCCGATCGTTCGCGCGGCGGCGGTTTCCGCGCTGGGCCGTTACAACGGAGCGGTGGTCGCGGTCGATCCGAGCACCGGGCGCATCCTCACGGTGGTGAATCAAAAGATTGCTTTTGGCGATGGGTATATTCCTTGCTCGACGATCAAGCCGACGATTGCGCTGGCCGCCCTGGAAGAGAATGTCATCACCCGCGACACCATGCTCAAGGTGGGGCGCCGCAAGTACATGAACCTGACGGAAGCGATGGCGCATTCGAACAACGTGTTTTTCGAGCAGCTCGGTTCGCGCATGGGATTCGAAACGGTTTCCAAGTATGGCCGCCTTCTGGGCCTGGGAGAACTTGCTGGATACAACTTACCCGACGAACATCCGGGGTCGTTTCCGACGGTGCCCCCGGCCTATGGCGGAGTGGCGCGGATGTCCAGTTTTGGCGAGGGGATTCAGGTGACACCGTTGCAGCTCGCGGCGCTTTCGGCAGCGTTCGCGAATGGCGGGACGCTTTATTATTTGCAGTATCCGCACAGCCAGGCAGAAGTTGAGAATTTCACGCCGCGCGTAAAACGCGAATTGAATATCGGGCCGATTCTTCCGGAAATCCGCGAAGGCATGCTCGCCGCGGTGCTTTATGGGACCGGCAAATCGAGCTTCGACCGAGGCGGCGACGAGATGCCGCTGGGCAAGACGGGGACTTGCGACGACCACACGACGCCTTCGAAAATCGGCTGGTTCATCAGCTACACCGACGACGCGCACCCGAAAATTGCGCTCGCCGTTCTGCTGCGCGGAAACACGCGCAGCGTGAAGGGTCCGATGGCCGCTGTCGTTGCCGGCCGGATCTACCGCAAGCTCCGCGAACAGAATTATTTCGCGGCCTCCACGCACGCCGCAGCCGTCAACCCCGGGAACTGACGCAATCAATAAATAATCGGGAGTTTTGAGAAGTCGGAAGACGTGTCGTCGGTCACGCGCAGCACGACCAGGGTACGATCGTCGTGGGGAGCGACATCAACGCCGCTATGAGTGTCTGTTTCAGCGAGGATGCGGTCGGCGATCTCGCGGGCCGAATCTAGCGGAGAAATAGAGGAAAGAAGAGCCGCCAGCCGCTCCGGACCAAATTCTTCCCGCGTGGGATTCTCCGATTCCAGGATGCCATCGGAAGCGAAAACAAGGACATCACCCGGCTCCAAGTCAATGGTCGTTTCATCGTATTGGGTATCGGGAATAAGGCCGAGAGGCACGCCTTCCAGGAGAATGGCTTGCACGCGCCCATTGCGGACCAAAAGAGGATACGGTCCGCCGGCGTTGGCAAGCGTAAGTTTGCGAGTCGAGGCGTCGTAAACGGCAAACAGCATGGCGATGAATCGCGAATCAAGCCGCGCGGCGAGCAGACGCTGATTCAGGAGAGCAAGCATGCAAGCCGGCTCGCAGGCGTGATCGACGACGATTTCTCGGACAGTGCCGATGGCCAGGGAACCGTAGAGCGCCGCCGCAGTGCCCTTGCCGGAAACGTCGCCAAGCGCCAAGCCTAACCGGCCCTCTCCGTAGGGTAGAAAGTCGTAGAAGTCTCCGCCCAACTCACGCGCGGGAACGTACCCGGCTGCCAAATCCAAGCCGGGCACTTCGCGCGCGCCAGTGGGAAGGAGTTGCCGCTGAATTTCTCTTGCGGTGTCCAGTTCGCTGCGCATGCGGCGTTCACTTTCCGTGGCTTCCTGGAAAAGGCGCGCATTCTCGAGTGCGATGGCTATGTAGGACCCAAGAGTGGTAAGCATGCGCTCGTGTTCCATGGTGAACGCGTGAAGCTCGGAGCTCTCGAGATCGAGAACCCCAATCAGGCGGTCCTGCATGAGCAGCGGCACGACCAGCTCGGAACGTGCTTCCACGCCGGTATCGCAGCGAATGTAACGCGAATCGTCGGTGACATCATTGACCCGCAGGACACGGCGCTCGCCCGCGGCGGTTCCGGTGAGTCCTTTGTGCAGAGGGACGCGCAAGCGCGCGGCAATAGCGTCACCGCAGCACATGGCGAAGATGCTCTCGAGATGCTGGGTTTGCTCGTTCCAGAGCATGACGCTGAAGACGTCATACTTGACGATTTTCTTGATGCGCTCGGCGACGCGGCGAAGAAGTTCTTCACGGTCTAGGATGGAGGTCACTTCGCGGCTGACTTCATAAAGCAGCGCGAGGGTATTGGCCTGCTCGGGGTGCGAAACAAACAGGCTCTGCGGGACGGGGTCCACATCACCCAAAAGCGCAAACGAGCCGATTTTTGATAGGTCTTCCATCACGGCAGAGGCGCTCCGCCAGTCTCTTATTTGATGTAGCAGATTCCTGAAGGTTGCACAATTCAATTTTCAAACAGGGTGCAGAAAGCCCGGGAAAAACCTGGTCGGAAGAGATGGGCTGGTGAGTTGCACCGTGACCAGGAGTTTCCATCGAGGGGCGGAATCCACAGTTCGCAAATGGCCTGCCATTTAAGGCTTGCACGACGAGGCGGTCTTGCCATCCGCATCCTGATGAAACAGCGCCTTGCTGCAATCGCGCAAGGACAGAAGCTCCGTTTCTTCCAATCCGTAGCGCCCAATAGCTGCCCGGTAGCCCTTCCAATTGAACGGGCGATGCCGCTTTGCCATGGTCCGGAAAAATCGGTCAAAAAAGTAGAAGGCGATGCCGAAATTGGCGTCCATGAAGCCTGCGCTGTTCACACTTCGGTGATGAATGTCGTGCAGCCTTCTGGCACTGAGGAACCACGATCTAAGGACAGGAACTCGCGTCATCCAGAAGTTCTCGATGTGCATCCTGTCATGCAGGTAGCTGAACATCAGGATTGGCCAGCCGAGCAACATGCACAACGCGAGCACCTGGTACACGTGCGGCACACCGAGAGCCGCCATCACCCCCCAGCAAAACAGCAGGATAATCGTGGATGGCGCAAGCCATTCGATCCCCACATTGCCGACGGCAAAGCGGTTATCGGTGGCGTCGTGGTACTCTCCGGCGCGCATGGGTTGCCGCGGGCCATAGATCAGGAAGTGATGGACCAGATGGCCGCGGCTGAGGGCGGGCAACTTGTCGCTGTGCAGAAGGCGGTGCAGCCAGTAGCCGGCAAACTCCGCGACGATGCCGACGAATGTGACGTGGAAGCGTTCGTAAATCATGGGTGCTTCTCCTTCGCCTCTTGCCGCAGCGCCAAAGCGAAACGCGGCATGGCCGTTGAGTTGACCTTAAGGAGTGCGGAGGGGGCGTTCAAGCGACAAGGAACGCCAAACTAGTGTGGAGGGGACATGTCGCACTATGTCGCGGGGCCTTGGTTCGTTGCGCGTTGAAAGGAAAGGACTTGCTGCAGAGAGCGGAAGGCTCAGCGCGTCTACGGAAGAAGAATCCGCAATTTCAAGCGCAGAGCTGTTTATCGCAACGGAGCGCGGTGACCAGAGTGGGCACGGCGCTCTTGGATACCTCGGAGGAAACTATGGTTGTTAGCAGGCGAAAACTACTTCACTTCCCAGGTGTCGCCCGCGCGCAGAAGTTTGGCCAGATCGCCGCGGCCGCGCTTGGCGACAACATCCTTGATCTGCTGGTTCATCACATCTTCGTAGCGCGGCACGTCGCCCCACGCGCGGAAAACGCCGATGGGCGTCGGGAAGTCCGGACGGTGCTCCATGTGGGAGAGCTGGAAAGCGTACGACGGTCGCGGGTGGTGGGCATCGTGAACAATCAGATCAGACTCAGTGATGCTATTGCCGAGATGGACGACTTCCATGTCGCCGTCGGATGTCCGGCGGATACCCTTGTCGCGGTTCTTGCCGAAAATCATCGGCTTTCCATGCTCGAGCTGAAGGACGTGCTCGCTGCGGGCGTCGCGGTCGGTCAGCGAGAACCATGCGCCGTCGTTGAAGATATTGCAGTTCTGCAAGATTTCCACGTAGGCAGAACCCTTGTGCGCGGCCGCGTGCTTCAGCGTCTCTTTCAGGTGCCCCTGGAAAACGTCCACGGAGCGGGCCACGAACGTGGCCTCGGAACCGATGGCCAGCGAAACGGGATTGAACGGCCGGTCCAACGATCCGAAAGGCGTCGATTTCGCTTTCTTGTTGAGTTCTGAAGTCGGCGAGTATTGCCCCTTCGTCAGCCCGTAGATCTTGTTGTTAAACAGCAGCACCTTGATGCCGACGTTGCGCCGCAGCATGTGGATCGTATGATTGCCGCCAATCGAAAGCGCATCTCCGTCGCCGGTTGCCACCCAAACTTCCAAGTCGGGACGGATGGCTTTGAGCCCGGTCGCCACCGCGGGTGCGCGGCCGTGAATGGTATGGAAGCCATACGTGTTCATGTAATACGGGAAGCGGCTGGAGCAGCCGATGCCGGAAACTATTACAAAATTTTCTTTCTTGATCCCCAGTTCCGGGAAAACGGCCTGCACCGCGGAGAGAATGGCGTAGTCGCCGCAGCCGGGGCACCAGCGCACTTCCTGGTCGGTTTGAAAATCTTTTTTCGTGAGGGGCGGTGGCAGCGTCGCGGTTCCCATGGTCGATTCTCCTAGAGTCCCAGCATCTCTTCGATTTTTTGTTCCAGCTCAGTTTGCTTGAACGGCCGGCCCTGGATTTTGTTCAAGCCGACGGCGTCGACGAGAAACTTGGCGCGCAGAACCCACAGGAGTTGGCCCATGTTCAACTCGGGAACCAGAATCCTCTTGTAGCGTTTGAAAATGTCAGCGAGATTCGAGGGAAGCGGATTAAGGTACCTCAGGTGCAGGTGGCCGATTTTGCGGCCCTTGGCACGCTGCGCTTTCAGTGCCGCCGTAATCGATCCGGAGGTCGAGCCCCACGCAACGATGAGCAAGTCGCCTTCCAGGTCGCCCGCAGGGAGCACGTTGGGAATGTCTTGCGCGATCGCCGCAACCTTTGCGGCTCGGACGCGGACCATATTTTCGTGGTTCAGCGGCTCGTAGTTGATATTCCCGGTGGGATCCTGTTTCTCGAGGCCGCCGATGCGATGTTCCAGTCCCGGAGTTCCCGGAACCGCCCACGGACGCGCCAGAGTCTGCGGGTCTCGCTTGTAGGGGAGGAATCCGTTCGGATCGCTCGCGAATTTCACCGGGAAATCCGGAATATCACTCAAGTCCGGAATCCTCCACGGCTCGGCGCCGTTGGCCAGGTAGCCATCGGAAAGAACGATGACAGGCACCATGTACTTGACGGCGATCCGGCTTGCTTCGATCGCCACCCAGAAGCAATCCGCCGGGGTCGACGCCGCAAGTACGGGAATGGGCGCTTCGGAGTTGCGGCCAAAAAGCGCCTGCAACAGGTCGGCTTGCTCGGTCTTGGTGGGAAGGCCGGTTGACGGCCCGCCGCGCTGGATGTCGCAAATCACCAGTGGAATCTCCACCGCCACGGCAAGACCCAGCGCTTCTGTTTTCAGGGCCATTCCAGGGCCGGATGTCGTGGTGATGGCCAAGGCGCCTGCGTAGGCCGCGCCGATCGAAGAGGTAATGGCCGCGATTTCGTCTTCGGCCTGAAAGGTCATCACGCCAAAGTCTTTGTACTGGGATAGCTCGTGCAGAATGTCCGAAGCCGGAGTAATGGGGTAACTGCCCTGAAAAAGTGTCAGCCCCGATTTCTGCGCGGCGGTCACAAAACCGAGCGCCAGCGCCTGGTTACCGCTCATGCTGCGATAGAGTCCCGGCGTTAGCTGCGCTGGCGGAATCTCGTAACTAACCTGGAATGCCTCCGTCGCTTCGCAGTAGGAATAGCCGCCTTTGAGCGCGAGCTTGTTCGCTTCCACCAGCAGCGGCTTGTTCTTGAATTTGTCCTCAATCCAACGGACGGTGGGCTCGCTCGAGCGGTTGTAAAGCCAATAGCACATGCCCAGCGCGAAAAAGTTTTTGCAGCGGTCCATGGACTTGGCGTCGAGGCCCAGATGCTCCAGGGAACGCCGCGTGAGCCGCTCCAGCTCGACGGAAAACAAGCGGAATTTATCAAGCGAATGATCTTCCAGCGGATTCGAGGTCATCTGCGCTTTGCGCAGGTCGCCTTCCTTGAAACTGTCGCTGTTGACGATGAGGATACCGTTGGCCTTCAGGTCGGCAACGTTTACTTTCAGCGCCGCCGGATTCATGGCAATCAGCACATCGATGGCGTCGCCGGGGGTGTAAACCTCATTCGAGGAAAAGTGCAGTTGAAAGCCGCTGACCCCGGGAATCGTTCCTGCAGGGGCGCGAATCTCCGCTGGATAGTCTGGGAAAGTGGCGATGTCATTGCCATAAAGCGCGGCGGTATTGGTGAACTGGTTGCCGGTAATCTGCATCCCGTCGCCGGAGTCGCCCGCGAAGCGAATGACCGCCTGATCGAGCACTTCGCGCTTATTCTTTACTGGTGGAACTTCCGCGAGCGTAGACATTCTTGTCCCAGGCCTCCGCTGATCGACGAACTCCCCCCTACCCCAGGGGTGTGTGGCTCAATCATAAGGATGAGGCGGTGCGGTGAAAGGATGGCTTCTAAGGCAGCCCGCCAGGAGCCGACAACCAGAGGATATCACATCGGCAAGCGCATCGCCGGAACGAGGGTGCTTCGAGAGGAGATGTGCCCTATCAAGAAAGACTTTATGGGAATCGAATCACTCACAATTATAGGCGGGCTTTGAGTTGACAGTGAGCGGATCGGGTTTGAGCGGCGATGACGAGTTCCGTGAGCGGTTACCGGAGATAGGCGACCCCATACTCTATCAATCCCTTTCCCGCCCCCTTGCGCGAACTAACGATCTTGGCTTGTGAATAGATATTTGGAGCCCTGGAAGCGTAGGGAACGGCCATTTCCATGCGTGTTCCTTCGGGGTAATGGTTGGCGCTGTAGAAGCTTAGGCCACCACGCGCGAGATCCCTGACCAGCACGACTTCATTTCCCAGCGAAGAATGACGGACACATCCAACCGCCTCTACTTGAATCCGATTGTGGGACCGCAGGTTTTGCTTCCCATTGGCCAGGAACCGTTGTGACCCTTGAATCTCACTATCCAGTTCAGCCGGGACGTGAGGATCCGCGGAAGTATGACCGAACGGCCGGGTCCACGTAGTCCAGCCTTCGCAACTCGCGCAGGTACGGGAGATGCAATGGTGGCGGAGGAAAAGATCCGCCTCAAATTCACTGAGGTATGTTACCTCCAATCGGGAACAGGCAATACAGCGAAGCAAGGCTCGTAGTACCGCTTTCTCCCGTTCGGGTGCGGGAGGAAAAGCAATGTCCCACAAATTGGCCGCCGCGTCGAGTAAGGCAACCCCAAACACACGGGCCTCGGACCATCCTGGGAGGCGGCCCACCACTCGAGCAGTAGCTTCTTTGCCAGATCCGACTCGCTGAATCTTGATGTTCTGGCCAGCGTGCATCTCCAGGTCCGCCATAATCGCAGCGCCCCGGCGGCTGATGTCTACTGTCCGTCCTTCCTTCCACAAATCTCTACCGTGTTCTGCAATACCGCAGACACGAATGTGCAAGGACAAAAAGACACGATCGCTCTCACGTTGATTATTATCCTCAGCAGAAAAAGGGGCATGCCCCGCGCCGAGAACATCCTTAGCAGATTCGCTTGTCGGATCGTTCGACATAGGCCATCACCGCGACTGGAAGAAATCGAGAGACTCCCAGTTCGTCATGCCGCCAAATGAGAGTCCCATTTCCCCAAGCCGCAGAACCGACTAACATGGGCTGGACTCCCAAGCTAGTCTCAGTGGCTTGCACGGTTGCGACAATCAGGTAAAGAACGGAATTTGGAGAGAGCATTTCCCCTTACCAAACGCGGGGGACCGGATGCTGGCAACAAGCGCAAGATTGGCCTTGACGTTCGCTTTCTTTTCGCCTAAAGTGCCTGTGGAAAAGATTGGCAAAGGGAGGCGCGCATGACTCTGACCAAAAGGCAAAAGGAAGTTCTCGATTACCTGGTGGCCTTTGAAACCAAACACGGCTACGCGCCAAGCTTCGAGGAAATTGGCAAAGGCCTCAAGCTCACTTCTCTGGCCACCGTGCACAAGCACATCACCACGCTCGAGAAAAAAGGTTTCATTCGCCGCGGCTACAATCAGAGCCGCTCCATCGAGATCATCCAATTGCCGAAGTCCGTCAAGGATCAAGTGAGCGACCGCAAGCTGCAGGAGCTTCCCCTGGTGGGCAGGATCGCGGCGGGGCGTCCGCTGGAAGCGGTGGAAGAACGCGAGACGATTTCGCTCGGCGACTTTGCGCGTGGCGGCAATTCCTTTGTACTGCAGGTGAAGGGCAGCTCCATGATCGAAGATCACATCCTGGACGGGGATTTCGTCGTTTGCGAGCAAACGCAAGTCGCTAACGCCGGTGACATCGTGGTGGCGCTGATTGGGGGTGAAGAAGCGACGCTTAAGCGCTTCTATCGCGAAGGCCCTGGCAAGGTACGTCTGCAGCCGGCCAATTCCGAAATGGCCCCCATCATGGTCGCGGCGAACGACTTGAAAATTCAGGGCCGCGTCATCGGCGTCCTTCGCAAGTACTAGTTTTGTGACATCCAGCGGTTCCTCACTTCAACCATAACTGTTTGGCTTTGAACGGCCTGTTGAGCTTGGTTGTCAAGCTGCATCGCTGTCCTGCCGTATTTCCGTGCATAAAATGTTTGTGTCAGAATCCAACCGTGTGCATCACAATAGTGTCCCCGTTATTCTCTTGAAGCCATGGGAAGCAATGCGGCAGGGGACAGGAAGCTGAAGGAAGTTCAAGAGAAATATCCAAGAGCTGGTGAGGTCGCGAACTTGTCCACGAAACGCCAAAGCATCTTAATCGTCGAACCCGATTCGGCCTCACGCGCGGTGCTTGAGGAGTTGGTGCGTTCGGCCGGCTATGACGTGGCTGTGTCGTCCTCTCAGGCAGAAGGATTCAAGTTCGTTCAAGACGCGGGCGTGGACCTCCTGATTCTGTCCGCCGACCTTGCCGACATCCAGTGCTGCGACGCCCTCACCGAAGTCAAAGGCAATGCGGCCACCTCGGGGACGCGCGTAATTCTCCTGATCGAGGGTGGGGGAGCGGCGCGCGCTCGGGGCCTTGATCTCGGCGCCGACGAAGTGCTTACCGTGCCCTGGGAAGGCGCGGAGCTACTCGCGCGCATCCGCGTTCAATTGCGCGACAAGCACGCCTTTGACCAACTCCAGGAAAAAACACGCATCGCCGATGAAGGCCGCGAGATGGCCCAGACCGCTTTCCAGGCGCTTGCGGTCACTGAAAAAATGACGCGCGATGCTTTTTCCCTCGGACGCGCGCTGAAAATCGGAGTGGCCGCGCTTTTTTCCGTCGCCGTCGTCATCGCCGGAATTTTTCTTCTTTACTCGCGGCGCGCCGACAAGGAGGCCAAGCGCGCTTTCTCCGTGATCGCCCAGCTCGAGCGCGGCGCTCACCGCCAGGAGCAATTGATGGCGGATGCTCGCAGCGCGCGCGCCGATCTCCAGCAGTCCGATGCGCAGGCGCAAAAGCAACAGCTCAAACAGCAATCCGATGAGTTGCGCCAGAAAATCTCCGGCGCCGAACCCGGCGACGTGTCCGCCCTCCGCAAGCAGCTCGAAGAGACCACCAGCCGGCTCAAACGCGTGGAAACCGAGTCGCAATCCGCCGAAGAAGTGATTCGCGCTTATGCTCCGAGCGTATGTCTGCTGCATGTATCTGTTTCTTTCATCGACCGCGCCTCCGGCCGGCCTTTGCGTTATGGCGGGATCAATCCCGATGGCGAGCCGCTCCACGACAGCGATGGCAATCCCGTTTATACGCTGGAGGGCCGCGCACCCGAGGTTCGCGCGGATTTCTTTGGCACCGGATTCATCGCCGCCAACGGCCGCATCCTCACCAATCACCATGTGGCGCAACCCTGGTGGAAGAATGACGAGCTTGCGGGTATTGCCAGCCAGGGGCTCAATCCCGCCATCGCCGAGATGACCGCCTATTTCCCGGATGCGTCTGCCGGCGTTCCCGTCAGCGTTTCCGAAATTTCCGAGGAGGCGGACCTTGCGGTGTTGAAAGGCGATTTGTCCGCCTTGAAAAAACCCATTCTGAAAATGAATGCCCGCAAGGATGCGGCCGTCAGCGGCCAGCCCTTGCTCTCGGTTGGCTACGCAACAGGCATTAGCGCCATACTCGCGCGCGCCGGAGAAGATGCCGTGCAGGAAATCGCCAAGAGCACCGGCGGAAAGCCGACAGAGGTAGTCAACGAACTGCTCCGCCGCAAGCTTATCCGCCCGCTGGTGACGCAGGGCCATATCGGCGACATTCTTCCGGACAAAATTGTATATGACGCGCAAACCACCTCCGGCAGTTCGGGCGGCCCGCTCATCAATCACGATGGAGAAGTTATTGGCGTGACCTTCGCGGTCGTGAAAGGGTTTGGCGGTTCGAATTTTGGCGTGCCTATTCGCTTCGCCCAGCCGCTCCTCAAGCCATGAGGGGCCGGCCGTTCTGTTTTATTCTCGGAGGTGGAGCCGAAACGCCGTATTCTATTGCTATCCGGAACATGAGCCACCTGCTCGTTCGCGCTCGTCTGATCGCCGTTTGTCTGATCGCCATTCTGCTTGCGTTGCCACCTCCTGCTCAGGCTTACGCGGTCCTCTCGCATGAAGCTATCATCGACGTCGTGTGGGAGACACACATCAAGCCGCTCCTGCTGAAAAAATTCCCGCAGGCCACCGAGGAAGATTTGAGCAGGGCGCAAGCCTACGCTTACGGCGGCGCCATCATTCAAGATATGGGCTACTACCCGTACGGCAGCCCTTTTTTCAGCGACCTCACGCATTACGTTCGCAGCGGCGATTTCATCCTGGCGCTGCTGCGAGACGCCAAAGACGTCAACGAGTACGCTTTCGCCGCTGGCGCTCTCGCCCATTACGCCGCGGACAACAACGGCCACCGCCTCGGCACCAACCGCGCCGTTCCGATTCTATATCCCCGCTTGCGCAAAAAATTTGGCGACAGCGTTTCCTATGCAGACAATCCGCTGGCGCATGTGAAAACCGAATTTGGTTTTGACGTTCTGGAAATCGCGCGTGAACGCTACGCCCCGGACAGCTATCACGACTTCATCGGTTTCGAAGTTTCCCGCCAGCTTCTCGATCAAGCTTTCCGCGAAACCTATGGCCTCGAGTTGAAAAATGTGCTGGTGAACGAAGACAAGGCTCTCAACTCCTACCGCCGCGACGTCAGCAAGCTCATTCCCAAAGCCACCCGCATCGCCTGGCACCTCAAGGAAGATGAGATCAAGGACGACATTCCGGACGCCACGAAAAGAAAATTTCTTTTTAACCTCTCGCGCTCGAATTATGAACGCGAGTGGGGCAAGGACTATCGCAAGCCCAACGCGGGCGAGCGTTTTCTCGCGTTTCTCTTTAAGCTGGTCCCCAAGTTCGGCCCGCTCCAGATCCTGCAATTCAAGACGCCCACGCCCCAGACCGAACGGATGTTTGAAGCCAGCTTCAACGCGACGCTCGACCGCTATCGCGAACTTCTTACAGAGCTTCGCGAAAGCCGGCTGGACCTGCCCAATGATAATTTCGACGTCGGCGAGAACACCGGCCCTGGAAAATACCGCTTGAACGATGAAGCCCATGCGAAACTGCTGGGCAAGCTGGCGGAACTTAAATTCGCGGACGCCTCGCCGGAAGTCAAAGCGGAGCTATTGCGCTTTTTTGCCGAGCCAGATGCGCCGTATGCCACAAAGCGCAACGCCAAAGCCTGGGCCACGGTGCAAGTCCAGCTGCAACAGTTAAAATCAGCAATCTGATGTCAGACGGGCTTCCGCCAAGCACCAGCCAGAAGTCACCAGTCACTTTGCCCTTGCACTCCTGCAACTTCAGAATTCTGCTTTATTTCGTGATCTTGGCGATGAATGCGGAGTACGGTTCCATCGGCACGGTTCCGCTCGCCGGTGGCAGCGGTTTGTGAGAACTCGTTAGCAGCACGCTGACTCGCGCCGTGCCAAACCCCAGAGGAGAAATGTCCAGCCGCGCCTGCTGCTCCGTGCCGGACATATTCAGCATCACCAGGATCGCTTCGTCCTTATACCGCCGCGCGTAACTCAGCACGTTCGGATCGTTCCCGTTCAACAGTTGAAAATCGCCTTCGAGCAGCGCCGGTTCTTTGTGCCGCAGCGCCAGAAGCTGCCGGTAGAAACTGAGCATCGAATTCTCATCTTTCATTTCGCTGGCTACGTTGTGCGATTTTGCGTTCGCCGGAACCGGCAGCCACGGCTTTGCTTTGCTGAAACCCGCATTCTGGCCGTCGTTCCATTGCATCGGCGTGCGTTCGCCATCGCGGCCTTTTTCCAGCGGCCAGCCCAGCTTTCCGATCGGGTCTTGTACTTCGTCTTTGCTCTTCGGATCGTTGTTCTCCATGCCGATCTCTTCGCCGTAGTACATGATGGCCGTGCCGCGTAGCGTGAGGTACAGCGCCGCCATCATTTTGGCGATGTCGTCATTGTGCGTCCCGTCTGCGTAACGCGTATATGACCGTACGATGTCGTGGTTGGTGATCACATAGGTGGGCCAGCCTCCTGCGGCGTCCACCGCGGCGATGTGCTTGCGGTATCGATCCGCCGAGAGCCCTTTGAACTCCGTCATCATCAAATCCATCGGCAGTTGCAGTTCGTCGTTCTTCGCCCCGTAGTAGTCCTTCAGTTCGGAAACATTCGTAGTCCACGTCTCGCCGATCAGCACCGACCCATATTCGTCCGCGGCGCTCCGCAATTTGCGCATCACGTCGTGAACTTCAGGCAATTTCTTGTTGTACTTCTCCTCCATGTTCGGCCGGCCGAATTTGTCCGTGCCCGGCAGCAACGGATTGTCCGTGAGTTTAGGATCCTCAAACAGCGTGTCCACCGCATCCAGCCGGAATCCCGCGACGCCGCGCTTGTACCAGAATCGCGTCACGTCCAGCATGGCCTTTTCCACGGCCGGATTGCGCCAGTTCAAGTCCGGCTGCTCTGGATAAAAGTAGTGGTAGTAATACTGGTTCGTCTTCGGGTCGAGCTTCCACGCGGACAGGCCAAACGTCGAAAGCCAGTTATTCGGCGGCTGTCCGGGCCCTTTGCCATCCCGCCAGATATACCAATCGCGGTGCTCGGAGGTTTTCGCAGACTTGGAATCCTGGAACCACTTATGCTTGTCCGAAGTGTGATTCACCACGAAATCAAGAATGATTCGAATGTTGCGCTTCTTCGCCTCGCTCACCAGGTGATCGAAATCCTTCATCGTTCCATACATCGGATCGATGGCCTCGTAGTCGGAAACGTCATAGCCGAAATCCACTTGCGGCGAAGGAAAACACGGAGTGATCCAGAGGGCGTCGACGCCCAGCTCTTTCAAATAATCCAGTTTCGAAGCGATCCCGTTCAGGTCGCCGATCCCGTCGTTGTTGCTGTCTGCAAAGCTCCGCGGATAAATTTCATAAAACACCGCGTGCTGCCACCACGCGTGCCCCTGTGCATCCGCCTTCTGCTCCTGCGCTCCCGCCCAGGGAACGCACGCTCCGAGGACCAGAATCAATACGCCCAGACCGAAAAGTTTTCGAATCACGCTTCTTCCTCCTATGCCCAGCTCCCTTTGCACTACGGTCTGCCACCCATACTTACCGGCGAGTTAGCGCTTTCCCGGCTTGCCCCTTTTCTGCTCGGTTGAAAAATGGACGACGATCTTCACGTGCGGATACTGCTCTGAATTGTTTTGCGGAATATGGACTGCGATCGCCGCCTTCGCCGCGCCCGGATGGAACTCCGCCCCTTCCACGTTTTGAATCAAGCCGGCGTTCCATACTCCCAGGTCATATTCACGGCCTGCCGCTCCGGAAACCTCCACTGCAAGTTGATCTCTCGATGCCGACCACGTTTCCGAAAGAATCCGCAGTCCCTGGCTCGCGCTGCCGAGTGTTGGCAAAACGGATTGTTCGCTCAATCCAAACTCATTCAGCAGCCCAATCCGCAGAAGGGACTTGCCGGCCGCGATCGGAAACTGCACCAGAACGTGTTGATCGGTCTCCCCGGTTTCCACTTGGAAGGGAACCGGCTTGCCGTTCAAATCGACTCTTTGCACTTTTGCCTTCAGGCTGATCGCAGGACGAAACTCCACCGTGCACTCTTCATTTCCCGAAGTCAGGCTCGTCTCCAAAACAATTCCATCGTCCGTCTTCTTGTAGTTCAACAACATCGTGTTCTTGCCGAGACGCACGTTCGCGATGCTGAATCGTGCCCAATCCGCCGGCACATGCGGCGTCAATCGCACGCTCCGATGAATCGCATCCGTCTCCAGCCCCAACATCCCACGCAACACTGGGCTCACCACCATCGCCGCCGACCAGATCTGGTGCGGCGAACTCGTCGAGAGCGGCTGGTAGTAATCGCCTGAAAGAACTTCCGTCACATGGCCGAGCGAGCCATCCAGCGCGAGTAAGGCATTGGCCCGCAAATTGGCATACGCAGGAAAAGTCTGGTGATAGCGATACTCCGCGACCGACGCCCAGCCCGTGAACAGCGGCCACACCGAGCCGTAGTGATACCCGCCACCGCTGAAGAGCGGCGAGCGATTCGAAATGATCCGCATCCCCCAATCGGTCTGCTGATCGACATCCGCTAGTTGCCCGATCATGGCTGCACCATCGGCCTCCCCGGGCAGGCCAAACCACATCGGCACCGTTGCCAGCACGCTTGGCTCGTCCACTTTGTTGTTGTTCTTGTCCAGCGCAAACGCAAAGCGTTTTTTATCCGCAATCCAGAAGCTATCGTTAACTAGCGCTCGCTGCTTCGCAAAATCCTTCGCCAGCGCCTTGCTCAATTCTTCCTGGCCGGTCACCTGTGCTAGATTCGAAAGCGCCCGCAGGGCTTCTGCTCCCAACCCGCTCTGGTAATACTCTGTCTTCACCGGCAGCAGCGGCCCGCCTTCCACCCAGCCGTGCCCGAAGCCAGAATTCTGCGGCAAGCCCCGCTCATCATACGTCGATTTCAAGAACGCATAAGCCTTTTGCAAACGCTCCCACTGTTCTTTCGCAAACGCTGCGTCGCCGCTCTCCACGACGTAGTCATTCACGGCGATGATGTACAGCGGAGTGGCGTCGGCGGAAGCGTACGGATACGGATAACCTTTGAACCAATCCACGAAATTGGCGCCTTGCGAAATTTCGTGCGGGATCTTCCCGTCCTCGCGCTGAAACTTGCTGATGAACTCCAGCGCCGCACGCGAATTCGCAAAATCCCCCTCCGCGTTCAACGCTAGCGAAGTCCAGAACGAATCGCGCCCGAAAAACCAAGCGAATCCCGGCCGCTGCGTCTCCCCTGACCCGCGGTACCCCGCCACCAGCCCGGTGCCCAGAAAAGGGTTCGTTACCATGCCCTGCAACATGCTCACCCGCGACCAATCGTAGGCCCGCTGAATCTGCGCGTCCGGCAAATCCAACGTGACCGTCTGCGCCAGAAAATTTCGATAATACTCCGCGGACTCCTTTAACAAACCCGCGTAGTCTGCCGTCAGATGGTGGTAGGTTTTCTCCGCCGACGCTTGTCCCTCCATCGATCCGGCAATGACGATCAACTTTCTTTCTTTGCCTTTCGCCGTCGTACCCAGCCGAAACGAATTTTCCCGCCCTTCTGAATAATTCGTCTGGTATTCCTGCTGCGGCTCCGCCGCCGTCGGCGAACCCACCAGCGCCGAAAATTTCTTCTGTTCTTCGCCAAAATAAAACGCATGCTGGGCCCCCGCCCAATCCAGATAGGTCGCTCCCAGTGCCGCCGGCCACATCAGTTGAAAATCCCGGTGAAAAGCGGCCTCCATCTCCAACGGCTGCTCCGTTTCCACGTCGAGAATGATTACGGCGCCCTGCTCGTGCACCGGAACAAAAAAAGTTTCCTGCACCGTGAACGTATCTCCGGCGTAGAGAATGGTGCTCGACTCCGGGCGCACCGTGATCTTTCGCGCCAGCGCCTCCGCGGGAAGCACGTGTCCTTCGGTGTGAAATTTCAGGCGAAACTCCCGCAGGATTTTCAGCGGGTACACCCACGCTTCCATCCGCCCGGATTCGTTCCCGAGCAATCCCGCCCGCATTCCCGTCACCGGCAGGAATTCCCACGGGCGCACAGCTCGCGAGAGCTCCAGCGAAGGCGTGGCTTCCTGCGCTCGCGCAGCCCCGGCCATCGCGAGCAGCGAAAGCAAGGTTGCCGCCGTGAATGAGTCCGCTCGCAGGATTCGCCGCAACAAAAACGCAATTTGCTTGTTCGTCATGGTAGGAGTTTCTGGCCCCCGCAAAAGGCGCGGAATTTCGCCGCCCCCGCCGGCTTGCAAAGCCGCTCGGCCCTTACTATAAAGGATGGCAGCGGATTTTAGTATGATTCAAAGCCGGGATGGTACCCTTCGATTTGTCTTCCTCGCGCCGAGCCTTTCTTAAATCGTTGACCCGTTCCGCGCTTGTCTTGCCACTGGAGAAAATCCTGGCGCTGGTGCGTCCAGGCGTGCCGGGTCCGGCCTCTGCCGCCGCGCGCGAAGCTTTCGATTCGCCCGCCGTGCCCGCGAACGAGCTCGGCGTTAGCTTCCTCAACGTCGCGCGCGAATCCGGCCTCAACGCCAAAACCATTTTCGGCGGCGAGCACAAAAACAAATATCTCCTGGAAACCACCGGCTGCGGCGTGGCTTTCTACGATTACGACAATGACGGCTGGCTGGATATTTTTCTGGTGAACGGCACCCGCCTCGAAGGTTTTCCTCCCGGCCAGGAACCGACCAATCACCTCTTCAAAAATAATCGCGACGGCACCTTCACCGATGTCACGGCCAAAGCCGGCCTCCACCATTCCGGCTGGGGACAAGCCGTCTGTGTCGGCGACTACGACAACGACGGCTTCGAAGATCTCTTCGTTAGCTATTTCGGAAAAAATGTTCTCTACCACAACAACGGCAACGGCACCTTCACCGACGTCAGCGAAAGATCCGGCGTCGCCGGCACTGGCAAGCGCTGGAACACCGGCTGCGCCTTCGTCGACTACGACCGCGACGGCCGCCTTGATCTCTTCGTCGCCAACTACATCGATCTCGACCTGAAAACTGCCCCGGTCCCCGAATCCGGCCCATGTCTCTACAAAGGCGTCATGGTCGCCTGCGGACCTCCCGGATTAAATGGTGGAAAAAATATCTTGTACCACAACAACGGCGACGGCACCTTCACCGACGTCAGCGAAAAATCCGGCATCCTCAAAGCCAACGGCACTTACGGCCTCGGCGTGCTCACCGCCGATCTCGACAATGACGGCTGGCCCGACATTTACGTCGCCAACGATTCCACCGCCAGCGCCCTCTATCAAAATAAAAAGAATGGCACATTTGCCGATATCGCCCTCGAGGCCGGCTGCGCCCTCAGCGCCGACGGCAAGCCCCAAGCCGGCATGGGTATCTCCGCTGCCGATTACGATCTCGACGGCAATCTCGATCTCGTCAAAACCAATTTTGCGGGCGACACTCCTTCGCTCTATCGCAATTTCGGCGGCGCCAATTTCGAGGACACCACTTACCAGGCGGGCCTCGGCAAGTACACTCAGTATCTGGGCTGGGGCTGCGGATTTTTCGATTTCGACAACGACGGCTGGCCCGACATTCTCATTTGCAACGGCCACGTCTACCCGGAAGTCGAGCAGCTCAAGACGGAAGCCGGCTACCCGCAGCGCAAGCTGCTCTACAAAAATCTCCGCAATGGCCGTTTTGCCGACGTTTCGAACGACGCCGGCCCCGGCATTTCCATGCCCGTCGCCGCGCGCGGCTGCGCCTTCGGCGATTTCGACAACGACGGCGGCCTCGACGTCGTCGTCAACGCGGTCAACGATTTTCCCCAGCTTCTTCGTTGCGATTCACGCACTGCCAACAACTGGATCAAAATCAGAACCATCGGCACGAAATCCAATCGCAGCGGCATCGGCGCGCGCATCAAGTGCGTCACGCATCTCCCCGGCGAAAAAACTCTGCATCCGCAAATCGACGAAGTGCGCAGCGGCGGAGGCTATTTTTCCCAGAACGATTTGCGCGTCCACTTCGGCATCGGCAAAGCGGAAACCGTCGAACTCCTCGAAATCCGCTGGCCCAGCGGCGTGGTCGAAACGCTGAAAGACATCAAGCCCAACCAGGTCATCTTCGTCAAGGAAGGCGAGGGCATCATCCGCACCATGCTCTTCGACGTGCCCAAACCCAAGAAACCGTAGCGGCGGGCGGAATTTATCCCGACCGGGTCAGGAGCCCGGCGCTTTTTCTTCTCTGGGTCTTAATTCTTGGTCGCCACCTGCGGAGGAGCGTCCTGCCGCGGGGTTATCGACACCACGATATATTCGCGCTCTTTATCGTCCGCTTCCGCCACTTTCAGGATCAGTTTGTCCTTGTGGATGCGGAATTGCGCCGTCTCCCCGATCGGCAGCAGCGCCGGGTGCTTGTCGTCTTTCGGCCTAATCCGGTACACCAGCTTGTCGGTCTGCAGTACATATTCCTGGCAAAGCGTTTCCTGGGTCTTCTTGCTTTGTCCGTCCGTCCCGAGCAGTTCGCCCGCTACGGACTTCGATCCCTTTTCCTGCATTCCGCACGCGGTTGAGTCCATCCGCAGCAAAGTTCCCTTTTGATAGTCGGTGTGCTCTTTCGCTGCGCACACGCCCGCAAAAATCAGGCAGCCCGCAAGTGCATAAGTCTTTATCGACATGTGGAGGATCCCCCTTCTTCATCGAAAGTAGGAAACTCCATCTCGTCAGGGAATAGAACCATCGTCCTCCTGTGCTCAATTTCTAAAGCCTGCTGCCGCCTTCCTTGCCACTTTGGGCAACTGCCCACTTTGTTCCAAACCGCCAATAGGCAGCCCTCCCCCGCGCAGCTAAAATTGAGAGAGTATCCCGCGCCATTGCGAAGGAGGATTCCGCCATGAATCCCGGCGACGCCCAACTCCGTGCCCAGTCCGAGCTGCAGCCCGGCGAAAGCCTGTATTGGACCGGCGTTGCCGATCCCGCCCGTGCCGCTATCTCCGCGCTTCCCGCCGCTTTGTTTGGCATTCCGTTCGCCGGCTTCGCCCTCTTCTGGATTAACGCCGCTTACCACCGCACTCACTCCATGAACAGATCCGGCAACTCGTTCGCCGGCGCGTTCAGCTTTTTCCCCTTGTTTGGAATACCCTTCTTTCTTGTCGGCCTGGGCATCATCCTGGCCCCATTGTGGGCTTACCTGAGAGGGCGAAGCACCGTCTACGCCGTCACGAACCAGCGCGTCATGGTCATCAGCGGCGGCAGCACCCGCTCGGTGAAGTCCTGCACGCCCGCCGACATCGTTTCCGTGGACCACGTCGAACGCGCGGATGGCAGCGGCGACATCATCATCCGCACCAACGCCCTGACCCGCTCGAACAATTCCGTCTCCCAGGTAACCGTAGGGCTTTGCGGC
>Ga0210408_10000821_pt1 | contig 35293 bp, 30 predicted proteins | sample IncBWH4MmetaG_FD_155471 | JGI IMG/M metagenome (GOLD analysis project Ga0210408, IMG submission 155471) | Forest soil microbial communities from Barre Woods Harvard Forest LTER site, Petersham, Massachusetts, United States - Inc-BW-H-4-M | ecosystem: Environmental > Terrestrial > Soil >... | reverse complement strand
AGGAGATCCTCGCCGGCGAGCTTCGAGGTGGCGTGCCGCTCGACCGCGAGCGCGAGATCATCGCGCGTCATGCCCTCGCCGTCGTCGCTCACGCGAATGAGGCGGCGGCCGCCGCCGTCGGCCACGACCTCGATCCGCCGCGCGCCGGCGTCGAGCGCGTTCTCGACCAGTTCCTTGACGACGCTCGCCGGGCGCTCGACCACCTCGCCGGCGGCGATGCGATTGACGATGCTTTCGGTGAGCTGGCGAACGGGCATGCGGGCCCCGTGAGTCGGATTGCGCGAGTCTACCTCAGTCCTCGGCCGACGGCCTCTTGGTGCGCAGGCGCTTGAGGCCGGAGTGGCGCTTCTTCGTCTCCAGCCGCGCGCGCCGGGAATGCGCCGGCACCCGGGTCGGCCGGCGCGGCACCGGCGGCGCCGCGGCGCGGCGGATCAGCTCAATCAGCCGTTCGCGGGCATCATCGCGGTTGCGCGCCTGGGTACGATGGCGCTGCGCCGTGATCACCAGCACGCCGTCGGCGGTCAGGCGCTTGCCGGCCATACGCGCAAGACGGGTGCGCACATCCGGGGGCAGCGCCGAACGGCTGACGTCGAAGCGCAGCTGGACCGCGGTCGCGAGTTTGTTGACGTTCTGTCCGCCCGGCCCGGACGCGCGGATGAAGCTTTCCTCGATGTCGCGTTCGTCGATGGCGATGGTGCCGGTGATGCGGATCATGGCGCTTACCTCCCCCTGGAGGGGGGAGGTCGGCGCCGAAGGCGCCGGGTGGGGGTGCCCTTGCGCACTTCCGTCATTTTCACCCCACCCCGCTTGCCTCCGCTTCGCTACGGCAAGCGACCCTCCCCCTCCAGGGGAGGGTAAGAATCATCCGCCCGAGCCGGCCGCCGACAGGTCCTTCGAGGTCACCCCCTGGGGCCGGCCCACCACGGTGACGAGCATCTTGCTCTCGAGCAGGCGCTTGGCGACGCGCTGGGCATCGGCGCGGGTGACCGCGTCGATCATGCCGTTGCGCCGATCGATATAGTCGATGCCCAGGTTGTCGACCTGCATTTGCACGAGTTGCGCGGCGATCTTGGTCGACGTGTCGAAGTACAGGCCGTAGGAGCCCTTGAGGAACGACTTGGTCTTTTCGAGTTCCTGCTCGGTCGGCCCGTTGTCGGAGAGGTTCTTCATCTCGCGGTCGACGATCTCGAGCGTATCGCCGGTGCGATCGGCGCGCGTCGCCGTGCTGCCGGTGATCAGCTGGGCGTGCGCGAGCGGCACCAGGCCGGTCGAGACGCCATAGGCAAGGCCGCGCTTCTCGCGCACCTCGGTGTAGAGGCGCGACGACATGGCGCCGCCGCCGAGGATGTGATTGACGAGATATGCAGCGAAGAAATCCGGATCGTTGCGGGCGACACCGGGTCCGCCGAACGTGATCACCGACTGCGGCACGTCGAGATCGACGACGATGCGGCGGCCGAGTCCCTGCGGATCGACGGCCGGAACGGGAGAGAGCTCGGGCTGCTCAGGCAGCGCGCCGAAGGCCCTGTCGATGAGAAGCCCGGCAGTCGCCGCGTCGATGTCGCCGACGATCGCGATCTTGAGCCCGGAGCGCGCGAATATACGGTGAGCATAGCCGCGTAGATCGGCAATGGTGATACGCGACAGGGATTCGAGCGTGCCGTGCACCGGGCGGCCGTAGGGATGGCCCGCGAAGGCCGTATGCCACCACATTTCGCTGGCAAGTTCGCCGGGTGAGGTGGTTGCACGGCGCAAGTCCGTGAGAATCTGCGCGCGGATGCGCTCGACCGCCTCCTCGTCGAAGCGGGGCTGGGTGAGCGACAGGCGCAGCATGTCGAACGCGAGGTCGCGGTTGGCGGCCAGCGTACGCAGCGAGCCGCGGAAATGATCGAGGTTCGCGGTGAACGAAAGCTCGATCGCGTTGTCCTCGAGCTGCTGGTGGAAGGCGTCGGAGTCGAGGTTGCCGGCACCTTCATCGATGGTGGAAGCGACCAAGTGAGCAACACCGGCCTTGTCGGCCGGATCCTGCGCGGCCCCGCCGGTCATGGAAAAGTCGAGGGCCACGAGCGGCACCGAGGGCTGACGCACGAGCCACGCCTCGATGCCACCCGGGCTGATGACGCGCTCGATCGCGGTCGCGCCGGCAGGCCCTACGGCGAGCCCAAGCAAGGCGGCAGCAAACAGAGCGCGGCGCATGACGCCGTATCCCGCATGAAGCGTCATGAACGTTTGTCCTCGCTTTGTTTGAGATCGTGGACGAGATAGCCGGTGACCGCGCGGCGCGAATCGAGCCAGTGGCGCGCCGCCGCGTTCACCGCCTCGGCGGTCACCGCGCGCAGTCGTTCCGGCCGGCTCAGCACTTCCTCGACGGTCGAACCGGTGGTGAGCGCCGCGCCGTAAAGCCGTGCGAGCGAGGCCTGATTGTCCTGCGCGTAGACGTAAGCCGCGATCATGCGGTTCTTGGCGCGATCGATCTCCTCGGGCGTGAGGCCCTTGTCGATCACGTCGGCAACGACGCCGTCGATAGCGTTCTCGAGCTGGTGCAGCGTCACGCCCGGCCGCGGCGTGCCGTAGAGGCCGAGGCGCGACATGTCGAGCGCCGCGTCCTGGTACCAGGCGCCGGCGTCCGCCGCGATGCCTTTTTCGGCGATCAGCTCGCGATAGAGGCGGCTGGTCGAGCCGCTGCCGAGCGCGTGCACCAGAACTTCGATCGCCTCCGCCTCACCCGGCTGGGCGGTGGCGATCGACGGGACCAGATAGCTGCGCTGCAGGCTCGGCTGGGCGACGCGCTGGTCAGCCACAACGACGTGACGCACCGCGCCCGTTTCGGGCTGCGGCTCGGCCGGACGCACACGCGGCGCGATCTCGGCGCGCGGGGCGACCTTGCCGTAGGTCGCCTCGGCCATTTGTTTTGCTTCCTCCGCCGTCACATCGCCGGCGACGACCACCACGGCGTTATTGGGCGTGTAGAAGCGGCGATAGAACGCGAGCGCGTCTTCCCGGGTGAGCTCCACGATCTCGTTGCGCCAGCCGATCACCGGACGATGATAGGGATGATTGAGATAGAGCGCGGCTGTGACTTGTTCGCCGAGGCGGGCACCGGGATCGTTGCCGACCCGCAGGTTCCACTCTTCCAAAACCACTTGCAGCTCGGGCAGCACGTTTTCATCGGTGAGCACGAGACCGGTCATGCGGTCGGCCTCGAACTCCATCAGGCTCGCGAGGTGTTCGCGCGAGGTGCGCTGAAAGAACGCCGTGAAATCGGTCGACGTGAACGCGTTTTCTTGGCCGCCGACGGTGGCCAGCCACTGCGAGAAACGGCCGGCCGGATTCTTGGCGGTACCCTTGAACATCAGATGTTCGAGGAAATGGGCGATGCCGGATTTGCCCGGCGTCTCGTCGGCGGAGCCCACCTTGTACCAGACCATGTGGGTGACGACCGGCGCGCGGTGGTCGGGGACCACCACCAGTTCGAGGCCGTTGGCCAACGTGTAGTGGGCGACGCTTGCGACCTTCGGCGTCTCCGCGGGACCGGCGAAGGCTTGCGCCGCGACCGCGAGGGCAAACGCGCTCGCGACGAGGATAATCGACCGGATCGGCGCTCGGCCGATGAAACGAACGACCTTCATGCAACCTCATTGGGCGCGCACGCGAGCAGGCGCCTGGCTTTCCGCTTTTCGAGATGACGCGAGTTCAGACGCCGACCGGCACTGGTCGTTTGCGTCGCCACCGGCGGCTTACTGCGCACCGACGGCCCGGTCCTTGATCTGGGGCATGTCCTTGACCGAATTGTTTTTCGGGAGCCCCATGCCATAGGGGTAATTGGGCGACGGCGTCTGATAGCCGGTCGGCGGCTGGATGAGATTGGTGCGCGCCGGCTCACCGGTGAACGGCTGCTGCTCGGCCTTGTAGCCGAACAGGTTGCCGAACCCGGAGAAGCCAAGTTCGGCCGGGCTGAAATTGCGACCCGGGTCCTTGTTGGCGTTGGGGTCCGGCGCGGTTACGCGCTCCGGCTGCCCAGGCGGAATGGCGCCATTGCGCAACGCCTCGGGCGATATCGGCGCCGCGCGCTCGGGCGACTCCATGTTCCGCGTAGCCACCGACCCGTTCACGACGGGCTTCGCCGCCTTCTTAACCGGCGCGCGCTTGTCGGGATCGTTCGGCCAGGCCGGGTTGTTGATTTGCGTCGCCTCCTGGGGCGGCGGAAGGTCGCGGGTCGGCGGGATCACCAGCGGCGAGCGTTCGCGGAAGTCGATACGGTCTTTGTCGACGTCAGCGCCCATGCCTTTCATGATGTTCTTGATGATCTTCTGCTCGATCGTGTCCTCGTCCTCGTCGTCTCCGGCGAAGGCCGCGGCCCCGGCGGCGAAAACGAGGGTGATGCCGAGAAGACCGCCGAGCACGGCCCGGGTGACGGGCCTGATCCTGTTCCGCATGAGCACCATCCGTCCCCGCTGCGCACAACGCGCGCCATCACGGCTGCGTGGGTTCGCGCCAGCCGCCCCTGCCCAGGCCAATAGGTTGCGATCAGGGCACTTTTGCGGCGCGATCCGGGCGCACCGACTCATATAGAAGACCGACCACTCCCGCAACGATTGCGGCATCCGCAACGTTAAAGACGTACCAGTCGCGGTCCACACCGCCAACGACGGCGTGCAGGCGGATGAAATCGATGACGGCGCCGCCCTGGGTGAGGCGGTCGATGGCGTTGCCGAGCGCCCCGCCGATGATGAGCCCGAGCGCGAGGCCGGAGAGCCAAGAACCGGCACGGGCGAGCCACGCCGCGAGGAAAACCACGGCCAGTGCGGTCAAACCGAGCAGCGCCCAGCGGGCCGAGCCGCCGAGCCATTGGAACCAGCCGTAGGAGATGCCGTAGTTGCGAACCAGCACGAGTTCCACGACTGGCGCGAGCGCCACCCGCCCGCGGTCGGCGAGGTCGAAGCCGTAGAGCAGCCACAGCTTCGAAGCCTGATCGAGCAGGCAGACGATGAGTGCCGTCGTGAGCCCGAGCGCGGTGAAGGGGCCGCGCCATTGGGACAACGAGTCGCGGGGCAGCACGGCGTTACTGGGCGGCATGGCGTAGGACATCCCATTCACGTAGCGCCTGGGCGTCGCGCGGGGAGACGTCGGGATACTCCGGATCGGAGCCGACGGTCGGAAGGATTTTCCACGAGCGCGCGCATTTGCGTCCTTCAGCGCGCCGCGGCTCGACTGCAACGCCGGGGACCTCGTCGAGCCGGAAGGCCTCGGGCGGCCCCTGCCCGTCCCTAACCGTCGCCCCGGAGGTGATCGCCACCTCGGCCATGTCGAGGCCGTCGAGCGCAGCGAAGAGATCGCGGTCGGCGACGTAGACGACCGGCGCCGCTTCGAGCGAGGAGCCGATGCGCTTTGCCGCCCGCTCGATTTCGAGCGCGCCGGTAACAACGCGCCGCACGAGCCGCACCTTGCGCCATTTCTCCGCAAGCTCGTCGTCGCGCCAATCGGCCGGCACCTCGGGAAAGAGCTCGAGGTGCACGGAGTCCGCCGAAGGATAGCGGGCGAGCCACGCCTCCTCGGCGGTGAAGCACAGCATCGGGGCGAGCCAAAGCACGGTGCAGCGGAACAGATGATCGAGCACGGTGAGGCAGGCTTTGCGCGTCACCGAGGAAATCGGATCGCAGTAGAGCGCGTCCTTGCGCACGTCGAAGTAAAACGCCGAGAGGTCCGACGTCATGAACGCATTGAGCGCGGCGAAAATGCGTTTGTAATCGAACGCCACGTAGGCTTCGCGCACCAGCGCGTCGAGTTCGCCCAGGCGATGCAGCATCAGCCGCTCGAGCTGCGGCATCGCGGCGGACGCCACACGATCGCGCTCGTTGAAATGCGCGAGGTTGCCAAGCATCCAGCGGATGGTGTTGCGCAGCTTACGGTAGGTCTCGACGTTGGTCTTGAGGATCTCCGGGCCGATGCGCAGGTCATCGGCATAATCCGATGCGCATGTCCACAGCCGCAGAATATCGGCGCCCGACTTTTCCATCACATCCTGCGGCGCAACCGTGTTGCCCTGCGACTTCGCCATCTTGTGTCCGTGCTCGTCGAGCACGAAGCCGTGGGTGAGGACGATGTCGAACGGCGCGACGCCGCGTGTTCCGCAGCTTTCCAAGAGCGACGACTGAAACCAGCCGCGATGCTGGTCGGATCCTTCCAAATACATCACCGTGTCGCGCCCACCGTCGCGCTTGCGCTTGGCTTTGAGGTCCTCCCGCACTTCCAACGTGAACGCGTGGGTGGACCCCGACTCGAACCAGACATCGAGAATGTCGTCGACCTTGCTCCACTCGCCCGGATCGTAGTCGGGCTTTAGGAAGCGCTCGGCGGCGCCCTCGGCAAACCACGCGTCCGTGCCTTCGCGCTCGAAGGCGTCGGCGATACGCGCGTTGACCCGCTCGTCTTTGAGAATCTCCACGCTGCCGTCGCCGCGCTCGCGCACGAACACGGTGATCGGCACGCCCCAGGCGCGCTGGCGCGAGATCACCCAGTCGGGCCGGCTCTCGATCATGCCGTTGATGCGGTTCTCGCCCTGTGGCGGCACCCAGCGCGTTTGTTTGATCGCGGTGAGCGCGCGATGGCGCAGCGTGTCGCCCGGCGCGGCGATGCCCTGGTCCATGGCGATGAACCACTGCGGCGTGTTGCGGAAGATCACCGGCTTCTTCGAGCGCCACGAGTGCGGATATTGGTGCTTGAGCCGTCCGCGCGCGATCAGCATGCCGTTGTCGGTGAGCACCTTGAGCACGGCGGCGTTGGCGTCGCCCTTCTCGCCCAGGTCCGTGATCACCCGGCGGCTGGCAAATCCCGGCGCGCCGGCGGTGAAATAGCCGTCGCCGTCGACGGTGTAAGGAATCGTGGTGTTGATGCCGCGCGCGGCGAGCTTCGCCGCGTTCGCGGTCCAGATTTCGAAGTCCTCGCGGCCGTGGCCGGGCGCGGTGTGCACGAAACCGGTGCCGGCGTCGTCCGACACGTGATCGCCGTCGAGGAACGGGACCGGAAAGCGATATCCGTCGTCGAAGCCGGCGAGCGGATGGACGGCGACTTTGCCGGCGAAGAACTCCGGTGCGACGGTCTCCCGGCGCTCATAGCCGGTGACGCGCGACTGTTTCATGACGTCCGCCGCGAGCGCGTCGGCGAGGACGATACGGTCGCCCGGCTTGGCCCAATTGTCGGCGGGCGCCTCGGTGACCTCGTAAAGGCCGTAGCTGATTTTCGAGGAGAAACTGATCGCGCGGTTGCCCGGGATCGTCCACGGCGTGGTGGTCCAGATCACGACCGCGGGCTCGCGCGGGTCCGGCGCATCGGCCAGGCGTCCGGCGTAATTGTCGAGCGGCTCGCGTACCGGGAACTTCACCCAGGCGGTGTCGGAGACGTAATCTTCGTATTCGACCTCCGCCTCCGCGAGCGCGGTCTGCTCGACCACCGACCACATCACCGGCTTCGAGCCGCGGTAGAGCGTCCCGTTGGCGGCGAATTTCATCAGCTCGCGCGCGATCTGCGCCTCGGATGGATAATCCATGGTGGCGTAGCGGCCGGCCCAGTCGCCCTCGACGCCGAGCCGCATGAACTCGTTGCGCTGCACGTCGATCCAATGATCGGCGAAGGCGCGGCACTCGCGCCGGAACTCGATGATCGATACCGCTTGTTGATTATGCCCGCGCCCGCTCTCGTCCTTGGACCAGCCTTTGGTGCGCCCCTTGGCGCGATATTCCTCTTCGACCTTCCATTCGATCGGCAGGCCGTGGCAGTCCCAGCCCGGCACGTAATTCGAATCGAAGCCGAGCATCTGCTGCGAACGCGTCACCACGTCTTTGAGGATTTTGTTGAGCGCGGTGCCGATGTGGATGTTGCCGTTGGCGTAAGGCGGACCGTCGTGAAGGATGAAGCGCGCGCGGCCCGCCGCGGCGCGGCGCAGGCGGTGATACATGTCGAGGCGCTTCCAGCGCTCGAGCAGTTCCGGCTCCTTTTGTGGGAGCCCGGCACGCATGGGAAACTCGGTCTGCGGCAGAAAGAGAGTCGCGCTGTAGTCGCGGGCGTCGGTCATGGCGATCTTCGAAAGCTAGGTTGCGGTGAGGGGCGCGGCCATCCCGGTCTTGCGCCCGAAAATCAGGCGCAAGCCGGGCCGATAATGATTCGCCGGATCGATATTGATGCGCGCACAACCATGCGGCTTCCTATCAAGGAAGAGGCGAATAGTGAATAGCGAAAAAGGGCGAATGGCGAATGGCGAGTAGCGAATAGTGGAGGTCCATCATTCGCCATTCGCTACTCGCTATTCGCCTTTAACGGCTCGCCAATGGGCGGGAATGCATCGCCCGCCCGCGCGAGCACCGCGCGCGCCAGGCGGCTGTCATCGTCCATGTGCCGGATAAGGTCCTCGACGCCGTCGAACCGCAGCTCCGCGCGAATCCAGCCGATGAAGGCGATATCGAGCGTGCGCCCGTAAAGCTCGCCGGAGAAATCGAACAGGTGCACTTCGAGGAGCGGCGCCCCGCCGCCGAAGGTCGGGCGTCGGCCGAAATTGGCGACGCCGTCATAGACGCGCCCCTCGAGCCCGACCCGCACGGCATAAATGCCATGCTTGAGAGCGCAGGCGGGGTCGAGCTGCATATTGGCGGTGGGGTAGCCAAGATCGCGGCCGCGCTTGTCGCCGTGAATCACTGTCGCGGTGACGAACCACGGATAGCCGAGCAGTTCCGCCGCTTCGACCACGCGGCCGGCGGCGAGCGCGGCACGAATCACGCTGGAGGAGACCGGGCGCCCTTCGTCCTCGAGCGGCGGCATGACGTCGACGGGGAAGCCGAGGCGCCGGCCCATTTCGGCGAGGAAGGCCGGCGAGCCGGCGCGGTTCTTGCCGAAATGGAAGTCGAACCCGATGGTGGCGCCGGCGAGCGCAAGGCGCTCGACCAGCACCTTGGTGACGAAGGTCTCCGCCGACAGCGCCGCCAGCGCCGTGTCGAAGGTCATCACGAGGACGCCGTCGAGCCCGGTCGCGGCGAGGAGGCGCAGTTTCGCCTGCGCATCGGTCAACCGGAACAGCGGCTCATCCGGGCGCAGCACCAGGCGCGGGTGCGGCTCGAAGGTGACGGCGGCGGCCGGGCGCTTGAGGCCGCGCGCGCGTTCGAGCGCTGCCGCCACCACGGCCTGATGGCCGCGGTGGACGCCGTCGAAATTGCCGATGGCGACGACCGCGCCGAGCAGCCGGTCGAGGCCGGGCGCATCGAACCCGGGCGCGCCGTCGCGCACGACGACGAACGGGCGCGCCGGTTTGGTGAAGACGCTCATGCGGGCCCGGTCGTCAGACGCGCGCCGCGGCAAGTCAAGGGATGCTCCCGCCGTGCCGCGGCCGTTCGGCCCCGAAACGCGTTGTTTCGAGGGAAAATCCCGCGAATCGGGTGGTTAACCCTATGTTCAACCGCCCTTGCTAGGGTCCGACCGTGGGGGAGGCCCGATCCGGCCGCCCGGGGAAATAGTTGAACTCGTCAGAACGACGGGAGCGCGCGCACGGTGCAGTTAAGCGCCGGGCGCTGGGGCGCGCAACGGAGCAGGAGCCATGGCAGTCGATCTGTCGATGCCGATCCTCGTGGTCGACGACTACAACACGATGATCCGCATTATCCGCAACCTCCTCAAGCAGCTCGGGTTCGAGGACATCGACGACGCCAACGATGGCTCCGCCGCCCTCAACAAGCTGCGCGGCAAGCGCTACGGGCTCGTCATCTCCGATTGGAACATGGAGCCGATGACCGGCTACGAGCTGCTCAAGGAAGTGCGCGGCGATCCCGGGCTTTCCAAGACGCCGTTCATCATGGTCACCGCCGAGTCGAAAACCGAGAACGTGATCGCGGCCAAGAAGGCGGGCGTCAACAACTACATCGTCAAGCCGTTCAACGCGCAGACGCTCAAGACCAAGATCGAGGCCGTGTTCGCCGAGTAAGCCGTCCCGGCGCCCGCCGCTGAACGACGCGGGTGCGGGTCGACAGGGAGTCCGGCGATGGCCGTCGCCATCCAGCAACATCACGACCGGATCGCCGCGTATCTCAAGAAGAAGCCCGGCGCCGACGTTTCGCTTGCCGACGTGGTGGCGCTCGCCGAGATCACCGCGCAATCGCTCCAGAGCGTGTTCGAGACGATGGACGCCGCGGTCCATCGCGAGCTGCGCGAGATCGCCGATTATATCCAGGCAATGAAGGCGGAGATCGCCGGGCTGCATTTCAACGAGCTCAAGCACACGCGCATCCCGGCCGCCGGCCAGGAACTCGACGCCATCGTCAAGGCGACCGAGGCAGCCTCCAACACGATCATGGAATGCGCCGAAGCGGTGCTCGCGGCGGACGCGCGCGATCCGGCGTTCAAGGCCATGGTCGACGAGAAAATGCTGATCATGTTCGAGGCCTGCTCGTTCCAGGACATCACCGGCCAGCGCGTCGCCAAGGTGATCGAGACGCTCAAGCACATCGAGGCGCGGGTCGCGCGCTTCAACGATGCGCTGCGCGTGCGCGACGCTGGTGGTTTCGTGAGCGAAGCGGAGCGCGCCAGCGCCGAGCGCAAGGAGCGGCTGCTGCTCAACGGCCCCCAACTCGACGGCAACGACCGCCAGGACGAGATCGACCGGCTGCTGGCGAAGTGAATCCCTCCCCCGCAGGGGGAGGGTCGGCTCGCGAAGCGAGCCGGGGTGGGGGGAGAACCACCGACGCGCCGAGATTGGCCCCCACCCGACCGCCTGCGCTGCGCGAAGGCGGTCGACCTCCCCCGCAAGCGGGGGAGGTATGACTCACCACACCAGCCGATGCATCACCGCCTTCGGGGCCGCGCCGGCGTCGGCGAAAATCACCGCGAGCGCATTCGTGTCGGGCGCATGCCGCCCGCCCAATTCCTCGGCGTGGATGCCGGCGGTGACGAACAAACAGTCGATGCCCGCGCGCGTGGCGCCGGTGAGATCGGTGCGCACGGAATCGCCGATTGCGAGCACGCGCGTGCGCGGCACCTCCTTGCCGCGGATCGCGACGATCTGCGCGAAGGCCTCGTCATAGATCGGCGGGTGCGGCTTGCCGGCGTAAAGCACCTCGCCACCCAGGTGGGCGTAGCGGTCGGCGATGGAGCCGGCGCAATAGACGAGCTTGTCGCCGCGCTCCACCACGAGGTCCGGATTGGCGCACACCATGAACAGCTTTCGTGCGCGCAGCCGCGCAAGAATATCGGCGTAGTCGTCGGGCGTCTCGCGCTCGTCCTCATAGAGGCCGGTGCACACGCAGTAGTCCGCGGCTTCGAGCGCGCCGAACCGGATCGGAAGGCCGTCGAAAATCGTGTGGTCGCGTTCCGGGCCGATCAGGAACACGGTGTCACCCGGATGGCCCCTGAGGAACGCCCGGGTCACGTCACCGGACGTGGCGAGCCCGTCGTAGGATTCGCGCGGCACCGCGAGGCGGTCGAGCGAGCGCACCACCCACTCGCGCGGTCGCGGCGCATTGGAAACGAGGATGACGGTGCCGCCGCCGGCGCGGAAGCGCGCGAGCGCGTCGCAGGCATCGGTATAGGCGCGAACGCCGTTATGCACGACGCCCCAGACGTCGCACAGCACCGCATCGTAGCGGGACGCGAGGGTGGAGAAATGATCGGTCAGCGTCGGAGCAAGCATGGGGCGTCAGTCGGGTCTGGCGCGCCCCAAGTCAAGCCCGTCACCGGGCCCGCTGGCCACTCCTGATCCCCGGCTCCTGAGGCCTGATGCCCGGTTCTGCCCTGATGCCAGAGGCGCGGCTGACCAACTGCCCCTCCCCGCCCCGGCGCGGCGCCTCGGGTTCGACCACCGGCGCACGACGCGCGCCGGCCGCGGGCGCATCGGCGAGGCCCTGCAGCACCTCGGCACGCACCGGCCGCGGCGGCGAGAACAGGAAGCCCTGGCCGAAGCGCACGTCGAAATCGAGCAGATCGACCACGATACCTTCGCTTTCGATTTTCTCCGCGATCAGATCGACGCCAAAGCGGCCCAGCAGGTCGGAAAAGTCGGCCGGATGAATGTCGGCGGCGGCCGTGGCGGCGCGGGCCATCAGCAAGGTCGCCGGCACCTTGACGAAGCGGAAGCCGCGCGCGGCGAGTTCGCGCGGCTCGATCTTGAGGTCGGTCACCCGGTCCATGGAGAAACGGAAGCCGAGCTGCGCGAGCGCGGCGAGACTTTCCTGCTCGATCGGCCCCATGGCGCGCACCGCGCTTTGGGAAAATTCAAACACGATCGCGGCGGCCAGCGCGCGGTTCGCTTCCATGAACTCGGAGAATTGCGGGAAGTAGGCGGAATCGATCAGCGTGTCGGCGGCGACGTTGCAGAACAGGCCAATCTCGCGGTTCTTGGCGGCGAGCCGGCGCACCACCTGCACACAGCGGAACAGCATCACGTTGTCGATCATCGGCATGAGGCCGCCGCTCTCGGCGATCTCCAGGAAATCGGCGGGCTGCAGCAATTCGCCGTCGTCCGAACGCAGCCGCGCCAGCGCCTCGTAGTAGCGCACCTTGCGCTGGGGCAAAGTCACGATCGGCTGGAGATGGAGGTCGACCCGGTTTGCATCGACGGCGCGGCGGATGAGCGCCACGACGTCCCCGCGCGTCATGCCCTTGAAACGGCCGCCGGCGGGCCGCGCCTGGTCGTTTTCGGGCTCGCCCAGTTCGGCGCGGTCGACGGTCTTTGCGGTCTCCGGCGCCGGGGCGGCGTGCGCGACCGGCGGCGTGGCGATGGTACGCGTGACGCCCGTGAGCACCGCCTCATGGGCGGCGACCGAATCCGCGAGTTCCTTCACCAAGCCGCCGAGCACGCCGATTTCGGCCGCCAGCGGATCGGCCACCACCCGTGCATTGTCGGACGAGCGCGCCACTTCGGTCTCGACCGCGGAAAGCCGGCGCCCGATGTCGCCGACCTGACGCGCCAGATCGGCGGTGCCGCGCGAAAGATCGGCGATCTGGTCGCCCACGTCGGCGCGGTCGCGCACGCGGGCGGTGAGCGCGTTGAAGAGCGCAAGGCCGGTGAGTACCGCGACCGCGATCACCGCGGCTTCGATGCGCAGGAAGCCATAATAAAGATACAGCGCCGCGCCGACCGAGCCGGCGATCAGCACCATGCAGACGGCGATGAAGACGGCTTGAAGGCGCGCCATCGCGGAGCCCCTGCCCGGCGCGCGAGCCCTCTCAAGTGATTCGCGCTAAGCCGTGCGGGGACAATCTCTCTGAGCCGCGGCGGCGGCGCAAGCAAGTTCGTGCGGGAGGATGGCAAGGACCTGGGACGGCTGGGCGCGAGCATTCGCCGCAGGCGCGGAAGCCCCTCGCAGGGCCGGTCTTTCGCCGCCCGAAGTCTCCGCTGCAGTCAGCTCGACCGTTTACCGCGGCGGCTCTCTCGCACCGAACCGCATTGTCTATGTGCGGCCCGATACGAACCCATCAAAGTCAGCATCGAAACGTGTCCAATCGAAGGAATTGCTTTTGCCGAACTCGATCTCCGCTGTTCGCGGCAGGGTGGCGATCAACCGCTCGAGAGCCGGGCGCTGCAAACTTTCCCGTTGCAACACTTCGGTAAACGGCAGCCAGTCGGGCAGGGGCTTGTCCGTGAGCAGGCGCTCACGCACGAGAGAGGCGGCTTGCGGTGGGGTCATCGGCCTTATTGAATGATTGCGGGCGTCAAGGGAAAATCTTGGAAAAAGAACCGCATCGATCCGGCTCTTTGGCACTTGCATCTGTCGCGAAAAAACGATGTTCATTGCATTGGCATATAGCTCGAATTTCGCGTCGAAAAATACCGGCCCTTTGAGATAATCGCGATTTCCGGCAAACGGGCGCAACGCCCTTTCCAACAACACGTTATCGGCGATCGTCTCCCGCGTAATGCGGCACATATGCGGCACCGCCTCGACGAACCAGTCACGGTCCGACGCGAGGAGAGCAAGGTCGCTTCCAATGATAAGTCCGCCCCTACTGAGCAGATGCATCGCCAGCGTCGTCTTGCCCGACCTTCTAAATCCCATCAACAAAATACCCCTGCCCCGGTACGAACAAGCTGCCCCATGGACCTCCAACTTCCCTTGACGCCAATGCTGGACGCGCAATGCGTACTTAGATAAGTGCTCGAAATGCGGTATATTTAATTGTTCCGATGCGGGACGGAGATACACTGCCAGCCGACGCGGCTCGGAGAATACGCTGAGCCCGCGAAATGGGCGGTCATGTTTAATGATTGCCGCAGTCGCTGCTGGGCGCACCTCGGCGGCCAAGCTGTCGCCGCCCCAACGCTTTACCTCGATCGGCGTGGTGGGGCCGGCAAGATACTCCTCGTATAATCGCAACCACGTCTGGTAAAACGCGTCGTCCCCAATCGCTCCGACCCGCCATCCTGCATCCGTACCGAAACGCGGTTCGGTTACACGCGCCTGCGAGCCGAATACGGCATCAAGCACGCCAACGTCCTTGGTTGCCGACGAAAATACGCATACCGATGCTCCGTGAAGATCAATCTGCGCGATTCGATGAGTCGCGGCAAAACACTCGAGTTCGGTCAGCCTCGCGTCGAATTCTGACCCAAGTCTTTGTTGGTCTGGTGGGACGATGATCGTCGCGCGCGCCGTCATGTCCGTATGGGCAAGCCCGGTTCACCGGTACTTGCTGCGCCGACAGTCGATTCGTAGAACCGAGTTATTTCTCGTGCATACTCACGCAGCACCTCGAAGATCGGGACGACATTGTGACACCAGTAAAAGTCATCCCATTGGTAACGAGCGATGTTCTCCACCAGACCGTGGTGTACCTCGCGCGCGTAATGCATGACTTCACTGAGATCGCGCCGGTCGCGACTGGTGGGCGAGACGTCCTGCAAACTTATCAAGCGCGGCGTCATCAAGCAGGCAAAAAAGGCGCTGACTCGTTGAAGCAAATCGACCGTCGCCCCCAAAGCCGGTTCGACGCAGCCTTGCCGCAAAGCCGCGAGCGTGGCCATTTGCTCTTCGAACAGCGCCCTGAACGACTCTTCCCGGCGCGGGTCGATTTTGCCGAGCCGGGCGACCGTGCGTGCGTGCACAATCAACGACCAGTGTTCGAGAGGATCAGCGTTAGGCTGGAATACACCGTCGAGTATCGGACCAGACAAATTCCCGTTTATTCGCGCCTCCCAAGGCCTGATCGCAGCCGGAGCAGACACTTCGGACATGATCGACCTGTATTCCGCCGGGCAATCGATCTTCGGCGGAGGAAACCACCTCATCATGGTGCCGTGTAAATAGTCATGGTTGCTCTGAGACAGCAGGATGGCCAAAAGACGGAACGAGTGCAGCACCAATTGCCCCCCGGTAGGGCTCGACAAACCCGCTAGCAGGATCGCCGGGTCAACTAAAATCAGTGGGCGAAGAACCTGCCAGCGGCGCTGCCGTCTGTCCTGCACGTATTGCACGGCCAAGGCATAGCGAATCCGCGCTTCACGCCACTTGAACGTACATATTGCCTCAAGCCGGATACTGTTCTCTGGCGACTGCCCTTGCAGCAAATGAACGCGGCCGTTGACGCCGTTGCGTCTGAATGCGTCTATTTGCAGCGGATCGACGGCGACTAGCGGAAACGAGAGATATACGACACGCTTCGCTAATGTGGTTGCCCGCCATGTTGCTCCGGTATCACAACCAGCCTCTGCGGAGATGCTTTCGTGGAGAAACCGCGTCGCATCGAGTTCTTGTTCGATAAGGTCATCCACGCAGCTGCGCAGCAGACAGGGCGAGATCACGGACTCGCCGGTGATCGGGTGTTCGAGAATGTGCTCCTCGGAAACGCTGCTGCCGTAAATATCGTAGACATCGGGAGCGCGGTTGAACCAGCGCGAAGCCGTCCCCCATCGACGGTCAGCGGATTGCTGCGGTGATCCGATCATCGCATTATTTCACTGTAGCGTTGGCTCGTCGAAAGGAAATGGTTCAACGAATTCGAAAAGCGGGCCAAGCTGCCAACCAAAATCGCGGCCGCTACTCAGGCGCGGGTTCAACGCGGACAAGACTTCGCGCGGTATGACTGTTCGCGTTATCGCCTCGAGGATCCGCAGTGGGTAGTACAGGCTGGCACTCAGTTCGTGTTCCCGCGCCGAGGCGAGCACAATGTCCCAGTCTATTCTCCCGTATAAGAGCGGCGCGGTGTATACCAGCGGCCTTAATGTTCGCTTTCCGAACAACGCGACTTCGTTGTAGTAGCGCGAACAGTTGACCCATAGATGATCTGAATCTGACAACGTTTGTCCTTGAAGGCAGCTGCTGTTGACCGCTCGCTGCAGCAGCGGGCCGGCATTTGTATCTATGGCCACGTTATGGTGGATATCGATTTCCATGACGACGGAAAGCGCGCCATCCTTAACATACGCGGGGTGCTGCGCGCGTCGCGCCAACACATCGAGATACTGCGGAGGACAGGGGTACGAGTGGGTCTTGCAAAACGGAGCAAGCTCATAGTGGCTCGCTTCGAGCGTACCGACATCTCTTACATCTCGCGGAAGCAAATTGAAGGACGTCGGATCGAAAAAGGACTGAATGTAACCAAGCCCATATAACACCTTCTTCGCCAATTGTATTTGTTCGCGATTGATTAGGACATCCACGTCAACGAAAAAACCCAAAGGAGAATCTGGATAAAACCGCGTGACGAGCTCTGCTCCCTTGAACACGACGGCATGGAGATTGAAACTTGCGAAAGCCCCGAGGATTTCATGCAGAGCTTCGAGTTGAAATGCCCACAGGTCGCGATAGATATTCTCCCATGGATCGTTCGTCATTCCGGCGACCGGCAGCAAACCGTCAATCTCTCGACGAATCAGCAATTCTTTGAATTCGGGGCTGCCGTAGATGTTGTTCGCGGCAAGCATTTTCGTGGGCTGTGGCGCAACCGCTTCTCGGATGAAACTGAACAGCCTAGGCGCCATACCGGTGTTCAGCGCATCCAAGACCTTTTCCATAATTATGGACTAGCTTGCATTGCTCGCAGAGGCGGTCCCTCCCCTCTAGCCGGGGCGATGACCAACCGGCGTTCGCCGAAACGTTATGACTTCCGAAGAGATAGCAGCGCCGAAACCGATCCGGCCTTGGCGCCAAGCCCCAGCAAGACGGATACCACCGCTTGGGGCGAACCCTTCACTGCGATGTGCGCCGAGTCTGCCGGCCCGGCGTGAAGCGCGGCCGAGAGGATCGAGGAAACCGCTTTCTGGTCCGTAACTGCGACCGCCACCGATACAGGAACTGCGACCGCCACCGATACAGGCGGAGACGACTTAGGTTCGCTCATCTGGCCTTCTCCTGCTTTGGTTGACGAGACTACACCGGACACGTGCCTCTCGTCCAGCGGTTGCGGCAACATCATCCGTTGTATACTCTGTCCATCTAGCTAAAAACGAGCAATGCCAAGCGTTGGCGAAACAACGCTATCCGCCAAGAGCGAACGATTATCTACCTTTAATCAATCGCGCTCCCTGTCCCGTCAGGCTTCCGGCCGCCCCGCCGCGGAGCCTCTCCAAGATTCGACGCAGAGCCGGCCGTCAGTTCAACGCCCGCAGCACCTTCCCCAGCTTCTCGAATATCTCCCCGATCTCCTGCTCGCTCACGATGAGCGGCGGGGAGAGCGCGATGGTTTCGCCGGTGACGCGGATCATCAGGCCTTCGTCGCCGAAGGCCTTTTCCATCGCCTCGGTGGCGCGGCGGCCGACCGCGTCGGGTTTCGAGGCGAGGTCGATGCCGGCAACGAGGCCGACGGTGCGGATATCGAGCACGTTGGGCAGGCCTTTGAGACTCATCGCCGCGTCCGCCCACTTGGGCTCGAGCGCCTTGGCGCGCTCGAACAGGCCCTCCTCGCGATAGAGGTCGAGGGTCGCGAGCCCCGCCGCGCAGGCGAGCGGGTGAGCCGAATAGGTGTAGCCGTGGAACAGTTCGATCGCGTGCTCGGGGCCGTTCATGAAGGCGTCGTAGATCGACTTGCGCACGACCACGCCGGCCATCGGCACCGCGCCCGAAGTCACGCCCTTGGCGAAGGTGATCATGTCGGGCTCGACCCCGTAGCGCTCGGCCGCGAAGGCGTAGCCCATGCGGCCGAACCCCGTGATCACCTCGTCGAAGATCAGCAGGATGCCGTGCTTGTCGCAGATGGCGCGCAGCCGCTCGAGGTAGCCCTTGGGCGCCGGCAGCACGCCGGTCGAGCCCGCCATCGGCTCGACGATCACGGCCGCGATGGTCGAGGCGTCGTGCAAGGCAACGATGCGGTCAAGTTCGTCGGCGAGATGCGCGCCCCACTCGGGCTCGCCGCGGGTGAACGCCTGTTTCTCGCGGTTATAGGTGTGCGGCAGATGATCGACCCCGGCGAGCAGCGAGCCGAAGTGCTTGCGGTTGTTGACGATGCCGCCGACCGAGATGCCGCCGAAGCCGACCCCATGATAGCCGCGCTCGCGGCCGATCAGCCGGCTACGTCCGCCCTGGCCGCGCACGTTATGGAAGGCGAGCGCGATCTTGAGCGCGGTATCGACCGCCTCCGAGCCGGAGTTGCAGAAGAACACGTGCTCGAGCGAGCCGGGCGCCAGCGCGGCGATGCGGCTCGCGAGTTCGAACGCCTTGGGATGGGCGAACTGGAACGCCGGCGCGTAGTCGAGTTCGGCGGCTTGGGCGCGGATCGCCTCGACGATCGGGTCGCGGTTGTGGCCGGCGTTGCAGCACCACAGGCCCGCGGTGCCGTCGAGCACGGCGCGGCCGTCGGCGCTGTAGTAATGCATGCCCTTCGCGCGCGCGATCAAACGCGGCGCCTTCTTGAAGGCGCGGTTGGGCGTAAACGGAATCCAATAGGATTGCAGGTCGTTGGGAACGCTCGGTACGTCCCGGGTGCGGGCAAGCGACATGACGGCTCCGTTGAATTTGGTTTGGGTCGCCGGACAGTTGCGGCGAGCCCGTCGCCACGGACCTTAGCAGGAGCCGTGTGCTCGCGGAAATCCCTCCCCTGAAAGGGGAGGGTGGCGAGCGCAGCGAGCCGGGTGGGGTCTGAATTGCAAATACACCGCTTGCGGAAAGAGCCCCCACCCGGCCGCACGCATTCGCGCGCGGCCACCCTCCCCCGCTTCGCGTGGGAGGGATGGGTTACGCCGCGGCGACGCGGGAGAGGAAATCGTCGACCGCGGTCTGCAAGGTGCCGGTCTGGGCGTTGAGCGCGCCGGTCGCGTCGAGCACGGCGGACGCGGCGCGGTTCGTCTCCTCGATTGCCTCGGTGACGGTCGCCATGTTGCCGGCGAGTTCGCTTGCACCGCTCGCCGCCTGCTGCACGCTGTCGGCGATGGTGCGGGTCGAGGCGCTCTGCTGCTCGACCGCGGCGGCAATCGACACCGTGAAGCTCGAAATGTCGCCCATGACATCGCCGATCGAACGGATCGCGCCGACCGCATCGGCGGTGGCGCTCTGGATCGCGCCGATGTGGGCGGCGATTTCTTCCGTCGCCTTGGCGGTCTGGCTCGCGAGCGTCTTGACCTCGGAGGCGACGACCGCAAAGCCGCGCCCGGCTTCGCCCGCGCGCGCCGCTTCGATGGTGGCGTTGAGCGCCAAGAGATTGGTCTGGTCGGCGATGGCGCGGATGAGCTTGACCACGTCGCCGATGCGGTTCGCCCCCTCGGTGAGCTGCTCGATCTGCTGATTGGCGCCCTTGGCGATCGTCGAGGCGCGCTCGACCACGCCGTTCGCCTGGGTGGCCTGCTGGCTGATCTGCGCAATGGAAGCACCGAGTTCCTCGGTGGCGCCGGCAACCCCGCGCACGTTGGACGAGGCGGTCTCCGACGCGCTCGAGGCCGCGCGCGTCTGGTTGTCCGCCTCCCCGGCGATCCCGGAAAGGGTTCGCGCCGTCGTCTCCATGCGCGAGACGTTCTCGCTCACCGCGGCGATCACCGACGTCACCGTGGCGCGGAACTCGACGATCATCCGTTCGATCGCGGCGGCGCGATCGCGTTGCGCCGCCTGTTCGGCGTCCTGGCGCGCGGCAAACCCGCGCCGCTCGATCTCGCTCGCGCGGAACACTTCGAGCGAACGCGCCATCTCGCCCAGCTCGTCGCGATCCGCTGTCGCCGGGACATCGAGGTCGACGTCGCCGGCGGAGAGCTTTTGCATGGCGTTGCCGATCGAGGTGAGCCGGCGCACGAGGCCGCGCCGCACGTAGAACACGCTGATGCAGCCGGCCGCCAGCACGCTCGCCAGGGCGACCATGAGCAGCACGCCGCGCGTGAAACCCAGACTCTGGACCAAGCCCGCCGCGCCCTGCTTCATCGAAGTCTCGGCTTCGGCCACGAGCGCCGTAACCGCCTCGTCGAGCTGGCGCTGGATCGCGCCATTGTCCATGACGACGTGGTCGGCGCGGGCGGAGGCGGCAAGCTCGCGGCTGCGCAGGTCGAACAAGCTGTTGTTGCCCTGTCCGAAAGCGGACAACAGCGCCACCGTATCCTTCAGCTCGTCATTTTTGATCCCTGCGGCCGACCTGGCCAGCAGGCCCGCGGCCGAACTGAAGCGGTCCCGGATCGGCACCAGCGCCGTCGCCTCCTTGGCGGCCGCCGCCTCGCTCATCAGGCTGCTGACGAGGTGCGTCTGCGCCACGATATCGAGCGCATTGCGCAACTCGGTGATCTTGGTCTCGACCAGATCCTTGGGCGCTCTGCCGCTCTTCCCCGCGTCCTCCGCGGTCATCACCGCATCGAAATAGGAATCGTCGACCACCGGGATGAGCTTTTCACTGATGCTGGCGTGCGCGCGATGCATCTTGTCGAGCTGCGCCTCGAGCCGCCCGCGCAATTCCGAACGCTCGGAGATCGCCGATTTCAGCTCGGTGAGATTGGTCGTGAGCCGCATCGACGCGCTCTCGACCGCGGCGAAGGCCGGGCTCGACTGCCGGCTCGCCTGCAGCTGCTCCAGCAGGACGGTAAGCTGGCGGTTCTTGAGTTCGAGCGTGGCGGCGATCGGGCCCTGCTCGGCCGCCGTCGTGGTGTTGACGAAGCGAGCCGCCGCCGCGGAAATCTCGCCGGACACCGCGGAGACGCGCAGCGCGTCGGTCATGACCGGCACCTCGTGGCTCGCCACGCGTTCGAACCCGCGCTCGGTTCCGGAAAACGAGACGATCGCGACGGCGGCCGCGATCACGGTGAGGATCGCCACCGCGCCGAACGCGCCCTGCAGCTTCGCGTTGACGCCGATCCCGCTCCGCCCCGCCGCACCGGACCGTTTCAGCCGATCATTCCCGCTCATGCGCGCGATCCCTCAAAACGGCGAATAACTCACATCACGAGTCTATCGACGGCCTTGAACGAGCCGTCAGGCTGGATGACGGTGAGGAATACCTGGTCGAGGCCCTCGTTCTTCGTCGGGCCGAAGGTCATCGCGAGCCCGCCGATGTCGAACCTGCCGGTGTCCTTGATGACCTTCAGGAGACCTTCACGGGTCGGCTCGCCGCCGATTTTCTCGAGCGCGGCGATCGCGAGACGACCGACCAGATAACCCTCGAGCGAGACGAAATCGGGCGTGCCCTTGATCGCCGCCTGATAGTCGCCGACGACCTTGAGCGAGGTATCCCACGGGAACGGCACCACCTGGGAGACGACCACGCCCTTGCCGTCCGGCCCGAGTTCCTTGGCAAGGGCGGAGGCGCCGACGAAGGAGATGTTGACGAACACCGGATTGAGCTCGAGCTTGTGGGCGAGCTTGATCAACTCGGCGCACGGCTTGTACGCGCCCACCATGACCACGGCCTCGGGCGCCGCCCGCCGCAGCGCGAGCAGCGCCGTCTTCACCGCCACGGTATTGCGCTCGTAGGTCGCTTCCTCCGCCAGCTCGAGGCCGCGCTTCTTCATCGCCGCCTTGACGCCGTCGAGGCCGGCGCGGCCGAACGCGTCGTCCTGATAGAAGATCGCGATCTTTTTGATCTTGAGATCTTCGGTGAGGTGCTTGATCCAAGCCTCGGTCTCGGCGCCGTAGCTCGCGCGCACGTTGACGACGTTCTCGAGCTTGGGATTGCGCAGGAAGCCGGCGCCGGTGAACGGGCCGATGAACGGCACGTGGGCCGCGGTAGCGATCGGCTGCGCTGCCGCCGAGGTCGGCGTCCCCACCGGACCGATCAGCGCGAACACCTTGTCCTCATTGATCAGTTTCCTGGTCTCGGCGATGGCCCGCTCCGGCTCGTAGCCGTCGTCGCGGCTGATGAGCTTGAGCTTGCGGCCGTGCACGCCGCCGCGCGCGTTGATCTCGTCGAACGCCGCCTGGATGCCGGCCCGCATGCCCTGGCCGAGCGCGGAGGCCGGCCCTTGGAGCACGGCCGCCTGCCCGAAGGTGATGGAATCCGCGGTAACGCCGTCCTCGGCTCTCGCCGGGCTCAAGCAGGCAAGCGCGATCGCGCCCGCCAAGGCAACCGCGGCGCCGTAACGACGCATGGACATGGATGTGAGTCTCCGAGGTGCACGCCCGCGCCCGACAATGTTGGAACGCGGTAAAAGAACCGTTTAATTCGAGGGGCTTGCGGGCGCCCGCGTGACTTTAATGAAACGTTAAGAGGCTCCGGCTTGCCGGGTTGGCGCGCCTGAGATACCACGCGGGCCAGATTTCCGGAGCGCACGCTTTGAGCAAAGAAGCAAAAACCAACCGCCTCAAGGCGCGGCTGCCGCGCGGCCTTTCCGACCGCGGTTTCGAGGAAATCGAGGGTACCCGGCGCGTTCTCGGCATTATCCGGTCGGTATACGAAAGCTACGGATTCGATCCGATCGAAACGCCGATGATCGAATACACCGACGCGCTGGGAAAATTTCTGCCCGACCAGGACCGGCCCAACGAGGGCGTGTTCTCGTTCCAGGACGACGATGAGCAGTGGCTCTCGCTGCGCTACGACCTCACCGCCCCGCTCGCGCGCTATGTCGCCGAAAATTTCGACCAGTTGCCCAAGCCCTACCGCAGCTACCGCTTCGGCTGGGTGTTCCGCAACGAGAAACCCGGCCCGGGACGGTTCCGGCAGTTCATGCAGTTCGACGCCGACACGGTCGGCTCCGCCTCGCCTGCGGCGGATGCGGAAATCTGCATGATGGCTGCAGACACGGTGAATAAACTCCTCCTCGAACGTGGTCAGTACCTAGTCAAGATAAGCAATCGAAAACTTCTCGACGGAGTGCTTGAATCGGTGGGTCTTAAAGGAGAAGCGTATGCTAACCAGCGGCTAATTGTACTACGGGCAATTGACAAGCTTGACCGACTTGGCATTCCGGCAGTCCACGCCTTACTGGGACACGGCCGCAAGGACGAAAGTGGAGATTTTACGAAGGGCGCTGAGCTTTCTGACAGCCAAATTGAGCGCATCATCTCCTTTTTGCAAACAAAGTACCATTCAAATTTATCGGATGAGATGATTGACTGGAAAATGACTTTCAATGAGTGGCGCTCTGTGGTTCAGGATTCGCATGTTGGTCAGGAGGGAATTGACGAACTGGAGCAAATGGCGGAACTGCTTTGGTCAGCAGGATACGGATATGACCAAATTGCTTTCGACGCCTCCGTGGTCCGCGGGTTGGAGTACTATACCGGCCCCGTCTTCGAGGTGGACTTCACATTCGAGGTAATGGACCACGACCTTCGCCCCATTCGGTTTGGGTCAGTTGGAGGTGGTGGGCGCTACGACGGTTTAGTGGCTCGTTTTCGTGGTGAGCCAGTGCCAGCAACGGGCTTCTCGATCGGAGTGTCGCGGCTCATCGCTGCGCTATGGGAGCTTAAGGACTTCGAAGTCGGTCCTGGGTCAGGACCCGTCGTCGTAACCGTGCTCGATCGCACTCGCATGGTTGACTACCAACGGATGACAAAGACCTTACGCGACGCGGGGATTCGCGCTGAACTCTATCTGGGCTCCGGAAAGATGGGCGCGCAGCTCAAATACGCTGATCGGCGCGATTCTCCGTGCGTCATAATTCAAGGAAGTGACGAAAAGGCGAAGGGCGAAGTACAGATTAAAGACCTACATGAAGGTGCGAGGGCAGCCGCCGCAATCACGTCGAACAAGGAATGGCGGGAAACCCGTCCCGCGCAGTTCTCAGTTAATGAAGACAGACTAGTCGATGCGGTTCGCGAGGTGTTGGCGCGCCCCCGAGACTGGACCGATTAAGCACGACAGGACGACTGACACCGTTAACGATGCCAGCGGCTCCGTCCCCGCATTAATCCCTCCCTTCGATCCTCGTCGAAACCTTAAGCAACCCGTGCTAAAGGCGCGCCCAATTCAAGGCACGCCCCATGAACGACGCGACGGGCACGGCAAACACCAGGGACGGGCGGGCGGCGACGCTGCTCGCCCATTACGAGCGCGCGGGCTACGCCCGGGCGGAGCCGGCGCTGCTGCAGCCGGCCGAGCCGTTCCTCGACCTTTCGGGCGAGGACATCCGGCGCCGCATGTATCTGACGACCGACGCCACCGGCCACGAACTGTGCCTGCGCCCGGATCTGACCATCCCGGTCTCGCGCGACTATCTCGCCTCGGCCGCTGCCGGAAAGCCCATGGGCTTCTGCTACCTCGGCCCGGTGTTCCGCTATCGCGCCGACGGGCCGGGCGAGTTCGCGCAAGGCGGCATCGAGTCGTTCGGCCGGCGCGACATCGCGGCGGCCGACGCTGAGATGATCTCGCTCGGGCTCGAGGCGACCTCGCACTACGGCATCGACGCGCCCGAGCTGCGCATGGGCGATGTCGGCCTGTTCGCCGCCCTGATCGGCGCGCTCGATCTCGCGCCGGCGTGGAAGCGCCGCCTGATCAAACATTTCAACCGCGCCGGCAGCCTGCGCCACGATCTCGACCACCTCGCGCGCACCGCCGCGCAGACGCGCCCGGAGTACCAAGGCGTGCTCGCGGCGCTCGCCGGCTCCGACCCACGCGCGGCGCACGCGCTCGTCACCGACCTGCTCTCGATCGCCGGGATCACCGCGGTGGGCGGCCGCTCGGTCGGCGAAATCGCCGACCGGTTTCTGGAACAAGCGGCACTCGGGGCCGGCACCGGGCTGCCGGCAGAGACGCGAGCCCTGATCGAAAAATTTCTCGCCGTCGCCGGCAATCCTGACGACGCCGCCGCCGACCTGCGCGCGCTCGCCGCCGACGCCGGGGTCGCGCTCGGGCAGGCGCTCGATCTGTTTGAAAGCCGCACCGGCTTCATGGCGGCGCGCGGCGTCGACGTTTCGCGCATTCGCTTCTCGACCGCCTTCGGCCGCGGCCTCGATTACTACAGCGGGATGGTGTTCGAACTGCACGACCCGCAGAGGCGCGCAGCCGGCCAGCTGGTTGCCGGCGGCCGCTATGACGGCTTGTTGACCCGGCTCGGCGCGCGCGAGCCGATCCCGGCGGTGGGATTTGCCGTGTGGGTCGAGCGGCTCGCGGCGATCGGGGGCGCACCATGAGCGCGCTCGTCGTCGCGGTGCCGTCGAAAGGGCGGCTGCAGGAAAACGCTCAAGGCTTCTTTGCGCGCGCGGGTTTGACCCTGCTGCAACCGCGTGGCGCGCGCGACTACCGCGGCACGATCGCGGAAATCGACAACGTCGAGATCGCCTATCTCTCCGCCGCGGAAATCACGAGCCAGCTCGCGACAGGCGCCGCCCACCTCGGCATCACCGGCGAAGATCTCGTGCGCGAGATGATCCCGGACGCGGCAAAACGCGTCGTGATGGTCGAGAAGCTCGGCTTCGGCCACGCCGACGTGGTGGTGGCGGTCCCGCAAGCCTGGATCGACGTGCGCACCATGGCGGACCTCGACGACGTCGCTACCGCCTTCCGCCTGCGCCATGACCGCAAGATGCGGGTCGCGACCAAATACGTGAACCTCACCCGCGCGTTCTTCGCCGAACACGGCATCATCGACTACCGCATCGCCGAGAGCCTGGGCGCGACCGAAGGCGCGCCGGCGGCGGGCAGCGCGGAGCTGATCGTCGACATCACTACGACCGGCGCTACGCTCGCTGCCAATGCGCTCAAGGTGATCGAGGACGGCGTGATCTTGCGCTCGCAGGCGAACCTCGTCGCTGCCCGCACGGCCGCCTGGGACGAAGGCGCGCGCGGCGCGGCCCGCGCGATCCTCGACCGCATCGCGGCGCAGGCACAGGCGCGCGCTTTCCGGGAGGTGCGCGCGCGCATCGGCGCGGCCGATGGCCGGCTCGCCGCCACGGCTCGCGAGCGCTTCGGCGCCACCGCGCCGCTCGGCAGCGCCGGCGAAGCCGGCGTGCTCACGCTTCACTGCCCGCCCGACGCGATCCAGGGATTGGCGAATTTCCTGCGCGAGCAGGGCGCCGAGGCGGTCACCGTCGCCGGGCTCGACTACGTGTTCACGCGGGAGAACGCACTCTATGCGCGGCTCGAGGCGGGACTTGCCTCATAGCGCCGCGTCGCGCGCTTTGGGATGACGGGCGCGAAACACGACAAAATGCGACAGCGAGAAATTGACCAGGAAGCCCGCGCCGATCGCCAGCACTTTTCCCACCAGCACCGGCATGAAATAGGACGCGACGAACACCGTGGCCGTGTTGGCAACGAGGCCGCCGGTCTGAGAGAGGCAGAACGCCAGATAATCTTTAACCCGAAGGCGGCCGCCGGATTCGGCCGCGAACGTGATTAGTGAGTTGAGCACGTAGGAATTGGTCACCCCGGCCGTCCAGGCGACCACATTGGCAACGATGATCGGAAGGCCGAAATAGAAATAGCCGAGCGAAAACACCGCGAAATCGATCGTGAGGTTGACGAGTCCGACGAGCCCAAAGCTCACCACCTTGAGCAGGACCGCGCGCTCGTGCCACGCCGCGACAAGGCGGTCGACGAGCCGGCGCGCGAGCGGCACGGAGTGCGGGGCCGAGGTCATGCGAATCCGCTTAGCATGTTCGCGGCCGTTAACCGAGCCGCTTCTGCTCGCCGGTGGCACAACACCGCACGCCTGCCGGGGTCAGGCTACTCGTGCTATAAAAACGTCATGAACACGATTGCGCCCGGTCCGAATGCCGCGCCGACACGGCCGCAAGGACTTTCGATCGTGGTGCCGCTGCACAACGAGGCCGCCGGGCTGCCGGCGCTGCATGCGCACATCGCCGAGGCGGTCGCGCGGCTCACGGCGGCGCGACCGCTCCACGTGGAAATCGTTTACGTCGACGACGGCAGCGGCGACGATACCGCGACGGTCGCGCTCGGCCTCCCGACGGCAGGCCTCGACGTGCAGGTGGTTTCGCTTTCGCGCAATTTCGGCAAGGAAGCGGCGCTGCTCGCCGGCCTCGATCATGCGCGGCTCGGCGCCGTGCTGTTCATGGACGGCGACGGCCAGCACCCGCCGGACCTGATCGAAACACTGGTGGGCCATTGGATCGATGGCGGCTACGACGTGGTCTACACGGCGAAGGCCCATCGCGGGAACGAGCCGTTCGCGCGCCGGCTCGGCGTCAAGTCGTTCTATGCGCTGATCAACTGGGGCGCGCGCGCAAAAATCCCCGAGGACGCGGGCGACTTCCGCCTGCTTTCGCCGCGCGCCGCGGCGGCGTTGCGCCAAATGCCGGAGCGCAACCGTTTCTTCAAAGGCTTGGCGACCTGGATCGGCTTTCGCCAGAAACGCGTCGACTACGAGCCGGCGGTGCGCGAGCATGGCCGATCGACCTTCGGGCTGCACTCGCTCATCGGTCTCTCGATCGAGGGCCTCACGTCGTTCTCGGTGGCGCCGCTGCGGCTCGCGAGCCTCCTCGGCGCTCTGCTCGCCGCGAGCGCGCTGGTGTTCGGCGCGTGGACGGTGGTCGAAACCTTCGTCTACGAAGAGACAGTGCCCGGGTATCCCTCCCTCGTCGTCGGCATCATGGTGATCGGCGGCGTCCAGCTCAGCATGATCGGCATCATGGGCGAATACATCGGCAAAATTCTCTCGGAGATCAAAGCGCGGCCGGTCTATTTCGTGGCCGAGCATCACGTGAAGCGGGCAGACGCGGCGCAAGACGGTGCGACGGAGGCGACGCGCACCGCGGCGGAATAAACAGACGACAGAGGATAGACGACGGAGGACGGATGAAGGACGAAAACCCGGCGGAGTCTGCACCATCCGTCGTCCGTCCTCCGTCGTCTGTCGTCCGGTTCTGGCTGTGCGCCGACGACTACGGCATCGCGCCCGGCGTCAACGCCGCAATCCGCGATCTCATCATGCGCGGCCGCCTCAACGCCACGTCGGTGATGGTGGTCGCGCCCGGCTGCACGCGCGCCGAGGCGCGCTCGCTTGCAATCCTCAACAGCGGAACGCCGCGCGCGGCGATCGGGCTGCATCTGACGCTCACGGCGCCGTTCCGGCCGCTTACGGCAGGCTTCACGCCGCTACGCGCGGACGGCTTTCCGCTGCTGCGCGATTTGTTCAAGGTCGGGTTGTTGCGGCAGCTCAAACCGGCCGCGCTCGCCGCCGAAATCGAGGCACAGCTCGCAGCCTTCACGACGGCATTCGGGAAGCCGCCCGATTTCATCGACGGGCATCAGCACGCGCATCTCGCGCCACAGGTACGCGATGAGGTTCTCGCCGCCGCAAAGCGGAGTGCACCGGGCGCCTGGGTGCGCCAGTGCGGCAGCGTGCAGCCGGCGATCAAACGCTTGAGCGATCCCAAAGGGCTGATGCTCGATGCGTTCAGCCGCGCGATGCGCGCGCGCGCGCAAACCTCGGGCGTGCCGACCAATCCGGCTTTCGCCGGCACTTACAGCTTCCGGCCCGGCGCGGACTTCGCGAGCAAATTTCCTCGCTTCCTCGACGGCCTGCCGGACGGCGGGCTCGTGATGTGCCACCCCGGCCATGTGGACGCGGAACTCATCCGCCTCGATCCGCTCACCGATTTCCGCGAGCGGGAGTACGCCTATCTGGCCGACGATGCATTTCCGGCACTACTCGCCGCCGGCGGCTTCGCGCTTGCCAGTCCCGCCGTTACCGAAGTGTCAGCATCCCTTCCCAAATAGACATACGGGCGCCATTCCGCTGCGCCAGAATGCTCCCCATATTCGACGGCACCACCGACCAGGGAGGGCGCCATGACGCCTCAGGAACGTGAGCTGATCACCAAGCTGTTCGACCGCCTCGCCGCACTCGAGAACGCGCCGCGCGATCCGGACGCCGAGCGCGCGATCGCGGAAGGTCTCGCGCGCGCTCCCCATGCCGTCTACCCGCTCGTGCAAACGGTGCTGGTGCAGGACGAGGCGCTCAAGGCCGCCAATGCGAAAATCGAGGAACTGCTGACCGAACTCGGCGAGCCGCCGCCCCAGCCGGAGCAGCCGAAGGGGTTCCTCGACAACGTGCGCGACAGTCTGTTCGGCCGCGGCGAAAGCGCGCCGCGGGCCGGCTCGGTGCCGTCGGTGCGGCCGGGCGGCTCGCCTTGGGTCAATGCGCCGGGCTATCGCGACCAGGGTGATTATCGCGACCAGGGCCCGCCGCCGATGGGCGGCCCCGGCTACGGCGCTCCAGGCGGTCCGGGCTATGGCGCCCCTGGCATGGGAGCCCCTGGCATGGGAGCCCCTGGCTTCGGCGGATCGGGCTTCGGCGGTGCCCCCGGCGGCGGCGGTTCGTTCCTCGGCACGGCCGCGGCAACTGCGGCTGGCATGATCGGCGCGAACCTGCTGCTCGGCGGCATCCGCAACGTGCTTGGTGGCCAGGGCGGCCACCAGCGCGGCCCGTTCGCCGGCACCTTCAATCAGTTGAGCAGCGGCACCGCAGGATCGCCGTCGAGCGGCGGCGCCGGGTCAGGCGAACTCTCACATCAAGCCGGCCTTGACGACATCGGCCGCACGTCATCGGGCGGCGGCGGGGAAGGCACCCGTGCGGGACTATTCGGTGGCGATGAACAACACGACGATCAATACGGCGACGACGATCACGACACTGATGATGGCGACGAAGGCGATTACGCCGACGACGACACGAGTGGTTCGGACGATTCCGACGACGCGTAGTGACACGTCATGGCCGGGCTTGTCCCGGCCATCCACGGCTTTCTTTGCTGATTAATCAAAAAAGGACGTGGATGCCCGGCACAAGGCCGGGCATGACGCAAAGCATCAGATCACCACGACTTTCGTGCCGACGCGCACGCGTTCGTAGAGGTCGATCACGTCCTCGTTGCGCATGCGGATACAGCCGGACGACACCGCCGTTCCGATCGTCCAGGGCTCGTTCGAGCCGTGGATGCGGTAGAGCGAGGAACCGAGGTAGAGCGCGCGCGCGCCGAGCGGATTTTCCGGGCCGCCCGCCATGTGCTGCGGCAGGTCGGGCCGGCGCTTGAGCATTTCCGGCGGCGGCGTCCAGTCCGGCCACTCGCGCTTGGACGAAACTTCCTTCACGCCTGCCCAGGTGAACCCGGGACGGCCGACGCCGATGCCGTAGCGCACGGCATGGCCGTTCTCCTGCACCAGATAGAGAAACCGGCGCGGCGTATCGATGATGATGGTTCCGGCCTGCTCGGTTCCATCATACGAAACCACCTGGCGCTGATAACGCGGATCGGCTTCCGTGCGCCGCGCTTCGGCCCATTCCGGCGGTTCGCCGCGCGCGGTCTGATAGCGCCCGGCGTAAGGGTCGGGCGGCGCCACGGGGCGGCCGCCGAACAGAAATTCGATGAACCCGCCGCCGAGATTCGACTGCGGCTGCGTTTGGTAGGTGGCGGACAGCGGAGCGGCCAGCGCCGCACCGGTGCCGAGCGCGCTCGCGAGGAGCGCAGTCATGACAAAGCGCTGCATCGACGTACTCGTTACTTGTCGTCGTCGGAGCCCGCGGTTCGGTCTCCGTTATGGTTTCCATTGAATGGAGAAACTTCGCAACCGATTGGTAAATCCGCGGCCGTGGAGCGCGTCAAACAAGCAAACAGAAACCATATCCGTGCGGTTACGGTTTATTTTACGTGAAAAGCGCCGCGTCATGGTTAAGCGCAGGTTTATGAGGCAGGCGTCGACGCAAGAGCACGAAACGCCAAGCTTCGTTATCCAAACCATCAGCAAGGCTTGGAGAAGCGCCGGAGCCGATCACATCAATTTCTTCATCAGAACATCGGCGTTCGCCGGACACAGTTCGGCGAATTCCCCCGTAGCGGCGATCGCCGGGGGCACGACGGCGCGCTCGCACCGCGCATAGCCGAGCCGCTCGTAAAACTCCGCCGCGGTGTCGGTGATGAGCCACAGACTGCGGCATTCGTGCAGCCGCGCCTCAAACTCGAGCGCCGCCACCATTGCCGCGCCGATGCCGCGGCCGCGCACCGGGGGAAGCGTCACGAGCGAGCGCAACAGGGCGTCGTCGCCATGCACCTCGAGGCCGCCGAAGCCGACCGGCACCTCGTCCGTGGTCTCGAAACGCCAGAACAGCCGGCCGGGCGCTTCGATGTCGGCGGTCGGCAGCTTCGCCTTGGCGAGCGCCGCCGCCAGCGCGCCCCGCTCACCGGCGCGCAACGGATGGGCGATCAGTTTGGGCATGTCAGTAGCCAGTGGTCAGTAATCAGTAATCAGAAGAAAACAAATGTTCTGATTACTGATCACTGATTACTGAACACTGTTACGCGCGCGCGGCGCAGCGCACGTAAATCCCGGTCCCGTAGCGGCCGGCGACCTCCGGATCGACCCAGCGCAGCACCAGCACGCGCCCGTCGAAGGAGACGATCTCGCGATCCTTCATGTCGCCCGCCGGGCCGGATGGGCCGACGTAGTTCTTGCCGCCCGGCCCGCCCTTGAGCTGCAGCTCCTGCTGCTGCGCCTCGTCGGCGAGATGCATGAGCACCCCACCCGAGGGCCCGGCGCCGATCACGTAAGGCTGGCCGCATTGGCCGCGCGCGGCGGCTTCGGTGCGCGGCCGGTCGGCCTCCTTGTGATACGAGGCGTAACCCCAACGGCCGACGATATCGCGCGCCGGAATGCTCGAAGGCAAGGCGGCCGCAGGCGGCGGCGACGCGGCCGCGGGCGGTGCGTCAGGCGTCTGCGTCGCGCAACCGGCAAGCGCCAGGGCGACGAGCGCGGCCGCCGCCAACGTCATTCGCGGGGCAAAACCGATCATGCGAGGCCCCTCCTCAAGCACGCTTGTCCCCTGCGGCTGCCGCAACGGCACCGCCCAATGGTGAGATTTCCGCGTGTCCCGCAAGCTAAAATGCTGTCCCGAGCGCCGCCTGAAGGGCCGCCCGCCTTCACCGGCGCGATCATGCACGTTCCCCCTCGCTATTCGTAGCCAATTTATCGGTTGGAAACCAGCGATTGGGTTAACCGCGCTCATTATTCGCGTTGACTAGTGCCGCGAACCCGAAGTTCGCACAACCGTGCCGCGAGCCCAGATGCGAACTTCGGGTTCAAAGCGGCACTGGGATCATAAATTTTGCGAGTGTCCTTTCGATTCCGAAGTTCGCTCAGATCGTGATGCGGCGCCGGGCGAACTTCGGAATCGGGACACTCGCCCGCTTGACAGCCCGAACGCGACGCCATATTTCCATGGCACCTGTTTGGCACTCATTGAGGGCGAGTGCTAGCAGCCTCTCCGATCGAACGTCATCGGGATCCAGTCCAAAAAGCCGCGCACACCGCGCCGACGAGGAAGATATGGCGAAAACCAAGTTCCGTCCCCTGCACGACCGCGTGGTCGTGCGCCGCATCGAGGCCGACAACAAGACCGCCGGCGGCATCATCATCCCCGACACCGCTAAAGAGAAACCGCAGGAAGGCGAGATCGTCGCCGTCGGCCCGGGGGGCCGCGACGAGAGCGGCAAGCTCGTCCCGATCGAGGTGAAGACCGGCGACCGCGTGCTGTTCGGCAAATGGTCGGGCACCGAAGTCAAGCTCGACGGCGAGGAACTCCTGATCATGAAGGAGTCCGACATCATGGGCGTGATCGCCTGACGCCCCACCGCCGCATCACCGCAACCCCACCACATGTGAACCGGAGTTCCATTCCATGGCTGCCAAGGACGTAAAATTCGCCGCCGATGCCCGCGAGCGCATGCTGCGCGGCGTCGATATTCTTGCCAACGCCGTCAAGGTGACGCTCGGCCCCAAGGGCCGCAACGTCGTGCTCGACAAGTCGTTCGGCGCTCCCCGCATCACCAAGGACGGCGTCACCGTCGCGAAGGAAATCGAACTCGAAGACAAGTTCGAGAACATGGGCGCCCAGATGGTGCGCGAGGTCGCCCAGAAGACCAACGACATGGCCGGCGACGGCACCACCACGGCGACGGTCCTCGCCCAGGCGATCGTCAAGGAAGGCGCCAAGTCGGTTGCCGCCGGCATGAACCCGATGGACCTCAAGCGCGGCGTCGACATCGCGGTCGCCGCCGTGGTCAAGGACATCGAGAAACGCGCCAAGAAGGTCGGCTCGTCGGCGGAAGTCGCCCAGGTCGGCAGCATCGCGGCAAACGGCGACTCGTCGATCGGCAAGATGATCGCGGGCGCCATGCAGAAAGTCGGCAACGAGGGCGTGATCACGGTCGAAGAGGCCAAGGCGCTCGAGACCGAGCTCGAGGTCGTCGAGGGCATGCAGTTCGACCGCGGCTATCTCTCGCCCTACTTCATCACCAACGCCGAGAAGATGATCGCCGAACTCGAGGACGCCTACGTTCTGCTGCACGAGAAGAAGCTCTCCGGGCTGCAGGCCATGCTGCCGGTCCTCGAATCGGTCGTACAGTCGGGCAAGCCGCTCGTGATCGTCGCCGAGGACGTCGAGGGCGAGGCGCTCGCCACGCTCGTCGTCAATAAGCTGCGCGGCGGCCTCAAGGTGGCGGCCGTCAAGGCGCCGGGCTTTGGCGATCGCCGCAAGGCCATGCTCGAGGACATCGCAATCCTCACCGGCGGCCAGCTGATCTCGGAAGATCTCGGCATCAAGCTCGAGAACGTCACGCTGCAGATGCTCGGTCGCGCCAAGAAGGTGATCATCGAGAAAGAGAAGACCACGATCGTCGACGGCGCCGGCAAGAAGAAGGACATCGAGGCGCGGGTCGGCCAGATCAAGCAGCAGATCGAGGAGACCACCTCCGACTACGACCGCGAGAAGCTGCAGGAGCGGCTTGCCAAGCTCGCCGGCGGCGTCGCGGTGATCCGCGTCGGTGGCTCGACCGAGATCGAGGTGAAGGAGAAGAAGGACCGGGTGGAGGACGCGCTCAACGCCACCCGCGCCGCGGTCGAAGAAGGCATCGTGCCGGGCGGCGGCGTCGCGCTGTTGCGCGCCAAGAAGGCGATCGGCCGCATCAGCAATGACAACGCCGACGTCCAAGCCGGCATCAACATCGTGCTCAAGGCGCTCGAGAGCCCGGTGCGGCAGATCGCCGAGAACTCCGGCGTCGAGGGCTCGATCGTGGTCGGCAAGATCCTCGAGAACAAGTCGGAGACCTACGGCTTCGACGCGCAGAACGAGGAATATGTCGACCTCGTCGAGGCCGGCATCATCGACCCGGCCAAGGTCGTGCGCGCGGCGTTGCAGGATGCGGCCTCGGTCGCCGGCCTCCGGATCACCACCGAGGCGATGGTCGCCGAGATGCCGAAGGAGAAGGCGGCCGGCGCGCCCGGCATGCCGGGCCACGGCGGCATGGATTTCTAAGCCGACGCACAAGCAACAACTGACGAGGGGCCGCCCGCGGGCGGCCCCTTTCGTTTGTGCGAGCGTGCGTTCACATCGTCGGGAAAATCGCCCCTCCAGCATTGATCCGCCCGCGCCAGCCGCCATGATCGGCCACGCCATCGGCAAGGGAGTCGCCCGTGTCCGGTTTTCTCGCAACGCTCGCCGTCATCCGCCGGCTCGCCACCCCATATTTCAATTCCGAGGAGAAATGGGTCGGGCGCGGATTGCTCGCCGCCGTCATCGCCCTGATGCTCGCCGACGTCGGCATCGACGTGCTGATAAACTGGTGGAACGCGCGTTTCTACAACGCTCTGCAGGATCGCAACTGGGACGCCTTCACCCGCGAGCTGACCATCTTCGCCGTGCTCGCCGGCTCCTCGATCGTGCTCCAGGTCTATCAGCTCTATCTCACGCAATGGCTCGAGATCAGGTGGCGCCACTGGATGACCCGGCGCTTTCTCGGCGGCTGGCTCAGCGCGGCCAATCACTACCGCATGCAATTGCTCGGCGACGCCGCCGACAACCCGGACCAGCGCATCGCCGAGGACATCCGCTTCTTCATCGAAAACGGGCTGCCGCTCGGCGTCCGGCTGCTGCGCTCGGTGGTGACGATCGGGTCGTTCGTTGCCATCCTGTGGGCACTCTCGGACGAAGTGCCGCGCACCGTGTTCGGCGTCGTCTGGCCGATTC
>Ga0210408_10000820_pt1 | contig 35314 bp, 8 predicted proteins | sample IncBWH4MmetaG_FD_155471 | JGI IMG/M metagenome (GOLD analysis project Ga0210408, IMG submission 155471) | Forest soil microbial communities from Barre Woods Harvard Forest LTER site, Petersham, Massachusetts, United States - Inc-BW-H-4-M | ecosystem: Environmental > Terrestrial > Soil >... | reverse complement strand
GAGACCCTTCTGGCGCGATTCCGGCCCGAGCTGCGTCACCGACACGGCGGCGATCAGCAGCACGACCGCGAGGCACACGAACACCGACGTCAGCCCCCAGCCCGTCCGGATCCACAGGATCGCCGGCACGATGCCGGCGGTGGCGAGGCGGCCGACGCCGGCGGCCCAGCCGAAGCCCGAGGCGCGCGCGTTGGTGGGGAAGACCTCCGAGGCGAATATCTGCATCGAATTGCCGGCGACCTGGATGAAGAAGATCATGACGAAGCCGGCGACGAGCAGCTGCGTGTCGGTCGCCGCGTTGGCGAACACCACCGCCATGATGCCGGCCGCGACGAAGGCGCAGACCGAGGTGATCTTGCGGCCGTATTTGTCGAGCGCGAACATCATGAACAGGCTCGCACACGGCACCGCCAAGGTCATGCCGAAGGTGTAGGTGAGCGACTTCGTGATGGTGAAGCCCTTCTCGGTCATGATGTTGGGCAGCCAGGTGCCGAGCCCGATGGCGACGCCGAAGAATGCCGAGAAGCAGATCATCCCGGCGATGACGCGACGCGGGAACATGCGGAACACGAGAGCGAAGGGATCGCTCCTGGTGTCGCTGGCGGCGCTGGTCGCGAGCGGCTCGGTCGGCCCGGCGATGCCCAGCCGCTTGAGAACGTCGAGCGCCTGCTGCCCCTTGCCGTGGGTCGCGAGATAGCGCGGCGATTCCGGCAGGGTGAAGCGGAACAGCCACACGATCAGCGCGCCGATGCCGATCACGATCCACACGCCGCGCCAGCCGATGGAGTCGCGGAACGCGAGCGTGAACAGCGAGGCGATCGGCCATACGCAGGCGCCGCCGATGAAATGGACGATCGCGAGGATGCGGCCGCGAATGCGCTTGGGCGAATACTCGCCTGCATAGGCGAAGGCGAGCGGCTGCTCGCCGCCGAGGCCGAGGCCGGCGACGAAGCGCGCCGCCATCAGCCACGTGACGGTCGGCGCGAGCGCGCCCAGTATGGTGAAAATCCCGAAGATCAGCAGGTTGAACTGGTAGACCGTTTTGCGGCCCCAGCGGTCGCTGAACTCGCCCTGGCCGGCGGCGCCGATGAACATGCCGAGCACGGTTGCGCTTCCGACCAGCGCGACCTCGGGGCCGGTGGCGAACTTCGACTGCACCATGTCGGGAATGAGCGACCCGAGCACGATCAAGTCGATGACGTCGAAGAAATAACCGGCGGCGATCAGCGCGATGGCGCGCACGTGCAGAGGCGAAATCTTCGCGTCGTCCAGCGAGCGTCCGACGAATCCTTCGATAGTCTCGGCCACGGTGTCCCTCCCTGGGGTTTTTTCGTTGCGGCAGTATGGGCGGGAGTGCGGCCGGTGAACAAGGGCCTGGCGAGCGGAGGGGCATCCGCGCTTCCCTTCCGGGAGCAGGACGATGCGCTAAAAACTGCCGACCGACATTCCGACGCGCCCGCGACCAGGAGAACGGCAGCATGATCACGCTTTACACTTTCGGCCCCATGTTCGGGCTGCCGGACCCGAGCCCCTTCGTGATGAAAGCGGAGGTGCTGTTGAAGATGGCAAAGCACGAGTACCACACCAATAACGGCGGCTTCTCGAAGGCGCCCAAGGGCAAGCTGCCGTATATCGACGACGACGGCACGATCGTCGCCGACTCGACCTTCATCCGCTGGCATCTGGAAAAGAAATACCGCGTCGATTTCGATCAAGGCCTCGACGCGGCGCAGCGGGCCACCGCCTGGGCGTTCGAGAAAATGATCGAAGACAATCTCTATTGGGTGATCGTGCGCGACCGCTGGGTCGACGACGCCAATTTCAGCAAGGGCCCGCGCCGGTTCTTCGACCGGGTGCCGGCGCCGGTGCGGCCGCTGGTCGTGCCGATGATCCGGCGCAAGGTGCGCGGCGCGCTGCACGGTCAGGGCATGGGGCGCCATTCGGAGGAGGAAACCCAGGCGCTCGGCATACGATCGATCGAGGCGATCGCCGACTTCCTCGGCGACAAGCCGTTTTTCTTCGGCGCCAATCCGACCGGCGTCGACGCCACGGTGTTCGCGTTCGTCGCCGGCACGCTGTGCCCGGTGTTTGACTCGCGCACGCGCACCGCCGCCGCGCAACACGACAACCTGCGGCGCTACGTCGGCCGCATGACCGCGCGCTTCTATCCCGAACTCGGCGAGATTTCCGGCTGCAAGGCCGCGGCGTGAGCGCGGGCGCCGGTCATGTCGAAAACGGGGATTCGTATCGATATTCCCGGATTTGCAAACTTGCATATCCGGGCGCTGTGCAGCGATTACACCGGCACGCTGTCACGGAGCGGCAAACTGATCGATGGCGTGAGCGAACGACTCCACCGGCTGGCGCAAGTCCTCGATATCCACGTCGTCACGTCGGATACCCGGAAAAACGCGCGTGTACAGCTACAGGGAATTCCTTTAACGACCTTGCTGGACGAAATACCCGTCGCCAGACACGATGAGTACAAGCGCGGCTACATCAACAAGCTGCGGCTTTCTTTGAACCAGATCGTCGTTCTAGGAAACGGTCGGAATGATCGGCTGTGGCTGAAGGCGGCTCGCGACGCCGGCGGACTGGTCATCGCGGTGGACGCAGGCGAAGGCTGTGCGATCGACGCCATGACGAACGCACATGTTTTCGTCGTCGGGATCACCAACGCGCTCGATCTGCTCCTCGACGAGAGGCGGCTTGTGGGAACGCTGCGAACGAGTTGAGCCCTTGTGAAGGCGCTAAAGAAGGCGAAATGCACATCGGGGTTCGGTTTGAAGAAGTCCAGGTCGTGAACTGATTGAGCTTTCGGCAGGAGAGGGGCGATGGCGGCCGTCGATGTCTTCTATCGGTTCCAGGTCGAGCACATCTTTGCCGATTCCCTGTGGAACGATCCGACAATCGGTCAATTCCTCACGGATCATGGTTACACCCGCAATATGGCGGGCAATAAAATGGGGATGTACAGCGACCCCAGGATGTCGCGTTTTGTGTTGAAATTCGATGTGGCGCAGGCTTCGGCGAGATGAAGCTATCGGTTCAGGCGACCAACTGCTCCTCAGGTTTACCCAGGAAGGTCTGCTGGCTCTTGATGATGATTTCCTTCTTGAATCGGGTGGTCGAGGCACGTCCGAAGGCGAACGAACGGACCCTGCGCCGGGCATCGCGAACAGCAGGCGAATAATCGAGCCTCTCGGCCGGAAAGAGGTAGGGGAAATTGCCTGCCACGCCGTCGCACACGATCGCCAGCGCATTTGCCTCGGAACCCGGCTTGCCCGAATAAAGTTCGGCGATCATCTCGATGAAGATTTCGAGTTCGGCGACGTCATCGTCACTTTTGGTGCCGATCGGGAGTCCCAGCGCCGCCGCCCCGGCTGAATCGAGCGGCAGGAAGATCGTGTTCCACGCACGGTGCGGCGAAAGGTCCAGCCGGCCGAGCAGGAAGGCACCAAAGCGGCCATGCCACAGCTCCTCGCGAAGCAAGGTGAAGGCGCCAATCGGATTGGGCGAAACCCTGTTGAGCGCAGCTAACGCCTTGGACAGCGCAGCCTTGTCCCGCGCCAATTGTGCGGAGACTGGCTCCTGCAAATCCAGCCGATTCTTCGGGTCGTCGGGAGCAAAACCGAAGCGGCGCAGAAATTCGCCGCGCTCGCCCTCCCAAAGGCTCGGATCGAATACCCTGTCATTGGGGCCAAAGTCCTGGCGCGCTGGCCCGTCGATCGCCGGCTGCTTCTTCCCGAATACCGCCCTGCGCCCGAACATCGAAAGCATCTCCACTATGATCGACAGGCCGCCAACTTGGCCGATCAGGTCTCATCGCGCGTGCTGGACAGCGTCCACGCATCGAGAAGCCTCGCTCCAATTGGCCGCAAAATCTAGCATTGAAGCGTTTACAGGCTCTAAACCTGCAGTCTCCGGGCGGATGCGCGCCATTTACGAATCGGAAATGGAACGATGGTGACTGGAATCCAAGCAATGGCACTCCGACACAAGCGTCAGCAGCATCGTTACGCTGCGCGATACGTTCTGCCTGGAACGGACAGCACCGCCGACGGAAGAAACGGCAAACACGACGCCGGAGATTTAGCCACCGTGGTGTCGAGCTCGTTTCGGCCAGTGACCAGCGCCTTGACTATCCCGCTCCTCTTCTGCGGGCATTCTCAGAAACTGGTGCATCGACCTTCCGGAGAAGTATAATGCGCCTGAGCTTTCCTCGCATCATGAGCCTTCAGAGCGATGACGGTGCCGCATCAATCGTTTTTCACTCGACCGATATGAACCGCGACACGGGCGGTTTCAAATACTTATTTCGCTTTGCGACGGCGAGCAGGTCTGGCTGCTCGACGTCGTCGCCGCCGACCGCAGGCAAGCGATCGCGGTGCTCACCAGCTTCCGGCAGGTGGCCGGCGACAGGCCGGTGAAGATTCATCCGATCGTCGGGCGGATGATCGATCCGGAGGTGTTGGCGAAGCTCAGAGGGGCAGTGCAAGCGTCCTCTGCGCCGACGCGACGGGCAGATGCGGAATGACTTTGGCGAGGACGATGTCATGAACATCACTTTCGATCCGGCGGCAAAGCGTGCCACCGATCTCGACTCGGGCATGGCCGTCGAATGGGGTGGGGAGAACCCTTACCCGAAGGAGATGCAGGTCTATTTCATACTGTATTGGAAAGGGAAGAAAATTCAGTTGACCGCGGGGTGGGCGGACGCCTTTCCGGACGTCAGGAAAGAACACCCCGATTGGAGCAGCATGGATGTAATGAAGAAAGCCGATGAGGTTGGGATATTAAACTACTATATCCATAATTTCGATGAATACATTTATCATCCGTCATTTTTGAGCGAGGGCGACGGTGAAACTTTGGTCCGGCTTGTTCTCAGGGTTGCGAAAGAAGCCGGCATAAAGCTTATGGCGACCAAAAAGACGAGGGTGCATTTCCTCAACAAACCGGAATTTTCGTTGTTATCGAAGTGGAGTGTCGAGGAATGAGCGCGAACCCCGCGGCAGGCCCTGCCGAACCGAGGGGCAAGACCTGATGAAGGCCGCGCGTCGCTCCGTGTCGACGCGGCTCGCCGCCGCCGCCGATGCCATTGTCGGGCTCAGGTCGATGTCGCGGCTATTTCTCTGCTCGGTGCTCCTGCTGTTGCTCGCCGGCTGCGATTATACGACGACGTTCCGCTACAAGCTGACGCTCGAGGTTGAGACGCCGGACGGCGTGAAATCGGGATCGAGTGTCATCCAAGAAACAACGACTGAGGTTTGGATCCCCGCGCGCGGCGTTTCTTCGCATGACGTCGGCGAGGCACTCTATGTCGATCTCGGTCCCGGCCGCCGGCCGCTGGTGGCGCTGCTGACGAAGACGATACCTAAGTTTAACAAAAACACGTTTAATACAGGCACGCCGGAAACAAGGTACAAGTGGGGGCGCGACTCTGGAACCGCCCTGCTCAGAGATTTGTTCAGCGACGATCCACAATTGAAAAAAACAAAAGATGAGAGTTACGTCCATTACATGGATCGTATCAGCCGTCGCCGAGACAAGCGGGATGTTCCACTGCGTGGCCTGCCGACCCTTGTGACATTTGCGGACATTAATGATCCTCTGACTGTCATTCACATCGATCCGGAATCCCCCGGCAGTATTCGGGATGCACTGGGCGCCGGCATATCGCTGAAAAAGGCGACGATTGAATTCGTCGAGCCGGACGGGTGGTGGCAGCGTTGGTTTGGTCAGCCAGACAAGGCGGCGGCCGAGGAGCTGGAACGCCGACTGCCTTGGCTCATTCGGCTAAGGCAAAGCCCCGGTGGTCACTTCCTCAGCGGAGAAATCTCCGAGCGTGTCTCTGACCCACGGCTGGCGTCACATCTGCAGTATTCCGACTTCATCATAGGAAGGAATCGCTGACATGAACCGCGACGTCTTTTGGCGCGCCGCGCTTGAGGGCGTCGAAATCCCGGAATGATGGCGCAACTTCCGAAGCCTTCGTGGAAACGCCGATGACGCTGCGTAAGGTCACGACACGGACCAGGCGTCCGCGCGCGCGATTCACTCGAGTTCCGAAGGCAAGTTCATGCGGGGAAGCATGTCACAGAGAGCATGACTTTTCTCCTGCCGCCGGGAACTTGGAGAATTTCGGTGCCAAGGGTCGGATCCAGCGTACAGAAATGCGCCGATGGCCAAATTGTCTGCGCGATGCGTATTGCCTCACTGCATCGGGCCGCCCGCTCGCAGGCCCCCTTCGTACCCAAACCGCTTGCGGCTTACTCAACACACCGGCGACCATCACTCACCGTAATGAGTCATGTCGATTCGCAATGGAGCGAAGCGATTTTGTCAGTTCGGCGCTGGGAAAAAACCCCCTGAAGGGGTGCAATTTTCGCTTGCACCCGCCGTGCGCCTCCAATAGCCTACCGTCGAGAATGCACGGTGGGGGCGACACCTGCATGCGTGCTGGACTATCGATCGCGGGCAGGTTGCCGCCGCGCTTTCATAGCGGGTGGCATCGTATCGAAACCCAACAAAGCTGCGAGACGCGCGCCGTTGCGCATCCCGGACGGGATGCGCTTTCGACGCGTAGCGGATGAACTTCGGCTTCCGAGAGGCCGAGGAGTATCGCGTATGTAAAGTTTGTAATGTTCTGCAGTGGCAGGGGGCGTTTTGGCTGAGTTCTCTTCATCGGCGCCGACCGGGTCGGCGACCAGCGTGCCCGCCGATGTCTCGCCCCGGCTCGTCGCCTGGATGCAGCGCCACCGCCTGAGCCTCCGCTCGTCCTATCGCACCGGCAGACTGCTGTCGACCGGCGCGCGCAGCGACGTTGCCGCGACCCTCAGCCGGGCGCTTTTCGCCGGCGCCATGGGGAGCGCGGCATCCAGCAAATATTCCTGCCTTGTCCTGGTGGTCCTCGGCCGCCGGCGGATCGCCGGCTCTGCCGCGGCGGAAACTTATCGGAGGGAGCGTTGAGTCAGAACGTCGACAATGCCGTGTCCAAGGCTGGGTCCAAAACAGTGCCCGAGGCCAAGGCCGCCGCGGCCAGCGCGCCTGCTCCGCCGCCGCCCGCCGCCGCGCGCGCGGTGGCGCCGAACGCGCCGCTGACGCCGGAGATGCGCGCCAGGATCGGCGCGCTGCGCACCCACATCCAGCTCAGCGTCGGGCAGGTCGTGCTCGCCCTGATGGACCTGCCGCGCTACCGCCACCAGACGCTCGCCGACCTCACGCATCTCATCGTCGCGCCGCTGCTGCGCGACCGCATCGCCATCGCGCACCGGCAGGTCAAGGCCGCCGATGGCGCCGCGCCGGACGCCAAGGGCACATCCGAAGGCGGCTTATCGGAGCGCGCGGAGATAAAAGTCGACGAGGAGACGATCGCCGGCATCGCCATCTGGGCGACGGTCTCGGATGCGGTCGACGCCAAGATCACCGAGCAGGTCAGGGCCGGCGTGTTCCCGCTCCGCCTCGGGGCCGAGGACTGGACCAGCGGCGAGCAGGTCTGGCTGCTCGATGTCGTCGCCGCCGACCGCAGGCAAGCGACCGCGGTGCTCACCAGCTTCCGCCAGGTGGCCGGCGACAGGCCGGTGAAGATTCATCCGATCGTCGGGCGGATGATCGATCCGGAGGTGCTGGCGAAGCTCAGAGGGGCAGTGCAGGCGTCCTCTGCGCAGACTCGACGGGCAGATGCGGAATGACTTTGGCGAGGACGATGTCATGAACATCACTTTCGATCCGGCGGCAAAGCGGGCCACCGATCTCGACTCGGGCATGGCCGTCGAGTGGGGTGGGCACAATCCCTATCCGAAGGAGATGCAGGTCTATTTCATATTGTATTGGAAAGGGAAGAAAATTCAGTTGACTGCCGGATGGGCGGACGCCTTTTCGGAGGTCAGGGACGAACACCCCGATTGGAGTACCATGGAAGTAAGGAAGAAGGCCGATGAGGTTGGAATACTAAACTACTATATCCATAATTTCGATGAATACATTTATCATCAGTCATTTTTGAGCGAGAGCGACGGTGAAACTTTAGTCAGACTTGTTCTCCGGGTTGCAAAGGAAGCCGGCATAAAGATTGAGGCCAAAAAGACGCGGGTGCATTTTCTCAACAAACCGGAATTTTCGTTGAGGTCGAAGTGGAGTGTCGAGGAATGAGCGCGAACCCCCTCTTCGACGCCCTGGTGGATTTGAAGTCCAGCCTTGGTCGCCTCCTGACCACGAGTGAAGTTGTTAATTTCATTCAGGGTCAGATGGCGTACAACAACAACTTCTTCAATTTCGACGCCGTAACTGGAAGGACGATTACGACACAACAAACAACATTTTTGTACTTTGGCAGCACCCAAGCCGGCGGCGCGTCGATTTACAATGGAAATATAGCGGTTGATCTGGCCAATCGACTCGGTCCTGGCGTCGCGCGCGTTCTCGACAATACGCGCATGGGGCGCCTTCTCGGTTATCTGACCAACCCGGACCCGGCGGTGACGGCACTGTTGCAAAATGTCGTTGCCGACCCTGCGGCCGTAGCCGCCCGGGCAGGCACCCTGTTCAGAGACGCGTCGGAGCGATTCGTATCGCTCTCCGAAGGCAGCATAAAAGTCATCGCAGGGGCGAACGGAACCTCTGACAGCGTTTTTGCAACCACGGAAGTAGAAGCGGCACTGAAAAATACCAACGTTGCCGACATTGAGGGAGTCAGCACATCAGACATCAAAACTGCAACGTCCGGGATGTCAAAGACCTCTCAGGCGGCCTACGTGATGGGTCTGGCAGAGGAACGCACTGGCGCCGCGCTCGGCAGCGGCAACGTGACGATAACCTATGATCAGCCGGCGGCCGGCGCTCGCTCATTTTCGGCGAGTTTGGGCGGGAACGTCGATGAAGCGATGAAAGTGCTGGGAGGCGCTCCTCCCGTTGGTCCCCAGGACACCTCAAGCTATTTGAACCCGGCAACGGTTTCCGGAGGCGACGTCAAGACCGCCGCGAATTACGTGCGTGCCAAGGGCGCCTATATCGGAGACCTCGTGCAGCGATTCGGGGATTCCAGGAGCTACGCCGCCATAATCGATGGTGTTTCGGGTGCCGTGGACCAGGCCCGCATTCAGTTGCTCGCCGACGCATTGGACCAGTTCGGCAGCTACGTACCGAAGGACCTGCTTGAGAAGGCCAGAACGGCAACAGATCTGTACAAAAACTTCGTTACGTACACGCCAAAAACGTACCTCGGCCAACTTCTTGCGAACGGCAACAAATATGTTGCGAGTCTGTTCGAGTCGTTCCCCGACTACTTCAGCAATCTGCCAGAATCGCTGGTTTCCGCATCGAAGCGGGTACTTAACTTTTATCAGAATTTCTGGAGTAACGAGCTTGCATCATTCAAGTTTACCGGCGACGCGGCGGCTTATGCGACGAAGCTCAGTGCCAATATTTTCATGGCGGGTTTGACCGGCTTGGACTTGATCGCGGACTATAAGAAGTATGGCGGGTTAACGGCACCGTTTTTCGCCAGTCTTGGGATCAAGGCGGCTGCCATTGCTGTCGGTATGCCCTTGATTGCCGCCGGTGCATCTGCGTTGGCCGCAAGTTTTCCAGTCTACGGACCGGCAGCGGTCTACACGATCGGCGCGGTCGGCGCCTACTTTGCGGTTCGTTCGGTTGCGCAAAATCTCGTCGAGGCGTTCGCCAACGAGCCGGATTCCTATATCTATCAGGGTGCTAGTTTCGTACTCAACGGCATGCACGAGCTTGAGAGCGACGCTGTTAGTTTGTTGAAGCAATTGGCGAGCACCTTAATCTCCTCTGCGCAGGCGCAGGAACTTTCCGGAGGGTTGGATCAGGTCAAAGTGTCGTCTACGGAGTTGGTCTCCGGCGACGCCGCCGCGTATGCCGGCGTTTATGCGGACGATGCTTCGGCCGGCGCCAGCCCGGGTCAGACGACTCAGTCTGCTTGGCTTTGGGGGCAAGACAACGCGGCAATTATCGGCGGCGATGGAAACGATTGGCTCGTCCATACCGGTCACGGCACGGCTCTCGGCGGCGCTGGCGATGATGTGCTCGTCGGTTTGTTTAGCGACTATGTTCACGCTGGCGACAAGATCGGCGCGCCGCCGCCGGATGGCTTACCTGACGAACGCCCGGTTGAGACGTCCGACCATGGGCTTGTTCTTGACGGCGGCCAGGGCAACGACTGGGTTATCGCGATCGGCGGCACAAAGGCCACGACGGCAGGTGGTCTCGGCCGCGACTGGATCTTCAACACTTCGAAAGACGGCATCATTTGGGGTGATGTTCCTAATAGCATCCTCGATACCTCGACCGACCAACGGTACTACCTCACGACCGAGACGGACGCGCAAGGCAATAGCAGCGAGAAAAAGAACTACATCACGGATGACGTCAAGAATGCCGACGGTCAATGGGCGAACGCCGATAATTTCTGGTGGTCGCCGAACACGACGATCATGGATCCGCAGAAGCATGACGTCATCAAGTTCTTCGGCATTCCGCTAGTAGGAGGCTCCGACGACGGCGGCGTCGGGCTGTCGCTCGGCGGCTTAGGTGTGGTCGGGCAGGTCATCGGATCGGCGCAGCTTTTCACCAAGCCGGTCGATACGATTTATGTCGATCAGTTCCTGCCGTTCATGACTTACAAATTTGAAAAGCAGGGCGACGGATCCTACGACCTGTTGATCGGCAATGTGCTGACCGCATTCCTCGACGCGACCGAGGCGGTCATCGGCGGGCAGTCGGGCCTGAGCGCGAGCCTCCGGCGATATTTCGGCGCGCAGCGGGTCAAGGATTTCATCCCGGAGAAAGACGACGGAGCCTTCGCCTACAGCTACTTCGGCTCCGACCAGGGTGCGCTCAATGGTCTCGGCAAGCTCGGGCTGGTGTTCAAGAAGACCAATCCGATCACGGCGATATTGGCGCGACTGCCGGAGACGGCGATTACGTTCGCGCTGGAGCAAGGCGGTCCGCTGGTCGACGAGGCGTTCACCGCCGCGGCGGCGGCTACGCGGTTTGCCAAGGCGATGGCGTGGTCGACCGGCGCCGATCCGCTGGTGATCGATTTTTCCGGCCAGGGGTTGGTCACCACCAGCCTCGACCAGTCGAACGTCCACTTCGATCTCAACAACGACTTCTTCGCGGAGCGCACGGGCTGGCTCGCGAACGGCGCGGGGTTCCTGGTCTATGACAAGAACCACAACGGCGTCATCGACGACGCCACCGAATTGTTCGGCACGTTCACGAACTCGGGCTTTGCCGATCTCGCGCAATATGACCTGAACCACGACGGCGTCATCGACGCCAATGACGCGATCTTTTCCAAGCTGCAGGTGTGGATCGACGCCAACGGCGACGGCGTCACCGATCCGGGCGAGCTGAAGAGCCTTGCGGACGTCGGCATCACGTCGATCTCGCTCAACGCTACCGACCTCGGCGCGAGCCAGACCGCGGGCGGCGCCGCCCTGCGCGCGGCCGCGACCGTCACCGAGAGCGACGGTTCGACCCGCGTGATTTACGAGGCGACCTTCGCGACCGACCAGACCGACACGATCTATCGCGGCGAGAGCGGCAAGCCCGCGTGGGCGCCGGCCTCCGTGGTCGACGTGAAGGGTTTCGGCCGCGTCACCCATCTCGCCACGGCGAGCGCCAACGACCTCGACTTCGCCGACCTCGTGGCGGCGCGCGCCGCGCAGATGACGACGCCCGACCTGCGCACGCTGGTCAATCAGGCGGCCGACGTGCTCGGCAGTTGGGGCGAGACGCTCAACCTGACGCGCGAATTGACCCCCGTGCTGCTCGGAACCGATGCGAGCGGCGAGACCATCCTGATCGACCGCGCGGTCTATCAAGAAGATGCGAGTGGCGGCTTTTGGACGCTCAAATCGGGCAACGCCGTGCTCGATGGGAGCGGCAACGCCATCGCGCGGCCGACCATGCAGCAGGTGCTTGCGCAAGCGACGAGCAACGGCGCGCACTGGCAGCTCGAGCAGACCTGGTCGCCATCCGGGCGCGGTGCCGCGCCGCTGTTCCGCGCCGACGCACCGTATCTGACGCAGATCGTGAACGGCCGCGCGGTCATTCTGGACTACGGCATCGAGAACCCCGACGGAAGCTGGCGGCTCGCGAGCGGCAACCCGATCCTCGATGCGAATGGCGTTGCGATTGCGGCGCCGACGGTCGCCGACATTCTGGCGCAAGCGCATCCCGCCGGCGAGGAATGGCGCACCGAGACGATCGGATACAATCCGTTCGCCAATATTCCGGTGCAGTCGATCGGGCTCGACATCGTCAACGGCAGCGTCGCCGACTTTACCGTCCAAGTCACCGATCAGGACGGCACGTTCTACGTCTGGGCGCGCAACCTCGACCGCGCGCTGGCGCTGCAGTCGAAGCAGGGCAACGCGCGCGCGTTCAACTTGCGCAACTATGCGGTCGATTTCGCGCAGCTGCAGCAACAGGTCGACTCGACCGACGACAGCAAATATCGGATCGAGCTGCTGACGCCGGCGGAGCTCAACTTCGCGCTGCAGCTCGACAGCATCCAGTTCGAGCCGCAAATCCTGACCGCCTCGATCGACGCCAACGGCGTCATCTCCTACTCGGTCAACCAGAGCGGCCAAGCGAGCCTCAGCGCCACCACCTACGTCTCCGGCATCCAGCCGACGATCGGGCTGATCGATTCCGTCTTCAAGGAATGGATGACGGTCAGCCGCGCCACGGCGGTGCGTATCGCGCTGCAGGGCGGCTTGGCGAGCTTCGCACAGGGCATCGAATACGATGCCTCGATCGACAAATACGTGCCCACCACCAATCAGCAGCTCGCGCCGATGCTGGAAGCGATCTTCCGGGCGGCGCCGGCCGACAACAGCAACGACGCGATCGCCAACTACCTGACGAGCTGGAACGAGATTCTCTGGCAGGTTTATCCGGATTATCAGATCAGTCCCGGCGATACCATTTCGGGCGGGGCGGTGTCGTTCGACCAGGCCTTTATTCTCCAGCAGGTCATCGAGGCCTATGAGGCCACCGGCCTCAACTACGACATTCGCGGGGTTGCCCACGCGCTCTCGGTCGACGAAACCAAGATCGTCACCAATGCGTTGACCGACGCGACGGTCGCCGGCACGAGCGGCATCGACTACTTCTATATCACGCCGGGCAACCACACCTATAACGGCGGCGCCGGCTCCGACTATTATTTCGTCGGCAAGAATGTCGGCAACGACACGATCGTCGATTACGGCCGCGGCGAGGTCAACGAGCTGATCTTCACCGCGCTCAATGCCGACGATGTCTACGCCACGCGCGAGGGCGAGGACCTGCTGCTGAAAGTCGTGAGCAGCGGCAACGTGCTGCGGCTCAAGGATCAGTTTCTCGGCGAGCTCAACGACTATTACACCGATGGCGTGCAGGCGAGCTCCGGCGTCAGCGCGATCGTGTTCGCCGACGGGACCGTCTGGGACCGCTTCCAGATGGCGTTCGAGGTCGCACACCCGGTCGACGGGGATATTTCCGTCATCGGATCGGGTTCGGCGGACGTGCTGTGGGCCGGCAAGGGTCACCAGTACCTGAGCGGCGGCGCCGGCGGGGACATCTATATCGTCCAGCCCGGCGACGGCGACGTCACGATCGACGACCAGGGCAATTTCAGCTTCGGGGTGGTGAAGGCGGGCCTCGATATTCTCGACTTCCGCGGCGGAATTACCGCCCAGAATCTGCGCCTCACCCGGCAGGGCAACAGCGACGATCTCCACATCGCGCTGCTCGACGACCAGGGCAATCCGACCGGCGATACCGTCCTGATCACAGGACAGTTTCATAACGTCGTCTACAACCTCAGTGCGTTCGGCACCCTGGTGGGCACGAGCACGTCGGATGACAGCCTCAACTATGCCTCGCCCAACCAGATCGAGCGGTTCATTTTCGACGACGGCACATCGCTCGACTTCAAGCAGATCATCGCGCAGGTCATCGCCAACAACGAGACGAGCGGAAACGACGTCATCTACGGATCGGCGACCGACGACACGCTCGATGGCGGCGCGGGCAATGACTATCTGAGCGGCGCGTCCGGGTCGGACACCTACATTTTCGGGCGTGGCTACGGCCAGGACGTCGTCGAGGACGCCGATAACAGCTCACACCTGTTCGGAGATCCCTATACCGACACGCTGCAATTCAAGGACGATCTGCGTTGGACTGATCTGGACTTCATCCGTGCCGGCGACAGCCAGGATCTGACGTTCCGCATCACCGGGACGACGGATCAGGTTACGATTCCCGACTTCACCAAGACCGACCCGTTGGGGCTGACGCAACCCAACCGCATCGAGCAGGTCGTGTTCGGCGACGGCACGACCTGGGACTGGCAGAAGACGCTGCAGCACTTCATCGACGTCTATGCGACCGCCGGCAACGATGCGCTCTACGGCTTCAGCGGCCTCGCCGAGGGGACCGGGTTTGTCTTCGATGGCGGGGCAGGCGACGATCTGCTCGCGGGCCACAGCGGCAACGACACTTATATCTTCGGCCGCGGTTACGGCCATGACACGATCCTGGATTCGGGCGGTGCCGACACGCTCGTCCTCAAGGGACTGGCGAGCACCGACGTCAGCTTCTCGCGCACCGCGCTCGACCTGATCATTACGATCAAGGACACCGGCGAGACGGTTACGCTCGAGAACCAGTATGTGCGCGACGACAAGCAGCAAAACGCAATCGAACATTTCCAGTTCACCGATACGACGCTCGATTACACGCAGTTCAATCCCGACCGGATGCCCCTCATCAGCACGCAGGACGGTCAGACGCTCGAGGGCTCCGACTTCGCCGAGACATTGGACGGGCGGGGCGGCGATGCGACGCTGATCGGACACGACGGCGGCGACACCTATCTGTTCGATGTCGGCTACGGGCACGAGACGGTCATCGACCGGCGCACGCGGGCCGCGTGGGACGACCGTCCCGGCGTGCATATTCCCGTCAACGACAGCGTCCAGTTCGGAGCGGCGGTCACCCGCGACAACGTCGTCTTTACCAAGGACGGGGACGACCTGGTCGTCTCGATCAAGGGGCGCACCGATACGTTGCGGATCCAGAATCAATTCCGCAGCCTCGACGACCAGATCGAATACTTCAAATTCTACGACAACAGCGACGGCACGCCCGACTATTTGACCGCCAACGACGTCGCCGAGCTGCTGCAGGTGGCCGCCGGCAACATCGGCGACAACGTCATCGTCGGCCTGCCCGATCGCCCGAACGTGCTGGACGGCGGCCCCGGCGACGACACGCTGATCGGCGGCACCGCCGCCGACACCTACGCGTTCTCGGCCGGCTATGACCACGACACGATCATCGAGCAGCCGGACCAGCCGGGCGTCAACGACCGGGTCGTGTTCGGCGCGACGGTGATCCCCGCACAGGTCAAGCTCTCGCGCGGCGGGAGCAGCAACACCGATCTGCGGATCGACCTCGGCAACGGCACCGACGTGCTGACCATCGTCGACGGCCTGGGGACGCACAGCGTCGAAAACTATCTGTTCGCTGACGGCACCGTCTGGACGCTCGAGGACATCAAGAACCGGTTGCTGGTCGGCACCGACGGCAACGACAAGATCGTCGGCTTCGACAACCGCAACGACGTGCTGGACGGCGGCAAGGGGTCGGATGAACTCCAAGGCGGCTCGGGCGACGACACTTATCGGTTCGGCGTCGGCGACGGGCAGGACAGCATCTTCGACACGGCCGGCAACGATACGCTGAAGTTCAAGGCCGGCGTGACGCAGGACAAGGTCACGTTCTTCGCCGACGGCGCCAATCTGATCGCCAAGCTCTCGACCGGCGACAGCATCGTGGTTCTCGGCGGCCTCGGCGCGACGCCGGTCGAGAATTTCGTCTTCGACGACGGCAACGGCCCGACGCTCACGCTCGCTCAGGTCAAGGCGCAGATCAGCGCCGCGCAGGATCTGTCGGGAGACAACTTCGTCACGGTCGATTCCGGGGCGACGGTCGAGGCGACGAAAGGCAACGACCTGATCACGGTGTCGCAAGGCGGCACGGTCATCTTCCGCTCCGGCGACGGTACCGACCGGATTCAGCGGACCTATTACTGGCAATCCTATGACGGGACCGTGCAATTCCCCGACCTGGCGTCCAGCCAGGTTTCAGTCCAGCTGGTCAACTCCGACGGCGGCGACGTCATGCTCTCGTTCGCCACGGGGGACCGGCTGTACCTGCCGAACGCCACAAACCCCTACTACGCCGTCACGTTGCAATTCGCCGACGGCGTCACATGGTCGAACGCGGACATCGCGGCCGCGGCGGTCGCCGGGCAGGTTGCCGCAGGCGCGCAGCTGATCCTCGGAACGGCGGCCAATGACGTCATCGCTGCCGGACCCGGGACCCACGAGATCCGTGGCAATGGCGGCAACGACACTTTCGTCTTCCACAAGGGCGACGGCGTCCAGACGATTTCCGATACCACGAACAGCAACAACGTCCTGCAGATCAAGGGCTACGCGGCGGCAGACCTGATCGTTCGCAAGAGTCTCCCCGACCAGAACGACCTGTCGCTCACTTTCGCGGGAACGAACGACGAGATCACGCTGCGCTACGACTACTACCGCGACGGCGTCACGCAGCTTGCGTTCGCCGACGGCACCACGATCAGCCAGGCTGAACTCTTCGCCCGTGCACTCGGCCAAGGCACGCCCCATGACGACGTGCTCACCGGCACATCCGGCTACGAAGTCTTCAACGGCGGCCCGGGCAACGACACGATCATCGGCGGCGGCGGCAACGACGTCTATATCTTCAATCGCGGCGACGGCCGGGACACGATCACCACGAACGGCACGCCCGACGGCCAGGGGATCATCGCATTCGGCGCCGGCATTGCGCTCGAGGATATCGTCGCCTCGCGCGACGGCGACGGCAATACGGTCCTCTCGATCCGCAATACGACCGATCGGATCACATTGATCGGTGCCCCGGATGACGCGACACCGATCATCTCCAAAGTGCGCTTTGCCGATGGCCGCGAGGCGAGCTACCTCAGTCTCGTCCAGGGGATCGCCAACATCGATGGCGATAACCACATCATCATGCCTTCCGGCGGCACGACCGGGGTTTCCGGCGTCAACGTGTCCGGCGGCACGGGGAATGACACGATCGTCACCGGGGCTGGCAACGACATCATTACCGGCGGGTTAGGTAATGATGTTCTGGAAGGCGGAGCAGGGAACGACACTTATTATTTCGCGCGCGGCGATGGCCAGGACAAGATCATCGACAGCACGCGCGGCAATTCCGCCAACAGGGACAGGATCGTTTTCGGTGCTGGTATCGCGCCATCCGACATTCATTTCATCAGCACCAATGGCCAGGACGTCGTTTTAGGCATCAACGGCGGCGACGACCGGATCACGATCCAGCACATGCTCGATCGCTCCGATTGGGGCGTACAGGAGTTCGACTTTGCCAACGGAACGGTCTGGTCGCGCGCCGATATCGTCGCGCGTCTCGGCCTGGGTACGGCGGGAGACGACCGTATCGATCTCAGCAATTTCGGCTGGCAATCGAATACGATCGTCGGCGGAGCCGGCAACGATACATTGATCGGCAGCTGGGCGTCCGACACCTATGTGTTCAACCGGGGCGACGGCCGGGATACGATTCAGGAGAACAACAATTCGAATTCGACCCATGACGTCCTGAAGTTCGGCAATGGCCTTTCGGCCGCCGATCTCGTCGTCACCCAGAGCGGGAATGACGTCACGCTGCAGTTCCGCGGAACCGGCGATCAGGTGACCATCAAGGACCAGCTGGCGCCGGGCTGGTGGTGGGGTCCGCCGATCGATCAGATTCAATTTGCCGATGGTACGTCGTGGTCGAGCAGCGTCCTCGCCAGCCACATCGTCTCGGACGAGCAGGCCGACGCGTTCCTCCATCCGAACGGCGGCGGCAATTCCGATCCGTTCACCAGTCCCATTTTCACGTCGAGCGCGCCGCCGGCCAGCGGAGGCGCGAGCGGCGGCTCGGGCGGCGGAACCACGCCGCCTCCCTCCACGCCGCCCGGCCTCACGCTGTTCGGAACCGACGGCGCCGACACATTATTCGGCGGGCCTTACAACGATACGCTCTCCGGCGGCGCCGGGCCCGATTATCTCTATGGCGAGGATGGCAACGACGTCCTGATCGGCGACACGCCGGCGGATCTCGCGGCGGCGGCGCAACGCCAAGCGGCGACCTTGGCGCAAATGTCGGCCTATTTCGGCCCGCTCAACAACGCCTTGGTCAATGGTTTCGGCGGTCCCGCCGATTTCGGCGCCTCGGCGCTCAATCCAGGCGTTTTCGGCTCGGCGACCATCGCCCTGCCGAGCGGTTTTGCCAATGGCAGTTCCATCAACGGCTGGCAGCCTGCGACGATCACGATCGGCGATTCCGGCTGGCTCGATATCAACAACACCTTCGGCGGCGGCTTGGCGTTCTTCAATGTCTTCGACGGCAGTGTCGACACCAGGGCGGGCTCGCTGACGCCGAGCCCGGGCGGCAATTCCACTGGCAGCAATCATATCTGGTACAATTTCGATTCCAGCTCGCATACCCTGACCGTCACTTGGGACGACGTCGGCGAAATTTCGTTTGGAACCACGCCGAGCGCTTTCCAGGCGCAGATCCATTTCGCCGGCAACAACGCGCTCGACGTCGTCTATCGTTACGAAAATATCGGCTGGTCCGATAATGTATTTACCGGCGTTTCGGTCGGCGGTGTTTCCGACACGATCACGCCCGCGGATGGCGCAGCCAGCCTGGCGAGCGATCCGGGCAATCTTGGCGAGCCTGGAGTTTGGGCCTTCGAGTATCGCAATGGCGCCATCCTCGGCTTGCCGCAGACGCAAGACGATCACCTCGACGGCGGCGCCGGCAACAACACGCTCATCGGCGGCGCCGGCAACGATTACTTCACGGCCTCCACCGGCACCAACACGATGTCCGGCGGCGACGGAAACGACACGTTCGACCTCTACGGCTCGTCGGTCAATGTCGCCGACGGCGGTGCCGGCGACGACACATTCCTGCTGAACGACTCGTCCACGAATCTGCTCACCGGCGGCGCCGGTCGGGACACCTATGTTCTCTCCGCCCCCTCTACCCGCTCCACCGGTTATGGCGGGATTACCAACGGCGGGGCGTCGCAGACGGTCGTCACCGATTTCACGGCGGGCGACGGCGGCGACATCATCGACTTGCCAAACAACTACAGCGACAGCGGCGGTCAGCTCGCCCATGTCTTTCTGTTTCAGGACGGCGCCGATGCCGTCATCGACTACGATGCCGATGTCGCGGGCATGGCGCAGCCGACGGAGCTGCTGCGGCTCAAATCCGTCGACGCCAGCGAACTGACCGCGGCCAATTTCGGCAATACCAATGGTCGCACGCCGCTCATTGCGCCGCGCGCGGATCAGACGCTGACAGGAACCGACCTCAATGACACGCTGCAGGGCGGTTTCGGCAATGATTCAATCGCCGGCGGGATGGGCAACGATACGCTGTCCGGCGGGCCCGGCAACGATACGCTCGACGGCGGCGATGGCTCCGACCTTCTGTTGGGCGGTTCCGGCAACGATCTTCTGATCGGCGAGAGACCGGAGGGTGTGGCGGGGAACGGGCAACCAAATGCGGCTCTGGTATCGGACCTTTCCGGCGCCTTCGGTCCGCTGTCCAACACCCTGGCCAATGGGCTGGGCGGCGCGGCCGGCTTCGGAAATTCCGCACTCGATCAGGGCGTCAGAAGCGACGCAGTCTTCACCATCCCGGGCGATTTCAACAATGGCGCCATAACCGTCAACGGCCAGACGGCGACGAGCATCGACGTTTCGAACTATGGCTGGTTCGCGCTCGATGATGCCAATGGCAACGCGCTGGCCTACTTCGATATTTACGACAGCAATATCGACACGAGCGCCGGCCCATTGCCACCGAGCGCGGGCGGCAATTCCACCGGCAGCAATCATATCTGGTACAATTTCGATACCGGCACCCAGATCCTGACGGTCACCTGGGACGATGTCGGCCAATATCCGGCGGGAACGTCGCCGAGTGCCTTCCAGGCCCAGCTCCATGTCGCCGCCGATGGCACGCTCGACCTCCTCTATCGATACGAGTCTATTGGTTGGAACGACACCAATGTCGCCGATGTTATCCTGGCTACCCCAATTTTTGGTAGCAACGGCGGCTTCTCTTATCAGACTTATCAGCTTCCCACGCCCGACGGCGGGGCGGCATTGGCGACCGATCCGGGCAATCTCGGCGCGCCGGGCGTCTGGGGTTTGGAGGTCAGCGGCAGCAACGTCATCGGATTGCCGGAAACGCAGGATGACACCCTCTACGGCGGTGCCGGAAACGACACTCTCGAGGGCGGGCCGGGCGCCGACACCCTCGACGGCGGTTCAGGCGCCGACACCCTGACCGGCGGCGCCGGCCGCGACACGTTCGTGGTCGACTACAATACCGATCGGACCACGACCGATCTGATCACCGATTTCCAGGCGGGCGCGGGCGGCGATGATATCCAGCTGCCCAATTGGGCGCGGTATTACCCGCCTGAAGGCGGTTCCTCCGCGCTCGTGCGCCAGGACGGCGCCGATGTGCTGGTTCAAAGCGTCTCGATGGACGGCAACAGCCTCGACACGCTGCTGCGGCTGCAGAATGTCGACGCCCGCGCCTTGACGTCCGACAATTTCGACGGCCTCGGCGTTACGATCATTGCAAATCAGACTCTCACCGGGACGGACGGCAACGACACCCTCACCGGTGGGGTAGGCAATGACACGATCGACGGCGGCTATGGCGCCGACGTGCTCCATGGCGGCCTTGGCGACGACCATCTGATCGGCGATTCCGGCGTTCCCAACACCAACGCGCCCGACTTCGGCGCCTATTTCGGTCCGCTCACCCAGGCTCTGGCAAATGGCTTGGGCGGGCCGTCTGGATTCGGCGAGCAGGCGATCGCGGTCGGCGACGACAATCAGGAATCGATCGCCATTCCGACCGATTTCATCAATGCGACCGCCAGCCAGTCGATCGTCTATGACAATCAGACCATCAGCTCGATCACCATTTCCACTAACGGCTGGATGAGCCTCGGCGACATCACGCTCAATGTCTGGCCGGGCGACGCCGACACGCGCGCGGGGGCGCTGAACCCCAGCCCCGGCGGGAATTCAACCGGCTCCAACCGGGTCTGGTACGATTTCGACGCCGCGAGCCAGACCATCACGGTGACCTGGGACGATGTCGGCCACTACTTTGAGGGAACGTCCCCGGACGCCTTCCAGGCGCAGATCAAGATCATCGGCAACAACGCGCTCGACGTCGTCTATCGTTTCGAAAACATCAACTGGAACGGCTGGGCCAACCCCAGCATCATCACCAACGCTTCGTCGGCGACTATTCCGTCTCCCGTCGGCGGCGAGCAGGCGCTCGCCACACAGCCGGGTAATCTCGGCAATCCCGGGGTCTGGGGCTTCGAACTGCGCAATGGGTCAACTGCCGGCCTGTTGTCGAACTCGGATGATGACACGCTCTATGGCGACGGCGGCAACGACTGGCTCGAAGGCGGGCTCGGCAACGACACGCTCGATGGCGGCGCCGGCGCCGATACGCTGACCGGCGGCCCGGGCAGCGATACGTTTGTCGTCGATAACAACACCGATCGCACCACGACCGACCTCGTCACCGACTTCCAGACCGGTGCGGGCGGCGACATTATCCAGCTTCCCTCCTGGGCGACGCCCTTTGTCAATGGGCAGACTTTGGTGTTGGTGCGGCCTGATGGCGCCGACACCCTGATTCAGAGCATCGCATCGACCAATGCGGACGGCAGCAACACCTATGACACGCTGCTCCGGTTGCAAAACGTCGACGTCAGCGCTTTGGTCCCCGCCAATTTCTCCGGTTACAATATTCATATTGTCAGGCTCGATGATCAGGTCATCACCGGCGGCGACGGCGGCGGCGTGCTCAGCGGCGGCTGGGGTAACGACACGATCACCGGCGGCTACGGGCAAGACACTCTTTTCGGCGACAAGGGCAACGATATTTTGATCGGCGATTCCGGCGCGCCGCCGCCCGGTTCAACCGATTTCACGGGCTACTTCGGGCCGGTGGGCCATGAACTGGTGAACACCTATGGCGGGCCGGCGGGGTTCGGCACGCAGGCGATCGCGGCGGGAGACGACAATCAGGAAGACATAGCGATCCCGGCGGCGTTCATAAACGCCACGCCGAATGGATCGATCGTCCACGGCGGGGAGCCGATCGGCACGCTGACGATATCCACCAATGGGTGGATGCGGCTCGGCGACATCACGCTCAATGTGTGGCCTGGCGACGCCGATACGCGTGCGGGCACACTGACGCCAAGCCCGGGAGGGAATTCGACGGGATCCAACCGCGTCTGGTATGCCTTCGATACGGCGACGCAGACCATTACGGTCACATGGGACGATGTTGGCCAGTACAATCATGGCACGGTGCCTGATGCATTCCAGGCACAAATCAAAATCGTCGGCGACAACTCGTTCGACGTCCTCTACCGTTATGAAAATATCGGCTGGTCCGGCGGGAGCCCGAATGTCGTAGCGGGCTCGACAACCGCATCAGCGCCGATTCCAGCAAGCGGCTCGCTAGCCTTTCCCACGGATGCGGGCGATCTGGGCGTCCCCGGCGTCTGGGGATTCCAAATCCGGAATAATGCGATCTTGGCACCGCCTCCGGGCGACGACACATTGTTCGGCGGCGACGGGAATGATTTGCTCGAAGGCGGTTTCGGCAATGATGTTCTCAATGGCGGGCCGGGCGCCGATACTCTGATCGGCGGCGCGGGCAACGACCGTTTCACCGACGTTGCGGCCGACAGCTCGGTGGACACGCTATCCGGCGGAGCCGGACGCAATACTTTCGTCATATCGATGAACGATCAGGCGCTCAGCGCCGCCGCCGAGGACGTGATCACCGATTTCAAGGCGGGCCCGACCGGCGATATCGTCCAGCTCCTCAACGCGTCCGGCAATCCGTTCACGACGAAGCAATTGGCATTAAAACAAGATGGCCCGGACACGGTTTTGTTTTATCACAGCAATGCCGGTCAGGATCACTCGATCCTGCGCCTGCAGAACGTCGATCCGCGTGCGCTGACGCCGGAGAATTTCGGCGACTACAATTTCCCGTCGACTTTCGCGCTGAATGTGAACGATTCGGACGACGGCCATCTCATCACCGGCAGTGCGTATGATGACGTGATCCGCGGCAATGGCGGCAACGACACGATCTACGGCAATGAGGGAAACGACAAGCTTGCCGGCGGGACAGGCAACGACATCCTTTATGGCGGGAGCGGGAATGACTGGATTTCCGGCGACGCCGGTAACGACACGATCTACGGCGGCGCGGGCGACGATATCTTGTCGGGCGGCGACGGCAAAGACGTCATCTATGGCGGCGACGACCGATACAGCCTGAACGGCAACGATATTTTCAACGGCGCCACCGGCGACGACACGCTTTACGGCAGCCGCGGCAACGACGTGTATCAGTTCGCGCGCGGCGACGGCTACGACACCATCTACGATGCGGGCGGCAACGACCGCATCGAATTCGGCGCCGGCATCGCGGCAGCCGACGTCACTGTCCGTCAGGCCAATGGGACCGACATCGAGCTGCGCCTGAACAACGGCGACGGCAGCATTCTGCTGAAGGATGCGCTTTCGAGCGGGTCGGGAATGCGCATCGAGGACGTTCGTTTTGCCGATGGCACCGACTGGACGTGGAGCGACGTCGTAACCCGGTCGATGCAACCCACCGCCGGCGACGACACGATAAAGGCGATCAGCAATCAGGAGCAGACGCAATCGGACAATCTGATCGTCAACGGCAGCTTTGAGAATTTCGACCAGACACAGTCTATCAACAACTTCTGGGGCTGGTTGGTACCCACCATGCCCGGTTGGACGGACGCCAATCACACCAGCTTCGACGCCGTGAACACTGGCTACCAGGGCGTGGTTGCCGCCGACGGCTCCTATTGGCTCGACCTGGATGAATTCTACCGCAATATGGATATTTCGCAGACCGTATCGAACCTGACGGCGGGCGAGTCTCTCGTCCTCCAGTTCGATCATGCGAACCATTCAGGCGCCGCGGCGGGTACGTTTGCCGTCTATTGGAACGGCCAGCTCCTGGCCTCGATCGGCAATGACGTCGGCACGACGATGACGGAAGAGAGCTATGCCGTCACCGCCGTCGCGGGCGACAACGTATTGCGCTTCGTCGGTACCGGGGATTTGGGACCCGAGGGAGCGGCGCTCGACAACGTTCGTCTCACGGTCGCCGGGACTGATACGACGCCGGTCACCCTCTCCGGCGGTGCCGGCAACGACACGCTCATCGGCTCGCCTTACAACGACATTCTGATCGGCGGAACCGGCAACGACCTCCTCGAGGGCGGCGGCGGCAACGATACATACGTGTTCAATCTTGGCGACGGCCAGGACACGATTTCCGACAGCCAGGGTGCCAACAAACTCGCCTTCGGCGCCGGCATTACCACCGATATGGTCAGTCTGGTCGCCGGCAAGCCAGACATCATCCTGCAGATCAATGGAACCGGCGACCGCATCGATCTCGGTGCGCCCACTGCGACGCAGTCGATCAGCGTTGCGGAAGTAGATTTCGCGAGCGGCGACGTCTGGACCGCCGCGCAACTGCTCGCGCTTGCGCGCGCGGCCACGGACGGCAATGACATAATCTATGGCGACGCCGGCGCCAATGTGCTGTCGGGCGGCGCGGGCGACGACACCATCGTCGCGGGCGCGGGCAATGACACGCTCGATGGCGGGCCGGGCAACGATCTGCTGCAGGGCGGCGACGGCGACGACGTTTATCAATTCGCGCGCGGCGGCGGCCAGGACGTCATCAATGATGCCTCCGGCTCCAACGACGTCCTGCGCTTCGATGCGAGCATCGCGCCCGCCGACCTGAGCGTCGAACAGAGCAGCGACGGCGCCAACCTGATCTTCAAGATCAACGGCACCAGCGACCGCGTCACCATCGAGAACGCCTGGGGCACGGGCCGCATCGAGCACGTCCGCTTTGCCGATGGCTCCGAATGGAGCGTGCAGGACATCTTGAACAGGCTCGCCACGCCGGGCGACGACGTGGTCTACGGCGATTCCGGGGACAACACCCTTCAGGGCGGCAAAGGCAACGATTACCTGAGCGGAAGCGACGGCAGCGACACCTACCTCTTCAACTACGGCGATGGCCAGGACGTCATTAACGACGCGCCGCAGTACTCGTGGAGTGGGGGCACCAACGTTCTCGAGATCTCGGGCTACAAGAAGGACGAGATCGTCTTCTCCCGCCGCGCCGCGGACAGCACCGACGTCGTCGTCTCGTTCAGGAACAGCAGCGATCAAATCGTGCTCGAGCACGAATTTGACAACCGATACAACGCCATCAATGGCGCCGAATCGGTGCAACTGACCGACGACGGCACCAGCTACGGCATCGACGATATCCGCACGGCGGTGCTGGCATCCGAATCGACCGACGGCAACGACGTGATCGTCGGCACCGACGGGGGCACGGAGACGATCGATGCCGGCAAGGGCAACGATCTCATCATCGCCGGCAGCAGCACCGAGACCTTCCTCTACGGCAAGGGGGATGGCGACGACCGCATCGTTCGCAACGAGCGATGGTACGCCGGCCCCGAGACGCTCAAGCTCCTCGATTACAACGTCGGCGACCTGGCCTCAATCGCGCGAGCCAACGCCGGCAGCGGCGATCTGGTCCTGACATTCAAGACGCCGGGAGACCGGATCACCGTCACCGACGACCTCGGCGTGGCAAACGGCTTCGGCATTGTCTTCAACCTTCAGTTCGCCGACGGCACGCTGTGGACGGTCGATACGCGGCGTCAGCAGGCACTCAACAACGAAGATACCAGCGGCAACGATACGGTCGATGGCCGCTTCCCGGACGCGTACGGCCACGACGCCAGCATGACGTTCACCGCTAACGCGGGTAACGACGACATGATCGGTGGCGGCCAGGCCGACACCTTCATCTTTGCCAAGGGCGACGGCAACGACACCGTCGACGAGAGCGACCCGGCCGGACACGACAACACCATCAGGTTCGTCGGCATCAACTCGACCGACGTCGCGGCGAGCTGGACCTACAAGGGCTCGAGCACGGTCGTGCTGTCGTATGTCGGCGACACGGCCGACAGCGTCACCATCTTGAACGCGCTGGCCACCGACGGCCGCGGAATCCAGAGCTATCAGTTCGCCGACGGCGTGACCTGGGACAAGGCGAAGCTGCGCACGCTGTTGAGCAACGACCCGCCGGTCGCGACCGACGACGGTTATTTCTCGGCGACCGCCGGGCAAGCCCTGTCGCTTGCGGCCGCGACGCTGCTCGCCAACGACTTTGACCCCAACCTCGATACGATCGGCATCGTGTCGGTCGATGGCGGCGCCGACGGCACGGCCAGCGTCGACGCGCACGGGAACGTCGTGTTCACGCCGAACAGCGGCTTTGCCGGCGCGACCGCGTTCCACTACACAATCAGCGACGGCAACGGCGGTTTTGCCACCGCCGCGGTCAATGTGCGCGTGCGACCGCCGGCGTCGGCCATCGACGACACCGGCTTCACGGTCGCCGAGGATTCAGCGATCACGATCCCGGCGGCGCGGCTTCTGTCGAACGATCCGGGCGGCGACCGCAATGTCGTCGGCCAGGTGCTGAACCCGCAACACGGCACCGTCAGCCTCTCGAGCGACGGCAATATCCGCTTCACACCCGATCTTTACTATCGCGGGCCCGCCCAGTTCAGCTACATCGCCAACACGCCGGAAGGCGGCGCGGCGCAGGCCAACGTCTTCATCACGGTGACGCCGGTCAATCACGCACCGGTGGCGCACGACGACGGCCCGTACCAGACCGGCGAGAACCAAGCGATCAGCCTTACCCAGGCGACGCTGCTCGCCAACGACACCGACGTCGACAACGATCCGCTGACCATCACGAGTGTCACCGCCTCGGCCGATCTCACGGTGACGATCAACAACGACGGCACGATCACGGCAAAGCCCAACGACTATTTCTACGGGCAGACCTATTTCGACTACACGGTCGCCGACCCCTCGGGCGCGACCTCGACCGCGCGCGTCGCCATCAATGTCGCAAGGCAGAACACGCCGCCGATCGCCGTGGATGACCTCATCACGACCTACCATGGCGGTCCGATTGCAGAGAACAGCCCGATCATCGTCGACACCAGGGCCCTGCTCGCCAACGACACGGACCATGAAGGCGATCCGCTGACTGTCACCTCGGTGGGCAACAGCTTTGGGGGCGACGCACGCCTGCTCGACAACGGCACGGTGCTGTTCACGCCGTGGGCGAATTTCAACGGCGCCGCGCATTTCGACTATACCGTCTCGGACGGCAATGGCGGCACGGACACCGCAACGGCGACCATCGTCTATGAGGCAGTCAACCAGCCGCCCGTCGCGCAGGACGACAGCTACCAAAGCAGGGACCAAAACCTGCAGCGCATCCTGCACGGTCAGGAGGGATCGCCGCTCAGCATCCCGATCGTCGAATTGCTCAAGAACGATTACGACATCGAAAGCGATACGATCACCTTCAGGAGCGCGGGCAATGCCGATCATGGCACGCTGACGATCAGCGGCGGGCCCGCGTCCGCGCTCGATGCCAATGGCGACGTCGCGCTGACGCCCTCCAGCACGATCACCTATACGCCGGATGCCGGCTATTTCGGCGACGCGTTTTTCTCCTACGTCATTTCCGACCCGCAGGGGGCGATCGGCGCCGGCCGCGTGACGGTCCGGTTCGATCCAACCGGCACGGATGCGCCGCCGATCGCGAATAATGACGGCTTTACGCTGTTCGAGGACATTCCGCTGACGATTCGGCCCGCGACGCTGCTCGCCAATGACGCGAGCGCGGACGGCGGACCGCTGACGTTCACCGGTTGGTTCGAGGACCCCAGCGACCCGCTCCGCGGCACGATCAAGACCGACGACAGCGGCAATCTGCTCCTCACCCCCGCGTTAAATTGGTTCGGCCAGACCCATTTCTTCTACACGATCGCCGACGACCTCGGGCACACCGCCACCGCCGAGGTCAAGTTGAACATCCTCAACGTTCCCCATGACCCGACGGCGGTCGACCTCAACGGGTTTGTCACGCCGCTCGATGTCCCGCTCGTTATTCGCGTGAAGGGCGTCCTGAATCAGGATTATTCGGTCGACTATTTCGACTATAAGGGTCAGCCGATACGTCCCGACCCCAATCTCAAATTCGTCGGCGTCGATGCGGTCGACCACGGCACGGCGAGCGTCGTCACCGCGAACGGCGAGCAATACATCGTTGTGAGGTTCGACGCGGGCTACAGCGGCGCCGTCAAGATCACTTACCGGATCGCCGACCAGCTTGGCCTGCAGGGCATCGGCTTCCTCAGCGGCACGGTGGCGTCGACCTATTCGGGCGAGCTCGACGGGACGTCCGGCAACGACCTCTTGATCGGCAACAACACGAACGAGGTCATCAAGACATTCGACGGCACCGATTCGGTTCTGACCGGCGACGGCAACAACACGGTCTATCTCGGCAACGGCAACGACACGGTCACGACCGGCGCCGGCAACGACGTCATCCATGCCGGAACCGGCAACAGCACGATCAGTACCGGCGCGGGCGACGACATCATCTACGAAGGCGCCGGCGCCGATCAGATCGACGGCGGGGCGGGCTTCAACACGGTCGACTATTCGGCATCGCACACCGGCGTCAACGTCGACTTGGCCGCGCGCATCGGCCGGCTCGGCGATGCGCAAGGCGACGTCTATCGCAATATCCAGAGCGTCGTCGGGTCGAACTTCGCCGATACCATGCGCGCCGACGACAACGGCGATACGCTCGCCGGCGGCGGCGGCGACGACATGCTTATCGGCGGCGCCGGCAACGACACGCTTCTGGGCGGCGCCGGCAACGACACGCTCGTCGGCAGCCCCGGCGCCGACGTCATGGACGGCGGCAGCGGCGTCAACACCGCCGACTATTCCGGCTCGGTCGCCGGCGTCTCAATCGATCTTGGCGCCGGCACGGCGTCGGGTGGCGACGCCGCGGGCGATACCCTGCTCAATATCCGGAATGTCACGGGTTCCAGATTCGACGACACCTTGATCGGCGACGCCGGCGACAACATCCTCATCGGCGGCGAAGGCAACGACGTGCTCAAGGGCGCCGCCGGCAACGACACGCTCGTCGGTGGCCCGGGTGCCGACGTCCTCGACGGCGGTGACGGCATCGACACGGCGAGCTACGCCGGATCGTCCGCGGGCGTGAACATCAACCTGGCGGCAGAGACCGCATCGGGTGGCGACGCGCAGGGCGACACGCTCGTCAGCATCGAGAACCTCATCGGCTCCGACTTCAACGATGTTTTAATCGGCGACGCCGGCGACAACATATTGACCGGCGGGCCCGGCGCGGACGTTCTCGACGGCGGCGGCGGGTTCAATACGGCGAATTATGCGACCTCGACCGCGGCCGTCACGATCGACCTTGCGGCCGGCACGGGCGTGGGCGGCGACGCGCAGGGCGACACGCTCAGCAATATCCAGGAGGTCATCGGCTCGAACTACGACGACACGCTGATCGGCACGCAAGGCAACGATACGTTCCGCGGCGGCGTCGGCAACGACACGCTGATCGGGGCTGCGGGCTCGGATACGTACCTGTTCGGGTTCGGCGATGGATCCGACACGATCATCGAGCAAGGCAATGCCGGCGACACCGATCAGATCGTCCTCGATGCCGGTGTCGGCGTGCATGACGTCTCCGTCACCCGCGACGGCAACGACATGGTGCTCGTCTTCGAGAACCAGGGCACCTTCCTGACCGACTCCATCCGGGTGAAGGATCATTTCCTCGGCACCGCGACCGGCATCGAGCAGGTCGTCTTCGCGGACGGCACGATCTGGGACCGCAACGAGCTCGAACTGCGGTCGCACGAGGGCGTTCTCAACGCGCAGGACGACACCGTCTTTGGCGTCGAGGAAGCTACCAGCATCATCGATCCGCAGTCGCTGTTTGCCAACGACGCCTCGGGTTCGACCGCCGGCCTGTCGCTGCTTTCGGTGCAGGATGCGGTCAACGGCACCGTCGCGATCACGCCCGAGGGCAACATCGCGTTCACCGGCAAAGCGCTCTACCACGGCGACGCCTACTTCACCTACACGGTGGGCGATCCGTTCGGCCGCGAGTCGACAGCGCGCGTGCAGGTGCAATTGGCCTCCACCAACCATCCGCCGGTCGCGGTCGATCATGCGGGATTGCAGGGCTACGAGAATACGGTCCTGAAGGTCCCATTCAGCGTCCTGCTGCAGGGCGCCACCGATCCCGAGAACGACCCGCTCACGGTCATCGGCGCGGCGCCGCTGCTCGATGACCAGGGCCAGCCGCTCGCGGTCTATTCGGAGCAGAACCACTTCGACGGCACCAATGTCGCCAGCGTCTTCGCGCACGACGACGTGATCGGCGACTACGTCGCGCTCGACATCCGGCCCGATTACTACGGCTTCGCCGGGTTCCGCTACGAGATTTCCGACGGCAATGGCGGCACCGCCTGGGCCAACACTGAGATCAACATCAATCACATCAATCAGGCGCCGCGCGTCGGTCAATTCGGCAGCCCTGACGTGAACACCGAGAAGTTCACGATCCGCCTCGGCACGACGACGGCGCTGAGCCTTTCGGACCTGCTCGCGCGCGCCTACGACCCCGACGGCGACGCGTTCCATTTCGTCGGCATCCACGACGCGGCGGCGGGCCAAGCGACCTACGATGCGACGGCCGGGACGGTCGCGTTCACGCCGAGGGCCCTGGGGGATGCGAGCTTCCAGTTCGACCTCGCCGACATCTACAACGCGCAGTCGACGATCACCGTCAAGCTCAACATCATCCCGCAATACGATCCGCCGATCGCCCACGACGACGGTCCCTTCACGACGCTGGAGAACCAGGCCCTGATCATCGATCCGGCCCAGCTGTTCGGCAACGACACCGACCCCAATGGTGACACTCTCGTCCTCAAGAGCCTTGACCGGTTCGCGCAGGACGGCAAAGTCAGTATCAACGCCGACGGCAAGATCGTCTTCGTCCCGCGCACCAACTATAACGGCGCGGCCGGATTCCACTATCAGGTCACCGACAGCCATGGCGGCGTCGCGCAGGCCTGGGTGTCGATCAACGTCAATCCGGTCGACCAGGGCGCGACGCTCCATGACGACGTCGTCGAAGACGTCCAGGACCAGCCGCTCACGATCCTTCCCGCCGAGGCCTTCGGCAACGACGTCGATCCGCTCGGCAACGTCCTGTTCTTCCACTCGGCCTCCGCCATCGGCGCGCTGGACACAAAATATCTCTCCAAGGACGTCCAGTTCTCGGCGCTGACCGTGCGCGGCAAGGCGCTCCCCGCTTGGCTGCATTTCGATGCGGCGTCGCTGACATTCAGCGGTGTCGTGCCGGTAGGGCAGACCGCGCCGATAAACGTCGAGGTGAAGACCTTCGACCCCGACAACGCCAACTCATTCGTCCACTATTTCACGTTCGACCCGACGAGCGCGGCCCAAGTTCAGCAGCTCGCGAGCGGCCTGTCCGTCCACGACGCCGTCATGCAGGGCTATGCGATCCGCTCCGATTTCGCTGAAAGTTTCGACTACGGAGCGGGCGGCGTCGGCGCGACGGTCACGGTCAACGTCACGATGGCCGACGGAACCGCGCTTCCGTCCTGGCTCGCCTTCGATCCCGCGACTTTGACGCTGGTCGGCAATGCGCCCGCCGGTACCGCGCGCTTCGCGACGCTCGCGACCTACACTTATCTTGATCCCAACAGCGGCGCCACGCAGACCCTGCGGCGCACCGTCGTCGTCGATCCCACAGCCGTCGCGGCGGGGATCCCGCTCAACGCGCATGTCGCAACGCTCGACTACGGTGCCGGCACATGGAATGCCCACGCCAATGGCAACCAGCCCCTGCCGGAATGGCTCGACTTCGACACCGCCACGAAGACGCTCGCGCTCAGCGGCTTTGCTCCCGACGCCGCGGCGACGAAGGCGCGCATCGACATCGACTTCACGCCCACGCCCGCGCAGCTCGCCGACCACACCTATGCAGCGTCGCATGGCGGCTTCACGCTGGAGTTCGTCGTCGATCCGACGGCGCCGCTCGATCCGGCGATCAACAAGGTGCTCGCCAACAGCGCCTATTTCGCCGCCCAAGGCAAATTCGGCATCGATCTCGCCCAGGCGGTATCCGTCACGGCACTGCAGGCCGACGGCAACCCGCTGCCGGACTGGCTGCATTTCGACGCGAGCACGCTTAGCTTCTCCGGTTCGCCACCGAGCGAATTCGTCGGCGCCGTCGCGGTCCGCCTTAACGTCGTCGGCGACGGGCTCGTTACGCCCAATTTCTCGATCCTGACCGACGTCGTAGTCGATCCGACCTACACGATCGCGGATCCCTCGAACCCCCCCAACTTCACGGTCGACTCGACACCGAACCTGGTGACGGTCCATGCCGCCGCCGATCACTTCAACGGCGCTGTCGCTGTGTCCTATACGACGGCCGATGAGAAAGGCACCGTCTCGGTCAATTCTGCAACCGATATCGTCAACGTCGCGCCGCGCCTCGTCCCGGTGCGGGCGGTCGGCGACAACTATGCGCTGGTCCAGGGCCATAGCGTTTCGTTCACGCTCGATGACCTGCTTGCCAACGATCGCGACGACAACGGCGATCCCTTCCGTGTCATCAGCATCGCCCCGCCGGCGCACGGCACCCTGGTGACGAGTGGCGCGCATTATGATCTCGCGCCTCCCTCGACACTCGCACCGACAGCCACCGGTCTCTTCAGCGCAACGCTTGGCGATGGGAGCGCTCTGCCAGGCTGGATGACGCTCGATGCATCGAGCGGTCATATCTCGGCGACGCCGCCGATCGATGTTGCGGCGACCTATAACGTCATATTCACCCTCGTCGACGGCGGCGCGAGTCAAATCGGACAGGCGAGCTACGCAATCGACGGCAACCAGGGCGTGAGCTTCGTCTACACGCCCGACCCGGCCTTCATCGGCAACGACAGCATCGTCTACACCGTTACCGACGACAAGCAGACGCCGGTGGCGGCGACCGTCGCGCTGCACGTCGCGCCGGCGCTTACGGCCAACGACGACCGTTACACCATGACGAGCGACACATCGCTCACCATCAGCACCGCATCGTTGCTCGCCAACGATGTGAGCGCCGACAACCAGCCGCTGACGATCACGTCCGTCACGCCGCCTTCGATCGGCAGCCTGTCGTTTGACGGATCCAATGTCGTTTATACCGCGACCCACTACTACGATGGGAATGCGACGTTCCAGTACACGGTGTCCGACGGCGAAGGACACAGCCAAAATGCAACGGTGACGCTGGGGATTACCTCGATCGATCGTGCCCCGATCGCCAATCCGATTTCGCTCGACGGACAAGAGGACTCGCCGCTTACCGTCAACGTCGCCGACATCCTCGCCAATGTCACCGATCCCGATGGCGATCTGGTGCAACTCGTCTCGGTCACCGCCAACGGCGGAACGCCGGCGCGCGTACAGACCTTGCCGAACGGGCGCCTCGAGTTCGTTCCCGACGCCTTCAAATATGGCGATATGACATTCACCTATACGGTGAGCGACGGCTACAAATCCTCGACCGGCGCGCTCGACATCAATTTCGCCAAGGTCAACCATCCGCCGATCGCCAATACCGATGGCGTCTATCAGGACAACGAGAACACCCCGTATCGGGTGAGCCTGGCGACGCTGATCGCAAACGATGTCGATCCCGATGGCGATCCGATCTCGATCACGTCCGTCTATCGGGGCGTCAACGGCAGCGTCGCGATCGACGGCACGGACGCGGTGTTCACGCCACGTACGGGGTATTACGGCACGGCATCGTTCAACTATGCCCTGACCGACAGCCATGGCGCCACGAGCGAAGGGCTGGTCAATCTCCTGATCCTGCCGGTGATGAACCCGCCGATCGCGGTGTCCGATTCCGGCTTCACGATGCTGCAGGATACGACGCTCGATATCGATCCGGCACAATTGCTGGCCAACGACATCGATCCCGACGGCAAGGGCTTGACGTTCCTCGGCTTCACCGACGGGCCGGCCACCAAGCTCGACAACGGCCTCTACCGCGTGACGCCCCCGTTCAATTTCTCCGGACCGCTGGTGCTCACCTATGCGATCACCAACGATTCCAACGTGGTCGTCACCACGACCGCGACGATCGATGTCCAGCACGTCGAGCATAATCCGACCGCGGTCGACGACCATTTCAACATGGTCGAGGATCAGCCGCTCACGCTGCGCGCGGCCCAACTCCTCGCCAACGACTACGACCTCGACAGCGATGCATTCGCCCTGACCGGCATTACCAATACGAGCAACGTGTCGGTTGCGTTCGATCCGACGAGCGGACAGATCGCGGTCACCCCGGCGCTCCACTATCACGGTCCGGCTTCCTTCGATTATCAGATCACCGATTCGACCGGACGCACCGGAACGGCACAGGCCAACCTCGATGTGGCGTTCGTCAACTATCCGCCAGATATCGGCGACATCCCGACGATCAACGGAACCGAGCAGCAGCCCTTCTCGGTCGCCTTACCGACGAACATCGTCACCGACATCGAGAACGACCCGCTGCTGATCACATTGCAGCTGCCCGGCGGCGCGGCACTGCCGAGCTGGCTGCATTTCGACCAGCGCACGCTCACCATCTCGGGCACGCCACCGACCGGCACGTTCGGCGACATCACGCTCGAGCTGCGCGCGGACGACGGCCAAGCCGTGACCACCAAGGATTTCACGCTCTCCATCGCGCCTACTCTGTCGGTGACGGTCACCGGCACCGCCCAGGAAGGCCAGACGCTTACGGCAACGGTCGTGAACGACATCGGCGCTGCCGACGTCGGCTACCAGTGGCAGTCGTTCGACGGCAGCACGTGGTCGAACATTTCCGTCGCCGCCGCCACCGCGAGCTACGTCCCGACCGAGGATGACGAGGGACACCAGCTTCGCGTTATCGTGACTGCGAACGACTCCCAAAACGGCCTGACCACCGCGACCAGCGCCGCCACCGCCGCGGTCATCGACATCGC
>Ga0210408_10000819_pt1 | contig 35315 bp, 34 predicted proteins | sample IncBWH4MmetaG_FD_155471 | JGI IMG/M metagenome (GOLD analysis project Ga0210408, IMG submission 155471) | Forest soil microbial communities from Barre Woods Harvard Forest LTER site, Petersham, Massachusetts, United States - Inc-BW-H-4-M | ecosystem: Environmental > Terrestrial > Soil >... | reverse complement strand
CGTTCGGGCTGTTCTCGCTGCTGATCGGCGTGCGCACCGACCAGGGCCCGACCGGCGCGCTTGAAATAGAGCCCCGGCTTGTTGCGCTCGGCGTGATCTGCGCCGTCGCCTTCGTCGGCGGCTTCGTGCGCGCGCTGCTGGCGGGCGAGAGCCTCGACCTTGCGAGCTACGTGCCCGAGCAGCTCAAAGTCGCCGGGGCCCAGGCCGGGCGGTACTTCGGCCTGGCGCTGCTCGCCTTCGCCGTCATCGAGCCGATCGCCTTTTATAACAACCGCTACATCCTCGACCTCGGCATCCTGGTGCTCACCTACGTGATGCTGGGATGGGGGCTCAACATCGTGGTCGGCCTCGCCGGCCTGCTCGACCTCGGTTACGTCGCCTTTTATGCGGTCGGTGCTTATTCCTACGCGCTGCTGGCGACGAATTTCGGCTGGTCGTTCTGGATCTGCCTGCCCATCGCCGGCTTACTCGCCGCCTGCTGGGGCGTGATGCTCGGTTTTCCGGTGCTGCGCCTGCGCGGCGACTATCTCGCCATCGTGACGCTCGCGTTCGGTGAAATCATCCGGCTCGTCCTGCTCAACTGGCAGAGCCTCACCGGCGGCCCGAACGGCGTCTCCGGCATTCCTCGTCCCTCGTTCTTCGGTATTCCTTTCGCCGACGAGGAGAACGGTTTCGCGGCGACCTTCGGGCTCGAGTACTCACCCACCCACCGCGTCGTCTTCCTCTATTATCTGATCCTTGCGCTGGCGCTGTTGACCAACTGGGTGACCTTGCGGCTTCGGCGACTGCCGATCGGCCGCGCCTGGGAGGCTTTGCGCGAAGACGAGATCGCCTGCCGTTCGCTCGGCATCAACACCACGACGACAAAGCTCACCGCCTTCGCCATGGGGGCGATGTTCGGCGGCATCGCCGGATCGTTCTTCGCCACGCGCCAGGGCTTCATCAGCCCGGAATCCTTCACCTTCTCCGAATCGGCGATGGTGCTCGCCATCGTCGTGCTCGGAGGCATGGGCTCGCAGCTCGGCGTCGCGGTCGCGGCCTTCGCCATGCTCGGCGCCTTCGAGCTATTCCGCGAGTTCTCGCAGTACCGCATGCTGGTATTCGGGATCGCGATGGTGCTGATCATGATCTGGCGCCCGCGCGGACTCGTTGCGACGCGCACGCCGTCGGTGTTCCTCGGCAAGCCGCAGGAGGTGCCGGCCGAGATCGTCGCGGAGGCACGGCAATGAGCATGCCGGCCGATCCGATTCTCAACGTCGAACACCTGAGCATGCGCTTCGGCGGGCTCGTAGCTGTCGATGACTTGAGCTTCGCGGCGCAACGCGGGCACATCACCGCCCTCATCGGCCCCAACGGCGCCGGCAAGACAACCGTCTTCAACTGCATCACCGGGTTCTATCATCCGAGCGTCGGCATGATCCGGCTCACGCACGCGGACGGAACGACGTACCTGCTGGAACGCCTGCTCGACTTCCGTATCGCCAAGCTCGCGCGCGTCGCCCGCACGTTTCAGAACATCCGCCTGTTTGCCGGCATGACCGTGCTGGAGAATTTGCTGGTCGCCCAGCACAATCCGCTGATGCGCGCGTCCGGGCTCACCGTGTTGGGCCTGCTTGGCCTGCCGGTTTATCGTCACGCCGAAGCGGCGGCGATCGACAAGGCCAAATACTGGCTCGACCGCGTCGGGCTGCTGCGGCGCGCCGACGATCCCGCCGGCGATCTGCCCTATGGCGAGCAGCGGCGTGTGGAGATCGCGCGCGCCATGTGCACCGACCCGGTGCTGCTGTGCCTCGATGAGCCCGCGGCCGGCCTTAATCCGCGCGAAAGCGCCGAGCTCAACGGGCTGCTGCTCGGCATGCGGGCCGAGCACAAGATGTCGATCCTGCTGATCGAGCACGACATGTCGGTCGTGATGGGCATTTCCGACCGCATCGTCGTGCTCGACTATGGCGTCAAGATTTGCGACGGCACGCCCGCCGACGTGCGCAACGATCCCAAGGTCATTGCCGCCTACCTTGGCGTCGAGGACGAGGAAGTCGAGCAGGTCGAAGCGGAGGTCGGACTGTGAGCGCGGTGGCCTCCAATGGTGCGCCGGCTGCCCGCGATCCGCTGCTGACGGTGCGGGGCGTCAAGACCTACTACGGGAAAATCATCGCGCTGCGCGGCGTCGACGTCGACGTTAACGACGGCGAGATCGTGGCGCTGATCGGCGCCAACGGGGCCGGCAAGTCGACCCTGATGATGACGATCTTCGGCAATCCCCGCGCACGCGAGGGGCGCATCCTGTTCGAAGGGCGCGACATCACTCGCCTGCCCACCCACGACATCGCGCGGCTGCGCATCGCCCAAGCGCCGGAGGGCCGGCGCATCTTCGCGCGCATGACGGTGTTGGAAAACCTGCAGATGGGCGCGGCCGTTGCCGAAACGGATCACTTCGCCCAGGACCTCGAACGGGTGTTTGCACTCTTTCCACGTCTCAAGGAGCGCCTGCGCCAGCGCGGCGGCACGCTGTCCGGCGGCGAGCAGCAGATGCTGGCGATCGCGCGCGCCTTGATGGGCCGGCCGCGGCTCCTCCTGCTCGATGAGCCCTCGCTCGGGCTTGCGCCGCTGCTGGTCAAGACCATTTTCGCCGCGATCCGTGAGCTCAACCGCAAAGACAAGCTCACCGTGTTCCTGGTCGAGCAGAATGCATTCCACGCCCTCAAACTCGCCGACCGCGGCTACGTCATGGTCAACGGCCTGATCACGCTCACCGGGACCGGACGCGAGCTGTTGCAGCGCCCAGAGGTCCGCTCGGCTTATCTCGAAGGCGGGGCCGCCAAAGCGGGATGACCATGGACCAAATCTACGCGTCGGAATCCCCGCTGCAGGTGCTGCTCATAACCGTGCTGATCGGCGGCGGCGCGGCCTGGCTCGCAGGGCGGGCGATCGCACATACGTGGCGGCCCTTCTGGCACGTGATCGGTTATATGGCGCTGCTCGGATGCGCGGTGCGTTTCGTGCATTACGCGTTGTTCGAGGCGGACCTCATCGCCCCCCTCTCCTACGCGGCCGATACGGTGTTCCTTCTGTGCGTCGGCTGCCTCGGTTGGCGCGTGACCCGCACCACCCAGATGGTGACCCAGTACAACTGGCTCTACGAGCGCACGAGCCCGGTGACTTGGCGCGATCGAGCCGCTATGGAAGAGGCGCCCGGGAAAGGGTGAATGACCCGCGTGACTTTCCCGCAAATCGCGCCACAATGGCGTCCGGACAATTTTCCGCCTCCATCGCGGCGATACGGTCGCCGCCGGAACCATCCTCTCAAGGGAGAAAACAGCATGAAAAACCTGCGGCTAACCGCACTTGCGTTGGGCGCCGGCCTCGCGCTCACGGGCGCGGCCTGGGGCCAGGACATCACGGTCGGCGTCGCCGGCCCGATGACCGGCGGAGAGGCCACCTTTGGACGGCAGATGAACAACGGCGCCGACATGGCCGTTGCCGACATCAACGCCGCCGGCGGGGTGCTCGGCAAGAAGCTCAAGCTCGAGGTCGGCGACGATGCCTGCGACCCCAAGCAGGCGCGGTCGGTCGGCGAGAAATTCGCCGGCATGAAGGTGCCGTTCGTCGCCGGTCACTACTGCTCGTCCTCATCCATTCCGGCGTCGGAAGCCTACGCAGAAGGCAACGTGCTGCAGATCACGCCCGCCTCGACCAACCCGAAGTTCACCGAGCACAACCCGCCTCTCTGGAATACCTTCCGCGTCTGCGGCCGTGACGACCAGCAGGGCGCGGTCGCTGGCGCCTACATCGCCAAGAATTACAAAGGCAAGAACATCGCCATCATTGATGACAAGACAACCTACGGCAAAGGCCTCGCGGACGAGACCAAGAAGGCCCTCAACAAAGCGGGCGTGAAGGAAAAGCTCTCCGAATCCTACAACAAGGGCGACAAGGACTTCACCGCGCTCGTCTCCAAGATCAAGCTCAATAACATCGATATCGTCTTCGTCGGCGGCTACCATCAGGAATCCGGGCTGATCCTGCGCCAGATGCGCGATCAGGGTCTCAAGACCGTGCTGATGGCCGGCGACGCGCTCGCCGACAAGGAGTTCGCGTCGATCACCGGCCCGGCCGGCGAAGGCGTGCTGTTCACCTTCGGTCCCGATCCGCGCAAGAAGCCGACCGCCGCTGCTGTCGTGAAGAAGTTCAAGGACAAGGGCATCGATCCGGAGGGTTACACCCTCTACACCTACGCGGCGTTCCAGGTGTGGTCGCAGGCGGCCGCCAAGGCCGGCACCACTGATCCGAAGAAGGTCGCGGCGACCATCAAGGCGGGCACGTGGGACACGGTGTTGGGCAAGATCGCCTACGACAAGAAGGGCGACATCACCGTGATCGATTACGTCGTCTACAAGTGGGACAAAAACGGCAACTACGCCGAACTCGGCTCCGGTTCGTAATCACGGCGTAGCCGTCGAACATCAGCCCGCCCCGCCCGGGGCGGGCTTTAATTTGTTCGTCATCCAATCTGGCCGAGCGCTGGAAAGGCTTCGAGCAGCCAATAACTCGCTTGCGAGATGAAGCCGGTGAGGAACGCGATGCCGGTGAGCACGAGAAGTCCGCCCATGATGCGCTCGACCGCGGCGAGATGAGCGCGGAAGCGCACGAGGAAGGCCGCGAACGGCTCGACCGCGAGGGCGGCGATGACGAACGGGATGCCGAGCCCAAGCGAATAGATGGCGAGCAGGCCCGCGCCCTTGGCGATGGTCGCCTCGCTCGCCGCGACCGCGAGGATTGCCGCGAGGATCGGGCCGATGCACGGCGTCCAGCCGAACGCGAAGGCCAAGCCCATCGCGTAGGCACCCCACAGGCCCACCGGACGCGCCATCTCGGCGCGTTTCTCCCGCATCAAGAGATCAATGCGCGTGAGCCCGAGGAAGTGCAGCCCCATCACGATGATGGCGATGCCGGCGATCGTCGCGAGCACGTCCGAATAGGCGCGCAGCAGCGCCCCGATAACGCTTGCCCCGGCGCCAAGCGCAACGAAGACCGTGGAGAAACCGGCAACGAACAGAAGCGCGGCCACGATGGTATCGCGCTTGACCGCGGGCGCCGGCTCCGCATCCGCGAGCCGCTCGAGCGACGTGCCCGCGAGGTAAACGAGATAAGGCGGGACCAGCGGCAGCACGCAGGGCGAAAAGAAGCTCAGCGTGCCCGCCGCAAGCGCCGCCGCGATGGTGACGTCGGAAGCCATGGGCTCTTCATGCGATGGCACGCGGAACGGAGCAAGCGGCCGCCGGTCGCGTTCGCCGAAAGGTGAACTTTAGTGAAAGCTCAGCCGCGCGCGACCGCCCGCAGCCGGCTGCCAGGCGGCGCCAAGTCGGGAATCGGCCGGTTCGCATCGGCGGCAACGACGCAATTGCGACCGCCGGTCTTGGCCGCATAGAGCGCCACGTCGGCACGTTTGAGCATGAGTTCGATCGTATCGCCCGCCTCCCACGCGCTCACGCCGAAGCTCGCCGTGATCGCGAGCAGCCCGTGGTTGGTATCGAATTGGAGCACGGACATTTTGCCGCGTAGTCGCTCCGCGATGGCAAGCGTCTCGACGAGATCGTGTCCCTCGAGCAGCATTGCAAACTCTTCGCCGCCGAGACGCCCGACCAGCGCGCTTTCGGCTGCAGCCGCTTGCGCCACCGCGCAAATCGCGCGATCGCCCACGTCGTGGCCGTAGAGGTCGTTCACGCGCTTGAAATGGTCGATGTCGAAGAGAACGACGGAAAGCGCCGTCCCCGCTTCGGCCCGCACGCAGGCATCGCACGCGCGCTCGAAGAATGCGCGGCGATTGAATACGCCGGTGAGCGAATCGGTCGTCGCGAGGCGCACCAGTTCCTGCTGCATCGCCGCCACGCGTTCGGCCGCGCGCAGCCGTGCGTAGAGTTCCTCCGCGACCGGCGGTTTGCCGATGTAGTCGTCGGCACCGCTGTCGAGGGCCTCGATCAGCTTGTGCTGATCCTGGCTCGACGACATCATGATCACGTAGATCGGCCGATCGCAGGTGGCGAGCAGCCGGGTCTCCCAACACAGCTCGAGCCCGGACATGGAAATGAGTTCGGCGCTGGTGATGAGCGCGCCTACTTTCAGATCGGACCGAATGCAATCGAGGGCCGCCTCGCCGTCGGTGAAGGCACGCACCTCGTGATCGCGCGCCTCAAGCAGACGCCCGACGAACTTGAGCACCGTGCGGCTTGGATCGACCAAGACCACGCGCATGGAGAAGGCCCCGCGCTTTCGTCTGCGCCTCGCCGGCAAAACGCCGGCTGCCGTAGGGGTAGCAAACCGGGATTAATCACTCCTAATCGGCGAGGACGCAGATTCTGTTAATGTTAAGGGTCCTGACGCAGCGCCGAAGGCGGCGCGGCGAAGAGTCAACGAGTTCATTGGCTTGGGAGGTGTCGTGCCGCGCAATCTCATCACCGATGTTGCCGGGCTCACCGTCGGCCATGCGGACGACGCACGCTTGGCTTCGGGCGCGACCGCGATCGTCTTCGACCGGCCGGCGGTCGCCGCCATTGACGTGCGCGGCGGCGGGCCGGGCACCCGCGAAACCGACCTGCTCGACCCTGCCATGACCGTCGACCACATCGACGCACTCGCCCTTTCCGGCGGCTCGGCACTCGGACTCGAGGCGGCCTCGGGAATCCAAGCATGGCTCCGCGAAAAGGGCCGCGGCTTTGCGGTACGTTCCGCGCTGGTGCCGATCGTGCCCGGCGCGATCGTGTTCGACCTGCTCAACGGCGGCGACAAGAACTGGGGCCGGTTTCCGCCCTACCGCGACCTCGGTTACCGGGCGGCAGTCGCGGCCGCGGACGATTTCGCGCTCGGCAGCGCCGGGGTGGGCCTTGGCGCGACAACGGTCAACCTGAAGGGCGGCCTCGGCTCGGCGTCTGCCGTCACCAGCGCAGGGCACGTGGTGGGCGCGCTCGCGGTGGTCAACGCCGCCGGCAGTGTGGTCGTCGGCGACGGCCCATGCTTTTGGGCGGCCCCGTGGGAGCACGAGGGCGAGTACGGCGGGCGCGGCTTCCCGTCCCAGGTGCCCGCGAGCGCGCTCGTTGCGCGCACCAAAGGGGGCGTCCAGGAAAGCACGACCCTTGCGGTGGTCGCGACCGACGCGGCGCTCACCAAGGCGCAGCTCAAGCGCGTCGCGGTGATGGCACAGACCGGGCTTGGCCGCGCGATCCACCCGGTGCACACGCCGCTCGATGGTGATGTGGTCTTCGCGGTCGCGACCGGCCGGAAACCCGCGCCCGAGCCGCTGCTCGGCCTCACCGCGCTTGGCACCGCCGCCGCCGCCGTCCTCGCCCGCGCCATCGCGCGCGGTGTTTACGAGGCCAAGGCGCTGCCCTTCCCCGGCGCGTTGCCCAGTTGGCAGGACAAGTTCGGAAGTTAGTTGAACCGTTGCGGGCCGAACGGCGCCGGGTCGGTAAACGGCGTCGCCCCCGTAATCATCTCGGCGAGCAGCCGTCCGGTGATGGGGCCCAGGGTCAGGCCGTAATGGCCGTGGCCGTAGTCGAGCCACAGCCCGGGTTGCCCCGGGGCGCGGCCGATCACCGGCAGGGAATCCGCAAAGCACGGCCGCTTGCCGAGCCACGGCTGCGCCTCCGCCGGCTCGCCCAGCGGGAACAGGCTTTTGACGTGCGGCATAACGCGGTCGAGCTGGACCGGGGTAGGCGGTGCGTCACGCGGCGCGAACTCAGCACCGGTCGTGATGCGGATGCCTTGTTCCATCGGCGCCACGGCGTACCCGTTCTCGGCATCGACCAGCGGACGCGTGAGCCCGGCATTGCCCTGCGGCCGAAAGTGGCGGTGATAGCCGCGCTTGATCGCGAGCGGCAGCTTAATGCCGAGCGGATCGAGCACGTCCGGCGCCCACGGCCCGAGCGCCACCACCACATTCTCCGCATCGACGTGCCCCTCCTCCGCGTCGACGCGCCAGCGGCCGTCGATGCGGTGAAGCGAACGCGCGTCGCCATTCAGCAGCAGCCCGCCGAGCGAAACGAAGCGCTTCGCATAAGCCCGCGTCACCGCGAGCGGATTGGAGACCGTGCCAATGTCCGGCCAGTGCACCGCCCGGGCGAATGTCGGACGGAGACTGGGCTCGAGCGCCAAGGTGGCTGCGGTATCGAGCACGCGCGCCGGGATACCGAGCTCGGCGGAAAGGTCGAGGTTCGGCTTGATGCCTTCGAACCCGCGCTCAGTCCGAAACAGCGTGAGCCAGCCGTCCTTGCGCAGGTAGCGCTCGGCGTCTGACTCTTGCATCAGCAGCTCGTGCTCGGCGCCCGCGCGCGACATGAGCGGATGGCGGCGGCGCGCCGTCTCGATCAGCTTCTCCGGCCGGGTGGCGGCGCGGAAGGCGAGCAGCCACGGCGCCACCTTCGGCAGGAAACTCAAGTAATAATTCGCCTCGGGCGCGCGCTTGAACGCGATGCGGATGAGGTCCGAGATGCGGTCAGGAAACGCGACCGGGAAAGCGCCGGAGCCACCGAGGATGCCGGTGTTGCCGTAGGAGGTCTCCTCGCCGGGTCCGCCCTTGTCGACCAGCGCGACCGCGACCCCGCGCTTGGCGAGCTGGAGCGCCGCCGAGGTGCCGACAATGCCGGCACCGAGCACAATCACGTCCGTACGGGCCATAGGCGCCTGCCGATGTGGGGCTGTGCCGCGCACGTAAGAATATGGCGCGGAAGCGGTGAACGTCAGTTTCGCGGCGCTATATGCCGGGAAAGCGGCAGGTTCACAACATGGATTGCCGCGCGCCGTTGCGTTGCCGGGACTGGGCAGGTAACTGGAAAGCCTGATGCGCCCGCTCCTCATCGCGCCCTCGATCTTGTCCGCCGATTTCGCCCGGCTGGGCGACGAGGTGCAGGCGGTCGAGGCGGCCGGGGCCGACTGTATCCACGTCGACGTGATGGACGGCCACTTCGTGCCCAACATCACCATCGGGCCGGACGTGGTGAAGGCGCTGCGGCGCCGCGCGACGAAGCCGCTCGACGTGCATCTGATGATTTCGCCGGCCGATCCTTATCTCGAAGCGTTCGCGGCCGCCGGCGCCGACCACATCATCGTCCACGTGGAAGCTGGCCCACACATCCACCGCTCACTCCAGGCGGTGCGCGCGCTCGGCAAGAAGGCGGGTGTCGTGCTCAATCCAGGCACGTCGGAATCAGCCGTCGAGCACGTGATTGACTTGGTCGACCTCATCCTCGTCATGTCGGTCAATCCCGGGTTCGGCGGGCAGGCGTTCATTCCCGATGCGGTCGAGAAGGTCCGCCGGTTACGCGCCATGGCGGGAGGGCGGCCGATCGACATCGAAGTTGACGGCGGCATCACGCCGGAAACCGCGCCGCGCGTGATCGCGGCGGGCGCCAACGTGTTGGTCGCGGGGACAGCCGTATTCAAAGGTGGGAATCCCGAGGCTTACCGGGCAAACATCGCGGCGCTGCGCAACGCGGCCGCCGCGGCGCGCGGCGAGGCAGCCTGATGGTTCCGCGCTACACCCGCACCACGATGGCGGAAATCTGGTCGCCCCAGACGCGCTTCCGCATCTGGTTCGAGATCGAGGCGCACGCCGCCGACGCCATGGCGAAGCTCGGCCTGATCCCGAAGAGCGCCGCCAAGACGATCTGGACGAAGGGCAAAAAGGCGACCTTCGACATCGCGCGCATCGAAGAGATCGAGCGCGAGGTCAAGCACGACGTCATCGCGTTCCTCACTCACCTCGCCGAGATCGTCGGCCCCGATGCGCGCTTCGTGCACCAGGGGCTCACCTCTTCCGACGTGCTCGATACCTGCTTCAACGTGCAGCTCGTGCGCGCCGCCGATTTGCTGATCACCGATGTCGATGCGTTGCTCGCCGCGCTCAAGCGCCGCGCGTTGGAGCACAAGCTCACACCCACGATCGGCCGCTCGCACGGCATCCACGCCGAGCCGACGACGTTCGGGCTCAAACTCGCCTATGCCTATGCGGAGTTCGCCCGCGCCCGCGAGCGGCTGGTGGCGGCGCGCAAGGAAGTCGGCACCGCCGCGATTTCCGGGGCGGTCGGCACCTTCGCGCAGATCGATCCGCGCATTGAAGAGCATGTGGCAAAAGCGATGGGGCTCACGGTCGAGCCGGTGTCGACGCAGGTGATCCCGCGCGACCGCCACGCCATGTATTTCGCGACGCTCGCGGTCGTTGCCTCCTCGATCGAGCGGCTCGCGACGGAAATCCGCCACTTGCAGCGCACGGAAGTTATGGAAGCCGAGGAGTTCTTCTCCGAAGGGCAGAAGGGCTCCTCCTCGATGCCACACAAGCGCAACCCGGTGCTGAGCGAAAACCTCACCGGGCTTGCCCGGCTGGTGCGCGGGTACGCGGTGCCGGCGCTCGAGAACGTGGTGCTCTGGCACGAGCGCGACATTTCTCACTCCTCGGTCGAACGGGTGATCGGCCCGGACGCGACCATCGCCCTCGACTTCGCGCTCGCGCGCATGACGAACGTCATCGACAAGCTCGTCGTCTATCCCGGCAACATGCGGCGCAACCTCGACCGCCTCGGCGGGATTATCGACTCCCAGCGCGTGCTCATCGCGCTCACCAACAAGGGCACGGCGCGCGAAGACGCCTATCAGGTGGTGCAGCGCAACGCCATGAAGGCGTGGCAGGGCGAGACCGACTTCGCCACCCTGCTCAAGGCCGACCCGGACGTGCGGGGGAAGCTTTCCGACAAAGAGATCGCGGCAAGCTTTGACCTGAAGTATCACTTGAAGCACGTCGATACGATCTTCCGCCGGGTGTTTGGTAAGTCCGGCTGAGTCAACGCGTCTTGAACTCTTTGTTAACCACTCCGCTGTGCACGGATACTTCCCGAGACGAATGGCTGCTCGATCCCGCGGTCGCCTTCCTTAATCACGGCTCCTTCGGTGCGACGCCGCGCGCGGTGCTCGCCGAGCAGGAACGTTGGCGCGGGTTGATGGAGCGCCATCCGACCCACTTCATGAGCGAGGAGCTGCCGCCGGCGTTGCGCACCGCGGCGGCACGCCTTGCCGCCTTCGTGGACGCGCGTGCGGACGATCTCGTCTTCGTCGAGAACGCGACAGCGGGGTGCAACGCCGTGCTGCGATCGATGCGCTTTGCGCCAGGCGATGAGATCCTGGTGACCGACCACGGCTACCCGGCGGTACGCAAAGCGGCCGAATACGTGGCTGCGCGTGCGGGCGCCCGCGTGGTCGAGGCGACGGTGCCGTTTCCGCTCCACGACGCGAAGCAGGCCGTTGCCGCCGTCTCATCGCGGCTGAGTTCGCGCACGCGACTTGCCATCTTCGACCACATCACGTCCTCGACGGCCGTCGTTTTTCCAGTGGGCGAGCTCACCGCGCTCTGCCGCGCCGCCGGCGTGCCGGTGCTCATCGATGGAGCGCACGCGCCCGGCATGCTGTCCCTCGACGTGCCCTCGATCGGCGCCGACTGGTACACGGGCAACTGCCACAAATGGCTGATGGCGCCCAAGGGCAGTGCGTTTCTCTGGGTCGCACCGCACCGGCAGGCGGACACCCATCCGCTTGTGATCTCCCACGGGTATGGCCAGAGCTTCACCGCCGAGTTCGACTGGGTCGGCACGCGCGATCCGAGCGCGTGGCTTTCCGTCCCCGCGGCGATCGCGTTCCATGAACGGCTCGGCGGTGCCCGGTTGCGCGAACGCAACGCCGCGCTGGCGCGGGAGCAGGCGACGGTCCTCGCCGAAATCTGGAAGACCGAGCGCGGCGCGCCCGACCCGCTCACCGGTTCCATGGCCGCCGTGCGGCTGCCACTGACCGAACCGGCGACCGCGGAGCGTGCGCTGGAGCTGCGCCGCAAACTTTTTGACGAGCACCGCGTCGAGGCCCCGGTGACGGCCTTTGCGGACGCGCTATGGGTGCGCATTTCAGCGCACGCCTACAACCGTCCCGCCGATTACGCGCGGCTGGCGGCCTGCTTTCACCCGTAAGCCCGGCTGGTTGCCATTGGTTAACCCCGCTTCGCCACAATTCGGTCGGGGCGGTAGAGGAAAACCATGGCTCAACGCGCTGCGCTCGGTCCGGAACGGGAATACGCCCGCCTGCCCTTCGTTGCCGCACCGAAGCTGGTTCCGGAGCCGGCACGAACGCCGTCCGAGCAGCGCATTCACGAGTCTCTTGTCAGTCCTCCGATGACAAAGCGCGCACTCGCAAACCCCACCATCCTGGTTTTCGATTCCGGCCTCGGCGGGCTTACGGTCTACCGTGAGATCGCGCGGGTGCGGCCGGACGCGCGTTACGTCTATGCGGCCGACGATGCATTCTTCCCCTACAACGCGATGGACGAGAGGCGCCTGATCGCCCGCGCGCTGGATCTGATGGAGCGCCTGATAACCGAGCATCGACCGGATCTCGTCGTGATCGCCTGCAACACCGCGTCCACCATCGTGCTGCCGAGCCTGCGCGCGCAGCTTTCCGTGCCATTCGTCGGCACCGTGCCGGCGATCAAGCCCGCCTGCGCCGCGTCGAGGAGCAAACGCGTGTCGGTGCTTGGCACCGAGGCGACGGTCAAGCGCGAATATACGAAGGCGTTGATCCGCGAGTTCGCCGGCGACTGCCAAGTGACTCTCGTCGGCTCGGCACGCCTCGCCGCGCTCGCCGAAGCTGCACTCGCCGGCAATGAAGTCGAAGACGCGGAAATTTCGTCCGAGATCGCGCCCTGCTTCATCGACGACGGCGGCGCGCGCACCGATACGATCGTGCTTGCCTGCACGCATTATCCCCTGCTCGCCGACCGGCTCACGCGGCTTGCGCCTTGGCAGGTGAACTTCATCGATCCGGCGCCGGCGATTGCGCGCCGCGTGGTCGATCTGATCGGGCCGGCCGTTAACGGCCAAGCGCCCGCCACGCCGGAAGTTATGTTCAGCTCCGGGCGAACCCCGCCGTCTGCCTTGTGGACGTGGCTCAATGGGAGCGCTCGCCCCGCGCCATCGCCGCGCGGCGCCGCGCGACTTCACCCGCCGAGGTAAGCCCGCCGCACGTGCGGGTTTTCCAACAAATCACGCCCGGCGCCGGCGAGCACCATCTGGCCGGTTTCCAAGAGATAAGCGCGATCGCACATTTCGAGCGCCGCGAGCGCGTTCTGCTCAACCATCAGCACCGTCGTGCCCTCGCGCCGAATTTCCGCAATGATTTCGAATACGCGTTCGACCAAGTTTGGTGCAAGACCGAGCGACGGCTCGTCGAACAGCATCAGCCGCGGGCGCGACATCAGCGCGCGTGCGATCGCCAGCATCTGCTGCTCGCCGCCCGATAGCGTGCCGGCGATCTGGCCGATGCGCTCCTTGAGGCGCGGCAGCTTGGCGAAGATTCGTTCCAGGTCGTTGGCGACACCGGCCTCGTCCCGGCGCAGGTAGGCGCCCATGGCGAGGTTCTCGCGTACGGTCAGTTCGGGGAACACGCGCCGACCTTCGGGGCAATGGGCAATGCCGCGCGCGAGCACGTCGCGCGGCTTCGCGTTTCCGATCGAGGCGCCCTCGAACACGATACTGCCGCCCGTGAGCGGCAACAGGCCGCTGATCGCCTTCAAGGTCGTGGTCTTGCCGGCGCCATTCGCGCCGATGAGCGTGACAAGTTCGCCCGCGCCCACTTCCAGCGAGACCTCGCGGAGCGCCGGCACCTTGCCGTAGCAGACCGTGATCGCGTCAAGCCGCAGCACGTTTGCCGCTCCCCAGATAGGCGCGAATCACTTCGGGATCGCGCTGCACCTCGGCCGGTGAGCCCGCCGCAATCATGCGGCCCTGATTGAGCACGAGCACCTCGTCGGAAATGCTCATCACCATCTGCATGTCGTGCTCGACCAGCAGCACGGTGGTGCCGCGCTCGCGCACCCGCCGGATCAATTGTTTGAAGCCTTCGGTTTCGGAAGGATTGAGCCCGGCGGCCGGCTCGTCGAGCAGCAGTAGCGTCGGTTTCGCGCCGAGCGCGATGGCGAGCCCGAGCAGCCGCTGTTCGCCGTAGGCCAGATTTCCGGCAATCTCATCGGCGCGGCCGGCGAGCCCGACGAAGTCGAGAATCTCCTGCGCCTCCGCATGCAGCGCGGCTTCCTCGCGCAGCATCGCCGGGAGCCGCAGCAAGGCAGCGAACAAGCCGGTGCGGCCGCGGAGGTGCAGCGCCGTGAGCACGTTCTCAAATACGGTGCAGGCCGTGAACAGGCTCGTGCGCTGGAACGTGCGCACCATCCCGAGGGCGGCGATGCGCTCCGGCGAAAGCCCAGCGAGGTTGCGGCCGCGGAAAAACACCTGCCCGTCGGTTGCTTTCATGAAACCGGTGACGACGTTAAAGGCGGTCGTTTTGCCCGCGCCGTTCGGACCGATCAAACTGACGATCGCGCCGAACGGCACTTTGAAATCGATCCCGCCCAGCGCCACCAGCCCGCCGATGTGAACCGCGAGATCGCGCACATCGAGCGCAACATCCGTCGCGCCGCTTTGATCGATCTCGTTCATGGCGCTCGTCCCGCGCTGCGGCCGCGCGCCGGCGGCAGACGCAGCCGCGCCAAATCGGCTAACGCCGGCACGATGCCGCGCGGCAGGAAGAACACGATCAGGATGATGCCGATGCCGTAGATGATCCACTGCACTTCGGGCGGCGCGGTACCGCGCAGCACCTGCGGCATGAGACCGAAGATAAGCCCGCCCACCACCGGGCCGGCGAGCGTGCCCTTGCCGCCGCTCACCACCATGATCACCATGGTGACGGTGTAGATGAACAAAAACACGTCGGGATCGACGATGCGCACGCAATGGGCATAGAGCGCGCCGGCGGCACCGGCGATCGCGGCGGAGACGACCGTCGCCACCACCAGATAGTGGGTGACGCGCACACCGACCGAGCGCGCCAGGGGCTCGTTCTCACGCAGCGCAATCAGCGACCGGCCGAGGCGTGAGCGCACCATGCGCGCCACCAGAAAATAACAGACCGCGCCGACGGCGAGGACCAGCCAATACTGCTGCGTCTTGGTGACGAGCGCCGTCACGCCGGCGCCCGGCCACCATACCGAGAGCGGGGGGATATTGTTGAGCGCCATCGGCCCCTCGGTGAGGTCGACCCAGTTGAGCGCTACGAGGCGCATGACTTCGGCAAAGCTGATGGTGACGATGACGAAATAGGCGCCGCGCACCCGGAACGCGAGCTTGCCGATCAGCCACCCGAACATTCCGCTGACGAGCACGGCGCCGATGAACGCGATCCACACCGGCTTGGGATCGACCACCACCAGGCTCGGCAGACCGATGTCGACGTCGAAGCCGAGCGAGAGCAGCGCGCTGGTGTAGGCGCCGATGCCGAAGAAGGCAGCATGGCCGAGGCTCAGTTGTCCGGTGAAGCCGAGCAACAGGTTGAGACTGATCGCCGCGATGATGAAGATGCCGGTCGACGTAAGGATGGCGACCAAATACGGGTCGCGCAGCCAAAGCGGCAAGCTCGCCGCGAGCGCGAGGAACAGCAGGCCGCCGAGTCGGGCGCTCATCCGACCCGCCCCTTGAGCGCGAACAACCCCTGCGGCCGCAGCGCCAGCACCGCGATGATCACCAGAAATCCGAAGGCGTCGCGGTATTCGCTCGACAGATACCCGGCACCGAACTCCTCGACCAGCGCCAGCACGAAACCGCCGATGGTGGCGCCGGTAATGTTGCCGAGCCCGCCGAGAATGACGATGGCGAACGCCTTGAGGCCGACCAGGTTGCCCATTGTCGGATTGACCAGGAAGATCGGGCCGAGCAGCGCGCCCGCGATCGCGGCTAGCGCCGAGCCGAGTGCAAAGGTGAGCGTGTAGATGCCGCGCACGTCGACACCCATCAGCGCGGCGGTGTCGCGATCCTGGAAGGTTGCGCGCATGGCCATGCCGAGGCGCGTGCGGTCGATCAGCCAGTAGAAGCCGACCAGCAGGACGAGCGTCGCGCCGAGCACGAACAGGCGCAGCGGTGCCACCGACACCGGCCCGATGACCAGCGGCTCCTGGGCGAACGGCGACGGCACCAGCTTGGCGACGCCGCCCCACACGAACTGCTCCCCATTCTGCAACGCGATCCACGCGCCGATCATGACGAGCATCACGGTGTCGATGTCGTCGCTGCGCAGCGGCCGCAGCAGTAACAGCTCGATCAGCGCGCCGAGCGCAAAGCCGGCGAGTGCGGCGAGCGCGATCGAGAGGAAGAAATTGAGATGCAGCAGCGCCACGAACAGATAGGCGAGATAAGCGCCGAAGGCATAAAGCTCACCGTGGGTGAAATTGACCACCCGCATGATCCCGAAGATCAGCGTGAGGCCGATGCCGAGCAGCGCGTACGTGCCCCCCAGCACGACGCCGTTGAGCCCATGCTGCAGGATTTGATCCACGCGCTCCTCTTATCCCTCCCCTGAAAGGGGAGGGTGGCTGCGGTCGCGTAGCGAGCGCAGCCGGGTGGGGTACGAGCCGTGCACCCCCACCCGGCTCGCTACGCTCGCCACCCTCCCCCTTCGGGGGAGGGATTTACGGCTGCGTGACCTTACCTTCCTTGAGCATGACGATGTAGACGTTGGGCACGCTCTGCCCGCTTTCCTTGCCTTCCGGACCCTGTTTGATGAAGGCGATGTCGCCGTTCACGCCGTGCAGCTTGGTCTTCCACAGGGCCTGGCGGATCGCGTCGGGCTCGGCCTTGCCAGCAATCTTGATCGCCTCGACCGCGGTCATCACCGCGTCGTAGCCGCGGAAGCCCTCGGTGAGCCCGGCGAACTCCCACTTCTTCTTGTTCCACTCGTCGACGTAGACCTTGGCCACGTCCGGATATTTGGCCTTGTCGGCGGACCAGGGCGAGAAGAAAAGGATGTGATAACTCGCCACGCCGGCCGGACCGGCATTGGCGATCATCTGGTCCGGGAACGCGCCCCCGGTGGTGATGATACGATGGGTGAGCCGCTGCTCGGCCGCCTGCTTGATAACGAGCGTGACCTGCTCGACTCCGGTGGTCACGAACAACGCGTCGCCGTCCGATTTTTTGATCGAGGCAAGCTGCGCCGAGAGATCGGTCGCCTCCGGCGTCATGGTCTCGGTCACGCCGATTTTGATGCCTTTGCTGGCGAGCGCTTTTGCGAACTCGGCGGCGGCGCCGCGCCCGAAGTCGTTGTTGACCGAGAGAAAGTCCGCTTTCTTGATCGGCGGATTGAATGCATCGAGTTTTTCGAGAAAGGCGACCGCTTCCATTTCCGAGGTGGGGCTGATGCGGAACACCCATGGATTGCCCGAGACGGTGATCTTGCCCGAAGACGACGTTTCAACGATCAGCGGCACGCCGTATTCGACGAGTTTGGGCATGACCGCGAGGGTGAAGGTCGAGCTCCAGGCACCGATCATCACCGGCACCTTGTCGCGCAGGATCAGCTTCTCGGCCGCGTCGACCGCCTCTTTCGGATTCGATTTGTTGTCCTCGACGACGAGCTCGATTTTCTTGCCGAGCACGCCGCCGCGGGCGTTGACCACCTCGGCGCCGATGCGCGCGCCATTGGTCACATAGGTCCCGGAGGCCGCCACCGCCCCGGTGAGCGGCTCGTTGACGCCGATCTTGATCGTCTCCTGCGCTTGCGCTGTTGCGACCGCAAACAGGGCCGCAAGGCCCGCCATCCATACGTGTTTGATCAAGGGTCCCTCCCGCTGTGTCGGATTTCGTCGATTTGCTGGTTTGTCGTATGCAAACGAAATGCCACCCGCACAATTCGCGCCCAAGCGCGGTCGGCCGTACCATGACATTGCGCGGGCACGCTCCTATCCTGGCCATAGTGGCGGGCGCTCAGGAGATGGGCAAGATGCGCGTTTTCCAGGCGGCGCGGAAGGCGACATGGCGTGGATCGACGTAGCGACGCGCGCCGAGGTTCCGGCCGGTGGCATGCTCGAAGTCGAAGCCGGCGGCCGCGCGCTGCTGCTCTACGACCTCGACGGCGCGGTGTTCGCCACGTCGGCCATCTGCCCGCACCACGCCGCGTTTCTCTCCCAGGGGCATGTGAGCGGCGAGAGCATCGAATGCCCGCGCCACATGGGGCGCTTCCATATTCCGACCGGCCGGCAGGAGCGAGGCCCTGCCTGCCCTGACCTGCGCGTCTACAAAGTTCGCGTCGAGAACGAGCGGGTGCTGGTCGAGGTTTAGCGCCGGAACAATCCGCTCAGCCACTGCCGGAGCGCACGCCAGACGAGGCCGCCGGCGCGCAGGCGCGACGTCTGCGGCATGGCCTCACCGTGAAGGCGTGCTTCCAGGTTGCGCCCGACCGCAGCGGCGATCTCGGCCGCGAACACACGCACCACCGGGCCACGCCCGAACTGCGCCAGCGGACCGCGTAGCGCATAGGCGATGTCGAGCGTGATCGTGCTCGCCTGCGGGCCCTCTTCCGCGAGCCGGAAGGTCGCGTCCGCCGAGAGCCGCGTGCCGCTTGCCGGATCGCGGCCTTGCGCCTTCACCTGGCCGGCGTAACTGGCCGCGTCGTAGGTGACGGTCGCCTCACCCGCGAAGCGCGCCTCGATTGGTCCGAGCGACACCACGAGCTCGCCGACGATGCGCTCGCCGTCGACCGAAGTGACCCGCGCACCCGGCACGCAGGCGGCGATGAGCGCCGGATCTTGGATAGCGCGCCACACGGTCTCGCGTGGCAGCCCGAGGCGCAGCATCTGGATCAACGTGTTTTCAGGTGTAGCGGCCGGCGCGGCAACGGCGGCATGGGCCGTTGTTGCTACTTCGCGCAGCTCGGCAAATTGTCCGCGCGGCAACGGCGGCTTCGCCGCAACCGCATCCTGCGGCCGCTCCGCCAAGACACGGCGGATCGCGCGCACGATGCCGTTGTAGCCGGTGCAGCGGCACAGGTTGCCGGCGAGCTCGAGCCGGATGCGATCTTCGTCGGCATCGGGCAGGCGGCGCACGATGTCGCGCGCGGTGAGCAGCATGCCGGGCGTACAATAGCCGCACTGGAGCGCATGCTCGGCCGTGAAGGCCACACGCAGGGCCGCTGCGATCGGATCGTCGGCCAAGCCTTCGATTGTGCGCACGTCGCGGCTGCCGCAAGTCGCCGCGTAGACGATGCAGGCGCGCGCCGGCTCGCCGTCGAGCAAAATGGTGCAGGCGCCGCACACGCCATGCTCGCAGCCGAGATGCGTGCCGGTGAGCAGCAGCTGCTCGCGCAGGAAACCGGCCAGATGCGTGCGCGGCTCGACCGCAGCGCTCACCTCCGCGCCGTTGATCGTCAGCGTGACCGAGGTCATGCTCCGGCCTCGGCGAGCGCACGCTTGAGGGCGACCACCTGCATGTGACGCGCGACCGCATCAAGCCCCGCATCTCGCAACGCGTCTTGCGCCGCCGCCGGCGTCACGCGCTCCCCTTCCAGCACAACCGGCGGCCCGCCGACGGCGCCGATCACAGCGCGCCGGATACCGCGCGCAGGATCGTCGAGCACCGCCGCCATGGCGTGGGCGAACTCGCCCGGCTTGCGGCAGGCTTTGTAATAGCCCCAGCGCGCCGGCGCCGAGGGCCGCGGCACGCGCACCGCCTGCACGATTTCGCTGGGCGCGAGCGCGGTGCGGAAGGCCCCGACAACGAACTGCGCGAGCGGGATCGCGCGGCCACCCGCTTCGCTCCACGTGATGACACTCGCGTCGAGCGCGGTGAGCGTCGTGAGCCAGTCGGCAGCCGGATCGGCGTGGCACAGGCTGCCGCCAATGGTGCCGAGGTTACGCACGGCCCGATAGGCGATGCCCTCGGCAATATGCGCGAGGATGCGGTTGCCGATGTCGGGCGTGCGCCCGTCGGCAATGGCCGAATGAGTCACGGCAGCGCCGATCGTCACCGCGTCCGTGTCCTCGGCCACGCCGCCCAGCTCGGGCAAATGCGCGATCGCCACCAGCATCGTCGGACGCACGAGGCGCAGGTTGAGCATGGGCCCTAGCGACTGCCCGCCGGCGAGGAGCCGCGCGGCGCCCGGTTGCCGCGCCAGCACCGCGGCGGCTTCCGCCAGGTTCACCGGACGGGCCAGTTCGAACGGCGCGGGCTTCATGCAGCTTGTTTCGTCTTGCCGGCGAGCACCGCCTCAAGAATGCGGTGTGGCGTGATCGGCAACTGATTGATCTCGACGCCGAGCGGGCGGAGCGCGTCGTTGACCGCGTTGGCGATGGCCGCGGGGGGGCCGATCGCACCGCCCTCGCCGATGCCTTTCTGGCCGAACTCGGTATAGGGCGATGCTGTTTCCATATGTTCGATGCGCAGCATCGGCACTTCGCTCGCGCCGGGCAGCAAATAATCGGCGAGCGTGGTCGCGAGCGGCTGGCCGTTGGCGTCGAACGGCATTTCCTCATAAAGCGCGGTGCCGATGCCTTGCGCGACCCCGCCGATCACCTGCCCATCGACAATCATCGGGTTGATCAGCACCCCGCCGTCCTCACAAACGGCATAGTCAAGTATCCGCACGTCGCCCATTTCGATGTCGACTTCGACCACCGCCGCGTGCGCCGCGTAGCTGAACGTGCCGGTGTCGCGTCGCGCCTTGTAACCGCCGGTGATTTCGAGCCCACCCGGCGCCACATCGGCCGGCAGTTCCTGCGGCTGCAGGTACCAGGTGCGGGCCACTTCGGCGATGTCGACGCTCGCCGAACCCGCGCGCACCACGCCGCCGCCGACCGCCGCTTGTTCGACCGGCACTTGCAGCAAGTGCGCGCCGATGCGCGCGATGCGGTCGCCAAGCTCGCGGCACGCGCTCGCCACCGCGCCTCCCGCCATCACCATGCAGCGCGAACCCCAGGTGCCGGTCGAATAAGGCGTGAGCGCGGTGTCGCCGTGCACCACGCGGATGCGTTCGATCGCAATGCCGAGCACCTCGTGGGCCACCTGCGCGAGCGTCGTTTCGAGCCCCTGGCCGTGCGACTGGATGCCGACGCGCAGCTCGAGCCCTCCGTCAGGCGTGAGCCGCGCCACCGCCTGTTCGAACCCTGGCACCATCGGGATGCCCCAGCCGTAGTAGACCGAAGTGCCGTGCGCGGCCTGCTCGCAGTAGATGGAAAAGCCGACGCCGAGGCGCCGGGCGCCGTCACGGTTCTCCGCCTGACGTCGGCGCACCGTCGGTACGTCGATTGTGGTCACCACCCGGCGGAGGCATTCGGGATAGTCGCCGCTGTCGAAATGTTTGTTGGTGATGTTGTCGAACGGCATCGCCTCGGGCGGCACCAAATTTAACAATCGCACCTCGTAGGGCTCGCGTCCGACCGCGTGCGCCACCGCGTCGATGATCGTTTCCATGGCGTAGCACACGCCCGCACGCGCCACGCCGCGATAAGGCACGATGCCCGGTTTGTTGGTGGCGGACGACCAGGTGATGCAGCGGTAGGCGTCCATTTTGTACGGGCCAGGCAGAATGCTCGCGACCTGGGCGGCTTCGAGACAGGAGGAAAACGGATAAATCGAATAAGCGCCGGCGTCGACAGTCGCCTCGGCATCGAGCGCGATCAGGCGGCCGTCGCGATCCGCATAGGCGGTGATGTCGTAGGAATGCTCACGGCAATTGGCGTTGCCGGCGAGCTGCTCGCGCCGGTCCTCGATCCAGCGCACCGGATGGCCGAGATGGCGCGCGAGCCACGCCGCGCACACCTCTTCGGGCAGCAAAATGCCCTTGTAGCCGAAGCCGCCGCCTACGTCGGGTGCGACCACCCGCACCTGCTCTTCGGAAAAGCCGAGGCAGCCGGCGAGCCCGGTGCGCACGATGTGCGGCATCTGGGTCGAGGTATAGAGGACGAGCTGCTCGAGCCGGCGGTCCCATACCGCGACGACGCCGCGGCCCTCCATCGGCGACATGCATTGCCGCGCGGTGCGCAAGCTGCGCCGCACGACGACCGGCGCGCTCGCGCGAATGGCGGCAAGATCAGCGTCGACGCGTGTCTCCAGCACGACGTTGTCGCCCCAGGCCTCGTGCACCAGCGGCGCGCCGGGCTGCCGCGCGGCCAGCATGTCGACGACTGCGGGCAATTCGGCGAACTCGACCTCAACGCCGGCGGCAATGTCCTCCGCTTCCGCGCGACTCGACGCGACGCACACGGCGATCGCCTCGCCGACGTGGCGCACTTTGTCCGTGGCGAGCACGGGCTGGGCGGACACTTTGAAACCGGGCAGCCGCGACGCCGCGAGGATCGGTTTGACGCCGACGAGGTCCGCCGCGGTGAAAACGTGCCGCTCGCGCCCTACCGGCTTCCCGATCGAGACGATGCGGCCGTGCGCGATGGGGCTGCGCACGAAGGCAAGATCGCGCATGCCGGCGAGGCGAATGTCGCCGACGAACTCGCCCATGCCGCGCAAGTGGCGGTCGTCTTCCTTGCGCGGGACGGCGCGTCCTATTCCGCTCCCCGTCGGCTCGTGCGCCGCCATGGTTTCTCCGTTTGCTGCGGCGGCATTGGACATGCGCGCCTTGCAGGGCGCAAGAGCGCGCTGAAACAGATTTTCTGTAATGGGCCGAGCGTGCCTTGTGCGGCTGCGGCGCGGTCTCTATGCTCGCGCCATCACGGCGAGGATCAGCCATGGACACCAACAAAACCGACCTGAAAGTCGATACTTTGCTGCGCGGCGGGCGCGTGATCGATCCCGCGACCGGGCGCGACGGTGCCGCCGACGTGGCGATCGCCGGCAACCGTATCGTCGCCGTCGACGAACGCATCCCGGCCGAGGCCGCGCGTAACGTCATCGACGTGTCGGGCAAGCTCGTCACCGCCGGGCTTATCGACACCCATGCTCATGTCTATCAGCATGTGACCGGCCGGTTCGGCCTTGCGCCCGACATGGTCGGCGTCGATTCCGGCGTGACCACCATCGTCGACCAGGGCGGCCCGAGCTGCATGACCATTCCGGGCTTTCGCCATTTCATCTGCAATCCGGCGAAGACGCGCGTGCTGTGCTTCATCTCCGCCTATCTGGTCGGCGGCCTCGAAGGGCACCTTTATCCCGAGCTGCACGGCCCGGATCAGATCAACGTCGATCACGCCATCCGCGCAGCGCGCGAGAACGCCGATATCGTGCGCGGGGTCAAGGCGCACGCCGAGATCGGCGGCGGCTCGCGCTGGGGCATCGAGGTCATCAAGCTCGGCAAGAAGATCGCCAACGGCGCCGGCCTCCCGCTCTATATCCACCTCGGCCAACTCTGGCCGGTGAAAGATGGGGTCGAGATCGACGCCGACGAACTGGTGCGCGAGATCGTGCCGCTGATGGAGCCGGGCGACATCCTCGCCCATCCGTTCACGCGCCATCCCGGCGGCTTCGTCTCGGCGGAAACCGGCGAGGTGCATCCGATCGTGTGGGCGGCGCTCGAGCGCGGCGTCACCGCCGACGTCGGCCACGGCTCGCATTTCAGCTTCGATATGGCACGCAAGGTGATCGGCGCCGGGATCAAGCCGTACACCCTGGGCGCCGACATGCACGGCTATAACGTGCGCGTGCCGGAGGGTTCGGACGACGCGGTGCGCAAATCCAATCCGTTCTTCGGCGTCGCGCCGTTCAACCTGACCCACGCGATGACCGAACTGCTGACCTTGGGCATGACCCTTCCCGAGATCGTGGCGACGGTGACGAGCAATCCGGCGCGCATGCTTAACATGGAAGACAAGATCGGCTCGCTCGCGCCGGGACGCGAGGCGGACGTTTCCGTCATGGAGGTGCTGAAGGGCCGCTTCGAACTGAAAGACAACACCGGCAACAGCGTCGTTGCATCCGAGATGATCGTTCCGGCGTTCGCGTTGCGCGCCGGCCAGCGGTTCGACGCCACAAGCCCGCTGATTCCGGTCCCCGCGCGGGTCGCTGCCTGACCGAAAACGACGGACGTTCCACGGTTTGACACGGGGGCATTCGCCCCCTAAAAGGCCGCCGTTTCGCGGTGTTTCGAACACCGTTCAACCCGCAAAACGTTTCGCGACCCGCGGCGGCGCCTTGCGCTTTCGAGACCCCGCCTGTCGGTGCCGTTCTCCAGCAACGGCACAGAGGAGGGCGCGATCCTCACATTCGAAACCTAAGAGGACGCGATGACCAAGCGCAGTGAATCCAAATACAAGCTCGACCGCCGCATGGGGCAGAACATCTGGGGTCGCCCCAAGAGCCCGGTGAACCGGCGTGAATACGGCCCCGGCCAGCATGGCCAGCGGCGCAAGGGCAAGCTCTCCGACTACGGCGTGCAGCTGCGCGCCAAGCAGAAGCTGCGCGGCTACTACGGCAACATTTCCGAGCGCCAGTTCCGCGGCATTTACCAGGAGGCGATCCGGCTAAAGGGCGACTCCGGCGCGCACCTGATCGGCCTGCTCGAGCGCCGGCTCGACGCCGCCGTCTACCGGGCGAAGTTCGTGCCCACGGTCTTTGCCGCGCGCCAGTTCGTCAACCACGGCCACGTCAAGGTGAACGGCCGCCGCGTCACCATCCCGAGCTATCGGCTCAAGGTGGGCGACACGATCGAGGTCAAGGAAGCCTCGAAGCAGTTGCCGATGGTCATCGAGGCGACCTCGCTCGCCGAACGCGATGTGCCGGACTATCTCGAAGTCGATCACAGCAAGATGACCGCGAAGCTCGCGCGCATCCCGCTGCTGGGCGAGGTCCCCTACGCGGTGATGATGGAGCCGCACCTCGTGGTCGAGTACTACTCGCGCTGATCGGATAAATTACGATCGTCATCGCCCGCGAAAGCGGGCGATCCAGTAAACACAGATTTATCAGATAAAACTACGGCCGGTGTGTACTGGGTGCCCCGCTTTCGCCGGGCACGACGAACGAAAATCAGTATCAGGCCGTAGCGGCGTCCTTCACCGCGAGGCCCTTTTCTTTCAGCAGGCTCTGCAGCTCGCCCGCCTGGAACATCTCGCGGATGATGTCGCAGCCGCCGACGAACTCCCCCTTCACGTAGAGCTGCGGGATGGTGGGCCACTGCGCATAGGCCTTGATGCCCTGGCGCAGGTCGTCGGATTCGAGAACGTTGATGCCCTTATAAGGAACGCCGATGTAATCGAGAATCTGCACGACCTGCCCGGAGAAGCCGCACATGGGGAACTGCGGGGTGCCCTTCATGAACACCACCACGTCGTTGCTCTTGACCTCGTTGTCGATGAATTGCTCGATGCCCATGGTTCATGCCCTCGTTGCGCCGCTGGCGTTGCACCTTATCTAGCCGATTGCCGGCCAAAGCCCAAGGCCCGCCCACGCGATCGTGTGCGGCGGCGGCTTATCCCTCACATATAGGAGCGAATCAGGCGTCCGGCACCCCGGTCTGAAGCGCAAGCGCATGGAGCGCTCCGCCCATCTGGCCGCGCAGGGCCTCGTAGACCAGCTGATGCTGCTGCACCCGCGACTTGCCGCGGAACGATTCGGAAATCACCGTCGCGGCGTAGTGGTCGCCGTCCCCGGCAAGGTCGCGGATGGTGACCGCCGCGTCGGGGATGCGCGCCTTGATCAACCGCTCGATTTCGTTCGCCGCCATCGCCATGGCAACCGTCTCCGTTCGCCCGGCGCGCCCCTATTACTGGAGCATGATCTTATCCGAAAACCGGTACCCACCGCGGCAGGCTTTTCGGGATCATGCTCAAGTAATCCCGCCCGCCATGTAGGCCGGAAGCCAGCCTTCGAAGCGGTCGCGCAATTGCTTTAGCAGGATCGGCGCTTCGCCCGGAAGCGTCAATGCGTTTCCAGCGGTCGAGCCGATGCGCCGCACCGGTACCCCGGCAGCCTTGGCACGGGCGATCGTCGGCTCCGCGTCGGCTGCCCGCACGGTGACGACGTAGCGGGCCTGGTCTTCGCCGAACCAGAAGGCGTGCGGTTCGACCGCGATCGGGGCGGCGTAGAGGCGCGCGCCGATGCCCGAGGCCATCGCCATCTCCGCGAGCGCCACCATCAGCCCGCCGTCGGAAATGTCGTGCACCGCAGTCGCGACTCCCTCGCTGATCAGCGCGCGCACCAGGTCGCCGTTGCGCCGCTCGACGGCGAGATCGACCGGCGGCGGCGCCCCCTCCTCCCGCCCGCACACGTCGCGCAGGTAGAGCGACTGGCCGAGCCAGCCCTGGGTGTCGCCGATGAGCAGGATGATCTCGTCCGCCGCCTTGAAGGCGAGGCTCGCCGATTTGGTGAAATCGTCGAGCACGCCGACGCCGCCGATGGTCGGCGTGGGCAGGATCGCGCGGCCGTTGGTCTCGTTGTAGAGGCTCACGTTGCCGGAGACGACCGGGAACTCGAGCGCCTTGCAGGCTTGGGCGATGCCGCGGATGCAGCCGACGAACTGCCCCATGATCTCGGGCCGCTCGGGATTGCCGAAATTGAGATTATCGGTGACCGCGAGCGGCCGCGCGCCGACCGCGGTGAGGTTGCGCCAGGCTTCCGCCACCGCCTGCTTGCCGCCCTCGAATGGATCCGCCTCGCAGTAGCGCGGCGTCACGTCGGTCGTAAGCGCAAGCCCCCTGGGTCCGTCGTTGACGCGCAGCACGGCGGCGTCGCCGCCCGGGCGCTGGAACGTGTTGCCTAGGATGACGTGGTCGTACTGCTCCCACACCCAGCGCTTGGCGCACAGGTCGGGCGAGGCGATCATCTGCTCGAGCGCCTCGGAAATCTTCAGCGGATGCTTGATCTCCTTGGGATTGACGCGCGGCGGCTTCGGCGTCTGCACGAACGGCCGCTCGTAAACCGGGGCCTCATCGCCTAATTCCTTGATCGGCAGGTCGGCGACGCTCTCGCCTTGCCAGCGCACGACGAAGCGCTTGGTGTCGGTGGTTTCGCCCACGACCGCGAAGTCGAGGCCCCACTTACGGAAGATCGCCTCGGCCTCAGCCTCCTTCTCGGGGCGGAGCACCATGAGCATGCGCTCCTGGCTTTCCGAGAGCATCATCTCGTAGGCGGTCATGCCGGTCTCGCGGACCGGCACCTTGTCGAGGTCGAGGGTGACGCCGAGGTCACCCTTGGCGCCCATCTCGACCGCCGAACAGGTGAGCCCGGCCGCACCCATGTCCTGGATGGCGATAACGCAGCCAGCCGCCATGATCTCGAGGCAGGCCTCGAGCAAAAGTTTCTCGGAGAAAGGATCGCCCACCTGCACGGTCGGGCGCTTCTCCTCGGTGCCGGCGCCGAACTCGGCTGACGCCATGGTGGCGCCGTGGATGCCGTCGCGGCCGGTCTTCGAGCCGAGATAGACGATCGGGTGCCCGACGCCCGTCGCCTTGGCGTAGAAAATCTTGTCCGCCTCCGCGAGGCCGACCGCCATGGCGTTGACCAGGCAATTGCCGTCGTAGCGGGTGTGGAACCCGACTGAGCCGCCCACCGTCGGCACGCCGAAGCTGTTGCCGTAGCCGCCGATGCCGGCGACGACGCCGGCGACGAGATGCCGGGTCTTCGGGTGCGCCGGATCGCCGAAGCGCAGGGAGTTGAGGCACGCGATCGGCCGCGCCCCCATGGTGAACACGTCGCGCAGGATGCCGCCCACGCCGGTCGCCGCGCCCTGATAAGGCTCGATGTAGCTCGGGTGGTTATGGCTCTCCATCTTGAACACGACGGCAAGCCCGTCGCCGATCGAGATGACGCCGGCGTTCTCGCCCGGCCCCTGGATCACCCAGGGCGCCTCGGTCGGCAGCGTGCGCAGATGAATTTTCGATGATTTGTACGAGCAGTGCTCGTTCCACATGGCCGAGAAGATGCCGAGCTCGGTGATGCTCGGCTCGCGCCCGATCAGCGCGAGAATGCGCCGGTACTCCTGGGGCGTGAGGCCGTGCTCGGCGACAAGCTCGGGGCTGATCTTCGGCTCGTTGGGGATCATCGCGGCCGCTGTTACATCAACGGCTAGCGCACTTCCAGGCATGGATCAGGCCGCCTGGACGAAGTGATCGACGAGGCCGGCGAAGAGGCCGCGGCCGTCGGTCGAGCCCATGATCGTCTCGACGTGATTCTCCGGATGCGGCATGAGGCCGAGCACATTGTGCTTTTCCGAGAGCACGCCGGCGATCGCGTTCGTCGCGCCGTTGACGTTGGCGTGTTCGGCGACCTTGCCTTCCGCGTCGGTGTAGCGAAACAGCACACGGCCTTCGGCCTCCAGTTCGGCCAAAGTCTCCGGGCTCGCGAAGTAGTTCCCTTCGCCGTGCGCGGTCGGGACGCGGATCACCTGGCCGGCGTTGTAGCCGCGGGTAAACGGCGTGTCGGAGCGCTCGACCCGCAGGTGTACGTCGCGGCAGATGAACTTGAGGGCGGCGTTGCGAAGCAGCACCCCCGGCAACAGGCCCGCCTCGCACAGGATCTGGAAGCCGTTGCACACGCCAAGCACGAGGCCACCTTTCCCCGCATGATCGCGCACCGCCTCCATGATCGGCGCGCGCGCCGCGATCGCGCCGCACCGCAAATAATCGCCGTAGGAGAAGCCGCCCGGCAGCACCACGAGGTCGGTGCCCTCGGGGAGCGCCGTCTCGGCGTGCCACACCATGGCGGGCGCGCGACCGGAGATAAGGGTGAGCGCGCGCGCCATGTCGCGCTCGCGGTTGATGCCGGGGAAGACGACGACGGCGGCCCTCATGGCGCGCACCTCATCGCATCACCTCGACCTGATAGTTCTCGATGATGATGTTGGCGAGAAGCTTGTCGGCCGCCTCTTTGAGCGCCGCCTCCGCGCGCGCCGGATCGACGCTGTCGATCTCGATGTCGAACACCTTGCCCTGCCGCACGCTCGCGACCCCACTGACGCCGAGCGACTTGAGCGCGCCTTCGATCGCCTTGCCTTGGGGGTCGAGCACCCCCGGCTTGAGGGTGACGGTGACGCGGGCTTTCATCGCGGAGCCTTGCTTATACCTCCCCTGAAAGGGGAGGTCGCCGGCCGCAGGCCGGCGGGTGGGGTGAATACGCTAAACGCAAAACTGGGGGCTGCACCCCCACCCGGCTCGCTAACGCGAGCCACCCTCCCCCGCTGCGCGGGGGAGGGATGACGCTCATCCCTTCACCAGCACCGGGCCGGTGCCCTGCGGACGCTCGTTCTCGCTCATGATGCCGAGGCGCCGCGCGACTTCCGTATAGGCCTCGAGCAGGCCGCCGAGGTCGCGGCGGAAACGGTCCATGTCGAGCTTCTCGTTCGACTTCATGTCCCACAGCCGGCACGAATCCGGGGAAATCTCGTCGGCGACGACGATGCGCATCATGTCGTTTTCCCACAGGCGCCCGCATTCCATTTTGAAGTCGACGAGGCGGATGCCGACGCCGAGAAAGATGCCGGAGAGGAAGTCGTTCACCCGGATGGCGAGCGCCATGATGTCGTCGATCTCTTGCGGCGTAGCCCAGCCGAAGGCGGTGATGTGCTCCTCCGACACCATCGGATCGCCGAGCCCGTCGTTCTTGTAATAGAACTCGATGATCGAGCGCGGCAGCTGCGTGCCCTCTTCCATGCCGAGGCGCTGCGCGAGCGAACCCGCCGCGACGTTGCGCACCACCACCACGAGCGGGATGATCTCGACCTCGCGGATCAGCTGCTCGCGCATGTTGAGCCGGCGGATGAAGTGGGTCGGCACGCCGATATTGTTGAGGTGCTGGAATACGTATTCGGAAATACGGTTGTTGAGCACGCCCTTGCCTTCGATCACCTGGTGCTTCTTCGCATTGAAGGCCGTGGCGTCGTCCTTGAAGTGCTGAATGAGGGTTCCGGGCTCCGGGCCCTCGTAAAGGACCTTCGCCTTGCCTTCGTAGATACGGCGGCGACGGCTCATCGGCGTATACCGTGGCTTGAGGAAATCCATGCTTGCCGTGGCTCCTGTGGATACGCGGTCCGCGGCGGCGGGGGCGGCACGACTCGCGCTCGAAAGTGCTGTCCGACCGGCCCTAGGAACCTAGCCGATCGGGGTGGGGAGCACAATGACGCCGCCCGTAGCAGGGTGCCGCCGCAAGCGACGGGACCCGCACGCGGCGGCGCGTCACCGTTGATTTGGCCATTTTCCCCCGATATGCAAGGTGCGTTCCTGCACCACCGCGAGGTCCGTCATGACCACCTTCGACAAGCGCGAGGAAGGCTTCGAGAAGAAGTTCGCACACGACGAGGAGCTCAAATTCAAGGCGACCGCGCGGCGTAACCGCATGATGGGCGCCTGGGCCGCCGAGAAGCTCGGGCTCACCGGCGCCGACGCCGAGGCTTATGCGCGCGAGGTGGTGCTCGCCGACATCGAGGGCACCGGCGTGTTCGCGAAGCTGCGCAAGGATTTCGACGCCAAGGGCGTGGCGCAGTCGGACCACCAGATCCACCGCCACATGAACGAGCTGCTGGCGCAGGCGGTCGCGCAGATCAAGGCGAGCGGCTGAGGCCCGCCGGCGAATAGCGAATGGCGAGTAGCGAATGGGGCAGGCTCGCTTCCATTCGCTATTCGCTATTCGCTATTCGCGCATCCAGCTCATCGAGCAGTTTACCGACATCCGCCTCGACTTCCTCCCCCCTCACCTCCATCACCCGATAACCGCGCTCCGCGAGCCAGGCGCGCCGCTCGGCGCGTGTCACTCCCGCCGCTTCGCTCTCGTCCGGCGGCACGAGGTCGATGACGACGCGCAGCGGGAACGACACGAAGTCGGTGATGTGCGGCCCGATCGGCACCTGGCGCTTGAAGCCGCGGCCGGCGAAGCGCCGGTCGTTGACGAGCGCGTTCCACAACGCGCGCTCGGCATCGGTCGGATTACGGCGAAGAAGACGGGAAAGCCCGCGCACCGGCGAACGCTCGGAAGGCACCCGTGCCGTCCCGTGCTCGGCGAGCAGCGTGCGCAGCAATTGCGCCTCTTCGCCATCGAGAATGCCGCCGCGCGCCGGACCTTTGCGGCCGTCGGCGATGGCACGTACCACCCCGTGCAGGGTCTGAATGTCCTGCTGGGTTGGCGCCATGCGCAGAAAAATATTGCGCAGGTTGATCTGCATGGTCTCGCGTTTCTCGGCCGGCCGGAAGAACTCGACCCGTTCGAGTTCGCGTTCGAGATCGGCAAAGAAGGCGAGAAGCTGCTCGCGCGGCGCCGGCGCGGATTTCTGCGGCATCGCGAACGGCAGGGCGCCGCCGCTCGCGGCCTTGAACCATTCGTAGGCGATGATCACCACCGCCTGGGCGAGGTTGAGGGAGGCGAACGCCGGGTTGACCGGTAGGGTGACGATGCGGTCGGCAAGGCCGACCTCGTCGTTCTCGAGGCCGTTGCGCTCGCGCCCGAACACCACGGCGACGTTGCCGCCGGCAGCGAGATGCGGCTGCATCAGCGCCGCCGCCGCTGCCGCGTCGATCACCGGCTTTGCCTGGTCGTGCGCGCGGGCGGTGGTGGCAAGCACGAGTTCACAATCGCCGATCGCCGATTCTAACGTGTCGTAGAGTTGCGCCTCGTCGAGGATCGCGTCTGCGCCCGACGCCGCGGCGCGCGCACGCGGGTTCGGCCATTGGTCGCGCGGCTTGACGAGGCGCAGGCGGGTGAGCCCGAAGTTCGCCATCGCGCGCGCGGTGGTGCCGATGTTCTCGCCGAGCTGCGGCTCGACCAGAACGACGATCGGACCGCCGAGCGCGGGCGCGGTTTTCGTGCGGTCGGTTCCGGCGCCGGGCATAACTTGACGCGTCCCTGAGCAAAAACTAGGCGATCTAGCCGGTTATCGCCGCATTGCCCACAGACGAAAGCTTCGCGCTTTCTCCCCTACCCGCGCGGTGCTATAGCGGCGCCGCCGAGGCGGGGGCCGGCGCGCGCCGTCGCCGTCCGGCGACCTCCCGCACACCCAAAGGCTCTTTCCTCCATGGCGAAAATCAAGGTCAAGAACCCGGTCGTCGAGCTCGACGGCGACGAGATGACCCGCATCATCTGGCAGTTCATCAAAGACAAGCTCATTCATCCCTATCTCGACGTCGAGCTGATCTATTTCGACCTCGGCATGGAGCACCGCGACGCGACCGACGACAAGGTCACGGTCGACGCGGCCGAAGCGATCAAGCGCGTCGGCGTCGGCGTCAAATGCGCCACGATTACGGCCGACGAAGCGCGGGTGAAGGAGTTCAATCTCAAGAAAATGTACCCGTCGCCCAACGGCACCATCCGCAACATCCTCGGCGGGACGATTTTTCGCGAGCCGATCATCTGCAAGAACGTGCCGCGCCTGGTGCCGGGCTGGACCAAGCCGATCATCATCGGCCGCCACGCCTACGCCGACCAATATCGCGCGACCGACTTCATCTTCCCCGGCAAGGGCACGATCACGCTCACCTTCACCGGCGAGGACGGCAAGAAGATCGAGCGCAAGGTGTTCGACGCGCCGGGCGGCGGTGTCACCATGGCGATGTATAATCTCGACAACTCGATCCGCGACTTCGCGCGCGCCTCGTTCAACTACGGGCTCGGGCGCGGCTATCCGGTTTATCTCTCCACCAAGAACACGATCCTGAAGGTCTACGACGGCCGCTTCAAGGACATCTTCCAAGATGTGTTCGATAAGGAGTTCAAGGTCGAGTTCGACAAGAAGAAGCTCACCTACGAGCATCGCCTGATCGACGACATGGTGGCGGCGGCGCTCAAGTGGTCGGGCGGCTACGTGTGGGCGTGCAAGAATTACGATGGCGACGTGCAGTCGGACACGGTCGCGCAGGGTTACGGCTCGCTCGGGCTGATGACCTCGGTGCTGCTCACGCCCGACGGCAAGACCTGCGAGGCGGAGGCCGCGCACGGCACCGTGACGCGCCACTACCGCCAGCATCAGAAGGGCCAGGAGACCTCGACGAACTCGATCGCCTCGATCTTCGCCTGGACGCGCGGGCTTTCCCATCGCGCCAAGCTCGACGACAACCCGCCACTCGCCAAGTTCGCGTCCACCTTGGAGAAGGTGTGCGTCGACACAGTCGAGGCCGGCTCCATGACCAAGGACTTAGCCCTCCTCGTCGGCGCCGACCAGCCGTGGCTCTCGACCACGGGCTTCCTCGACAAGGTCGACGCGAATTTGAAGAAGGCGATGGGATAAATCCCTCCCCCGCAGGGGGAGGGTGGCCGCGCGCAGCGCGCGGACGGGTGGGGGTAAACAAACAGACCTGTCAAACAGTCGGCGGGCGATGCGTCGCCCCCACCCGGCGCCGCTACGCGGCGCCACCCTCCCCCGCTTCGCGGGGGAGGGATAGTCTCGGCTCATATCCTATCCAGAAAGCGGATGATGAAGTTGTCGCGGTTGGGCATCTTCACCTTCGGCAAACTCTGCGCGTCCATGACGTCGTTTTCGCCGATGATCTTGTTGGCGGCGAGCAGATAGGCGGTCACGGCGTAGGCCTCGTCGTTCGTCAGCGTGCGCGGCTCGTTGAACGGCATGGCACGGCGGATGAAGTCGAACACCGTCGTGGCGTGGCCGTAGAAATTGCCGATCGTCTTGACCGCCTCGATGCGGTCGAGCTTGCCGCCCCCGACGAGCGGCCCGGCGCCGGGCGCGACTGGCTTGACGCCATTCTCGCCGTGGCAGGCGGCGCATTTCTCGGCATAAACCCGCGCGCCTTCGGCGGGCGCGCCCCGCCCGGGCGGCAGCCCGGCGCCGTCCGGCATGATGCTGATGTCCCAGGCGGCGATATCGGCTTCGGTGCTGGGTTTCCCCAGGCCGGGCGGCTCGGCGCGCGCGCCACAGGCCGCGGCGAACACGAGCGCAAAGGCCAGCCCGCTACGCGTAAACATGTTTGACCCCCCCGTTCGCGTCGATCGCCCAGCTGGTGAGCGAATTGTAGTGCTGGTTGGGGAACCCGAGCAGCGGCGGCGGCGCCTTGGTCTCGCCGCGCAGCGCCACGAACTCGGCGCGGGTCGGCTGCACGTTGCCGCCCTCGTCCCAGGCGCGGCTTTGCAGCACCACCGGCTGGCCGTCCCAGCGCCACGGCATGCGGAAGCGGGTGAACGCCTTGGGCAGCACCGGCGCCTGCAGTGCCGCCTCGGCGTAGCTCTTGCCGCCGTCTGCCGACACCATCACCTTGGCGATGCGGCCGGCGCCGGAATAGGCGATGCCGGATATCTCATAGAAGCCCGGGCCCTTGAGGCTGTGGCCGAACGACGGATGGGTGATGAACGACTTGACCTCCTGGAGGAAATAAAAACGGTACGCCTTGCCGTCTGGGAGGATCTGCGAATAGGTGCGCGCCTCGTACATGCTCATGGCGGGCGCATCGACGAGCTTGATGCGGCGCAGGAACTTGACGTTCATGTTGCCTTCGTAGCCCGGCAACAGCAGGCGCATGGGATAGCCGTTGCCGGGCATCAGCCGCTCGCCGTTCTGATAGAGCGCGATCATCGCGTCGTCGAAACCCTTCTTGAGCGGCACGCTGCGCGAAAGCGCGTGCGAGTCCGCGCCCTCGGCGATGAACCATTTGGCGGCGGGATCGACGCCGGTTTCCTCGAGCAAGGTCGAGAGTTTGACGCCGGTCCATTCCGCGCAGGAGACGAGCCCGTGCAGTGCCTGGGCGCTCGCCTGCAGCGGTTCGTTGGAGAACATCGGCGCGCTGTTGCCGCCGCATTCGAGGAACGCCATGCGCGAGACCATGGGATAACGCGAGAGCGCCTCGACCGTGTAGACCATCGGCTGTTTGACAAGCCCGTGGATCGCAAGGCGATGCCGGTCCGGATCGATATCCGGCAGGCCGGAATGATTGATCGAGAAGTGCAGGCTGTTGGGCGTGACCGTGCCGTTGAGCAGATGATGCGGCGTGCGCGCGTGCGAATTGCGGAACTCGTTGTCGGGATTGGACAGCGTGCGCACCACGTGTTTCTCGAAGCGCGACGGCGTTTGCAGCGCGGGCGTCACGGCGCCCATTTCGCGGCTCCACGGCGCGTCCGTAAGCGGCTCGGCGGCGGCGCCGGTCACGCCGACCCCGGTCATGGCGCCGGCGAACGCGATGCCGCGGCCAATGAGCGCGCGGCGGTCGATCAGGCCGTTGCCGGCGACGGGCTCGAGCGATCGCCCGCGCAGGCGTCCGTTTGCGGTCATGCGGCGTCTCCCCAGTATGTCGCAGCCGGTTGGGTCCGGTTTTGTTTGTTTGATTAATTTGTATCCGCGTGGGCACGCGCGCCCATCCGCCTTCGCGCTCCGCGCTTCGGCGGACCACAAACCCGCCGGAGCTCGCGTAGCGAGCGAAGGCGGGTCGGCGCGCTTAGTTGTACTGAGTCAGAAGGTCGCAGTTCACCGGGCGGGGAATCAAGTACTTGGTTGGATTCACGTTTCAGCAACTCAGGGGGCTGACATGGACCACCAAGCTTGTGATGATGAATCGCGGTTTGCGCAGTATGTTGAATCGCTGGCCGAGGAGATCGGGCACG
>Ga0210408_10000817_pt1 | contig 35327 bp, 29 predicted proteins | sample IncBWH4MmetaG_FD_155471 | JGI IMG/M metagenome (GOLD analysis project Ga0210408, IMG submission 155471) | Forest soil microbial communities from Barre Woods Harvard Forest LTER site, Petersham, Massachusetts, United States - Inc-BW-H-4-M | ecosystem: Environmental > Terrestrial > Soil >... | reverse complement strand
TGTGGCGGCCCGCCGACACCACGGCCTGTGGGCTCGATGCATCGCCCGCGGCGAGCGCCGCGCCTGTGGCGAGGGTCCCGCGCGCGGCGAGGGTATTGCCCGCCGCGCCGTACAGTCCCTCCAGTACCTTGCCCGTCTGCGCGCCTCCGGGTGGGCCCACCCCGCTCGCCAGATCCGCGACCGATATGGCACCGGCATCGCCGGCCCACACGCCGCTGGGCGCGCCGGACGTCGATAGGCCGCGCACCGAGCCAACGCCCGGCAATGTGTCCATCGCGCGCGCCAGCCACCCCGTCGAGGTTCGATTCAAGGAGGCGCCGTCCGCAACGCCGTGCTCGATCATGTCGGTGGCGACAAAATGACTGCGCGTCGCATCGAGCAAGCCGGCGGCATGGACGAAGGCGAGGTGCTTGGCATCGGACAGTTCTGCAAGCGCCCGCGCGGTGGCGTGGAGGCGAAACTCGAGCGTGGGATCTTGCACGTGCACGATGAGATGTCCGGCGTCGACGCCGTCGGCGAGAACCCGCAAATCGGAATTGCGTGCCGCGATGAAATCCGCGTCGCTCGCCGGCGACAACAGGTTCAGGCCGTCGCAGCCGCCGCGCAAATGCAGCACCACCAGGATGCGATCGTTCTGCGGCTCCGCGGCGAACAGCAGGCGCCCGAGGCCGGGGAGCGGCGCCAGTCCGGATATCGCGGCGAGCGCGGTGCCTTTCAATAGAGAGCGGCGTGAGAGCGTCATCGGTGCACCTCAACTTATTTGAAACTGGGGCGACATCGCGCAGTAGGCCGCCAGGCGTGCCCAGCGGTGGGTTGCCTCGGCCGCGCCGTTGACGCCGAGCGGCTGATCGGCGGGCCAGCCGCTGCCCGCGACGATGACGGCCACCGCCACCGGAGGCGCATACCCCAGCAAGCGTGTGAGCAATGCCACGACCGCGGTCTGTGTCGTGGGCGACGTCAGCCCAAGCGCTTCGGCATTCGCGAGTGCGCCGGTACCCCAGCTGTTCTCGGCCAGCCCGAGCAGCATGGACCAACGATGCCGCATGGCCTGCGACGTCAGAAAGGGCGCCGATGTGTCCGGCAATCCGGTCGGAGTGGGCCAGCCGAAAAGATTCTGGCCCGCATTGGCCATTTCACCGCCCAACTGCTCCGCGTACGCCAGATCGATTTCCATGGCGCGCGCGAGCGCCGCCGCCAATGCCAGCGGCCTGCGGGTTTTTGCACCGCCCGCCGACGCGTCGCGACGCCCGGAGAATTCGCGCGACAACAGCAGGGTGCGCAAGACGCGGCTGATCTGATCGTGCGATTCCGTGTGCGCCAGCCACACCTGCGCCAGCCGTTCTCGTACTTGCGCAGAGACGTCGTCGCCCATGAAGCGGCGGCACAATTTGTCGCATAGAAAGTGCGCTGTCGCCGGATGCTCGGCAACGAGGTCGAGCACCTGCCGGCCGTCGGCCAGCGCCGGCGCGAAGGCGTCGAACTCCGTCGCGAGCACGCGCTTCTGATATCCGTCGTGCCAATTCTCCACGTACACGAATTGTCCGGTCTGCGGCAACTTGCGGTGCGCATCGATGGCGCCGCCATCCTCGATGGTCCAGCCCGTGAACGCGCGCGCCGCTTCGTAAACGTCTTGATCGATGTATCCCAAAGGCTTGGCCTTGAGGGCGCCGGGGACTTCGCGCCACCGATCGTAACGATCGTTGAGATACGCGCCGCGGCCCAGGGTATGCAATTCGAAAAGTTCGCGCGCGTAGTTTTCATTGGCGGAGCCCGCCCGCGATGAACGGTTCGACAGGTAGTACTGCATCGCCGCGCTCCTCGCGACCGCCTCGAGCATTTCCCGAAAATTTCCGAAGCAGTGGCGTCTGATCACATCGCGATCGTACGCCGGCAGCGCGACGCTGATGGCTTCGCTGCCCGCCGCATCGACATTGAAGTGATCGTGCCAAAAACCGCAAGTCACCTCGCGCAGCTGCCAGCGGCTGTGCACGGCGCGCAGCACGGTGGCGGCCAGCACTTCATCGCGCGGACGGCGGCGCTCCGCAGCGTGCATGGGATTCTTGTGATCCACCAGATGCCAAAGCGTCGAAATAGGCGCATCGAGAGTCGCGAGCGGCCGCGCCTCGTCCGCCGCGGCCCACCCTTCGCCCGCCGGATACTTGATGCGCAGACGCGCGGCCCGCAGGTGCGCCTCGGCGGCCGGATCGAGGCCGTGGTGCGGCGCCAATTGATCCTCGACCCAGCCGGGAAATCCACTGGCCTGCAACTCCTGCAATGAGCGGGGGCTGGCGCCGAACCCCGCGCGCCCGAGGACGTAGAAAGCGAACGAGGTATCGACATGCACCATCGGGGCCTCGGCGTGAGGTGCTGCAGCGTGCGGCACTCCTGGGTAGACTCTCACGCTCCCACGCGGTTCGCGAGATGACTAAACCTTCATCCAGCCGCTGCGTCAGCCTCGCGCACCGTCAGCCTCGCGCACCGTCAGCCTCGCGCACCGTCAGCCTCGCGCAGCGTCAGCCCCGCGCCAGGCGAATCTCGTCGAGCTGCACCGCCAGATCCGTGCGCGCAGCAATGTCTTCGAGGTCCGCCGACACCTTGCGTTGCCAGTTCGGGTACTCCCGATCCGTTCCGGGCACGTTCACCGGGAGGACCTCGCCCAGTAGGTCTTCGATTTGCACGGCAACCAGCAGCGTCGCCGAGCGCGCGAGGTACAGATGCAGGGCATGCGCGAGCTCGGCGGTGAATGCATCGGACGGCGTGGCCGGTTGCGCGGGCCTCAGTCCCTGCTCCTGCAGCGCTCCCAACAGCAACTCCCGGTCGCGCTCGCGCTCCCGTATGACGGCGCTTTCAACCTCGGCGCTCGGATATAGATTCAAGCGGCGGCGCAGCTCGATGTCGCGTCCCTCCCAGTAACTGCGCAAGGTCGGCATGTCGTGCGTGGTGGGCGTGGCCAGCGCGCGCTGCGCGTACTCGTCGGGACGGCGAAATCGTCCGTCCAGTTTTTCGAACAGCAGCACCTTGTAATGGTAGAGGCCGTATTCCGGCATCGCCTGGCGCATTTCATCCGGCACCACCCCCAGGTCCTCTCCCACCACGAGACAGGCGCTGCGCGCGCTTTCCAGAGACAAAACTGTGAGCAGTTGCTGCAGCGGATAATGGACGTAGGCACCCTCGGTGGCCGAAAACCCGGCCGCCACCCACCACAAACGGAACAGCGCCATCACATGATCCAAGCGAATCGCCCCGTAGTAGCGCATGTTGTTGCGGATCAATCGGACGAAGCCTTGCAGCCGTTGCGCCTGCATCACCGAAGGATCCTGCGGCGGAATGCCCCAGCCCTGACCCTTGAGCGCCAGGGGATCCGGCGGCGCGCCAATTTCCGCGCCCATGCAATAGCTGCTTCGATCCGCCCAGGTCTCGGAGCCGGATGGATTGGCGCCCACCGCATAGTCGCCGTATAGGCCGACCGGCATGCCGAGTTCGCGCGTCAACGACTGCGCGTCGCACAGTTGTTGGTGCGCGAGCCATTGCAGGTAAGCGAAAAATTCGACTTCTTCAGGATGCTCGGCCGCAAACTGCGCCGCCGCGCCGCCGTTGACATCGCGGAACTCCTCCGGCCAACTCTGCCATCCCGAAGCCACGCTCGAGGTTGCGCGAAAATGCCGATCGAGCGCGTCGAAGCGGGCATGCATTTGCAACAATTCGCCGCCGGCGGCGACAAAGGCCTGGAAACTGCGCGCCCGCCCGCTCGAGGTGGCCAGATGCCGATCGCGAAAGTCGCGATACAGCAGCGCGAGGAATTCAAATTTGAGCTGCGCCACGCCGCGGTAATCGACCAATTCCTGGCCGCGCAGGGCGCGCAGGCGCTGGGCGGTCGATGGATCGGCCCATCGTTCGCGCGCCGCCGCGCATTCTTGAAATTCCGGTACCGAGGGGACCGCAATATAAAGAACGTTGAGAAAGTGCCGGCTCGAGGCGCTGTAGGGACTGGATCGCGCGGGATCCGCAGGCGCGAGCGCATGCAGGGGATTCAATCCGACGAATCCCGCGCCGCGCGACGCCGCCCACCGGATCAGTGATTTCAGATCATTGAAATCGCCGATGCCCCAATTGTCGCGCGACCGCAGGGAATACAGCTGCACGGCAATGCCCCACAGCCGCCGGCCCGCCATGATGGACGCAGGCTCGTAGCAGTGCGGCGGCGACAGGATCAACAGGCAGCGGTGCGGGGCGGCGCCGGCGATTTTCGCCTCCAGTTCATGATAACCGGGAGGCAGATCGAGCGGCAGCTCCAGGCGCCGGCGCGTGATCCACGATCCCGCGACCTCGCCCCGCCAGAGCTCGGCGCAATCCGCCGTCGATGTCACCCCCTCGCGCCGCGAACCGTCCTCGAGCTGCACGGACCACGGCAGAGCGGATCCGAATTCGCGCGCGGTGATGTTGACATCGATGCTGATTCGCGGGCCGTGCGCGGCCGCGATCGGCGGCAGGAATTGGCGCCCGCGAGCGGCCTCGAGCCGCTCGAGCTCGAGCGCCAGGGCCTTGGGATCGTCGACTTCGCATCCCATGGCGCGCAATAGCGCCTGCTTCGTCTCGACGCTGAAATATTTGAGCTCGCCGCGGTAGTCATGGTAGGCATCGCCGATTCCGCGCAGCCGCGCCAAGCGTTCGAGCGATGCCGTCTCCACGGTTTCAGCACTCCAATAGTGCGACGCTGCTGGCGTCCAGCCGATAATCGCGCGCGCGCCCGAGGCTCATCGCCTGGTGAATGTCCTGCGCGGTGTCGAATTGACAGATCCACGGTGCGTCCACCGGACCGATGGGCAGGACGAATGTCTGCTCGGAATCTCCGCCGTTCACCAGCAGCAGCAGACGCCCCACCGAACTATTCCCCTTGCCGAACCATATGCCCAGAGTGCGCAAGTTCCCATCGTGCCATTCAGCTTGCGTCATCTCGGTGCCGCGCACATTCACCCACGTCACGTCCTTGACGCTGGCGCGCGAGGCCGCGCCTTTGAGGAAGGTCTCGCGGCGAAACTCGGCGTGCCGGCGGCGCAGCTGTGCGAGCAGTTGCACGAACCTCAGCAACCCTAAGTTGGTGCGGCGCAGACGCCAGTCGACCCAGGAGATCTCGTTGTCCTGGCAGTAGGCGTTGTTGTTGCCGCGTTGCGTGCGCGCGAATTCGTCGCCGGCTTGCAGCATGGGCACCCCCTGCGACAGGAACAGGGTGGCCAACAAATTGCGCATTTGCCGCTGACGCAGTTTATTCACGGCGGGGTCGTCCGTCGGTCCTTCGGCGCCGCAATTCCAGCTCAGATTGTCGCTGTGGCCGTCGCTGTTGTTGTCCAGGTTGGCCTCGTTGTGCCGCTCGTTATAGGAAACCAGATCGCACAAGGTGAAGCCGTCATGCGAGGTCGGAAAATTGATGCTCGCCGTCGGCTTGCGGCCGTTGTGCCGAAACACGTCGCTGGAACCTGCGAGCCGCTCCGCGAGTTCGCCGATTTTTCCGGCGTCGCGCCGCCAAAACGAGCGCACCGCGTCCCGATGGCGGTCGTTCCATTCCGACCAACCCGGCGGAAATCGTCCGAGCTGGTAGCCGCCCCAGCCCACGTCCCAGGGTTCGGCGATCAATTTGACGTAGGCGAGCGAGGGTTCGGCGCGCAGGGACTTGAAGAATTCGGAGTGCTCGTTGAAGCCCTTGGCTTCCCGGCCCAGCACCGTCGCCAGATCGAAGCGGAATCCATCCACATGCATGCTCTCGACCCAGTATTTGAGACAATCGATGATCAGCGCCCGAACCTGGGGGTGCTCGCAGTTGACGGTGTTGCCGCAGCCCGTGACGTTCTCGTAGAAACGCGGGTCCTGCGGCATGAGGCGGTAGTACACCGAATTGTCGACGCCGCGCAGGGACAGCAACGGGCCGCCCTCATTGCCCTCGGCCGTGTGGTTGAACACAACGTCCAGAATGACTTCGATTCCCGCCGCATGCAGCGCCTTCACCATGGTCTTGAACTCGACCACGGCATCCTGCACGGCGTATTCATTCGCCGGCGAGAACCACGCGACCGGGTTGTAGCCCCAGTAGTTGCTCAATTTGCGATCGAGCAGGAACTGTTCGGTGACGAAGGACTGGCACGGCAGCAGTTCGACCGCCGTCACACCCAGGGACTTCAAGTGCTCGATCACCGGAGCCACCGTCAAGCCGAGGTATTTGCCCTGCCACTGCGCCGGCACCGCGGGGTGCAGCCGCGTGAATCCCTTGACATGCAGCTCATAGATGGTGGTATCGCGCCAGGGGTTGGCGGGCGGCCGATCGCCGCCCCAGTCGAACGCGCCGTCGATCACCAGCGAGCGCAGCGGCAGCGAGTGCGACAACCGGCGCGCGTAAGGGTCGATCAAGGCGGCCGTGGCATCGAAGCGATGTCCTTTCTCGGGCTCATTCGGGCCGTGGACGTAAAACGCATAGTAAGTTCCCGGGCCGGCACGCCGCGGGGGAATCAAGCCATGCCAGACATCTTGGGTGCGTGCCGGCAAGTCATGCCGCGCGAGTTCGGCGCCGCTGTCGGGGTCGAAGAGACACACCTCCACGCGCGTCGCGTGGCTCGAGAATAGAGCGAAATTGACGCCGCGCTCCGTCCATGTCGCACCCAAGGGGCGCGGCAATCCGGCCTGAATCAGCCTCACGGCGGAATGCTCACGCGGACTACTCAGACAGGCTCCTTAACCGGTCCGACGAAAAACAGCGCGCCGAGCGGCGGCAAATTCAGCCGCAACGAGAATGGATATCCCTGCGCGCCTTCATCGGTCGCGTTCGCCTCATGTTGCCCGTTGTATCCGGATCCGCCGAATTTCGCGGCATCCGAGTCGAACAGCTTCCGGTACGACCCCGGATCCGCGACTCCGACGCCGTATCCATCCCGCGGCACCGGCGTCGCGTTGAAAACACAGGTGATGGGGGCCCCCGAGTCCTGGCCAACCGCGCGGCGCGAGAACGCCCAGACGCTGTCATCGGCATTGTGCAGGTCCACCCAGCGAAATCCATTGTGATCGCAATCGCTGCCGTGGAACTGCGGCGTCGCGCGGTACAGATGATTCAGATCGCGCACGCAATCGCGCAGCATCGAATGTTCGGGCACTGCTAGCTGCGACCACTCCAGTTGACCGTCGTCCCGCCATTCCTGCCATTGTCCGAACTCCGAGCCCATGAACAGGAGCTTCTTGCCGGGATGAGCGCACATGAAGCTGAGCAGAAGGCGAAAATTCGCGCGCTTCTGCCAATCGTCGCCGGGCATTTTAGCGAGCAACGAGCGCTTGCCGTGCACGACTTCGTCGTGCGAGATCGGCAATATGAAATTCTCCGACCAGGCGTACACGAAGGAAAACGTGATCAATTGGTGGTTGAAGCGCCGATAAACGGGATTGAGCGACGCATACCGCAGGGTGTCGTTCATCCACCCCATGTTCCATTTGAAATTGAATCCGAGTCCGCCATATTCGGGCGGCAACGTCACGCCGGCGAACGCCGTGGATTCTTCGGCGATCGTCAGCACGCCCGGAAATGCGCGATGCACCGCATTGTTCATCTGGCGCAGGAAATCGATGGCCTCCAAATTCTCCCGCCCACCTTCGCGGTTCGGCAGCCACTCACCGGGCTTCCGGCTGTAGTCCAGATAAATCATGGACGCCACCGCATCGACGCGCAGCCCGTCCACGTGATAGCGGTCCGCCCAGAACAGTGCGTTGGCGACCAGAAAATTGCGCACCTCATGGCGCCCATAGTTGAAAATCTTGGTGCCCCATTCCATGTGCTCGCCGAGCCGGGAATCCGCGTGTTCATACAGCGCGCTGCCGTCGAAATACGCCAGGCCGTGGTCGTCGCGCGGAAAATGCGCCGGCACCCAGTCGAGAATCACGCCGATCCCGGCCTGGTGGCAGCGATCGACGAAGAACATGAAGTCCTGAGGGGAGCCATAGCGCGCAGTCGCCGCGTAGTAGCCGACCACTTGGTAGCCCCAGGACGCGTCGAGCGGATGCTCCGCGACCCCCATCAACTCGAGGTGCGTGTAGCCCATGTCCGTGAGGTAGGGAATCAGCTGGTCGACCGCCTCGAGCCAGCTCATGAAAGGCGGACTCCGTTGATCCCAGGGACGGCGCCATGAGCCCAAGTGCACTTCGTAGGCATTGAAGGGTCGGCGCCGCGGGTCGCCCTGCTCGCGCTGCGCCAGCCATTCACCGTCGTGCCACACGTGGCCGTCGAGGGAGACCACCACGGAAGAATTCTCCGGGCGAAGCTGCATGGCGAACCCGTACGGATCGGCCTTCACGAACAGGTGTCCCTTGCGATCGCGGATTTCGTACTTGTAGGCGGTGCCGGCGCCGATGCCGGGAATATGCAATTCCCAAATACCGGACGAAGCGCGGCTGTGCATCACATGGGTGTCGCCGTTCCAGTGATTGAACGCGCCCACCACGCTGACGCGCTCGGCGTTGGGGGCCCAAACGGCGAACCGCGTGCCTGCCTCGGCGCCGCCGCAATGCGCGCCGAGCTTGTCGTAAATGCGCTCGTGCTTGCCCTCGCCGAACAAGTACAAATCGAAGTCGGTAAGTCCTGAGTCGGTCACGGTGAACGGCCTTCAGATCACGGGCTTCACGGCCCATATGCGATCCGCATACTCACGAATACTGCGGTCGCTGGAGAAAAAACCCAGGTTCAGGCAGTTGATCATCGCCTTGCGGGTCCATTCGTCTTCGCGGACGTACAGGGCGTCCACCTGGTCCTGTGCCCGCGCGTAAGCGGCATAATCCGCGAGCACCAGGAAGGGCTCGCCGTCGCCGAGCAAGCGTTCGATCACCGGCCTGGCGTCTTCCGCGCGCCCCGACGAGAAGAATCCCGACTCGATGAGGCTGATGGTGCTTTTGAGGTCGGGATTGGCATCGAGTTCGCGCCGCGGCTGGTAGCCGGCGGCGAGCCGTGCCGCCACCTCCTGCGCCGTGAGGCCGAAAATAAACACGTTTTCCGCCCCCACATGGTCGCGAATCTCGATATTGGCGCCGTCCAGTGTACCGATGGTCAGTGCTCCATTCAGCGCCATCTTCATATTACCGGTTCCCGAGGCCTCCATGCCTGCCGTGGAGATTTGCTGCGAAAGGTCCGCCGCCGGCATGATTTTTTGGGCGAGAGAGACATCGTAATCCGGCAGAAAAGCGACCCGCAGCTTGTCGCGCACGGCCGGGTCGGCGTCGATGGTGCGCGCCACCTGGTTGATGAGCTTGACGATGGCCTTGGCCATCGCATACCCGGGAGCCGCCTTGCCGGCAAAGATCACGGTGCGCGGCACGATGTCGGCGCCGGGATTCGCGCGAATGCGCCGGTAGCGCGACACCACGTACAACAGGTTCAAGAGCTGGCGCTTGTACTCGTGGATTCTTTTCACCTGCACGTCGAACAGCGAGTTGACGTCGATCTCCACCCCCGTGCGCCGCATGACCTCGTCGGCAAGCCGCTGCTTGTTGGTGCGCTTGACGCCGCGAAACTGACGCCGGAACTCCGCTTCCTCGACGGCGCCGGTCAAGCGCCCGAGCTCCTCCAGATCGTTCTCCCACGCGAAGCCCAATCGCTCCGTCAGCAGCGCCGACAGACCGGGATTCGATTGTTTCAACCAGCGGCGCACGGCGATGCCGTTGGTCACGTTGATGAATCGATCCGGATACAGGTCCGCAAAACCGCAAAACACCTGCGTCCGCATGAGATCCGAGTGCAGCTGAGCGACCCCGTTGACCCGATGGCTGCCGATGACCGCAAGATGCGCCATGCGCACCCGCCGGTTGCCCTCATCGTCGATGATCGACAGTCGCCGGAGCCGGTCCGCATCCCCCGGGTACTGCGCCTCGACCGACTTGAGGAAATCGCGATTGATCACATAAATGATCTGCAGGTGCCGCGGCAGCAGGCGTTCGAACATCGCGACCGGCCATGTTTCGAGGGCCTCCGGCAGCAGGGTGTGGTTGGTGTAAGAGAATACGCGCGACGATATTTGCCAGCTTTCGAACCATGACAAGCCGTGTTCGTCGATGAGCAGCCGCATCAGCTCCGGAATCGCCACGGCGGGGTGGGTGTCGTTCAGCTGAATCGCGATCGAATCGGGCATGGACGCAAGCGAGCGCCCCTCGCTCAAATGTGTCGCCAGGATGTCCTGCAGGCTGGCGCTGACGAAAAAATATTGCTGCTTGAGCCGCAGCTCCTTGCCCTGCGGCGTGGAATCGTCCGGATATAGAACGCGCGACAGGTTCTTTGCGTCGATCTGCTCCTGCACGGCGGCGGCATAGTTTCCGGCGTTGAAGGCGTCGATGTGAAACGGCGTGATGGCCCGGCCGGACCAGAGCCGCAGATGATTGACGGTCGGTCCGCGGTTGCCGGGGATCAGTTGATCGAATCCGGCGGCGAAGATGTCGCTGGTGTCGACCCAGCGGCGCATTTCGGTCTCCGCGCTCTCCGAGGCCTCGACTCGTCCGCCAAATTTCACCGTGTAGCGTGTGTTGCCGGGCGTCTCCCAGACATTGCGCAGCCGCAGCCAGCTGCTGGCGACCTCGCGCTGACCGCCGTCCGCACGAATGACCTGAGTAAAAATGCCGTAGTCGTAGCGAATGCCGTAACCCACGGCGGGGTATTGCAACGTGGCCAGAGAATCCAGGAAGCAGGCTGCCAGACGGCCCAAGCCGCCGTTGCCCAAACCGGGATCGACCTCTTGAGCGGCGACGTCGTCGATGTCGTGACCCAGGTCGCGCAGGGCGGCACGTGCTTCTTGCAGCAGGCCGCCTTCGAGGCTCGACAATGCGTTGATCAACGACCGGCCCGGAAGATACTCGACCGAGAAATAGCACACCCGCTTCACATGGGCCTTCGCCACCCGGCGCTGCGTCGCGAGCCAGCGCAAGGTCAACTCCTCGCGCACCGCGAGCGACAGAGCATCGTAAATGTCACGCTCCGTCGCCGAGTCCGGGTTTTTACCAAGCGTTCGCGTGAGGCGATCCAGCAGGGCTGCGAGCAGGGTGCCGGGCTGCAAGGCGACGTTCCGGCGGGTCGCAAACTGGGTATCCGGTGTCATCGGTGCTCCAGCACGGAAACACCCGTGTTCATGCAGGGTAGGTAGTGGTGGTCCCACGCATTGCGCTTGCCAGATAGTGGATAGCTAATAATCGACGCTCCGCTTCGTTTTAAGATCTTGCGTACGCATCCTAAACGAATTAGTTTCGCCATATGTTGCTGGTCTATAGATACCGCATCAAGTCGCTGACCGGTCTGCTCAGCTCGCAGGCGCGCGCCTGTAATTTCGTCTGGAATTTCTGCAACGACACGCAACTGCAGGCGCTGAAGTGGAATAAGCGCTGGCCGAGCGGCTTTGATTTGAATCGCTTGACCGCGGGCAGCAGCAAGGAGCTTGCCTTGCATTCTGGCACCATCAACGCGGTTTGCGAGCAATACGCCAGGTCCCGCAGCCAGAGGAACCGGCCATTCCTGCGGTGGCGCGGCCGGCGCTCGTTGGGTTGGGTGCCGAAGTCCGTTCTCGATGCGGGCTGGTCTTCCTTCAGACGCATGCTCCGCTACAAAGCGCTTGCGCGCGGAGCCGGGTACGAGGAAGTCAATGAATCGTGCTCTTCCCGAGACTGTTCGTTTTGCGGAAGCGAAACGGGGCCGAAAGGTGTCGCAGACCTCGGAATAAGAAGGTGGGTATGTTCTGAGTGTGGTGTCTCGCATGATCGTGACGTCAACTCTGCTCTGAATATCCTCTTCCGTTCGGGACATCGAACGCCTGCAGAGGGAATCTCCGCTCTTTCGGGCGGGGAGGATGTCAAGTTACGGGTTATTATAGGGTTGTTATCCACGGGACGGCGGGCGAACTCAATGCGTGGCTTAAATTGACTACTTCCCCCTTAGGCTTGGGCGTCGACGTCGGCGGTTCGTCCATCAAGTGCGCGCTGGTCGATTTGAACACGGGAGCGTTCGCGAGCGAGCGATTCAGTACGCCGACGCCGGCGCAAGGCTCCACCGACTCCCTGCTGACCGCCTTGAAGACCGTGGTATCGAATGTGCCGGGCAATCACGCGGTGGGCCTGGCATTTCCCAGCGTGATACGCGCCGGCACCGTGCGTACGGCGGCGAATCTCAACAAGGCGTGGATCGGAAAACCGCTGGCGTCTCTGGCAAGCGAGCACTTGCGTCGCCCTGTGATCGCCATCAACGATGCCGACGCCGCGGGTCTCGCCGAGCTGCACTATGGTGCCGCGCGCGATGTGCCGGGCACCGTGCTCCTGTTGACTCTGGGCACGGGCATCGGCAGTGCCTTGTTCGTCGACGGCAGGCTGGTGCCGAATACCGAATTCGGCCATCTTCAGGTGCTGGGCAGCGAAGCGGAACACCGCGCCTCCGGACGGGCCAAGGTCGACCAGAACTTGAGCTGGGATGCCTGGGCCGCGCAATTGAATCTGGTCTTGCGGGAAATGCACGCCTTGCTATGGCCGGATCTGATCGTGCTGTGCGGCGGGATCACCGAAGAGCCGGAACAATTCATGGACAAACTGCACTGCGAGGCGCGCTTGGTGGTAGGAACCTTGCGCTCGGACGCAGGCATCGTCGGCGCGGCATTCGCCACGACCGTGGTGTCGCCGAATCGAGCGTGAACGCAACGCGCTTGATCAGAGCCCTTCTCGCCGCCACGGTATCGATTGCCCTGGCCGCCTGCGCGAGTACCTCGCCCAGACCCGACCACCCACCGGATGCGCTCGCCGCGCCGGCCGCGTCCGACTCGTCGAAATCCCCGCGCGCCACCCCCCCGCCTCCGGATCCACGGGCCGTCATGGTCGATCTCGCCCGCTCCATGGTCGGCCAGAAGTATCGCTACGGCGGCGCAGCGCCCGGCGGGTTCGACTGCAGCGGACTGGTGGCCTATGCGGCCGGTGGCGCCGGTATTCGCGTGCCGCGCACGGCCCAGGAACAGTTCGGCACCGGAATGCCGGTGGCGCGCGGCGAGCTGCAAATGGGCGATCTCGTCTTCTTGCACCTGGCCCACAAGGAACTGCATGTGGGCATCGTGATCGACGCCGATCACTTCGTTCATGCCCCCTCCTCCGGCGGCCGCGTACGCATCGACTCGCTTGACGCGCCCCCTTATTCACGCGGTTTCCTCGGCGGGCGCCACATTTTCGCAGCTCCATGAGTCGGCTATAATTCGCGAAGCCCTGCGGCCCCCAATCAAGTCTCACCCCAGGAAATCGTCCATGAAGCTCTACTACGTTCCCAGCGCCTGCTCGCTGTCGCCGCACATCGTTCTGCTCGAGGCCGGACTGCCGTTCACGCTCGAGAAAATCGATTTCGCGACCAAGAAGATGTCGACGGGAATCGATTATTTCACGATCAATTCCAAAGGGGCGGTGCCGGCGCTGCAGCTCGACGATGGCCGTGTGCTCACCGAAGGACCCGCCATAGTTCAGTACCTGGCCGATCTGAAGCCCGATTCCGGGTTGGCGCCGCGCGCCGGTACGTTCGAGCGCTACCAGCTGATGGAAATACTGAATTACATTACTTCCGAGGTGCACAAAGGGTTCAGTCCGCTTTTCAATCCGAAGATTTCGGCCGACTGGAAGGCATCGGTGCTGGCCAACCTGGAAAAGAAATTCGATTGGCTGACGGGCTTTCTGACCGGCAAGACTTTCCTGATGGGAAACACCTTCACGGTGGCGGACGCCTATTTGTTCACGGTCATGAACTGGACCGGGTATTTGAAGATTGATCTGGGCAAATGGCCGGTGCTGGCCGCCTATCAGTCGCGCATCGCGCAGCGGCCCAAGGTTCAGCAGGCGCTCAAGGAAGAAGGCTTGCTGAAGTCGCACTGACGCCCGCGTGGACGGACGGCGACGCGTGGCCTGCGACCACGGCGTGACCCGCGACCGCGCCTAAAGCTGGCTGATCGCCACCTCGACCGCCTCGCTGCCGACTGCCGCAAATTGCAGGGAGGCGAGCCGCGCATACAGCGGGCTGTGCACCAAGAGTTCGGCGTGAGTGCCGACGGCGATTTTGCGCCCGTGATCCATCACCACGATGCGATCCGCTTTGAGGACGGTGGCCAGCCGATGGGCAATGATGATGGTGGTGCGGCCCTGCATGAGTTTCTCGAGCGCTTCTTGCACCAGCCGTTCGGATTCGGAGTCCAATGAACTGGTCGCCTCGTCCAGCAGCAAAATCGGCGGATCCTTGAGTATGGCGCGCGCCAGCGCAATGCGCTGCCGCTGACCGCCCGATAGCCGCGTGCCGCGCTCGCCGAGGAAAGTGTCGTAGCCTTGAGGCAGCTTGCGCAGGAATTCGTCGGCCGCCGCCGCCACCGCGGCCGCTTCGATCTCGGCGTCGGTCGCCGCCGGACGGCCGTAGCGGATGTTCTCGCGCGCGCTGGCGCCGAACAGCACCGTCTCCTGCGGCACGAGGCCGATCTGTGCGCGGATATCTTCCGGCCGCAGATCCGCAAGCCGCCGATCGTCGATCAGCACCCGGCCCGAATCCGGATCGTAGAATCGCAGCAGCAGCTGAAACGTCGTGCTTTTGCCGGCACCCGAGGGACCCACGAAGGCGATGGTCTCGCCCGGCGCCACCTCGAGGCTGAAATTGGCGAGCGCCGCGCTGCCCGGCCGCGAAGGATAATGAAACGTGACATTGTCGAAGCGCATCGCCCCGCTGATGCGAGCCGGCAAATCGACGGGGTGCGCCGGCGCGCGGATCGTCGGCTGCGCCTGCAGCAATTCGCTCAAGCGCTCCATGGCGCCGGCGGCGCGCTGCATCTCACCCCACATTTCGGTGAGCGCGGCCGCCGAGGTGCCGACGAAGCCGGCGTAGAGCAGGAACTGGAATATCTGCCCTCCCGTCATCGTGCCGGCGATGACTTGGCGCAGACCCAGCCACAGCACGTAGGTTATGCCGGCAAACACCAGCGTAATGCCGATGGCCGTGAGCGCCGCGCGCACGCGCGTGCGGCGTATCGCGGTGGCGAAACTATCTTCCACCGCTTTGCGGTAGCGTTCGCTTTGCAGCTCTTCCAGCGTGAACGCCTGCACCGTTTGGATTGCGTTCAAGGTCTCGCCCGCGAGCCCGCTGGTATCCGCGATGCGGTCCTGGGACGCCCGCGACAGACTGCGGACGCGCCGGCCGATCACGATGAGCGGCACCACCACCACGGGAATCAGCACCAGCATGATGCCCATGAGTTTCGGGCTGGTGAGCCCGAGCATCACGAGCCCGCCGATCAAGCTCAAAGAAGAGCGCAAGATGATCGATAGATTGACTCCGGAGATGGCTTGCACCAGCGTCGTATCGGTGGTCAGGCGCGACAGTACTTCCCCGACGCGGGTGGTCTCGTAGAACAAGGGATCCATGCGCACCACCCGCCGGTAGACCGCCGAGCGCAAATCCGCAACCACCCGCTCGCCCAGCCAGGTCACCAAAAAAAACCTCAGAGCGGCGGACACACCGAAAATGACCGAAGCCGCCAGAAATCCGATGAGATATCGATTCAGGGTGCCCGGATCTTTGGCGGCGACCACATGGTCGATGAGCTGGCGCAGAGCCAGCGGAAGCGCCAGCATGGCGACCGAGGCCACCAGCAGCGCGCCCATTGCGGCCAGCAGCATGCCCTTGTAGGGCCTCAGGAAAGGTATCAGGGCGCGCAGCGGATTCAAGGTCTTGGCGCGGGGTCGCTCGGCATTCTCACTCATGACCTACATGATCCCATAAGTTAATCGGGATCGCGCACGCGGTATACACTGTCGAAGCGGGCGGCAGCCACGATGCCGTAGTCGCCCGGCGCATACTGCACCAGCCAATCACCCGCATTGCCGATCAACAAGTCGCCGCCGGCCGAACGCTGCACACTGAATGCGACGGCCATTCGCTTGGCCAGCACCTTGGCAGGGCGATTGCGGTACCTGCCCGCTTCGTTCGGGCGTCCGGGCGCTTCAGGTTGATATTTCGCGTCGAATCGATCGCGGGACACGCACCAGCGATCCCCCGTCGAACCGGTGAGTACGGCATCGCCCACCGCATATCGATTGAGTCCCACGGGGGTCTCCAGCACGCCCGGCGCGACCGCAAAATCCGCCCACACGACTTCGTCTTTCACCACCCAGCAAGCTTCGCTGTCCGAGGCGAGGTCAGGATTCTGCAGATGTAGCATCATGCCCACATACTAGCGGACGCTCCAGGCAAGCAGCGACCCGGCGGCGGTTGCGCCGGTTTTTGGGCGGTGATACTGTCGCCAGGGCGTTATCTGACTATATAACTAATTTACGGGGATATGATGCCAGCCACTTTTGCAAAGCGGTTCACGCCGCGGGTTGCCTCACAAGTGTTGTTTTTGCGCACCTTTATGGCAGGTGTCTTAGGTGCCGGTGCTTGCGCCCCAGCTTTGGCCGCCAGCGAAGCGGCCACCACGGATACAGTCGCTCCAGCCCTCGAGGAAATCACCGTGACGGCGACCCGCCGTGAGGAAAGCATCAGTCGCGTCCCGATCAGCATCACGGCAATGAGCCAGGAAACGCTCGATCAGAAGGGCATCAAGGACTTCTCCGACGTGGCCCGCTACACGCCCGGCGTGTCCTTCGACACCGGCCAGACCAACCAGATCTCGATTCGGGGAATCAATTCGAGCGGCGGGTCGGGCACTACCGGAATCTATATCGACGATGTGCCGATTCAAATACGCTCGCTCGGATTCAATTCCGATGACGCGCTGCTGAAGCTCTTCGACCTTGATCGCGTCGAGATTCTGCGCGGTCCGCAGGGAACGCTGTTCGGCGCCGGCTCAGAGGGCGGCACCGTGCGTTACATCACGACACAGCCGAGTCTCACCAAAGCCAGCACGTACGGCAAGGCCGAAACATCGTATACGCAGGGCGGAGCACCCAGCTACGAAGCCGGTGTGGCATCCGGAGGTCCGATCATCGACGGCGTCCTTGGCGTGCGCGCCAGCGCGTGGTATCGGCGCGACGGCGGATGGATCGATCGCATCGATCCGAACACGCTGCAAACGGTGGACAAGAACGCGAATCACGTCGAAACGACCGTGCTGCGCGTCGCCGCACTCTGGAAACCCAATGACGCGCTCAGCGTTACGCCCAGTGTTTTGTATCAGAATAGCCGGCGCAACGACGTGACGATCTACTGGCCCGAATTTTCAGATCCGGGCAAGGACCGCTACTTCAGCGAGAATCCCACGGCGCGCCCGGAGCCCGACAAATTTTACTTGCCTGCGCTGAACATCCAGGCGGACTTTGGCTCGATCAGGCTGATTTCAACCACCGCGTACTTCCACCGCGACGAAACCAGCGGCTACGACGGCACTCTGTACAACCTCGGTTATTATCAAACCCTGCTGCCCGCAGGCTCCCCGGCCTTCCCGCTGCTCGACGGATCAGGCGTGCATCTGCCTGCAGGGTTGCAGAACTACCGCGCGCCGGCCAGCGTCACCAACAAGCAGGAGAACATCACTCAGGAATTGCGGCTGCAGTCGACCGATCCGTCCTCCCGCTTGGCCTGGACGGTGGGGGTGTTCTACTCGCTCGATCGCCAGTACAGCCTCGAGGAAATCCATGATCCGATGGCGGATGCTTTTTTCAATCAGCTCATCGGCGTACCAATCGCAACCTACTTCGGCACGCCGCTGAACGCGGATGGCAGTTCCTATCTGCCCATGGGCGATTCCTATTTTAACCGACTGCTCGCCCACGACCGCCAGATCGCCGGCTTTGGAGAATTGAATTTCAATTTGACGGATGCCTTGAAGCTGACCGCCGGGGTGCGCGTCTCGAAGACCACGTTCAACATCCAGAGCCTGTCGGACGGGCCGCAGAACAGCGGGCCCCGACCAGGCACGCAGCAGAACAGCGAGACGCCGGTCACGCCCAAGGCGGGCGTCCAATGGCAGATCGACCCGAACAACATGGTCTACTTTACCTACGCCAAGGGTTTTCGCAGCGGCGGCGGCAACCCGTCCATACCGTACGACCCGACCTTTCAGAATCCCGGCATCGGATGTACCGCGGATTTCGAGAATTTCAAAATTACCAACGCACCGGCGACCTACAAGTCCGATTCGGTGCAAAGCTTCGAGGTGGGTTCCAAGAACAACATCGAGAATCGCGTGCGTCTTGCGAGCAGCGTCTACTACATCAAGTGGAAGAACATTCAAGGCAATGTGGTGCCCCCGATCTGCCAGATCCAATGGACGGACAATCTCGGCGACGCCGTCTCTAAGGGCTTCGACCTGCAAGCGGATTTCCAGGTGACCAGCGCGCTCTCCATCGATTCGAGCTTCGGCTACAACGACGCGCGCAATACCACGAACGGGTATCCAACCGGCGCGGCCCACACGGGGCTGCCGCTGGTGGCCACCGGCGACGCAATCGCCGGACCCAACGGCATCGGCACCGGCTACTCGGTTCCGCCCTACTCGGCAACCATTGGCCTGGAGTACAAGTTCCGCGTGTTCGCGCACGAGTCATTCGTGCGTGGCGATTACGAGTACCTGTCCGGTGATAAGTGGGTGCATACGGCCCAGGATGGGGTCCCTGGCATGCCGAACACAACCTCATATGATCCGGCGAGCTTACCGACGTTGAGTCAGCATTTCGCCTCGCTGCGGGCCGGCACCAATGTAGGCGACTGGGGCGTATCTTTGTTCGTGGATAATCTGACCGACAACCGTACGATCCTGAACTACAACCATCAGACCCCCTCGTACACCACCGGCAACAACGGCTATGCCACTCCCGCGTACCGATTCATCACCTATCGCCCGCGAACCTTCGGCATCACCGTAACTTTTCGACATTAAAGGCATCATCGGGAGCAGCTCAAAGAGCTGCTCCTGGTGGGTTCACCGTCAATCAGAGGCTGAGCGCCGGATGGCGCCAATGGCACAGGTTGGCTCTTTATTAAGCCACGGCTCGTTTGGATTCTTGGCCGTAGGCGTCGCGCAGCGCCGCGGCCAGAAGATCCAGCCCTTCGCCGAGCACGGCGTCGGGAATCGTGAGCGGCGCCAGCAGGCGCACGACGTTCGCCGCCGTGCCACATGACAATAGAATCAAACCGCGCGCCTCGGCGTGCGTCAACACCGCCGCGGTCAGCTCCGCGTCGGGTTCCTTGGTCTTGAGATCCTTGACCAGCTCGAAGGCGACCATCGCGCCCAAGCCCCGCACATCGCCGATGCACGGCAGTTCCTTGGCAAGCGCCAGCAGCCGGGCGTGCATTTTGTCGCCGACAGCCGCCGCGCGGGCGCACAGCCCCTCCGCCTCGATCACATCCAACACCGCATGCGCCGCCGCGATGCTGATCGGATTGCCGCCGTAGGTGCCTCCCAGGCCACCGGCATGCGCGGCGTCCATGATGCTTGCGCGGCCGGTCACTCCCGAAAGCGGGAAGCCGCCGCCCAAGCCCTTGGCCACGGCGATGAGATCGGGCACGACGCCGGAGTGTTCGATCGAAAACATCTTACCGGTTCGGGCGATGCCGCCCTGCACTTCGTCGGCGATCATGACGATGCCGTGTTCATCGCACAGACCCCGCAGCGCGCGCAGGAAATCGAAGGGCGCCACATTGAAGCCGCCCTCGCCCTGCACCGGCTCGATGATGATGGCCGCCACCGACTTCGGATCGACGTCGCCGTGAAACAGGCGGTCCAAATCGGCGAGCGCCTGCTCCGTGCTGATGCCCCGATAGGGCTGCGGAAATTCCGCGTGATAAACCTCGGCCGGAAACGGGCCGAAGCCGCGCTTGTAAGGCATGACCTTGCCGGTGAGCGCCATGGTCATGAGCGTGCGGCCGTGAAAACCGCCGGAAAACGCAATCACCGCGGAACGCTTGGTGTGGTAGCGCGCAATCTTGATGGCGTTCTCGACGGCCTCGGCGCCGGAATTCAAAAACAGAGTTTTTTTCGCGAAATCGCCGGGTGCCAGCGCGTTCAGCCGTTCGGCGAGCCGCACGTAGGACTCGTATGATGCGACATGAAAACAGGTGTGTGCGAAGGCTTGCGCCTGCTGCGCCACGGCCTGCATGACGCGCGGATGCCGATGGCCGGTGTTGAGCACGGCTATGCCGGCCGCGAAATCGATGAAGCGACGGCCGTCGACGTCCCACAATTCGGCATTTTCGGCCTTGGCGACGTAAATGCCCCGGGTACCCACGCCATTGGGCACCGCCGCCGCTTTTCGGGCTTTCAGTTCGGCTGATTTCGACATTTTTGGGTCCCCTATGATGGCGCAGCGAAGACTGCGAACGGTATCATTGGCCGGTATTTTGAGCAAAAGATAGGCGGTCCCGTAGTCATGGCCAACAGCGTGTTACCCATCGAATCCGCGCCCCGGGCGGCCAGCGGTACGCTCAACGTGCGTATTCAGCGTTTGAGTCTCGACGGCTCCGCGGCCAAAGACGATCGTGTCGCGGTGGAAGCGCCGCTCGAGTTTCAACTGCATCATCCCGCGCTGGGCCTGGAGCCCGTGTCCTTCGGCACCACCATGCGCACGCCCGGCGACGATGAGTGGCTGGCCGCGGGGCTGCTGTATGGCGAGGGGATCGTGAATTCCGCGGCGGACATCGACGTGATCGAGTCGAGCACGCGCCGCCCCAACGTCGTCAATGTGCGGCTACGGCCCGGCGTACAAGTCGCCCTGCAGACACCCGCTCGCCGCTTCTCCGCCGGCTCGAGCTGCGGCGTGTGCGGCACCACCGGGCTCGATGCCGCCATCGCCCGTGCCGCCGCCACGCGCATCCCCGCGACCGAACCCATTGCATTGTCGGTGCTGCTGCGCCTGCCGGGCCGCATGCGCACCTCGCAGTCGAAATTCGGCGACACCGGCGGGATTCACGCCGCCGCGCTGTTCGATTCTTCGGGAACCTTGTTGAATCTGGCGGAGGACGTGGGCCGCCACAATGCCTTCGACAAACTGGTTGGAGCGAGTCTCATGTCGAACGAGCTGCCGCTCACCGACCGCGTCGTGCTATTGAGCGGTCGCGCCAGCTTCGAACTCGTGCAGAAGGCGCTGCGCGCCGGCGTGGGTGTGCTGGCCGCCATCGGCGCGCCTTCCAGTCTCGCGGTGAATCTGGCCGTCGCCTCGGGCCTAACGCTGGTGGGATTCTTGCGCGAGGCGCACTGCAATGTGTATGCACATCCCGAGCGATTGACGTCGAACTCCGCTCCTACGCCTTCGTCCGCCCCAGGCTGAGTGTCTCGAGCGCGGCGGTTTGGGCGCTCAGCCAGCTCGAGGCGCGCGCCGCCCCGTCGCTGAACCAGGCTCGCCCCGACCGCAATGCGCCGATCACCTTGGGGTAGGTGACCGCACAGGTGACGGAGTCATGCACCAAAGCCGCGAAATCGCGCCATTGGCGGTCGTTGGAAAAATTGCTCTTGATGTCCTCAATGTCACTCATGAATATTCACGCTGCGGCCAATGTACGTGGGGACTATGCATGTGCGGCAATTCGTTCACTATCAGCCGTCTGCGGCGCTCCGCGTAGGAATAGCCTCACATCAGTTGACCTGGTAGCCGCGGGCCTGAAGGCAGGCGGACATCGCGCGGTTGTAATTGCTGCGGCTGGCGTCGGCATTGCCCGCGACGCCGCCGCCCGGCTGCGTCGGATCGAATCCGGTTTGTCCCCTCGCCCAGTTGTGACACTCGAATTGGTCTGCGGCCTGCTGCTCCTTGCTCTGTCCATTCTTCGGGTAAATCATCAGATCGAGCTGCGCGCTGTCGGGCGGCGGAGAGGGCGAATCGGCATTTTCGGGCGGGTCCACCACTGCGTAGCCGTTTTGATCCGGCTGCCATGTGTAGTACACATTGTCGGCATAGTAGTAAGGAACGCCGCCGATCCATACGGTGGAGTAGTAAGGCGGCAATACCGAGACCACCAGACCCGGCGGCGGAGCCACGACCACAAATTCAGGTCCGCGCGGCTCGTACCAAATGCCGCCGCTGAAATAGAAGCGGTTTCCCCCACGGTAGTAGGGACGATATCCGTCGGGCAGCGAGGGCCTCGCGGTGCCCACCGGCGGGTAGTAGCGTCCATGATTGTAGCGCGAGTCCAAAACCTGACCGCGACCGTCAAATGAACCCCGCGGCGGTTGACCCGCTCGAGGCGACGTTGGCCGCCCCGGTGCGGCAGAGCGAGTCTCGACACGGCCTCGATCGTGCTCGTCGCCTGCGACCGCGAGCGTGCTCGCACCCGCACCCCACAACAGCGTGAACACCGACAACACGACTTGACTTGTGTGACTCATGGTCTCGGCTCAGGTGACCGTATAGCCGCGTCCCTGCAGGCACGCGCCCAGCGCGCGCCGATAGGAATCAGCCCGCGCCCGCCCTGCCGCTGCACTTTGATTGACCTGATACTGCGTCTGCCGGGCTTGCGCCTGGGCATTGGCATCCGACGCGGATCCCACGATGGCGCCGGTGGCGCCCCCGATTAATGCGCCGGCGCCGGCGTCGCGCGGGCCGGCGATGATGGAACCGAGAATCGCCCCGCCGATCAGACCGGCCACCGTACCGGAGCCCGGGGGATTAGCGGGCTGCACCACGACGCGCTCGTAGGGACTCGCGTCCGCGCGACTCGGATCCACGCCGGTTTGCTGTACCGCCCACACATGGCATTCGTAACGGTCGCGGTCGGTTTGCTCCGCACTCTGGCCGTTCGCCGGATAGACAAATACGCGCTGCGGCGGGGGGGCCGGCACCGCGACGACGCGGGGTGGCGGCGCCACGCAGGCCGCCAAAAAAACCGCCGCCGCCGGGACGGCCAAACGCAGCCCGCGGCATAGCCTGGGTGAAATATGCGCCAATTTCATGTGCTCCAATCCTCCGGTCCAATACTGATCAACGTGAAAGACCTGCTTCAGTTGACAGTAAAGGGCCGCCGGAGTTCGACGGGGCGCCTATTTCGCGGGCTTACGGAACTTTAATATGAACTGATCCGTCTGGCCGCGTACCAGCGGGTCGAATACTTTCACCGTGCGGGTGTCGCTGGGCCGGCTCAGCAGATCGCTGCTTCCCACAAAGACGAAGCCTGCCGCCAGAACTTCTTTTTTCACGGTGTCCGGGTCGATCCTATGTAAAGTCTTGGTGTCCCGGTCGCCCGACCCCGCCTCCGCCGTATGGTCCAGGACCAAGTAGGTGCCGCCGGGCTTCAAGTCGTCGAACACCATTTTGTTGAATACCCCCACATCCAGACCGGGGAGATTGTGCAGGTCATGGTAGTTTTGCGAGGTCCAGACCAGGTCGACGGGGGCCGGCACGGCGAGCTGGCTGAACGGCTCGACCACCACGCTGACATTGGCATAGTTCGGGTCGGCGGCTATCGCCTTCACACGCGCGGCAAAATCCGGCACGTCAGCCGGTGCAGTGACCAGCGGCGCCGGCACCACGGCATACACATGTCCCGAACTGCCGACGGCCTTGCTGAACAGGCGCGTGAAGTAGCCGCTGCCCGGCAACAACTCGGCGATCTGCGCACCCGGCTTGACGCCCGTGAACGCCAGAGTCTGCGCCGGTTTGCGGTTCGCATCGCGCTGCTTGTCGGCGTCCGGCCGGTTGCTGTCGGCAACCGCCGCCGCGATGTTGTCGGGAATGGATGCGGCGCTTGCGCAGGTTGCGGTAAGCGTCAGCGTGGCCGCGAACGCGGCCGCCAGCACCAACGGGTAGCGGGACATGGATCACTCCGATGAGGCAAACGCCTGCGATGCAATCGTGGTCGTCGCATTCTACCACTTGCGCGACGGGGTTTTGACAGTCACGGCCGCGGCGGCGGCGTATAGTCGGCTGAATCGCCGCAGGTTAATCGCATGAGTTTGAGTGTCTTCGATATTTTCAAAATAGGCATCGGCCCATCCAGTTCGCACACCATGGGGCCGATGAATGCCGCGCGCAGCTTTGTGGAGTTGCTCGAGCAGAGGAAACTGCTTTCGCGCACCACTCAGGTGTCGGCGCAGCTGTATGGCTCCCTGGCGTTGACCGGACGCGGCCACTGTACCGACCGCGCCATTCTCTTGGGCCTGGAGGGAATGAGCCCCGATACCATCGATTCGGCCGCGGTGGAACCCACGCTGCAGAGAATTCGCGGCGAGGGGCGCATCCGGTTGCTGGGCCGGCATGAAATCGCGTTTGACGAACCGCTCAATTTGTTGTTTCACACCGACCAGGTGCTGCCCGGCCATTCCAACGGCATGCGCTTCACTGCGCACGATGCGGCGCTGCAAGTGCTGTCGCGGGAGGAGTACTACAGCATAGGCGGCGGCTTCGTGGTACGGGCCGGCGCCGAGGCAAATACCGGCGCTTCCCGTGCCGAGCCGCCTTTCGAATTCAATTCCGGCGCGCGCCTGCTCGAGCACGGACGGTCGCACGGTTTGGAAATTCACGAGCTCGTACTCGCTCGGGAGCGCACGTGGCGCAGCGAGGCCGAGGTGCGGGCCGGCCTGTTGCGAATCTGGCAGGTCATGCAGGACTGCGTGCGGCGCGGCTTCGACGCCCAGGGCCTGTTGCCGGGGGTTTTGGGTGTGCGCCGGCGCGCGCCGAAACTCTATCGCCAGCTCACGAGCGGCAACACGTCGAACCCCATGCACGCCCTCGATTGGGTCAACGTGTTTGCCTTGGCGGTCAACGAAGAGAATGCGGCCGGCGGACAAGTGGTGACGGCGCCGACCAACGGGGCGGCGGGGATCGTGCCGGCCGTGCTGCATTATTACCGGCGCTTCGAGCCGGGAGCCGACGACGAAGGCGTCATTCGCTTTTTGCTCACCGCCGCCGCCATCGGCATGCTTTACAAACAAAATGCCTCCATATCCGGTGCCGAGATGGGATGCCAGGGCGAGGTCGGCGTCGCGTGCTCCATGGCGGCGGCCGGATTGGTCTCGGCACTCAACGGCAGCAACGAGCAGATCGAAAATGCGGCCGAAATCGGCATGGAGCACAACCTGGGTCTGACCTGCGATCCCGTGGCCGGATTGGTGCAGATCCCCTGCATCGAACGCAATGCCATGGGCTCGGTGAAAGCGATCAACGCGGCGCGGCTGGCGATGCGCGGCGACGGCTCGCACAAGGTATCGCTCGACCAGGTGATCGCCACCATGCGCCAAACCGGGCTCGATATGTCGACGATTTACAAGGAGACCTCGCAAGGCGGCCTCGCCGTCAACGTCCCCGAGTGCTGAGGCACCGGTCGCCTGTCCAATCACCCCCGCGGTGGTAAAATGGCGTTCCTGAATCGAGGGAGCTATATGAACTACGATAAGTACCGCTGCGACATCGTGGAGGAAGATCACACCTTGCTGGGCAAGCTGGGAATCGAGGAGTCGACCGTCGCCTCGATGAAGAAGGGATTGAAGACCGCCGCCGGACTGGCCACTTCGGCGGTGGCTGCCATCGTCAACACGGGTAAAGTGGTCGCACCCGGGGTGGCTCACGCCACTTCGCTCGTGGCCGGTGCTGGTCTGGCAGCGAGGGATACCGCAGCTGCGACTTCGACCGCGCATCACATCGACGGCCTGAAGACGATTCAGTCGGACCTCACCAATGACCGCGTGAGCTGCAGCTGCGGGCACTGTCTGGAGGTCGTCGGCTACGCCATTTCGCAGAAGACGAAAAAACTGGCGAGAAAGACGGCGGCGGTCGCCTCAACGGCACTTGATACCCTGTCGCCGATCCCGATTCATACGGGGCTCGCGATGCGGGGCGGATCCGTGGCGCATACGGTCGATAAACAGCTGAGCGGCACGAGGGGCGTTGAGCGTGGTCGGCAGGCCGAGCTGCTTTACGATGGCGCCCGGGGCGTGCGCTGGCACGCGGAGGACGGATCGATCACATTCCAGAATTACTGCGTCGCCGCGCGGGCCCTGGTCGATGAGCTAACCAGCGGTCACTGGAAACGCTGGGTTTCCGCCAAAGGCGGACAAGAGGAAGTGTTCAGGAGGTTGAGCTCCAAGAACATGTAAGCGCCCACGCTCAGCCCGTGGCTTGCAGTCCCAAAGCGATGCCGTTGATGGTGGAGCGCAACGCGCCGAACAGCGCCTTGTCTTCGCGGCCCGTCTTGCGCCAGCGCTGCAGCAGATCCACCTGCATGAGGTGCATCGGATCGATGTAGGGGTTTCTCAGCTTGATCGATCGCTGCAGAGTCGGATCGCTGTCGAGCAGGCACGCCGCGCCGCGCAGGCGCAGCACCTGCGCCACCGTCAATGCATATTCCTTGCGGATGGGTTCGCCGTGGACGCGCAGCGCAGCGCCGGCGAGGGTGTCGTAGTGGCTCGCAATATCGAGATCCGTGCGTGCCAGCATGGCCTCCACGTCGTCGAGCAAATGCCCGAAGAAGGGCCATTGCGCCGCCATTTCGCCCAGCACCTCAGCGCCGTGCCGCTCCAGTGCGGCGATGAGGCCGCTGCCGAAGCCGAACCACCCGGGCAGCATGTGGCGGCTTTGCGTCCAAGCAAACACCCACGGAATGGGCCGCAGAGCTTGAACGCCGGCGGCGCCGGCGCGCGCCGCCGGGCGCGACCCGATGTGCATGCGTTCGATCACGTCGAGCGGCGTCGCCGCGCGGAAGTATTCAAAGAACTGTGGACTGCCGAAGACCAGTTCGCGGTAGGCCGCACGACTCCGCTCCGCGATGGTTTGCATCGCCGCCGCGTGCGCCGGCGGCAGCGGCGGCCGCGCTCCAGCATGCGCCGTCGCCAGCGCCACGGAGGCGAAGGTGCGCTCGAGCGTGCGCATCGCGATCGGACGCAGGCCGTAACTCTGATTCACCACTTCGCCCTGCTCGGTCAAACGCAATACGCCGCGAATCGCGCCGTCCGGCACCCCCTCGACCAGGTTTTCGGTGCGTCCGCCGCCGCGCGCCGGCGTGCCGCCGCGGCCGTGAAAGATCAAGACCCGGACGCCCGTCTCGCGCGCAGCTTCCAGCAGCCGGATCTGCGCCACCTGCAAGGCCCAACGGGACGCGGCGATCCCGCCCTCCTTATTGGTATCCGAATACCCGATCATCACCATTTGAGTATTGCCGCGCGAGGCCAAATGCCGCCGATAGGCGGGCTCATGGTGCAGCGCGCGCAGGATATCGCCCGCCCGCTCGAGAGTTTCGATGGACTCGAGCAACGGCGTCACATCGAGCGGAGCTTCGCCGCTGCGCTTGTCGGTGATATCGGCCCACCTGGCCAGCAGCAGCACCGCCAGGACGTCTTCGGGTCCCCGTGCGCCGCTCACGATGTACTGACCGATGGAGCGGCCGCCGAACTTATGGCGCGCCTGTGCGATGGCTTCGAACACCCACAGACTGCGCCGGCCCACGGCATCGAAAGTCGACGTCGGTCCCTGGTCTCGAGCCAGCAGATCGCGCAGCTGCGTGAGCCGCTCCTCAGGCGCCAGATTCGGCCACTCATCCAACCCCAGGCCTTGCGCAATCACCTGGTCATGCATGTGCGCGTGCTGGGTCACATCCAGCGTTGCAAGATGAAAGCCGAAGGTGCGCACTCTGCGCATGAAGCGCCGGACCAGGAAATATCCGGCGTGGCGTCCCCGATTCATGATCAAGCTGTCGGCGGCCAGTCCCACGTCGGTCAGCAATTCGTCGGGATTCTGGTACGCGTTGGGCCTGCCCTCGTAGGTTGCTTTGAGCCGTTCGCCTATCTGGCCGAAGAACACGCGGTATGGCATGCGGTCGTGCCGCGCCGGCGCCAGCGCTTGACCTCCCGGCAATATGGCGCTGTAGGAATCGATGCGCGCGGCGAGCGCGGCGCTCACACCGACGCGGTTCGCGCTCTGGCTCAAGGTTTCCGCGAGCTGGCCGCATTCGGCAAAATAAGTGGACACAATCAGCTGCTGGTGGCGGTGCAAGGTTTCGCGAATCGACTTGCCGTGCACATCCGGATTGCCGTCCATGTCGCCGCCGACCCAGGAGCCGAAATGCAGGATGCTCGGCACATCGAGCGTTTCCATGGGAACGGAGAAGGCGGCGGCCAACGCTGCCTCGATTTCTTCGTAGAATAGCGGTACGACGCGGTAAAGAATTTCGACCAGATAAAACAGCACGTGCTCGCGCTCATCGACCACCGTCAAACCCTCGCGGGGATGCTCTTCGGTCTGCCAGATGCTGGTGATCTCGAGCCGCACGCGCGCCCACAGCGTATCCAATTCGGCGGCCGTCGAGGACGGATTGAGCCGATCGAGCAGATCCTGGGCGATGTGCTGCTGCTTGCGCAGAATCGTGCGGCGGGTCGATTCGGTCGGATGCCCCGTGAACACCGGCTCGATGCTCATGGAGGCGATCAGTTCCAACGCCTGGGTGAGCGTCACTCCGTCGCGCCGCAACCGCGCGATGCAGTCGGCGATGCCGCCGGGCTGCAAGGTGCTCGAATCGTTGAGATATTGGCGGCGCCGCCGCACGCGGTGCACTTTCTCCGCCGTGTTCACCGCCTGGAACCATATCGAGAACGCCCGCGTCAAGTCGGCGGCCGCGGTCGGCGGCCGATTCATCGTGCGGGTCTGCAATTCGGTCCCGTCCGCGCACTCGTCTTCACGCCGGCGGATAGCCGCAAGCCGATCGCCTTCCACGAGCTTGAAGAACTCCTCGCCCCCTTGGTCGCGAAGCGTCTCGCCGATCAAGGCGCCCAGGGCATGCACGTCCTCGCGCAGTCCCAAGTCCTTGGCCGGAAATTGGATGCTTTGGCGATACATAATGCTAGGGTCTCGAAAGTGCAAGGAGAAACATTATGAGCTTGTTGGCGCAGATCGCTATATTTCTCGCCGCAGCGGTCATCGCAATCCCGATATTCCGTTACTTTAAATTGGGTTCCGTGCTCGGCTACCTGGCCGCCGGAATCATCATCGGTCCGGCCGGTCTCGGCCTGATCAGCAGGATCGATACGACCCAGCACGTCGCGGAATTCGGCATCGTACTCTTGATGTTCGTCATCGGCCTCGAACTGCAGCCCTCGCGCCTGTGGGTGATGCGCAAACCGATCTTCGGATTGGGCCTGGCGCAGGTGCTGGCGACCACCTTGGGGATGGGTTCAGCGGCATACTTCGGCTTCGGGCAAACCCGGGCCTCGGCGCTCATCATCGGCTTCGGCCTCTCGATGTCCTCGACGGCGCTGGTGCTGCAATTGTTGGCCGAACGCGGTCAGCTCAATTCTCAATACGGCCGCTCCGCATTCAGTATTTTACTGTTTCAAGACGTTGCCGTCCTGCCGGCGCTCGCCTTGCTTCCGCTACTGGGCGTCGCCGCAGCCCGAACCGCGGGCCCCGGCGGTTGGCTCTTGCTCAAGTTCATCGCCGTGATCGCCACGGTCATCGTCGGCGGCCGCTATGTGCTGCGCCCCATGCTGCGGATCGTGGCCGCGACGCGCGTCGCCGAGGCCTTCACGGCGGCGGGCCTGCTGGTCGTCATCGGCACCGCGCTACTCGTCAGCCAGGTGGGGCTATCGCTGCCGCTGGGCGCCTTTCTGGCCGGCGTATTGCTTGCCGACAGTGAATTCCGCCACGAACTCGAGGCCGACATCGAGCCGTTCAAGGGACTGCTCCTGGGCCTGTTCTTCATTACCGTGGGCATGTCGGCGAACCTCGGGCTGGTGCTCGAGAAGCCGCTGACTCTGGCCGGCCTGACGCTCGGCTTCATGCTGCTGAAGATCGCCGTGTTGTGGGGGATCGGGCGGCTCTCGGGACTCTCTCCCACGGCCAGCCGCGGCCTGGCATTCAGTCTGCCGTCGGGCGGCGAATTCGCGTTCGTGCTGTTCGGACTCGGCGCCACGCTCGGCATCATGGACACCGATATCGCCGAACAGCTGGTGCTGATCGTGACCGCTTCGATGATATTGAGCCCGCTGCTGCTGGTCCTGCACGATGCCCTGTTCAAACGGAAGGAGGCGGCGGACAGCCGGCCGTTCGATACGCCCGACGAGCTGTACCCCAAGGTCGTCATCGCGGGCTTCGGTCGCTTCGGACAAATTGTCGGTCGAATCCTGAGCGCCAAGAAAATCGCCTTCACCGCGCTCGAGGCGAATCAGACCCAGGTCGACTTCTTGCGCCGCTTCGGCAACCAGGTTTTCTATGGCGACGCCTCGCGGCTGGAATTGCTGCGCGCCGCGCACGCCGAAAACGCCCAGGTTTTCGTGCTCGCCGTCGACGATGTCGAGGCCTCGGTTCAAACCGCGGAATTGATCCGCAAGCATTTCCCGCACCTGAAGATCTTCGCGCGCGCGCGCAATCGCCAGCACGCGTTTCGACTGATGGATTTGGGCGTGCGGTACGTGATTCGCGAGACCCTGGTGTCGAGCCTGGAAATGTCCGAAAAGATCCTCGAGACGCTGGGACTGTCGAAATCCAAAGCCATTGAAACCGTCCGCCGATTCCGGGTTCACGACGAGCAAACCATGGCCAAGCAGCAGGCGGTGCGGGATGACGAGAACAAATTCCTGCAGACCACCCGCGAGTCCGCCGAACAACTGCTGCACCTGTTTGAAACCGACGCCGCGGAGCCCTTGGAACCGGCCTCCAAAACTTAGCGGCCTGCCTCGAGCAGCCCCGTGGCGGCGATCCGTCAGTGGGGATTGAGCAACACGGTCGTATCGAAGCTCTCGAATCCGGTGACCACCCGGCGATAGGCAGTGTGCATGATGCGCTCGGCGTTCTTGTCGGCGCGCGTGCCCAGCAACATGCGGATGACGACGTCATCCTGCGGGCGGGCGAGATCTTCACCCAGCAACTGGTAGGCGAAGCGCGCCAATCGCTGATTCATTTCATTGACGAATCGCAAGCGCACCGCGTCGTTGCCGTCGCCCGCGCCCACCTTGGCTTCTTCGGCGACTTCGACAATCAAGCGCGAGACGAATCGGGCCTTGTCGATGAGGCCCAAGTCGCTGAAGAACTCGATTTCCGACTGAATGTTCATCCGGCGGGGAAAAAATCAATGGGTTTGGTGGCGGTCAGCGTCGCAACATCCTTGGCCTCGAACTTGAACAGGCGAATGCGCGCCAGCAATTTGCTCTCGAATTCCTTGTCGTTGAGGTCCGAGGAAACGATGCGCGCCGCGGTGATGTCGCCGGACGGGGTGATGGTAATTTCAAGCACCACTTTGCCCTGCAGCGCCGGATTGTCGCGCAGGGCGCGCGCGTACATGGCGTCGATCGCACCCTTGTTCCTGGTGAATACCAGCGCGATTTCGTCGGCGCTGCGCGACGCCTTGCCGCTGCCGCCCGCCCGCGTGGCCTGGCCGGAGGCGCCTAAATTGGGGCCCTTGACTTGCGTCGTGTCGAAGCCGCGCAGCGAGCCCGAACCCGCCGCGAGGCCGCTGCTGGTGGGGGAACTGATGCCGCCGCTGGTTCCTCCGACCTTGGAGGAGATGATGTTGCGGCTCACCACGCTCACGTCGCCCGGATCGGTCGTCTTCTGCTGATTCTTCTGAAATTTGTCCAGATCGACGTCGCGCAGCGCCGCGAGCTGATCGAATACCTTCAGGCTCTTCTGTGCCTTGACGCGCGGATCCACCGGCTGCGGTATGGGCTTCTCCTTCTCGACGGGTTTCTCCGGCTTCGGCGGCGGCGGCGGTGGTGGCGGCGGCGGCTCCATGACCAATTGCACCACTCTCTCGGGCAGCGATTCGGTGTTCACGACGATCGTGTGCCGCGGCAGAAAAGGTATCAGGATCGCGATGATTGCGAACACGATGGCGAGATTTCGCAAAATCGTGCGAAAGCGCCGTTCCATTTCCTCGGACGGCGACCACGGCAATTCATAGCGCCGGTAGTACGGCGGGAGTCCCGTGGGTACGCGTTGCGCGGGGTTGGCGGCCGTCATTTAAGTCGCCGCCCTTTCGCGTTCGACCACGGCGAAGGACACCTTGCCGTAGTCCGCTTCGCTGCAGCTCAGCATGATCTTCTTCAGCACGCTGTACGGCGTGCTCTTGTCTCCCATGATGGTCACTTCGCGCTTGGAGGCATCGGTTTGCTCCGCGGTTCGCAAGCTGCGTGCGTTCTGCGCGAGGAGCGCGCTCTTGAGGGGCGCGAAGGAGGTTCCCTGGTTGGCGACGACGTCGCTCACCGAGCCGACCAGCTGGCCGTCCACGAATACCGAATCCTTGGTGACCATGACGACGACGGCGGCGCTCGGTTTGCGGTCGGACAGCGACTGCGGGATCGAAATGTTCTTGGTGTTCGGCAGAATGTCCACTTCCGCCGTATGTGCCAGGAGGAATACCACCAGAATGGTCATCATGTCGATGAACGGAATCAGCGCGAAATGATTCGCGCCATGTCTGCGCTGGCGGTGGCGCTTGATTCGATAGGGAATCATATGGGCGCATCCCCGATGGAGATATCCGGAAACAGTTCCGCCTTGGAAAATGGCGCAACCGGCAGCTGGTACACGCGCACCGTGTCCATGACCTGCACCAGGGTATCGTAGGTGGTGCTGGCGCCGGACAGGATGGTCGCCTCGCTCATTTGCGGATACTGCGATTTGATCCGGCGCATGAATTCCGAGAGATTGTCCAGATCATAGCCGCTTGCCGTATTGGCGAGGACCTTGAGCGGGCCTGAGTTGCGGTCGTTGATCACGAGGTCGTCGGGACGAATGATGACTTCGAGCTTCAGGTCCTTGGGCAAATCGAGCGGAGCGGCGTTGGCGCTGTTGGGCAGGTTCATCTGCAGGATATTCGTCTTGGAAAACACCGCGGTGAAAATCAAGAAAAACACCAGGATCACCATCATGTCGATCATCGGCACGATGTTCAGATCGTCGCGGCCGTGGTGGTAGCGGTCGTGGTTGCGGCGGACGAGGCGCGCGGCTTTTGACTTCATGGCTGGAACACCGTCTTGAGAGCGGGTCGTGACGCTAGATTGTGCCGCGGGCGGCGGACGGAGCTCGCGCCGTCGGCGCCGCGGGCTCATGCGCCGGCTTGTCGGTCTGGCGCTCGGTGATGGAGTTCAAGAATTTCACCGACGCGATCTCCAAACTGTCGATCAACGAGGTGGTCTTGGATTCGAGAAACATGTGCGCCGTGAGCAGCGTGATCGCAACCGCCAAACCCGAAGCGGTGTTGTTCATGGCCACCGAGATGGCCGCGGCGAGCAGGCTGGCTTTCTCCGCCGGATTCGCGGTCGCCACGGCACTGAAGGCGCCGATCAGGCCGGTGATGGTGCCGAGCAGGCCGATCAACAAGCCGACGTTGGCCAGCGACGACAGATAGTGAGTGCGCTTCTCGATGCGGGGAATGACCTCGAGCAGACTTTCGTCCATGGCTTTTTCAATGTCGTCGCGGCGGCGCGCGCTTGCAACCCGGGCGACACCGTAGTTCAGAATCGTGGCGATCGACGCCTTGGAGTTCTGCGTCAGGTTCACGACCTGCTTGAAGTTGCCGGCGGTCAAGGCGGGCACCAGGTCGTCCCACAGCGTGCGATTGCGAAAAGTCTCGCGGGTCAGATACACATATCGCTCGATGGCGATCGATACGCCGACCACGAATATCAAGGCCAGCGGATACAGGAACAACCCGCCATCCTTGAAGAAATTGACGATCGAATTCATGAAATTCATCTGCGCGCTCCTAAAAGATACCCATCCGCTCCAGAACGGAGATTCAACCAGATTCCGTAAAATCGGCTATGACTCACTTCTCACCCTGCTGCGTCGGTTTGGGCGATGCACCATTTTGAGACGCGTCGGTTTGCACAGCCCGGTAGTAAACCACTTCGCGTTTGAACACGTCACGATCGACAGGTGACAGAATCTCATCTACCAGGCTATTCATCGGCTTGCCCGCCAGATCGCCGATATCCGACCTCTTCCACGGGACGATATACATGACCTTCGGCTGTTCGCGGTCGCCCGTCACGGTCGCCGTGCCGAGTTCCAGTCGATCGATTTTCGCGGCGGGTTTCGAGCCGGGTGCAAGGACCGGGGCCGCGCGTGCGGCCGCCGGCGTCCGGGCGGCCGCGGACGGCGCCGGAGCGGGGGTCGCCGAGTTCGACGTGTCGGCGCGTGGGTCGCCGGCCTCGGATTGCGGGGTCGCCGGCTGCGGCGGCGCCTGCTGCGCCATCACGGCACCCGCGGCGCAACACAGCGCCATCCAACTCAAGGTCTTCGCGGCGCTCATGCTGGCTGCTCCTTCTTGGGCGCCGGCGCCGGTGCGCCCACGCGTTTGCGCAATTCCACCACCCAGCCGGCAACCTGCTTGTTCTCGCCGGCAATCTCGATATAGCGCTCAAACTCTCCGAGCGCCTTTTGGGGCTGCGCAAGGTACAAATCGTAGAGCACGCCCAGGTTCAGGTGCGCAGGGGCGAAGTTCGGTTCGGCCGCTATCGTACGCTGATAGGCCGCCTCGGCTTCCGCGAATTTGCCGAGCTTGCGCTCGACGATGCCCAGTTCATTGCCGGCCACCGCATTGGTCGGCGTAAGTTCGAGCGCGGCCTTGAAGGCGGCTTCTGCCTCCGACAACCGTGAATCGCGCAAGTACAGCAATCCCAGGTTCAGTTGCGGTCCCGTCAATTGCGGATAGCCGGCGATCAATTGTTTGAATTCCAGCTCCGCGTCGGTATTACGGCCCGATTTCATGAGCTGCAGTGCCTGTGCATATTGTTGGGCCGCACGCTCGGGGACGGGTGCGACCGCAGGAGCAGGCGCAGCGGCGTCCGTCGGGGCGGCCATGCCGGCCTGGGCGCCGGCCCTGCCTGCGGCCGTGCCTGCCGTGGCAGTTGTGCCTGGCGCGGCAGCCGTGCCTGCCGTTGCAGGCGTGCTTGCCGGTGCCGCCGTGCTTGCGGCGGCGGGCACGGCAGCCGTGTTCGCAGTCGCGGGCACGCGCGCCGGGGCCGCCACGGCGGGTACCGCAGTTTCCACGGGCGTGGCAGGGGCGCGCTCCTCTCGCGGCGGCGCACTGTGACAGGCGGCGAGCATTGCGAGCACCCCTGTGCTAACGAATCGATTCGACCAGTTGCTCACCGATTTCCGCCTTGCCGTAACGGCCTGGATTGAGTTGCGCCAGCGCGGCAAAGCTCCTCTGCACCCACTCATCATAGGTGCCGTCCTTGGTGCGCGCAGCATTGACTTCGTGCAATTTGATCGCCTTCTCCTCGAACGGGAACGCTTGTTCCTCGAGCAACACGTCGTATTGTTCCAATTCTTCCTTCGACAGCTTCTTGGGCCTCTCCGAACTCATCAAGTCCTTGCCCAGCTGTCGATACAGTTCGGCACTCTCGAAGGTCGCCGCGGTGGTGACGTCGGCCACCTGGTAATCGGCCGCTCGTTCGTAGGCCTTGAGCGCCGCCTCC